>WNGG01010572.1_pt1 | contig 17275 bp, 18 predicted proteins | sample 5400661 | NCBI WGS metagenome assembly WNGG01 (sample SAMN13153372, study PRJNA577476) | soil metagenome | isolation source: 100 cm soil or saprolite under Garry oak tree replicate 1 | place: USA:California | collected 2016-06-15 | reverse complement strand
TGCTTCGCGTTGCGGACCAACGGATAGACGTAGATGTCTTTGATGGCTTGGCCGTGAGCCTTGTGCTCGCGATCCATGCGACCGCGCCCGGTGGTCTGCCCCACATAGATCCAGTTGGCCGCTCGATAGCAGGTTCCACGAAAGCGGCTGGCATCCACGAGGGTTTCCAACAGCAGCGGACGATGGCCGTAGTGACTTTCCCAATCTGCTGGAAGTTGCCGCGCGGCGAGCGCCAGGATCTTGCTCGCCAGTCCGCTGACGTGGACCCACGGCAGAATCAAGAATCTGCCGTTGTTCACAATCCATTGTAGATGGCGCTGCCTTTGCTCATCGCACCAGCCAATCCAAAGGTCCCGCGGCTTCATCTTCCAGGCTGGCGAGGTCCACAGCAAACAGGCTAGTTCCCGTTGGCGATTCCGTACCCAATAGCGCAGGTTCGAACCGAAGGGCACCCGGCTGCCCAAATAGTGATAGCGTTCCACATACTCCCGCCACAATCGGCTTTCCGCAGGGCCTTCCACCAGAACCAGCTCGAGCGGTTCGCATTCGCGGGCCGCACACTCGACCGCTTCCGGCTCCCCGCGGAGCGGAGATAGATCTACGCGCCGCGGTCCTCGGCCACCGGTTGGCCGCAGGGCCGGAAGCCGTAGCACGCCCTTTGCGGCCAAGCGCTCTAGCAGTTGCCGACACTCGTGATCCTTCAGCCGGCCATTGGGCCGCTTCCATTCCAACAACTCGCACACCGTTCGCGCGATCTCCGTCACCGCCAGGCCGCTATAGTCATGCGCCACCACACGCAGCAACTCCAACTCCGGCCCCGAGAACAGGCGACCACAGAAGCGCAACGAAACGGGTAGACTCTTCGGCTCTTCTCGCGGCAGAGGATCCGTGAAACCCTGCGTCATGGCTGGACAGACACCTGCGTACCGTCCACCGCCTTCGGCACAGCATAGAGAGCCACCAACTCCAACGGATCACGAGCCCTTACTTTACGAGGTGGAGGACCAGGCGAGGAATCCTGAGGTATTTCTCGGGTGGGCGGCACCAGGTCGAGAATCTTGGCCGGGTCCTTCCCCACCAGTAAGGCGATCAGCCGATCCAGCGGGTTCTTCCCTTGCTGTCGGGCCGTTTGCAGGATGCTGGTGAGCACGGCTTGCGCACGCGCTCCTTTTGCGGTTCGATTCCCACCCCAGTTCTTGCGCGCCACCACCAGCGGTCGCAAAGCTCGCTCGGCAGCATTGTTGGTCGCATCCAGACCAGGACAATAAAGAAAGGTAAATAGGTAGGGACGCTCCCGCCAAAGATGATTCTTCAGACGGCGGTTGGCGGAATCCCGAACGGGGCGCACCAACAGACGATCTAGTTGGGCTTCTAACCGTCCCGTGGCTGTCCACAGCCCGTGCCGCGAGAGCTCTCCTTGGTTATAGCGGTCCCGCAAGGCCAAGCCTTTTTCCAATAAGGCTTTCACTTGCAGCGGGAAGCGGGCTGCCGACGCCGAGGCCACTGCGGCCATATCCCGGCAGCGTCGCAACAGATGCGCAATACAACTTTGATGTCCCGCTCGGAGAAACTTGTAGTACACCGCCCAACCGTCGTGGGTTAACCAACCGTCATAATCGGGTCCCAACAGCGCGGCCGCTTGCTCGAAGCCGCGTCCCGGCAAGATGTCGCAGAAGGTAACCTGCTCGCTCACCACCACCCACAACCACCGCAGTTGGGCCTCTACATTCCAGCCGGTTTCGTCGATGGCGTTCACCATACTGCGGCGGGCCGCATCGCGCAGCGCATGCCAGGTGGCTTCCCCGCGCCGTGCGACGCGCTCCACGGCGCGGCAAATCGTGCTACGGTTCACCTGTAACTGAAAGCCGTCTTTGAGCACCGCGACCACATCCGCATGGGGGATACCCAATCCTTTGTTCATCTGCACCGCCAGTGCCAGCGCATCCGGACCCAGTTGTACCGCCGCCGCTCCTAGGGCGTCGGAGGTCTGCCTTGGATCGCGTCCCTGCACCCGTTTATGGCACAGCTGACAACGACAGATGGGAATGTCGAAGCGTCGCCAGATTGTCTTGCGCACGATTTCCTGTTGATACTGCGACTTAATGCTTTCTACTTTTAACTTGCCTCCGCACTCACAACGCACGGGAGCTGGCACGGCAATCACTTGATCGACATGCTCGGGAATAGCTTTGCCGTAACGCCGGCCGTAGGCGGCGCCGGACTTGCGCCCCGGTCGCTGTGGATCTGCTTTCCGCCGACCTCGGGAAAAAGGAGCTGCTTGTCGTTTGCTGGCCCGCTGCGCTTCTTCCAATTGCCGTTTCAGCCGCTCGTTCTCTTGGCGCAGCCGTTCCCGTTCCTGCCGCAATTGCTCGTTCTCTTGGCGCAGTCGCTCAATCTCCCGACGTGTCCTACGCGTTCCCGTTCCTGCCGCAATTGCTCGTTCTCTTGGCGCAGTCGCTCAATCTCCCGACGTGTCCTACGCCACTGTTGCTGCAACGAGGCAATCTTCTGCTTTAGTTTTTCAATGATGCCAGCGGCATTGAGGGACTTCGGCCACGCCATGCTCTTAAACCCCGCACTCTAACGTAGCTGAAGTCGCGGAATTTGTCCCGCAGATTTTTGTTCAAACACTCAGTTATCGCGGCGGCGACACGGTAAACAAATGCAAACTAGGCAAACGCCGGGGAAGGCACGCTCTTTGTGGTTGTACGGGAGTCGCGGCTAGCGGGCGGTGCGGAATGCGGCATGCTGCGGTTGAAACACCGGGACGGTGAAATGGAACTGCGAGCCCCGGCCCACTTCGCTCTCGACCCAGACGCGCCCACCGTGAGCCTCGACCAGATGCTTGGCGATCGAAAGGCCGAGGCCCGTGCCGCCGACTTCACGGGACCGCGCCACGTCAACGCGGTAGAAACGCTCAAAGATGCGAGGCTGGTCCACTTGGGGGATGCCGATCCCGGTGTCGGAGACGGTGAAGGTGACTTCCTGCCCATCGGAGGAGGCGGATACCACGATCTCGCCGCCCGACGGCGTGTATTGAATGGCGTTGTCCAGCAGGTTCTGTAAAACCTCGGCGATACGGCGGCGGTCGCCCGCGATGTCCGGAAGGGATGGCGGCAAGTTGATGGAGACGCGAAGATGCTTCTCGTTCGCGAGCCGTTGCGTGGTCTCCACGCAGCTCTGCACCACTTGCGAGGCGCTGAGCCGGTCCACCTCCAGGTCGAGACGGTCGGCATCCATCTTGGAGAGCTCGAGCAGGTCGTCGGTGAGCCGCGCGAGACGCTGGGAATGCTCGAGAATGATCTGCAGGAAACGAACGCGGTTCTGAGGATCGTCCATCGCGCCGGCGAGCAGCGTTTCCGCAAAACCCTGAATCGCCGTGAGCGGCGTCTTGAATTCGTGGGACACGTTGGCGACGAAGTCGCGGCGGACTCGTTCGAGCTTGCGCAAATCGGTGATGTCGTGCAGCACGACGACCGCGCCGGAGTTTTCCGTGGCTTTTACGGAGGCAACCGTTGCCGCGAAAAAACGCCGGCGCAGCGTTCCGGTAATGATTTCCGCTTCCACGCGCGGCGCGCCCTTCAGAACGTCGCGTACGGCCTCGATAAGTTCGGTTTGCCGCACAACCTCGACAAGGGAACTGCCGGGCTGCGGTGGCGAATCCAGTTCGAGAATGCCCGCGAAACCTTCGTTGGCAAAGAGCAGGCGCTCGGCGGAATTAACTATAGCGACGCCCTCAACCATGCTGCCAAGAATCGCGGCGGAGAGGTTGCGCTCCTCCGTCAACGTGCGAATCGCGCGATCGAGGTGGGCCGCCGAGTCGTTCAAGGAAACGGCCAAGGCTTCGAGGGCATCACCGTAACGATCCGCATCAATTTGGCGAAAGTCCCCTTCCGCCACGCGGCGGGAAAAGAACTGCAGGCGCTCCACGCGGCGGGCAAAAGTACGGGAGATCAAAAGCGAGGCCATTCCTGTGACCAGGAACACGATGAGAGAAGAGAACCAGAGCCTGCTGCGGAAAGCCCACACTTCCTCGTTTACTGCCCGAACCGGCAGGGCAAATCGCAAAACGACGGGAGGACCGCCGGGCACGGAAAAACGGACGGCGTAATACAGCAGATCGCGATTGATGGTGACGCTGTGGCGCAGGGAAAGTCCGTCACCGTTCGCCAAAGCTTCGCGAATCTCCGGGCGCTCGGCGTGGTTTTCCATGGTGTGCGGATCGGACTGCGAGTCTGCCAGCGCCAGACCCTCGGAGGTAATCACCGTAACGCGGACGCCGCTCGCGGCCATTTTCGCGAGCCACTCGCGAAGGGCGGGAGAAGGCGTGCGCCAGGTGGTCGAGAGAGAGGAAACCGGGGGCGGGCTGGCCAGCGCGATCCGCGCAATCGAGGTGAGTTGCTCGAAGCCGGCGCGCTCATAATCGCGGCGCAGCGTGCGCTCCGCGTAGTAGTCCACGGGTAGCAGCACTGCGATCAGCAGCGCGACAAAAGCACAGCCGAGTTTCCAGAACAGATTAAGCCGCACGTGTCTCGAAAAGATACCCGGCGCCACGCACGGTTTTCAAGTGGGTCGGGTTTTCGGGATCGGATTCGATTTTTTCGCGCAGCCTTCTCACGTAGACGTCTACGCTGCGCGGCGTGACAAAGCGGTCCGTGCCCCAAACGGCATCGAGCAACTGATCCCGGGTAAAAACACGGTTGGGACGCGAGGCCAGGTAGTAGAGCAGGCGAAACTCCAAAGTGCTGAGCACCACCGGCTTGCCGGACTGGCTCACGCGGTAGGAAGCGGGGTCGATACTCAGTTTGCCAACCTCGACCGGACGGGGGACATCGGTAGGAAGTTCCGTGCGGCGGAGCAGCGCTTTCACCCGGGCGATGAGCTCGCGCGGACTAAAGGGCTTGGTTACGTAATCGTCGGCGCCTATTTCCAGCCCGACCACGCGGTCGGCTTCTTCGCCTCGCGCGGTGAGCATCAGGATCGGCAAACGGTTGAGCGCCTCGTCGCGACGAATCTCGCGGCAGATCTCGAGGCCGGAGAGTTTGGGCAGCATGAGATCCAGAAGCAAGATGTCCGCGGGGGTTTTCTTGAGCGTGGCCAGTCCGGTCACGCCGTCGTAAGCGGCGCTAACCTGATAGCCTTCGTTCGAGAGGTTGTAGCGCACTAATTCGACGATGTCTCGATCGTCTTCGATGATGAACACGCGTTTCATGCTGATGGAGCGCCTGATGCGCCCGCTTTGAGAGAGTGTATCGTAGCCGGGCGACCTGCGATAGGAACTGGAATGATTCCGCTCACTTACGGCTTTTTGCTGCACGGCTGATTGTGGCAGAAGGCACTCTGCTCTAGGTAACACGTTGTTTACATCTCCGTGAACGGAATGTTAAAGCCAAAAGCCTAGTTGTTGCTCGCGGTCGTGAATGCCAAAGACAAAAGCGTTTTCTGCTCGAGTTCATGGGCTTTGGCGGAGCCGGTGGCGGGGCTGGCGCTTGGTGAGCGCTTGACGGAGCGCAACACCAGGCCTGCGGCTTTGACAATGCGTTCGAGTCGGGGAAGCACGAAACCCGCCGCGCCCATGTTCCCCGGCTCCTCCTGCACCCAAACCACCTCGCGGGCCTGGGGATGCTCGGCGATGGCGGCGGAGATTTCCGCACGGGGCAGCGGATAAAGCTGGTCAAGAAAGAAGATAGCCGTGCTCGGGTCTTTGCGGCGGCGGCGTTCGGCGCGCAATTCATGGCCGACTTTGCCGCTGGCGATAAGGATGCGCGAGGCGCCGCGTATTTCACGATCGGGAACGAGCGGCAGGAAGCGGGGGGTCGAGAACTCGTCGATGACCGAGCTGGCGTCGGGATGCCGCAGCATGCTTTTGGGTGTGAAAACGATCAGGGGTTTGCGCCACGGGCGGCGCGCCTGGCGCCGCAGCATGTGAAAATACTGCGCGGCGGTGGAAGGCTGGCAGATCTGCATGTTGTCTTCGGCAGCAAGCTGCAGGAAGCGTTCCAGGCGGGCGCTCGAATGCTCCGGCCCCTGGCCCTCGTAGCCGTGGGGCAAAAGCATCACGATCCCCGCCGGGAGATTCCATTTGTCTTCGCCCGCGCTGATGAACTGGTCGATGATCACCTGGGCGCCGTTCGAAAAATCGCCGAACTGCGCTTCCCATAGGACCAAGGCTTCCGGGTAGTCGCGGCTGAATCCGTATTCGAAACCGAGACAGCCTGCTTCAGAGAGAGAGGAATTGTAGATTTCGCAGAAAGCCTGGTTGGGTGAAAGGTGGCAGAGAGGCAGGTATTCCCGTTCGGTCTGGGTGTCGATCAGCACCGCATGACGTTGATTGAACGTGCCGCGCTGCGAGTCTTGGCCGGTCAACCGCACCGGCGTCCCTTCGAGGAGCAATGAACCGAAGGCCAAGGCCTCGGCAAAACCATAATCGACGGCGCGCTTGCCGTGGCCCATTTCGGCGCGCTGCTCGAGCAATTTCACAATCTTCGGATGAACGTGGAAGCCGTCGGGAACGCGAACCAGCCCGTCGGCAATTTCGGCCAACTTTTCGCGCGTCAACCCGGTGTCGACTTCGTATTCCGGTTTGTAGCGGCCGTGAAAATAAGGCGCCCAATATTCGGGCAGTCTGCGGAGCTGCGGAATCTTTTTGAGCCCGCGCGCTTTGGCCTGCTCTTCGTCGTACTCTTTGCGGACGGCTTCGGCGATCGCGGTGGCGTCGATCCGATTGGCCTCGGCGTAAATCTTCCATAGCGGCGGATGGTCCCGGATGCGCTCGTAGAGTTTTGGCTGGGTAATGGTCGGATCGTCCACTTCGCTATGGCCGTGGCGGCGGTAGCCGATGATGTCGACAACCACGTCGCTGCCGAACTTCGCGCGGTATTCCGCGGCCATTCTCCCGGTGCGCACGACGGCATCGGGATCTTCGCCGTTCACGTGGAAAATGGGCACGGACTGCCGCTTGGCGATGTCGGAAGCGAAGCGCGCGGAATGCTCCTGGTGCGGCGGCGTGGTGAAGCCGATGAGGTTGTTCACGATGATGTGGATCGTGCCGCCCACGGTGTAAGCCCGCAGGTCGGCGAAATTGAGCGTTTCCGCCCAGATGCCCTGGCCGGCGAAAGCGGCGTCGCCATGCATCACGATGGGGATGACCTTGTTCGAAGTTTCCCTCGAACGGTCAAGGTAGGCGCCGCGCAACCCGTAACGCGTCTGCTTGGCGCGCGAGCGGCCGACTGCAACGGGATCGACAGCTTCCAGATGGCTCGGATTCGACACGAGGTGCGATTTTTTTGCCGGAGCTGGTAACGTAGGTGCCGGTGGCGCCGATGTGGTATTTCACGTCGCCCGCGCCGAGCACGCTGCGCGGATCTACGTCCTCGAACCCAGCCACGACTTCATGCGGGCTCTTGCACGCGGCGTGCACCATGACGTTCAGGCGGCCACGATGACTCATGGCCATGATGGAAGACTCCGCGCCGTGTTCCCCGGCCGCGTTCAAGATGGCATCGAGCAAGGGAATAAGTGCCGTGACGCCTTCCAGAGAAAATCGCTTCGAACCGAGATACCGCGCTTGCAGGACCTGTTCGAAAAGGTCGGCGCGAATCAGCCGCTCGAGGATCTTGTGCGGGTCAACTTTTTCCGCGGGAGCTTCGATTCGCTCAATGATCCAGCGGCGGCGTTCCGGCTCGGCCAAATGCATGAAGTCGGCGCCAATGGTGCCACAGTAGATGCGACGAGCCTCTTCGGCCAGCTCGCCGGAAAGACCCTCAAGGTCAGGGTGCTTGAGCGGCTCGAAAATGCCCAACGGATCTAGCCTAGCTTCCAAATACCCCCAACGGCGAAAAGCGTCGAAGATACGGTTTCGTTCTTGATCGCCTTCTTTCGCCGTCTGCATGGGCCGTTCTTGCGAGAGTGTCGTACGGTGTGCCATCAATCCTGTTCTCTGAACCTTCCATTTTGCCACAGGAACTCAATCGTTGCCCGGGGAGAACCTTTGTTTTCGCCCCTAATGGATTGGATGCGGCGGAAGAGTTGCTATTACAAGCCCGGAGGCTGCGGCGAATGGCTATAGGGAGTTGACGATGGTTTCGAGCTGGCGGGCAATCTCGCCGGGAGGAGTGCCGGGAGCGAAGGTGACGGGAGCGCCGATTCGCACGGTGATTTCGCCAAAATGTGCGAGGCGGCGGCGCTCGCGCTTCATTTGCCAGACACCGTCGAGTCGCATGGGCACAATGGGAATGCGAAGATTTTCCGCGAGCAAGCCGATGCCGGATTGAAACGGCGCCATCCGGCCATCCGCGGAGTTGTTCACCACGCCTTCGGGAAAAACGAGCACGCTGTAGCCGCGATCCGCCGATTCGCCGGCAAAGCGGAAGCTTTCCCGGAGGCCGGAGAATTGCGGCAAAGGGAAAACATTGAAGAGCGCGGTGACCAGCCAATAGCCAAGCCGGTAGGCCCAGCGTTTTGCAACGAACCAGTCGTGCGGCGGGCGGCGCATGTTTTCGAGCGATTCGCCGCCCATCGCCGCCGCGAGACGATGACGAAGTCGCCGAGGAAGCCCCGCGAGAATCAGCCCGATGTCCGCGCGGCGAGTGATGTGATTGGAGATCACCAGGACAGGTCCGCGGAGGTCGCGCAGATTCTCCCGGCCCACGGTTCTCGGATGCCCTAGAATCTCGGTAGCCGGCCAGACCAACGCATAATATACCGCCAGGCGAAGCCACCGGACAGGCTCCCGCTGGGCCCAGCCGGGATAGTTATAGGTGGCGCGGCGAGAACCGGGCTCGGCGAGGAGCCGCTCGACGTCGGCGACCGTCTTGGCTTGGGCAAAGTCGGTTTCGCTGAGTTGCGCTTGAAACGTTTCTTCGAGCGCGCTCATCAGCTCAACGCGATCGAGCGAAGAGAGGCCGAGGCTTTTCTCAAGAGAACCCGAGACAGGCGCCCTCTTGCCGAATCTCGCGAGCAAAGCATCCCATGGACGCGACTTCGCTTCCCGAAAGCCGCCCGTTTGACGGCCGTCCATGATTTGCGCAGCGCGTGCGGCGATGACAGGAAGGCGCGGTTTGCCTGTCGAAGTGCGCGGAAAATCCAACTCGGGCCAGCACAGCCAGTGCCGCATGCGCTGATATTCAGCAAGCGACGAATTCGCTTGTTCGACGGCCCCGCAGCTAGCCGACTCGCTCGCATCCGGCATCAGGAGAATCGCCAAGGGTTCGGCGTTGCCGTCGCTTTCAAAGGGAATGACCACGCAATCGCGCACGCCGGGCTGCCGGTGCAGGGCATTTTCCAGATCCTCGGGGTAAATATTCAGACCTGCGGGAGTGACGATGACGTTTTTCTTGCGTCCGCGAAAACGGAGGTTGCCCTGCGCGTCCACTTCCCCGAGGTCGCCCGTGCGCAGCCAGCCATCTTCGCCCGGAGGCTGGAGCACACCATTTCTCCAGTAGCCAGCGGCCACGTTCTCACCGCGCACGAGAATCTCGCCGTCGCCGGCCAGCTTCAATTGCAGGCTTGGAAGAATCTTGCCGACCGAACCTTCGGTGGCGCGAAACGGGTGGTTCAGACTGATAAGCGAGGCGGTTTCCGTCATCCCGTACCCCTGAACCACCGCGTAGCCCATTCGTTTGAAGAAACTCTCGGTGTCGTTCGCGAGAGCCGCGCCGCCGGAGATGAAGGCCCAGAATTTCCAGCCAAAGCGGCGATGGATGCGGCGAAACATCCATGCCCGTCGCAGAAACTTTTTCCCGCTGGCTACCTCGAGCGTGCGAGTGAGCCAGGGCGACTTTCCCGCTGATTCCCCTTCGCGCTCTAAACCTGCTTTCAGGAGATCCAGCATGCGCGGAACGGCGACGAGCGCAGTGGCGCGCTCGCGTTTGACGCTTCGCATGATTTCCGCGGGATTGCTGGAGGGTTCAAAAACGATGGCCGCGCCCAGCAGCGGCGGAACAAACAGGGCCATAAATTGACCGAAGACGTGAGTCAGGGGAACAAGAGTCAGGAAACGCAACGGATGAAACCAGCGCTCATATTTTCGATACTCTTCGATGCCGCGCTCGAGCGGCTCGAGGTTCGCGAGGAAATTGCCGTGCGTTAGAACCACACCGCGCGGCTCGCCGGTCGTTCCCGAAGTGTAAAGAATCTGGGCGATCGTGCTGCGCCTTGACGCATCACCCGGGGCAACTTGCGTCTTCACTCCGGGCTGCGCCGATAGCGAAGCATCTTTGCGACCGTTGATGACGAGAGAAGGAGGTGCAAGGACTGGGTCGGCAAGTTGGCCATCCCGAACGATCAGCTTCACACTCGCATCTTGAATGGCCCGCCCGACAAAATCGGGAGATGCGGTTGGGTCCATCGGCACGACGATGGCGCCGCGCAGGAGAATTCCCCAGAAACACGCAACCCATTCGGCAGAATTCCGTCCCCAGAGCAGGACACGATCTCCCGGCGCAATGCCGCGCCCGCCGAGCGCAGCGCTCCAGACCCGGGCATAGCCGTCGAGCTCCGCATACGTCAGCTTTTCCCTGCGGTACCCGCGGGTTTCGACGACGGCCACATCGCAAGCGAAACGGCGAAAATTCTCGAACAGAGAGAGCAGATTTTGACGCGGCATAAACGCCTTGGTTTCTGTGCCTTGCCCAGAAGTTGATTTTACCCCGGAGTTCCGACCGCCACGTCGCGCGAGCTCGGATATTCCGTTTCGACAGTTCGCAGCATCCTGGGAAAGAGTGCATTTTCCCTGCCAGCTCCAAGGAAGTGTTTCGACAGGGTTAAAAGGAACCACGCAGATTTCTTGGGTTCTCGGGTACAATAGCTTCACGGTCTCAGTTCTGCGAGAGACTCTGGGGGCGTAAAGGCCCCTATCCAATTTCACGGTCAGTGGGGAAATGCCGGTACCAGTCTCGCAAATGTGGACGGTTGCGACCTACGTCCTGAAGCAAAAGCTAAAACGGCGCAAGCGCTACCCGTTCGTGCTGATGCTGGAGCCCTTGTTCCGCTGCAATTTGGCCTGCGCCGGCTGTGGGAAGATACAGTATCCGGCGCACATCTTGAAAAAGGAATTATCACCCGACGACTGCTTCAGGGCCGTGGACGAATGCGGCACGCCAATGGTATCCATCCCTGGCGGCGAGCCCCTGATGCACCCGGAGATCGCCAGGATTGTGGAAGGGCTCGTGGCGCGGAAAAAGTATATCTACCTCTGCACCAATGCCCTGCTGCTCAAAGAAAAACTGCATCTTTTCAAGCCCAGCAAGTACCTGACCTTTTCCGTGCATGTGGACGGGCAGAAAGAGCACCATGATTTCTCGGTTTGCCGCGAGGGCGGCTACGATTTGGCACTCGACGGGATCAACGAAGCGCTAAAGCGCGGCTTTCGGGTAACGACGAACACCACCCTGTTCGACGGCGCCGATCCCAAGAGTGTCCGTGCTTTCTTCGACGAAATGATGGAGATTGGCGTCGAAGGCATGATGCTTTCTCCGGGCTACTCCTACGATAAGGCCCCGGACCAGAAGCATTTCCTCGGTCGTGCGCGCACACGGCGGCTGTTCCGTGCCATTCTGGCCAACCGCAACAAGAGCTGGAAATTCAACCAGTCGCCGCTTTTCCTCGAATTCCTAATGGGCAAGCGCAACTATGCTTGTACCCCTTGGGGAATGCCCACGTACAACATCTTCGGCTGGCAGAAACCGTGTTATTTGCTGCAGGACGGCTACACGGACACCTTCGAGGAACTGATGGACTCGACGGACTGGGAAAACTACGGCACGGAGTCTGGCAATCCGAAGTGTGCCAACTGCATGGTGCACAGCGGGTATGAGGCCTCCGCCGTAGACCATACCTTTAGCGGCTGGCGCGGGCTCTGGGCTACCGTGAAGGCAAGCCTTTCCACGACCTACTCGGATCCGGACGCGCTGGCCATGCTAAACGAGCCGGTTAAGCCCGTGCACTCCTACAATCCATTGGTTCAAATCGAAACCAGCAAGGGGCAATTTGAGGAGAATCATGCATGAGCGGTCCTCGGCATGCTGACCGCCCCAGCCACACCGAAGGGTCCAGGCTTGACGCGGATAGCCTGGAGGTCGCCCCCGGAACCTTGCATGAGGCGGTAGAGGGTTGGGTTCCACAACTTACCAGTGAAGAAGAATTGCGTATCGCCCTGGAGACGGCTTTTGACTACCGCGGTGACGTGACGCTGACGCTCAAAGATAATTCAAAAATCGAGGGTTACGTCTTCGACCGTGTCGTGGGAAATTCCCTCTCGAACAGCTTTGTGCGAGTCATGCCGAGAGACGCCATCCAAAAACTGAAAATTGCCTACGCCGACATAGCGGCACTTTCTTTTACGGGCAAGGACACTGCCGCGGGGAAGAGCTGGGAGGCCTGGGTTAGAAAGTATTGGGAAAGAAAGGCTTCCGGGGAGGGCGTTTTGAGCCTTGAACCGGAGTCCCTTGAATGAGGCTGCCAGGGGGCTGGAGTCTTAGCTAACTATATTATTTATATGGAGTTAGCTGATTTTGAGTCACGGCTGGCTCCGGTGGTTCCACGTGGACAGATTCTCCATTTTATGGTAATTTATTCCTAGCATTTGTTGCTCTTGTATTACCTTTTGACTCGTTCGAGGGGGCTGCAAGGACAAACTTTGCGGCCTTTTTTTGCGGGCTGGAGGCAGTCCCGGCGCTTGGCGGCGTGGACGTAATTCGCTTCACGAGTAGCAAGGCCTTGGACCAAGAGAGGCAAAGCAATTCTAATAATGAGGTAGTGTAAGTGAAGGAACAAGGCACAGTGAAGTGGTTCAATGCTTCGAAGGGTTACGGGTTCATCCAGCGCCAGACCGGCGAAGATGTCTTCGTGCATTTCTCCGCCATTCAGATGGACGGGTACAAGTCACTCAATGAAGGTCAGACGGTGGAATTTGAGGTGAAGAAGGGCCCGAAGGGCCTTCAGGCAGAGAACGTCGTTAGCCTCTAGCCTGCTTTAGGGGAGTCCTGGTCGCGGCCGGGGCTCCCACTCCAAGAGATTCGAATCCAATTTGGACAGGGTGAACAAGGAGGGCGTTGTGCAAGTAATGCAGGAAGGTCAAACCATCAAACATGAAGTGTACGGCTTGGGAATCGTTACCGCTTCCGATGCGGAACGGACTTCCGTGGATTTCGATGATCATGGTCCCAAGCTGTTTGTTACCAGCATCATGACTGCGGAACTGATCGGCGAAGCTCCCGCTACCCCACCGAAGACCAAGCGTCGCCGCAAAGCTTCCGCGGCCGCGAAAGCTGCCAAAAAAGCCGCTGCTGCCGTCGCTGCCGCCGGCCGTTCCTGATCCCCCCTCGGTTTGCAGCCACTTCTTAGCGCTAGTGCTGCGCGGGGGTGTGATTGAAGGCCCGTTTTTTTTGGAGCCGCATGAAGCGCTTCGTGATCATCCTCGGCATCTTGCTGCTCGTCGGCGGCGTTGTGGGGCTGGTGCATCCTGTCTTCACGTATCATAGGCAAGAAGAGGTGGCCAAGCTCGGGCCATTCAACGCCACGGTCGATCGAGAAAGAACGGCGCAAATTCCCGCGGCACTCTCCATCGCGCTTCTCCTGTCCGGCATAGGTATGGTGTTGCTCGGTCCGCGCATCAAGTAGCTTCGATCCTCGACGGAATTTTGAAACATCTGCGGGGGGGCCCTGCAACGGATTACTGTTTCAGGAGGATGTCTGCCGGTATCTGGTTGACAGGGTGTCTACACAGGAATAAACAGAGGACAGGGTTATTAGTTTAGGTTCATCCACAGGGCATTCTCTCAGAAATGAGTTCGACCCGCCTTAGGTTCAGCCTAGCGCTCTCTGTGTGCAAACTGAATTACTCCTCGAAACAGCACAAGGGCTTTGACAGCGTTGTCCCAGCGGTTGTGCGCGGCGGCCAAGCTGCCGCCCACGGATTGGTCGATGGCCGCACCGAAATGAAGACCCTCAAGACACTCGCCTGGGTCACTGGCTAATGGATGCGCCGCTCTCCGGATTCCGGCGAATAGCGGCGCAATAAGGTTGGCAGCCTGCATCCGTTCCCGTTATTGCTTGTCGTATATCGCAGTGCTGCTGATTTTGTTGCCCTTCGCATCCGTTCCGCTTGCGGTGACCGTGCGAGTTTTGCCGTCAGGGGACAGGACGATGCGGGCAATGGTGGTAACTTTGCCGTCCTTCTTCTGAGTGGCTGTCAAACTATGGTCATTGACCTTCTTTACTGACCGCATGTCTACACTCGGGTCCCCTGTAACAGGATAGTCGTTGCCATCGAACTTGCCAGTCCATTCGCTGTGTAGCGGCTCGCCCTCACCGTCGGTGCCATCGATGGTCACCTTCACATTGTCGCCCGCAGCCTCATAGACAACTGTACTGTTCTTGGGAGCTCCTGGGGCGATCTTTGACTTAGCTTCGTTCAACTTCCAGGTTCCCATGAATCCGTCGGCGGCGAAGCATACTGCCGCTGCGACAAAGCACAGCGCCAGGGCAAGTACGATTGCTCTCGCTTTCATATCCCCTCCTGATTTTGCGAAAACAGATGCGTGGACCTATCAAGTCGGGCGATTCTAGCGTTGACGAGGACAACTAGCAGCCTTTGTCCTCTCCTGACCTCTCCTGAGGCTCAGTCGGGCCGAGTGTTCCCGCTAGAACCCTCGACCGGCCGTCTCGTTTTACTCAAGAATTAACAAATAGCAGTCCGATTCCGGAACCTGGGACTCGCGGCTACTTGCTGGCGGATTCGGCCTGGTCGAAAGCGTGATAAGAAGAGCGCACCAAGGGGCCGGATTCGACATGCTTGAAGCCCATGGCTTCGGCGAGAAACTTGTATTCTCGAAACTCGTCGGGATGAACGTAACGCACCACGGGCAGGTGCTCGCGGGTGGGCTGGAGGTATTGCCCGAGCGTCAGGATATCGGTGCCTTGCCGGGCAAGTTGTTGCATGGTGGACAGCACTTCGTGTTTCTCTTCGCCAAGGCCAAGCATCATCCCGGTTTTTGTGGGTGTTTCAGGGTGCCCTTCCTTGGAACGCCGCAACAGCTCTAAAGACCTTTCGTAGACCGCACCCTTTCGGACCCGGCGGTAGAGGCGGGGCACCGTTTCGGTGTTGTGATTGAGAACATCCGGCTTCGCTCGAAGCACGGTATCGAGCGCGTTCCAATCACCTCGGAAATCAGGGATGAGCACTTCCACCTTGCACCCGGGCACCCGGGTGCGGATCTCCTCGATGGTACGCGCAAAAATGTGTGCGCCGCCGTCGGGCTGGTCGTCGCGATTCACGCTGGTCACGACGGCATAACGCACGCCCATCTTGGCCACGGCGTCCGCCACACGATATGGCTCGTTTTCGTCGGGAGGACCAACGGGTTTGCCGGATGGCACCGCGCAAAATCCGCACGCCCGCGTGCAAATGTCCCCCAAAATCATAAACGTGGCCGCGCCATGTTCCCAGCATTCGCCCATGTTGGGGCAGCGGGCGCTTTCGCACACGGTGTGAAGGTCGAGTGTCCGCATCAGGCGTTTCAGGTCCTGAAAACGCTCCCCGCCAGGAAACTTGACGCGCAGCCAGTCGGGACGGGGATGAGCGTCTGGCGGCGGCACCGGAGGCGCCGGTGGGTTGGAGAGTATGTGAAAGGGCGAGGCCATCAAGTGCGCGCGAAGCCCTTATTTTACGCGTATCCAAGGCCGGCTACAAACTGCGGCTATGGCAGTTATGGCAGTTTGCTCACATCAAGCGAATCGCCGGTTTGGTGCTCGGAAATCGGGAAGCGCGGGAACTCCTGCAGGCGCGCAAGGCCTCCGGGTCCTTCGTGGTGATGCGAATTCGTGCGCCTTTTTTAGTCGTCTCGAGCTTGTACTGGATTTCATGGCGCAGGCTTTTCATGGATTCTGTCCGTGGCGGGTTCTGCGCATGAATAAACACGGCGCTCGGAAATTTCCCGCTGCAAACATGGTGGCAATGTGCGCAAGATGCGAACGGATCTGGTCCCGGCTGGCGGCGTCCTCGGAATCGTTGGCTTCCGCTTCGATGCTGCCCCCATCCGGATAGAGCCTGAAATGATGCGTGGTTTTTTCATGAGACAAGCCCATCATTTCATCGCCACGTTCGACCACGCCCTCTTGGCGGCGGTCCTTGGCCGGGGGCACGTTCTCGAAGTGCATCGGGCAAATGGGTTTGCCTGCGCTGTCGGCTTTTCTTCTGCAAACAAGGGAGAGACGCCGTAGGCCAGGATCAGGATTGCCGGTAGAGTCTTCATGCTTGCGGACCCCCTTTTCCCGCGAGATGCCTACCCCACCTCGCTCACCGTGTCTGACGAGTGAAATGGCAGAATGGCGCGCTCCTATCTGATTTTTGCGACGCGGCCTTGCGTGGGAAACTTTTGAAATTGCAGCATGTCATGACCCGGCACGACACGCTCGGCCGAGCCTGCTAATTCGATCATCCGCGCCTGGTTCTTAATGTTCGCCGCCTGATCGGCTTCAGAAAACGTCGCGCTGGCCTTGTGCTCCGCGAGGTTGCGATAGAGATAGCAATTGTCCGAAGCAAGAACAAATGGAGGATTCCCTTCCACGCGCAGATATTGTGAGGCGTAGGTGTGTCGCCCGCCGGTGTAGACACGAATCCCGGGAAAAATCTCGACATTATCGCCATCCACTAGGCGCAGGCGTCCTTCGGTATTGAGCTTGACCAGTTGCTGGACGTCTTCGGGATCGATGCCCCCATGATTCCCGCCGGGCTGCCATGCGTCACCGGTGTAATATCGAAATTCCTCCTTCTGAATCCAAACCGTTGCTTTGGGAAACAGATCGATGCCTCCCAGGTGGTCCCAGTGGGCGTGGCTGATGACGATGTCCGTGATTTCTGCGGGTTGAACACCGGCGAGCTTCACGGCTTCGTCGGGGCGAAGGTATTCTGTCGATGGAAAGTATTTGAGGAAGGTATCGCGGTGATAGCCGCTGTCAAAGAGGATATTGTGGCCGCCGCCGCGAATGAGCCACACGACCATGGCGATGTTGATTTTCTCGCCCTTAGGCGCGCCCATAACCAGGCCCGCAACTTCATCTTCCGCCGAGGCGTAACGGACCGCTTGGATGGAATACTCCGGGGACGTGGCCGCCGGCACTGCCAAAGACAGGATCAACAAGAACTCGCAGCACAGCTTTTTCATTGTTCGGCTCCGAGGTTGAGCACCGTTTATTGTAGTCGAGAGAAACATGGTCTGCGGGCGAAGTTAAGATGGCGAACTCCAGCAAGCAAGGGATTCAAGAGAACTAGAAC
>WNGG01004056.1_pt1 | contig 17276 bp, 14 predicted proteins | sample 5400661 | NCBI WGS metagenome assembly WNGG01 (sample SAMN13153372, study PRJNA577476) | soil metagenome | isolation source: 100 cm soil or saprolite under Garry oak tree replicate 1 | place: USA:California | collected 2016-06-15 | reverse complement strand
CTTGTAGTAGCCGAGCATGAGCGATGGGCCCTTGACACAGACCTCGCCCTCTTCGCCGGCGCCGAGGACGCGACCACTGGTGGGATCGACGATCCGGTCCTCGAGCTCGGGCGTCACGCGGCCGACCGTGCTCACCCGCTTGTCGATGGGATCGCCCAGACGCGTGAAGTGCGTGCCGCCGGTCGCCTCGGTGAGGCCGTAGACGACGGTGGCGTCCATACCCAGTCCGTTCTCGCGGTCGAGGATCCGTCGCATCATCTCGATCGGCACGGGTGCCGCGCCGATCGTCCCCGTGCGCAGCGAGCGGAGATCGAACTGCTGGAAGCGGGGATGGCCGAGGATCGTGATGAACATCGTCGGCACACCCGAGAAGATGGTCACGCGCTCGTCCTGGATGAGCCGCATGGCTGCCTCCGGCTCGAACGTCTCCATCAGGACCTGCGTCGAACCGGCCAGCGTGTTGGCCACGATGCCGCCGAGTGCGCCGAAAATGTGGAAGTAGGGCACGGCCACCAGGGAGCGGTCGTCGGCCGTCCACGCGTGCAGGTCGAGGTAGACACGGGCCTTGTACCAGAGCGTGCCGTGCGAGAGCAGGCAACCCTTGGGCTGGCCGGTCGTCCCCGACGTGTAGAGCATCTCGGCGGGATCGTCGGGCCGGACGCGAATCCGCTCGAGCTCACCCGGCGCCACCCGCGCCCCCCGCTGCTCGACGTCGGCCCAGTCGAGGCAGCCCGGATCGCGCTCGGCGCCCAGGACGATGACGTGGCGCAGCTCGGGAAATTTCGGGCTGAAGAGTCGGCGATCCTGCCGCCACACATGACGTAGGGGACGACCTCGCTCACCAGCTCGTTGTAGTTCACGCCGGCCGGCGGGAAGCGGTCCATCATGACGAGCGCCCTGGCGTCGGACTGGCCCACGAGGTACTCGACCTCGAAGGGCCGGTAGCGACTGTTGCACGTCACCGTCACGGCACCGATCTTGGCCAGCGCGAAGTTCACGACGTTCCACTCGATGCAGTTCGGCATCCACACGACGACGTGGTCGCCGGGGCCGAGGCCGAGGGCCAGGAGGCCGCGCGCGAAGACGTCGACTCGCTCGCGCAGCTCGCGGTAGCGGAGGCGCTGGCTGCCGGCGATGACCGCCGCGGCCAGCGGATGGCGCTCGGCCGCCTCGTCCAGGATCTGGCCGAGCGTGAGCGGGGAGTCGGCGGTCACGGCTTGCGCTTGCCCAGCCGCTCGAAGAGCTGCTGAGTCTTCTCGAGCGCCGGCCCCAGCTCGTCCTTCCCGATGCCACGTTCCATGGCGGTCCTCAGAAACACCCACAGCTTGTCGCAGGTGACGAGCGCGCCGTCACGATCGCCCTCGTCGGTGAGGCGCTGGATCAGCGGGCTGCGGGCATCGACGATCGCATCGAGCGCGCGAATGAGCGGCCCGCGCGTCTCCTCCTGCCGGTCGGCGCCGACACCCTGGAAGTTGAGCGCGCGCAGCAGCGGCTCGAGCGCCTCCTCCCACATGCCGCCGTCGACGCGTCGGATGCCGAGCTTCGTGTAGCCCCACCAGAGTCTGCGTTCCAGCTCCTGCCGCCGCTTCGGCGCGATCCCCTCCTCCGGGATCGTCCCCAGCAGCGTCTCGGCGCGGTCGAGCGCGGCCAGACACTCCTCCTCCTTGCCCTCCTGCATGCGGCGAATCGCGTCGGCGGTGAGCTGACCGACCTCGCCGCCGAACGTGGCGGCGAGCATCTCCCGGAACGACGCCTGCACCGGCGGCGGGCAGTCCTCGTCGGCCTGCGCCTCTCGCAGCAACCGTCGCGCGACGTGAAACTCCTGGCGCTGCAACAGCGCAGTCACCGCCTCTTCGTACGTCGGCCACAGCGACGCGCGCGCCGTGCGGACCGCGTCGTGCAGCGTCTCGTCGTCAGCGGCCACGGTGAGCCCGCTCTCGAACCACGCGATGGCGGCGCGCAGCGTGTCGATCCGCTCGCCGGCGTCGCCGGCGCCGGCCTGGACTCGCGCGAGCAGCGCCTGGCCCGCGTGGAGCGCGAGCTGAGCCATGTGTCGCTGCCAGGCAGCGCGGTCCTCGACCGGCGCCGACATGATAGCCTCCTCGAGCGCGGCGCGGGCGCCATCCACGTCGCCCTGCTCCTGCCGCGCGAGACCGATGAGGCCCCAGAGTCGCGCCGTCTCGCCGGCCGACAGCCCTCCTCGCGCCAGGGCGGCGGTGGCCTCGCTATCGACCACGGCGTACTGCTTGCCCTCCCAGAGCGCATAGATCCGATCCGACGCCGACATTGCGGGACGGGGGGCGGGCTGAGCCGCTGGCAGCGCCGGGCGCGGCGCGGCAACGCTGGGTGGCTCGAAGATCTCGACTGACCCCGCTTCGCCGGCGGCCGCGTCGAGGCCTGAGGCGACCGGCTCCGATGCCGCCCTCGGCACCGGCGCTGATGGAGGGAGCGACGGCACCAGTGGTGCCGGGGGTGCGGGCGCGGGTGGAGGAGGTGACGGTGGCGGTGGAGGAGGTGGAGGAGGCGGCGGCTGAAGGCGTCGGGGCGGCTCGAGCGAGGCCGCCTGCGATCGCAGCAGCCGCTCGATCGGCGGCTCTCCTGATGACGGCTCGGATGATGACGGGCCGACGGCGGCGGGGGCTCGCGCGAACGGGGACGAGGCGGTGACAGGTGGCGTCGGCGTAACGAGCGGCGGCCGCGGCTCGCGCGCGGGCCTCGGCGACGGCGCCGCGCGTGGCTGAGGTGATGGATTGCTGGTCGCCGGTCGCCGCGGAAGACGGGAACGAGTCGGCGCCAGCAGCTCGAGCACGCCGAGGACGAGCACGCCGCACGCGATGATCGCGGCGACGAAGACGAGCGCTTCCTCGCTCAGCATGGCACGTCGACGGGGGCGCGCTCGGCGAGGGAACGATACGCGGCGAGCACGATCGCGAGATCCTGGCGGCCGGCGGCGCCGTCCATCTCGCCGGCCTTCCCACGCGCGATCGCGTCACGGAACGCCGTCAGCATTCCCTCGTAACCCCGGGTGTCGCGGCGAAACACGCGCACGCTCGGCCGGCCCCCGCCACGGACGACGACGAAACGACCGCGGTTGTCCGCGAAGCAGCTCGCTCTCGCTCCCGTCACCGTGGACCATTGAAACTTCGGCAGCCCCGGCGAACCAAGAGAATTGGACACCAGGCCGACCGCACCGCCGGCCAGCTCGGCCAGGACGGCGACGGCGTCTTCGCCGCCCATGGCGACGGTCGGCGGCGGCCGCAGCGCGAACAGCCGGCACACCGGGCCACCCCACCACCTCAGATTGTGAACGTAATGGATGCCGCCGTCGATCAAAGCCCCGCCGCCCGCGCGGTCGCGATCGAGGCGCCAGCCCGTCCGCCGCGCGAAGCCGCGGGCGACGAAGTGCAGCTCGCGCAGCGCCCCGAGCCGCCCGCGCTCGATCAGCGCGTGGACGTGGCGGAACGCCGGCATGAAGTGGAACTGCTCGGCCACCATCAGGACACGGCCGGCGGCGGCCGCCGCCGCGATCATCTCGTCGGTCTCCCCGAGCGTGCGGGCGATCGGCTTCTCGACGAGGACGTGCTTGCCGGCGTCGAGCGCCAGGCGGACGTCGGCGAGGTGACGATCGTGCGGCGTGCAGACGATCACGGCGTCGGCGCGATCATCGCTGACGGCCTCGCCATAATCGCCATGGGCGGCGACCGCTCGATAGCGACGCGCGAAGTCGCGAGCGCGGGCCGCGTCACGGCTCGCGAACACCAGAGGCAGGCGCAAACGGCGCGCGGCGGCCGCGTGACGCTGCGCGATCCAGCCGCAGCCGAGAACCACCAGACCGGCCGTCATTCCGATGAATGCTATCATTACAAATGTTACGAAAGCATTGTCTCCAGGAGGATTTATGCGCCGAGTGGCGGTGATTGGCGTCGGGGTGACCAGGTTCGGCAAGCACGATCGGACGTCGGCCGAGCTGTTCGCCGAGGCGGCGCGGGACGCGTTGGTCGACGCCGAGCTCGCCCCCAGCGCGATCCAGGCGCTCTACTACGGCAACGTGGTCGGGAGCGAGACCGAGAAGCAGCTCCACACCGGGCCCCAGGCCGCGTCCGTGCTCGGCATCCCCACCGTGCCCACGACCCGCTTCGAGACCGCGTGCGCGTCGTCGCACGCCGCCTTCCGTCACGCCACGATGGAGATCGCCGCCGGCGTCTCCGACATCATCATGGTGGGCGGCGCCGAGCGCGTGCTGAACGTCCCCACCGCGGACTCGACCGAGTACTTCGCGTACGCATCGGACGCCCGCTGGGAGCAGACGCTCGGCCTCACGTTCCCCGGCGTCTTCGCGCTCGTCGCCCGCGCCCACATGGCGAAGTACGGGACGACCGAGGAGCAGATGGCCCACGTCGCGGTGAAGAACCACCGTCACGGCGCGCTGAACCCCAAGGCGCAGTTCCGGAAAGAGATCACGCTCGACACGGTGATGACCTCGCCCTACATCGCCGATCCGCTCAAGCTCTACGACTGCTGTCCCTTCACCGACGGCGGCGCCGCCGTGATCCTGGCCTCCGAGGAGGTCGCCCGACGCCACAAGCGCGCGATCTGGGTGCTCGGCTCGGCAGCCGCGGCCGACTACATGCTGCTCCACGACAAGAAGGATCCCGCCCGCGTGCCGGCCACCGAGCGCGCGGCGGCGGCGGCGTATCGCCAGGCCGGCCTCGAGCCCGATGACGTGGACGTCGTCGAGCTCCACGACTGCTTCACCATCGCCGAGATCGTGGCGACGGAAGGCCTCGGACTCTTCGAGCCGGGCACGGGCGGGGTCGCGGCCGAGAAAGGCTGGACGAGCCTCGGCGGCAAGATTCCCGTGAACACGTCGGGCGGCCTGAAGGCCAAGGGCCATCCGATCGGCGCGACCGGCGCCGCTCAGATCGTCGAGGTCGTGACCCAGCTTCGCCGCGAGGCCGGGCCGCGCCAGGTCGACGGTGCCAAGGTCGGTCTCACCCACACGCTCGGGGGCAACACCGCCACCGTGCTCGTGAGCGTGTTCGGCCGTGACTGAGACGGCGATCACGCTCAAAACGTTCTTCGAGACCGCTCGCGATGGGCGCCTCACGGCCATCAAGTGCGGCCGCTGTGGCAACCTCGAGATCCCTCCCAAGGAGTTCTGCGACGCCTGCGGCCAGCGCGACTGGAAATCGGCGCCGCTCTCGGGTGAAGGAGCCATCGCCTCCTACACGGTCATCCGCGTGGCGCCCACCAAGCACGCCGGTGACGCGCCGTACGCGATCGCGGTCGTGAAGCTGCGCGAAGGCGTCTCGCTCCTCGGGCGCCTCGTGGGCATCCCGCTCGACAAGGTGACCGTGGGGATGCCGGTCCGCTTCCGTCCGCTCGTCATCCGGAACGAGACGGCCGTCGGCTTCGGCCCGGCCTGACAAACGGCGCCGCTGCGGCACAATTTCGAGGACGGTCTGGCACGATCGGCGTGAGCCGTCGGCACCGCGGCGACGGCTCCGCTCGACCCTGTACGTGGTTGGCCGACAGCGCCATCCGCGCGCCGAACTGGCGCGCGAATTGCCTCGCACACCGGCCGATGCGCTTTCGCCGTCACCTCGCCATCGCGACCTGCCTCGCCGCCGTGCTGGCCCTGGCAGTCGGCGCCGCCGCCCAGTCTCCGTTCGACATCGCGCTCGAGGCCGGGCTCGCCGCGATGCGTGCGAACCGGTACCGCGAGGCGCTCGAGCGGTTTCGTGAAGCGGTCGCCGCGGCACCCGACAACCTGGCCGCCCTGCTCGCACAGGTCCGCGCCGCCAACGCACTGGGTGAATTCGACGAGGCCGTGGCCACGGCGCGCTCGATCGTCGCCATGGCGGCCGCGCCCGAGCATCAGGCCTGGCTGGCCGCCGTGGCCGAGCGCGCCGGGCTGACCGACGAGGCCCGTGCCGCGTACAAGGCGAGCGTGCAGGGCGAGTGGCTGGGCCGAAGCGACGTCGCCGAATCCTACCTGCTCTTCCTCGTCGACATCGGAGACCACACAGCCGCGCTCGAGCTGGCGCGAGCCGAGGGCTGGCTCGCTCCCGACCGCGACTACTGCCGCGATCCGCTACCTGGCATCAATCGACGGACCGGCATGCTGCTCGCGTGGCTCGTTCATCCCGATCAGGCGCCATGCCTGCTCCAGGTCGCTCGCAGCCTCACCGACGAAGGCTACACGCGGCTGCCGCGGCACATCCTCCTCGATCTGATCGCCAAGACCGACGACCAGAAGCTGAAGGCGCGCGCGACCGCCTTCCTTCGGGCGCGCCTGCCCCAGCACGACGTCCCGACGCTGGCCGAGGCCTTGAACGGCGCCGGCTACTCGCTGAGCCGTCGCCTGCAGAACGACGACGCGATTCGCGCCTACGAGCGCGCAATGGCCATCGATCCGCGCTTCTCGTGGCCACCGAGCAACCTCGCGCGCGTCCACATCAATCGCAAGGACTACGCGCAGGCGCTGGAGTGGTTGCAGAAGGCGGTCGCGCTGAATCCCGACCACCTGCGGGCCGTGCAGAATCTCGGTTGGACGCTGAACGAGCTGGGCCGCCGTGATGAGGCGCTCGCGATCTACCAGCGCGCGCTCGCCCTCGACCCCGACGACGCGTGGACCCACGCCAACATCGGCTGGGCGCTCCTCAAGCTCGGGCGCGAGAGCGAGGCGGTGCCGGCGCTACAGACGTCGCTGCGCCTCGATCCATCGCAGCGCAACGTCCGCAACTTCCTCGACACGCGCTTCGGCGCCGATCCCCGCGTCGGGCCGAGCCCCTTCAGCTCGCACGACCGGTGACGCGGGCGGCGCTGGCGCTCGTCGCGCTGCTGCTGGCGATCCTCGTCTGGCCGGCGGCGAGCGCGGCCGAGTCCGACCTGGCCGCCCAGGTCGAGCGCGTGACCAAGGCCTACCGCGACGGCCGCTTCCAGGACGCGCTCACCGACGCCCGCGATCTCGTTCAGCGGGTTCCCGGTGATCCGACTGCCCGGACGCTGTATGGCTCGATCGCCGAGTACATCGGGGAGTTCGACGAGGCGCTCGTCGCGTACGCCCAGGCGCGAACGCTGGCGCCCGACCATCCGGGCGCGCAATTCCGGATGGGCTCCCTGCTGGTTCGCCTCGGCGCCTACGACCAGGCGCTGACCCACCTCGATTTCTTCGTCACGAGCTTTCCGTGGGAAGTCCGGTGGAAGTTCCTCAACGGCCAGCCCGAGCAGAAGGCCGAGATCGTCAAGAGCGAGCGCGGCCTCGAGGCCATCGCGCAGTTGAAGGTCGACATCGTCATGGAAAAGGGCGACGTGGCCCGGGCGCGAACGCTCGCCCAGGAGTACGGCCTCGTCGCGCCGGCGCACGACTACTGCGCCGACGCTCGCCAGCCCGCGGGCCGTCGCGGCGGCGACGAGCAGTTCAAAGCGTTTCGGCTGGCGGCGCTCGCCACGCCTCCCGACGCCGACTGTGTCTGGTGGTACGGGCAGTGGCTGACCGACGAGGGCTACGTGCGGTTGGCGCAGATCGTGGTCGCCGAAGCGACGCGGCTGACCACGTCGGCGACGAACAAGCAGTTGGGCGAGCGTTATCTGAAAATCCGCCTGATCGACGGCCGTCAGATCAGCAAGCGCGCCGAGCAGCTCGCGATCATCGGACGCCAGCGCTATCTGCGTGAGCGCGACGCCGCCGGCGCCACGCAGTTGCTGGAAGAGGCGATCCGTCTCGAGCCCACGTTTCCCCGGCCGCATCTACATCTCGCGCGCATCGCGTGGGATCGCAAGGAGCACGCGAGCGCGCTGAGCTGGCTCGAGCGTGCGCTCCAGGTGGATCCCGAGCACTGGCGAGCCCATCGCAACCTGGCCCAGGTCCTCGTCGGTCTCGGCCGCTTCGCCGACGCCGAGCCGCGACTGCGCCGAGCGCTCGATCTGTTCGCTGACGACCCTGGCGCCCATCTGATGCTCGCCCGCGCGCTCTACGCTCAGGGCAAGTACGAGGAGTACGTGAAGGAAACCCGCGCCGCGTTGCAGCTCACCTCGACGTGGTCGAAGCAGCAATTTCCCGAGGTCCGCGACTTCCTCGCGAAGCACGAGGCCGGCGACGAGCCTGCGGGCCTGCCGCCGGCGCCCGATCCGCGCATCCTGATGGGCTGGAACCAGGACTGAGGCGTGGGCGAGATGCTCCGGCAGGCACGGGTTTCGGGGCAGCCTGGCACGGCCGCCCGGTCCGGCGCAGCGCGTCGTCCTGACGGCGCTGACGACCTGACAGGTAGTTAGCGAGCGTCGCTCTACCCCCCACGGGTCTGGCCTGCGATTTGCCAGATACCGTCGCGGCATGAAGAGGACGCTGCTCGCGCTGGCCACCGTGATCCTGGTCTTCGGCGCCATCGCCCTGCTCGTGTCCGGCGCCGGGTACTACTCGGCCTCGTCGCGCGAGGGAGAAGCCCGAGCGTACGTGGACAAGATCGTTCCAGCGGTCGTGAGTCGCTGGAGCACCGGTGACCTTCTCGCCAACGCGAGCCGCGAGATGTTGCGCGACGTCACGTTGGACAGAGTCGACACGCTCTTCGCGTCGTTCAAGCAGCGGCTCGGCCACCTGCGAGCCTACGGCGGCGCGCAGCGCGAAAAGTTCTTCTTCTCGTTCACGACGCGCGGCCGGGTCCTGACGTATGTCTATCTCGTCACCGCGCAGTTCGAGCGTGGGCCGGCCCAGATTCGCGTGCGTGCGATCTGGCGGGACGGCCAATGGAAGCTCAGCGATTTCTATGTCTTCTCCGACTCTTTGGTGCAGAGATGAGCCTACGATTGATGACGATTGTCGCGCTGCTCTTCGCCGCGCTGGCGCTGGCCGCCGCCGCGACCGAACAGTCCACTCCGAGGCCGCAGGGGCCGGTCAGCGCCGCCATCGAGTGAGGCGCCGCTGACATGCGCGGCCCCACACGGAAATGGGCGATGAAGATATCTCGCCTGATCGCGGTCTCGACGGCCGCCGGGCTGCTCTCCGGCGGGCTCTTCGGCTACCCACAGCTCCTCGCCGCCGGCTGGTCGCCCGAAGCCGCCCTCTGGATGTCGGTCCTCGGCTTCGTCGGCCCCGCCCTCGTGGTGGCCGGACTCGCCATTGCCTCGCACGCGGTCAGTGAGCTGCTCGGCCTCCGCCGTGAAAACATGTCCGCCATGCTCGACCCGCCGCGGCGGCAGCCGACACCAGGACGACAGACCCGCGCCGCCTAGCGTGAACGGCGACCGGTGTCGGCCGGCGCCGTCGCCAGCCACGCGCGCAACACTTCCGCCACGCTCCATGCCTGAGCCACGCATCCACCTGGCGTGAATGGCCCGACGGCGTCGAACACCTCGCTGATCGACCCGAAGCACGCCTCCCCGAGGTGCGGCACGAAGCCCTCGAGGAAGCGTCGCGCGCCGGCCCGATCGTCGGGATAGAGGCGCAGCCACGCGTCGACGAAGGGGCCGATCAGCCAGGCCCACACCGTGCCCTGGTGATACGCGGCGTCACGCGCGCGGAGGTCACCGTCGTAGCGCGACTTGTAGTCGGGGTGATCCGGCGCCAGCGAGCGCAGGCCGACCGGTGTGAGGAGTCGCGCGGTGACGACGTCGAGCATGGGCTTCCACCGCGCAACGTCGAGCACGGGATGGCGCAGGCTCAGCGCCACGATCTGGTTCGGCCGGCACGCCGGATCGTCCCCGGCTTCGCCGTCGACCACGTCGTAGCAGTAGCCACCCTCGGCGTACCAGAAACGCTCGTTGAAGGCGGCGCGCGCACGATCGGCGTGGCGGGCCAGCTCCTTGGCCGCGCCGGCATCGCCCTCCTCGTTCTCCCACGCCTCGAGGAGCCGCAGGGCGTTGTACCAGAGCGCGTTGATCTCGACGGCCTTGCCGCGGCGCGGAGTCACCACCCAGTCGCCGACCTCGGCGTCCATCCACGTGAGCGGATAGCCGGGAGCGCCCTGGCGGAGCAGGCCGTCACGCGCGTCCACGCCGATCCCGAAATGCGTGCCGGCCAGATGATGAGCGACAATGTTGCGCAGTCGCGGCATCAGCAGGCGCTGCGTGAGACGATCGTCCGTCGCCGAGAGATAGCGATCGATCGCGTGGAAGAACCAGAGCGTGGCGTCGGCGGTGTGGTACAGCCCGTGATCATCGCCCTCGGGGAAGAGGTTCGGAATGAGGCCGTCGCGCACGTACTGCGCGAACGTGTGCAAGACCCACTCGGCTTCCCTGGCCCGCCCCGTCTGCAGCAGCAGCCCGTCGAGGCTAATCATCGTGTCGCGGCCCCAGTCCGTGAACCAGTGGTAGCCGGCGATCACGCTGCGCGCCTCCTCACCGGCCGCGCGGGCGCGAGCCATCTCCTCGACGCGGCCGGGCGGCGTGACGATGAACTGATCGGCGGCGAGCACCAGCTCGGCGGCTGGGCCCGAGCGCGCCTGGGGCGGTGCCGCCGACAGCAGACGCAGCCGGCGCTCGCGCTCGGCGTGGGCGGCGCCCTCGGGATCGAGCGAGCGGATCACTTCCCAGCGCTCGGTCGAGCCGATGAGCGTGGCCGCTGCGCCCGCGTGGAGATCGAGGCGAAAGTAGCCGGGGCTCCACAATTCACCGGTGTGCTCGTAGCCGCGCGCCCGCTCGATGCGGTAGAGCACGTTGCGCGTCACCTTGCCGTCGAGCGTGAAGGCGCTGGGCACGCCGTGCAGCCTGAGCCGTAGTGGCGGCAGATCCGGCCCGGCGCCGATCTCGAGACGGTCCTCGACCGCCGTGATCGGAAACGACCCGGGCAGCGGAGCGTTGACCGGCACGTGATGGAGCCGGAAGTGCACCGACGGCCGCAAGGTCAGGCGCACGCTTCCCTCGCCGGCGAGGAGCCGGTAGCCGACGTGCACGGTGTTCTGCCGCTGCACGAGCACGATCCGCTTTTCGAGGATGAAGCCGTGGATGTCGTAGCGCCACACCGGCAGACCGAGCTCGAGGCGGAACTCGGTGAGATAGCGCGCGCCCTGCAGCGCCAGCGGGCCATCGGCATTCTCCTCGTCGCTCAGCACGACGACCGTGCGATCCGGCAGCCGTAGTCGCTCCCAGACGTGCGTGAACATGATCGTGCGCCCGGTCCCGAGCGCGGCGACGAGCAAGCCGTGGTAACGCCGCGTGATGACGCCGGAGATGGAGCCGCCGGCGTAGCCACCGAGGCCGTTGGCGAGCAGCCACTCGCCGGTGACGAGCGGCTCGACGTCGCTGGCCTGCGCTCCCGGCCACGGCAGGCGCCGCACCGGGACGTCGATCATGCCCTCGCTCGGATCGCGACTCATCTCATCGCTCGCGGCAGGCCGCGGCGGGCTCGCGCGGGTGCGACGCGAGCACGAACGCTGCGTGCCCGGCGACGCGCCACGTGCCGTCCTCGGCCTCGGGCGACGGCGCACCGCACCCGCCATAGCGCGCATCTTCACTGGACCAGATCATGTGCCAGCCGCCCTCGGCCGGTGGTGCCAGCAGCGGCTCGGGCGCCGGCGTGAGCTCGAGGTCCCGTCCGAGATTGACGACGAGCAGCCGATCGCCGTCGCCGAAGAACCTGAGCGCGAGCGCCTCCGGCCCCAGCACCGCTCCGTCCAGAGCACGGCGCTGGCGTCCGCCGATCACGGCATCCTGGCGGCGCAGCGCGAGGAGATCGGTGTGGAGGCTGACGGCCCACGCGTGACGCTCGCGCTCGCCGGGATCGAGCTTGCAGCGCTCGAACGTCGCGCCGTCGCCCGGATCGGGCAGCCCGGCCACCATCGCGGGCGTGGCGAGGCTGGGGAACTGCGCGAGAAATTCGGCTCGGCCCTTCCTCACGAGCGTCGCCAGCTCGGGCGTGTGATCGGCGAAGAAGAGCCACGGCGACGAGGCGCAGAACTCCTGCCCCTGGAACAGCAGCGGCGTCTGGGGCCCGAGCAACAAGAGCGCGGTCACCGCGCGGAAGCGGCCGGGGTCGGTGAGCTGATGCAGGCGCTCGCCGCGTCCGGCGTTCGCGACCTGATCGTGGTTTTGTAGGTACGTCACCAGCGCCGACGGCGCGATGTCGCGGGTCGGCGTGCCGCGCCGCTTGCGCTGCCAGTGATAGTGCTGGCCTTGATAGAGGTAGCCCCACTTCGCCGCCGAGACCAGCTCCTGAGGCGTCCCGTGGTAGTCGGTGTAGTACGCCTCGTTGCGCCCAGTCAGAGCGACGCGGGCGGCGTGATGGAAGTCGTCGTTCCACGACATGTCGAGGCCGTGGCCTCCACTCGCCGCCGGGCGCAGCAGCGTCACGTCCTGAGACTCGTTCTCGGCGACGAGCAGCGTGGCCCGACCGCGCGCCGCTTCGCGTACGCGACGGCCGATCGCCGCGAGGATGTGGTCGTCGGAGGCGTCGTGAATCGTCTGGGTCGCGTCGAGGCGCAAGCCGTCGAGGTGGAACTCGTCGATCCAGTATCCGGCGTTGGCGATGAAGAACTCGCGCACGGGACCGGCATTGGCGCCGTCGAAGTTGAGGGCGTCGCCCCACTCGTTGGCGTAGCGGGCGCTGTAGTAGTCGGCGGAGAACTCCCGATGAAACGCCCCGTCGGGGCCGAGGTGGTTGTAGACGACGTCGAGAATCACCCCGAGGCCCAGCGCGTGGGCGCGGTCCACGAAACGACGAAAATCGTCGGGCTCGCCGTAGAGCCGCGTCGGCGCATAGAGGTCGACGCCGTCGTACCCCCACCCGAAGCGTCCGGCAAAATCGGCGACGGGCATGACCTCGAGCACGGTCACGCCCAGGCGCGCGAGCGCGGGCAACTCGCGCATCGCTGCCGCCCACGTCCCCTCGCGCGTGAACGTGCCGACGTGCATCTCGTAGAGGACCTGGCCGTCGCGCGTGACACCGCGCCAGCCCCCGTCCGTCCAGTCGAAGCGGTCGGGATCGACGACGCGCGACGGGCCGTGAGGTCCTTGCGGCTGGAAGCGCGATGCAGGATCGGGCAGCAAGCGCTCCTGCTCATCGAGCCGGTAGCGGTAGAGATCGCCGTCGCTCAGGTCGGCCACGAGCGTCGAGAAATATCCATCTGGCTCGGCGTCGAGTCGCCTGGTGTCGGTCGACGCCTGACGCTCGATCACGACGTCGACCCGGGTGGCGCGAGGCGCCCACACACGGAAGTGCACGCCACCGGCGACGATGTCGGCACCCACGGGAAGCCGAGGGCGGGACGGCTCGGACGTGGCGTGGCGGGCCGTGATGGCGGAGGAAGACACCAGCGGGAGCATCTTATGCACTTCCGGTGCCCGCAGCCGGCCACTTCGGGGCGACGCTTCGTCCGGCGAGGAGCGGACTTCCGCGAACGCCTACTTCTCGTGAGGCGCTTGCCGTCGCGAGCGTAAGAGAGCGTAGAGCCTGTCAGGACTGATCGGAAGCTCGCGAACGTCGATGCCCAGCGGGCTGAGCGCATCGGTGACGGCGTTGGCGATCGCTCCCGGCGCGCCGATCGTGCCGCCCTCGCCCACGCCCTTGAAGCCACCGAGCGTTGTCGGCGACGGTTGCTCGACGTGATGAACCTCGACGGGGACCATCTCCCACGCCGTGGGGACGAGATAGTCCATCAAGCTGCCGGTGAGGAGCTGGCCGTCGGCGCCGTGAACGACCTCTTCCAGCAGCGCCGCCCCCACGCCTTGAGCGACGCCGCCCACCGCCTGCCCCTCGACGATGAGCGGATTGATGATGCGGCCGCAGTCCTCGGCCACGACGTAGCGCAGGAGCCGTATCGCGCAGGTCTCCGGGTCGACCTCGACGACCGCGAGATGCGTCGCGCTGGACGCCGTCCCAAAGTACGGATCGTAGAAGCGCGTCGCCTCCAGTCCCGGCTCCATGCCCTCGGGCAGGCGCTTGGCACCGCCGTAGGCGAGCGCGGCGATCTGGGCGAGCGTCAGTCCTCGGTCGGGCGTGCCACGCACGCGCATCCGTCCATCGGTCCACTCGAGGTCGCTCGCGCTCGCCTCGAGCGCATGGGCGGCGATGGCGAGCGTCTTGTCCCGGATGGCGCGCGCGGCCAGCGTCGCGGCGCCACCGGCGAGCACCGCGCTGCGGCTCGCGTAGGTTCCGGTGCCGTGAGGCCCGATTGCCGTATCGCCCTCGACCACGCGCACGCTCGCGACGTCGACGCCGAGCTCTCCGGCGACGACCTGGGCCAGCGTCGTCTCGTGGCCCTGCCCGTGACACGCCACGGCGAAGATGGCCGTCACACCACCGTCGACTTCCACGCGCACCGTCGCGCCCTCGGTTCCCGTCGCGATGTCGGCCCCGGGTGAGACGGGAATGGCCGAGCCCACGCCCGTCAGCTCCACATAGGCGGCCAGGCCGACGCCCAACATCCGTCCGTGCTGCCTCCCCCTCGCTTGCTCGACCCGGAGGTCATCGTAGCCCGCCTGCTTGCACGCCAGCTCGAGGCACTCGTGAAATGCGCCGCTGTCCCACTTGATGCCGGACGGTGATCGATACGGCAGATCCTCGGCGCGCAGCAGATTGCGCCGGCGAATCTCCGCGGGATCGAGCCCGAGCCGACGCGCCGCGCTGTCGAGCAGCGACTCCGTCACGAAGACCGAGACCGGCCGCCCCACCCCGCGGTACGGTCCCATCGGCGTCTTGTTCGTCGCCACGCCGAAGGCCTCGGCGTGGTAGTGCGGCACGCGATACGGCCCCGGCAGGAACGAGACGACCTGGATGATTTCGATGCTCGCCGTCCACGGATAGATCGAGTAGGCCCCGATGTCGGCGACGACCTTCGCGCGCAGCCCGGCGATCCGTCCATCACGGTCGACCGCCAGCTCGGCGTCGATGACTTCGTCCCAGGCCTGCGTCGTCGTCATGAGGTCTTCGCGCCGGTCCCCGATCCAGCGGACGGGACGCCCGAGCGCCCTGGCCAGCGCGCTGACGACCAGCTCTTCGGGATAGACCACGCCCTTGACGCCGAAGCCTCCACCGACGTCGGGCGCCACCACGCGGACGCTCGCTGTCGGCAGCGTGAGCAAGTCGGCCAGCACGTCGCGAAGGATTCCCGGAATCTGCGTCGACGACCAGAGCGTCAGCGTCCCGCTCTCGGTGTCGGCCAGGCAGGCGCGGCTTTCCATCGTGACCCCGGCGTGGCGATGAAACCTGAAGCGGTCACCGACGACGAGCGCCGCGTCCTTGAACGCCGCCGCCACGTCGCCCTGGCTGAAGGCGCGTGTGAGCAGGACGTTGCTCCCGGCCGACTCGTGAACGAGCGCCGCGCCAGCTCCCATCGCCGCCTCGGGATCACTCGCGACGCCGAGCGGCTCGTACTCCACCACGATCGTGTCCGCGGCGTCCTCGGCGGCGTAGCGGCTCTCGGCCACGACGGCGGCGACGGCCTCGCCCGCATACCTCACTGTGCCATCGGCCAGCGCCGGCCACTCGGTCGGACGGTAGCTCCTCATGCGCGACGGCGCCTGCATCGCCTTCACGCGACCGCGCAGATCCTGGGCCGTCCAGCACGCGACGACGCCCGGCTGGGCCAGCGCCGCGCGCGTGTCGACCCGTGCGATCCGGGCGTGGGCGTGGGGGCTGCGGAGAAACGCGACGTGCAGAAGGCGTGGACGATCGAGGTCGGCCACGTAGCGGGCCCGGCCGGTGAGGAAGCGGCGGTCCTCGAGACGCGGGATTCTCGCGCCGATCATGAACATTGGAGGGGGCGAGACGCCCCCTCCAATACCTCCCCATCTGGTTGGGCGCTGCGAACACGCGCCCTCGAATTCTTGCGCATCTGGTTGGCCGCTGCTGCGTACACGTCCTAGAACGGGACTTCGGTGCGCTCGTCCTTGACGCGCCTGGCCTTGTGATCCCAGCGGGGCAGCCCGCCGGGCTCCGTCGCCTCGACGGTCACGCGGATGCCGAGACCGATGCGCAAGCCTTCTTCCAGCGCGCGACACAGTCCCTGGCACTCGGCGCCGGAGAGCGCCGGCGCTGGATCGATGCGGACCAGGATGTCGTCGAGCCCGTCGACGCGACGGAAGACGATCTGGAACTCGTCGACGCCGGCGTGGCCGCGCACGATCTCCTCGATGCGCCGCGGGTAGACGATGATCCCGCGGACCTTCTTCATGTCGTCGAGACGGGCCAGCACGCCGCCCTCGAACGCGACCAGCGTGCGCCCGCACGGGCACGGCCGGTCGGCGAGCTGGACGAGATCGCGCGTGCGGTAGCGCAGGAGCGGCATCGCCTTGCGGTAGAGGCTGGTGAAGACCAGCTCGCCCTTGTCGCCCGGCTTCACCGGCCGGTCGTCCTCGTCGAGGACTTCGGGATAGCAGTAGTCCTCGTGGACGTGGGTGAGCCCGGAGCGGGCGTCGCACTCGAAGCCCCAGGCGGCGATCTCCGTGAGCCCGGGAAGATCGAACGCCTTGGCGCCGAACGCCGCTTCGATCTTCGCCTTCGTCGCCGGGATCGAGGCGCCTGGCTCGCCCGTGTGCCACGTGATTCGGATCTTCGTCTCCTTCGCGAGGTCGATGCCCTTCTTCTGCGCCTGCTCGGCCAGGAAGAGCGCGTACGACGGCGTGCAACCGAGCACGGTGATCGGATACGTGCGCAGGGCGTCGATGCGCTGGTCGGTCCCGAACCCGCCGGCGGGAAACACGAGACAGCCGATGTCCTGCGCCGCGTAGAACCCCGACCAGTAGCCGATCCACGGGCCGTAGGAGAACGCGGCCATGACCATGTCCGATGGCCGGATCCCGAACGCCCACAGCGAGCGCGCGTAGGAATGGTAGAAGCCGTACCAGTCGTCGCGCGTGTCGAGAAACGCGAGCGGCCGTCCGGTCGTCGCGGACGTCATGTGGACGCGCAGGCAGTCGCCGAACGGAACGGCCAGCAGCGTACCCCACAGCGGATGGTCGGCCTGATCCTGCTTCAGCTCGTCCTTCGTCGTGAACGGCAGGCGGCGCAGGTCGTCGAGCGAGCGGACGTCGGCGGGCTTGACTCCCGCGGCGTCGAGCTTCCGACGATAGAACGGGCTCGACTGATAGGCGTGCTCGACCTGCTCGTGCAACCGTTGCTCCTGGACCGCGCGGAGCGTTGCCCGCGCCGCCGTCTCGATGTCCGGCTCCAGGTAGCGGGAGTCCATGGCCGGGAAGCATACCCGAGTCGCTTGACAGGCAAAAGGTTTGACCGTAGATGTTCGGGCCATGAAACCCACCAAAAAAGACATCTCCAGCCTGCGGAGCACCCTGGAATACCTGAAGGAGAACGGCGAGCTGGTCTCGACCGACGTCGAGGTCGA
>WNGG01007160.1_pt1 | contig 17283 bp, 19 predicted proteins | sample 5400661 | NCBI WGS metagenome assembly WNGG01 (sample SAMN13153372, study PRJNA577476) | soil metagenome | isolation source: 100 cm soil or saprolite under Garry oak tree replicate 1 | place: USA:California | collected 2016-06-15 | reverse complement strand
CCGCCCATGTAGTTCTCCGCGTGCACCTCGAGCCAGGGAATCTGGGGACGAGTGGCGAGGACCTCTCGAACGTGGCTGCCTCGCAGCCCGATACCGGTTTCCACGCCACCCGCCCCCGGCATTGCGACCCTACGCCTTCGGCTGCAGCGTGCCGTTGACGATCTTCTCGCAGGCGCCCTTGGGGACGTAGATCCACGCATCGGCCTGGGCGTTCTGCTTGGAGGTGCCGGCGCACGAGGACGCCTTCGTCTGGCAGTCGTTCTTGCCGGCCTTCGAGACGCCGTAGCACTTCTCATTGTCGAACTTCGGCATCGGCGCCGGACCGCCCTGCGCGAGCGTGGTGACCGCGAACGAGAAGGCGGCGGCGACGGTCGAGGCGACGAGGACACTGGACCTGTTCATGCTGCGTTCTCCTTTTGGTGAATGGTTGTTTGGCCCTGTGCGGCCTTACCTGGCCAGTTAGACACGGGCCGGCGCCCGCCGGGTTCACCGGGCGAAGCGCAGTCTATGGCGGTCACTGTACGGAGGCTCCGGCCGGCCGGATGTCACGACGATGTCAAATGATAGTCAGCAGCGACGGGACTTGGCTACGATGCCCTCAGGAGGCTCTTCTGACCCCCCGTGAGCGCGTGCCCCTGGCCCCCCTGACGACGCTGGGCGTCGGAGGGGCCGCCCGCTGGTTCGTCGAGGCCCGCGACGAGTCGGGCCTGCTCGAAGCCTTCCGCTGGGCCCGCGACCGGGCCATGCCGTTCCGTGTCATGGGCGGAGGCTCGAACCTGGTCGTCGCGGACGAGGGCGTCGACGGGCTCGTCGTCCGTGTCGGCCTGCGCGGGATCGAGGCGCGCGCCGCCGGCGGCGCCATCGATCTCACCGCAGCCGCGGGCGAGGTGTGGGACGACCTCGTACGCCACACGGTCGACCAGGGTTGGGCCGGGCTCGAGTGTCTGAGCGGGATCCCGGGCCTGGTCGGGGCCACGCCGATGCAGAACGTCGGCGCCTACAGCCAGGAGGTGAGCGATACCGTCGTCGCGGTGCGCGCGCTGGACGCCACGAGTGGCGCCGTCACGACACTGCCGGCCGGCGAGTGCGGCTTCGGCTATCGCGACAGCCGCCTGAAATCCGGTGAGCCCGGGCGCTGGGTCGTTCTCGCGGTGACGTACCGGCTCGAGGCCGGCGGCAAGCCCTGCGTCCGTTACCCGGACGTCGAGCGCGACCTCGCCGCGCGCGGGATCGCATCGCCGACGCTCGCCGACGTGCGCGAGACGGTGCTCGGGGTGCGCCGGAGCAAATCCATGGTCCTCGACGTGCCCGACGATCCGAACCGCCGCTCCTGCGGCTCCTTCTTCACCAACCCGGTCGTCCCGGCGGCGGACGTCGCGCGGGTCGAAGCGCTGACGGGCGATCGGGCGATGCCGCGCTGGCCGCAGCCGGACGGGCGGGTCAAGCTCTCGGCGGCGTGGCTGATCGAGCGTGCCGGCTTTCGACGCGGCGAGCCGGCCGGGCCGGTCGGTCTCTCGACGCGCCACGCGCTGGCGATCGTCGCCCGGGCCGGCGCCCGCGCGCGGGACGTCGTGGACTTCGCCCGCCGGCTCCAGGGAGAGGTCGAGCGCCGCTTCACCGTTCGGCTCACCCCCGAGCCGGTGCTCTGGGGGTTCGACGCGGAACGCGAGCGTTCGGAGCGGCTCAGCCCCCCGGGGAGTTGAGCAGCCGCACGTCGGTCGCCGTCGTCCCGAGCGCGATGTCGCGCGCCTTGAGGCCGGCGACGAGCGCCTCGTAGAGCTCGGCGCCCGCGACGATCTCCTCGGCCACCTGCACCCACGGCTGCACCGCGATGCGGATCACGCCCTCCGTGACGGCGTCGACACCGATCACGGGCGCGGGCTCCCTGAGCGCTTTCGGGTTGCGGGCGACGACGTCGCGCGCGACCGTGAGCGCCTGGCCGACGTCGGCGCCGAGGGGAATGCTGACGGAGACCTTCAGCTGGCGGGTCTTGCCGTAGTTGTGGAGGATCTCGCCGACGATGCGGCGGTTGGGGATCACCACGCGCGAGTGGTCCGGATGCAGGAGGACCGTCGAGAAGAGCTCGATCTGCGCGACGGCGCCGTGGACGTTCAGCAGCGAGACGTACTCGCCCACGCGGAACGGCTTGGTGAAGATGATCGTGAGACCGGCCATGAGATTGCCGAGCACGCCCTGCAGGGCGAGGCCGACGCCCACGCCCGCCACACCGATGCCCGCGACGAGCGGCGCGATCTGGAAGCCGAACTTGTCGAGGGCGACGAGCGCGGCGAAGACCATGACGAGGACCTTGCAGACGCGGACGATGAGGATCCGGAGCGGCGGCTCCATCGCCTGCTTCCGCAGCCGCTGGTCCACCGCGTTGCCCGTCCAGCGCGCGACGATGAGACCGGCGACGATGATGACGATGGCGCCGAGCACCTCGAAGCCGTAGCGGACGGCGAGGTCGAAGACGGCGTCGGGAATGTGCAGGTTGGGCATGGCGGTCTCCTCCCGGGACTACTTGGCCTGCGGCGCGCGCCGCCAGCGATTCACCTGGCGGACGACGAGAAAGATCGCGAAGGCGACGATGAAGAACTCGGTGACGGTCTGGAGAAACAGGCCGACGTTGATCGTCGGCACGCCCGCCGCCTTGGCGGCGGCAACCGTGGCGTAGGACTGGGTCGACAGCGCGACGAAGAAATTGGCGAAGTCGGTCCGGCCGAGCAGAAAGCCGATCGGCGGCATCAGGACGTCGTTCACGAGCGAGTTGACGATCTTGCCGAAGGCCGCGCCGATGACGAGACCGACGGCCAGGTCCATGACGTCGCCTTTGAGCGCGAACTCCTTGAATTCTTTCCACATGAGACACCTCCCGTCGTTCCGCGCGACCTTAGCATGGAAGCCGCGGGCCGTGGTGTAGACTGTAGCTCCGTCATGCTCGAGCGCACGCGCGACCTCCGGGTCGAGAGCCTCCGGCCGCTCGTCCCCCCCGCCATCCTGATCGAGGAGTTGCCGCTTACCGAGCGCGGGTCGGAGACGGTCGCGCGCGGCCGCGAGGCCGTCGGCCGTGTGCTGAACGGCGCCGACGATCGGCTCGTCGTCATCGTCGGCCCGTGCTCGATCCACGATCCGGGGGCGGCCCTCGACTACGCCGGGCGGCTCAAGGCGCTCGCCGACGAGCTGACGCGCGAGCTCTGCGTCGTGATGCGCGTCTACTTCGAGAAGCCGCGCACGACCGTCGGCTGGAAGGGGCTCATCAACGATCCGCGGCTCGACGGCTCATTCGTCATCAACGAGGGGCTGCGTCTGGCCCGGCGGCTGCTGCGCGACCTGAGCGAGCTCGGGCTGCCGGCCGGCTGCGAGTTCCTCGATCCGATCTCGCCGCAGTACACCTCCGACCTCGTCACGTGGGGGGCGATCGGCGCGCGCACGACCGAGAGCCAGGTGCACCGCGAGCTCGCTTCCGGCCTCTCGATGCCCGTCGGCTTCAAGAACGGCACCGACGGCGGCGTGCAGATCGCGATCGACGCCGTGCGCTCCGCCGCGCACCCGCACCGCTTTCTCGGCGTCACCGAGCAGGGGCTCTGCGGCATCGTCGCGACGCGCGGCAACCCCGACTGCCACGTGATCCTCCGCGGCGGCGCCTCGGGCCCGAACTACGACACGCTGACGGTCCGGAAGACGGTGACCGCGCTCCGCGACTCCGATCTCAAGCCGCGCCTCATGGTCGACACGAGCCACGGCAACAGCGAGAAGAACCATGCCCGCCAGCCGCTCGTCGCGCGAGAGATCGCGAGCCAGGTCGCCGGCGGCGAAGGGGGCATCTTCGGCGTGATGATGGAGTCGTTCCTCGTCGAGGGGCGCCAGGAGCTCGGCGATCGCGCGGCGCTCGTCTACGGCCAGTCCGTCACCGACGCGTGTCTCTCGTGGGTGCAGACGATCCCGGTTCTCCGCGAGCTCGCCGACGCCGTGCGCGCCCGCCGCAAGGCGCGCGCCTGAAGGACCGACCCCGTCCGAAAGGAGTCCGCATGCGTTTCCTGATGTTCCCCGTGCTCGGCGTCTGCCTCGTCCTCGCGACCGTCGCCGGCGGCGCCGAGCCCGAGCTCAAGACCGACGAGCAGAAGACCTTCTACGCGATCGGCCTCGCGGTCAGCCGCCAGCTCGACGGGTTCAACTTCAGCGAGGCCGAGCTCGAGCTGGTCAAGGCCGGCCTGACCGACGCGCTGCTGCACAAGCCGCGCAAGGCCGAGATGGACGCGTACATCCCGAAGATCCAGGAGCTCCAGAAGGCCCGCTACGCCGCCGCGGCCGCCGGGGAAAAGAAGGCCGGCGAGGCGTTCCTCGCCAAGGCGGCGGCCGAAAAGGGCGCGACGAAGGCGAAGACGGGCTTCGTCATCATCACGCTCAAGCCGGGCGCCGGCGCCTCGCCCAAGCCCGGCGACAAGGTGAAGGTGCACTATCACGGCACGCTGGTCGACGGCAGCGTCTTCGACAGCTCGGTGGATCGCAAGGAGCCCGTGACGTTCCCGCTCGACGGCGTCATCCCGTGCTGGACGCAGGGCGTGTCCATGATGAAGGTGGGCGGCAAGAGCCGGCTCGTCTGCCCGCCGGAGCTGGCCTACGGCGACCGCGGCGCGCCGCCGAAGATCAAGCCGGGCGCGACGCTCGTCTTCGATGTCGAGCTACTGGATATCGTGAAGTAGCGCCGCCACCTCGCGCGCGATCGTCGCGCGCGCCGGGCGCGCGTGGGTCGGGCCGTAGTGCTCGAGCAGCCCCTGGCACAGCAGCGGCAGCGCGATCGTGAAGTCGGTGAAGAGCATCACGTTGTCGCCCGTCGGTGACTCCTTGCCCCACGAGATGCACTCGCTCGCCACGGAGGCGCCGCCGAGCCCGCCGAAGACGGTGTTGTCCGTCGTCATCTGGATGGCGGCGACGTGCGGGCTCGCCTCGGCGGTGCCGCGGATCGCGCACACGCTGGTCGCCGTGATCTGGATGAAGTCCTTCGGCACGCCGCCGCCCACGAAGATCGCGGCCGTGCCCGGCCCGGGCGCCATGAAGCGGCCCATGAGCGCGAGCGCGATCTCGTAGTCCCTGAAGAAGTCCACGGCGGGTCCCTTGCGCGCCGCCGTGCGGTAACCCTCGGCGAGCGGACCGTCCGGCGCCGCCGGCACGAAGAGCGGCACGCCGTGGCGCGCGCACGTCGCCGCGATCGAGCCGCGGAGCCCCTGCGCCTCCAGCCAGCGCCCGAGCTCGCGCGTGAACGCGACGCCCGAGATCGCCGGGTACCTCCACGCCGCCGCCAGGTGCTCGAAGAAGCCGCGCGTGAAGTCCTCCATCCCGTCGTAGTCCTGGGCGCTCACGACGTGGTCGTAGAAGCGATAGAAGCGCTTCTGCCAGAGATCCTCGTCGCTCACGTGCTCGGGATCCACCTGGTAGACCGTGCTGCCGCGCTGCTCGAGGAGGTCCTCGGTCGCGTTCGCGGAGGTCGAGACGAGGACGTCGACGTAGCCGCGCTCGACGAGCCAGGTGACGAGCGGCCAGAGGCCGGCGCTCGAGAGCGACCCCGCGATGCCCAGCGCGATCAGGCAGTCCCCGTCGAGGATCCGCTTCCAGACCTCGAAGGCCTCGCCGAGCTTGCGCCCCTGGAACGACGACGCGCGCATGCGCGTGAGCATGCGCGCGACGGTGAGGCCGCCGTGGCCGTCCTCACCCTCGGACAGGACGCGCATCGGCTGGCGGACCGTCCACGTCTGGGCGCGTGTGCTCATGAACCCGGCTCGGGCCGTCGATCCGCCCAGGGCTGCGCCGTCTCGATCGCCGCCGAGGCGCGCAGCACCAGCGCGTCGGCGAAGCGCCGCCCGACGACCTGGAGCCCGATCGGCAGCCCGGCCTTCGTGAAGCCGCACGGCACGGTGGCGGCGGGCTGGCCCGTCATGTTGAACGGGAAGGTGAAGACGCTGCCGGCGTCACGCCCCACCGGCTTGCCCCCGATCTCGGTCGCGAACCACTCGCCGAGACGCAGCGGCGGGCAGGCGACCGTGGGTGAGAGCAGGAGATCCCACTTCTCGAAGTCCGAGTAGGCGACGCGCAGCCCCTTGAGGCTGCCACGCAACGCCTTCACGTAGTCGGTCGAGTCCGCGGGAAGCGAATACTGGTCGCGCTCGTCGGGGCCCGCGACGGCGTTCAGCATGAGCGCGGCGTCCCGCACCGTGCGCGTCATCGGCCCGGCGTGCGAGAGGCTCCACGCCGCGCCGTGTGGGTGGACCGCCACGCGGCCGTAGGACGCCTTGAGACCGAAGATGCCGCACCACGCGGCGGGTTTCCGGATCGAGCCCCCGCCGTCGGTGCCGATGGCGAGCGGGCCGAGCCCCGCGGCGACCGCGGCGCCGGCGCCGCCCGACGAGCCCCCGGGCGTGTGGTCCCGGCTCCACGGGTTCACGGTCGCGCCGAAGAGGAGGTTGTCGGTGACGCCGACCCAGCCGAGCGTCGGCGTGTTCGTCTTTCCGAGCATGATCGCGCCGGCGCGCTTCATCCGCTCGACCGACGGCGCGTCCTCGGTCGGCACGTTCTCGCGATAGAGCGGCGTGCCGAAGGTCGTCGTGAGCCCCTTGGTGACGACGAGGTCCTTCACCGAGAAGGGCACGCCGTGCAGCGGTCCGAGGCGCGCCCGTCGCTTCGTCGCCTCGCGCTCGGCGACCTTGGCCGCGCGCCGCGCGCCCTCCGCGTCCACGAGACAATAGGCGTTGAGCGACTTGAGCCGTCCGATGCGATCCAGCACCGCGTCCACGACCTCGACCGGCGACACCCGGCGGTGGGCGATGGCACGCGCCAGATCCCACGCCGACATCCAGCACAGCTCATCGTTTCGCATGCTCGCCCCCTCGTCCGCTAGACTCGCATCATGGACGGGGGCCCCGCTCGACTTTTTGACGCCATGGCCGAGCGCTACGACGAGCTCGAGCCGTGGTACGAGCACTTTTACGAGCGGCTGCACGCGCTGCTCGGCCGCGTGTTCCCGCCGGCCTCGGGCGAGGGCGCGCGGCGCGTGCTCGACGCCGGGTGCGGCTCGGGCTTTCAGACGGCGCGCCTGGCCGCGCTCGGCTGGACCGCGCACGGCGTGGACGTCTCGGCCGGCCTTCTCGCCGCGGCGCGAAAGCGTCTGGACCGGCCGCTCCTGGCGCGGGCGGGCGTCGAAGCCCTGCCGTACGGCGACGCATCGTTCGACGGCGCGGTCTGCGGCGGCAGCACGCTCTCGTTCGTGACGGATCCGGCCCGCGCGGTCGCCGAGCTGGGCCGCGTGCTGCGCCCGGGCGCGGCCCTGCTGCTCGACTGCGAGCACAAGTGGAATCTCGACCTCGCCTGGATGCTGCTCCTCGACTACGGCGTGACGGCGAGGGACGTGCGGCGCGCGCTCGCCCGGCCGACGCGCGAGGGGTTCGCGCTGCCGTATCCGGAGTACGGGCGCCTGCGCTTCTTCACGCGTGCCGAGATCGCCGCGCTGCTCGCGGCGGGGGGCTTCACGCTCGAGCGCGTGGAGGGGATCCACGCGGTGACCAACGCGCTGCCGTCCACGCTGCTCCACCGCGAACGGTTGCCGCGGGGTGTCGGCGCGCTCTACCGCGGACTGTGCGCGCTCGACCGCGTGCTGGCGCCGCGGCCGCCCGCGCGCTGGCTCGCGAACAGCCTCGCGGTCGTCGCGCGCCGGCGCGACGACCGTATCCGCTAGCCGGTCAGGACGCCAGGCACAGGCCGGAGCGGAGCTCGAACTGGGCCTGCTCGGTGAGCGGGGCGTCGGCGATCCGCGCGAGCTTTCCGCACGCGCGGCAGCGGAGAAACGCCGGCTCGCGGCCGACGTGCGTGCTGCCGCACTTCGGGCACTCCGTCGCCGTGCCGCTCAGAAAACGTTTCGCCGCGCGCTGGAGGCCGTGTTCCGGCGTCAGCCGGATCACCCTCGCAGCGGCCCGCGCGCTCCCGCGCCTCACCGGGTTCATTGGCCGGGTATTGTAACGCGCTTGATGAAGCCGTCCACGCTCGGCTTGTCGATCCAGCGGACGACGACCACGAGATCGTGCTCGGGATCGATCCAGATGACGTTGCTGCCGGCGCCACGCGCGGCGTAGCACGACTCCGGCGCGCTCGCCGCCTGGGCCCGCCCCGTGTTGAGCCACCAGAGCAGGCCGTACTGCGGATTGAGCGCGCACGGCGTTCGCATCTCGTCGATCCACCATCGCGGCACGAGCTGGCGGCCCTCCCAGCGGCCGCCCTGGTGGATGAGCTGCCCGAAGCGCGCGTGGTCGCGGCTCGACATCCACAAACCCCCGCCCCAGTGCGAGCCGCCGGGCACCGACGGCATCCGGACGCCGTCGACCTCGACCCACGAGTTCCGGTAGGGCTGCCACTCCCAGGTGTTCGACGCCCCGATCGGGCCCATCACCGCGCGCTCGAGCACCGTCGCGAGCCGTTCGCGAAAGACGCGGAGCAGCGCCAGGCTCAGGCGATTGACGCGCACGTCGTTGTACTCCCAGAGCGTGCCCGGCGGACAAAGCGGGCGCGGCTGGCCCTTCTCGGCTCGGCCCAGCTCGCTCTTGCCGACGTCGCGGTTGTGGTCGATCGTATCGGGCTTGTCCCAGAGCGTGCCCTGCCACTCGCTCGTCTGCGTCAGCAGGTGGCGCCACGTGATGGCGTGGTTCTGTTCCGAGTCGAAGCCGCCGTCCTGCACCGTGGCCCGCACCGGATCGTCGACGTCCTTGATGAGGCCGCGCTCGATGGCGACGCCCGCGAGGACGGCCAGGTAGCTCTTGGCGATCGAGAACGACATGTCGGCGCGTTCGGTCTCGCCCCACTCGGCGACGATCTCGCCGGCTTTCAGAATTACGCCGTTCGGGCCGCGTCGCGGCCGGACCGTACCCAGCACATCGCCCGGCGCGGGTGGCTCGTCGGCGACGCCGATGTAGCGGCCGGTCTCCGTGAGAAAGTCCCGCCGCCACGGCGACTCGTGGTCGCGGTGATACCGGATGGCCTCGGCGAGTCCGGGGTGGTTCTGCATGGCCCGAGTAGATTATCCTACCCCGCGCCCCAGAGACGACCCAGGGAGGTTTTCAATGACGCGGTACGTCGCCACGACTGTCGCGCTCGCGATCCTCACCGTCGGCAGCGCCGCCCAGGCGCAGATCGCCGTCTCGGCGAACGACAACAAGGTTCAGCTGGTCAATGGGGTCGTGAAGGTGGTGCCGAACCCGCCGTCGGACACCGTCTCGGTCATCGATCTCAAGGCCTCTCCGCCGCGCGTGATCGCCGAGGTCGCGGCGCCGGCGAGCGTGGTCGGCCCGCCGCTCAGCATCGCCGTCACGCCGGACGAGAGCCTCGCGATCGTCACGGCGTCGAGCAAGGTCGACCCGACCGACCCGACGAAGCAGGCACCCGACAACCGCGTCACCGTCATCGATCTCAAGGCGAATCCGCCGAAGGTGATCGCCTCGCTCGAAGCCGGCCGGGGCGCGTCGGGCATCTCGATCAACCGGCAGGGCACGCTCGCGCTCGTGTCCAACCTCCAGGACGGCACCGTGTCCGTGTTCGGCATCCAGGGCAAGACGGTGACACCCGTCGGGACCGTGGAAGTCGGCGGCGACAAGGCCGGCGGCGGCCAGGTCATGATCGCGCCCGACGGCAAGACGGCGCTCGTCTCGCGGAACGCCGACAACAAGATCTCCCTCCTCTCGATCGACGGGACCAAGGTCGAGTACACCAAGCGCGACATGACGGCGGGAGTGCGCCCGATCGTGCTCGACATCGCGAAGAGCGGCGCGTTCGCCGTCGTGGGCAACCTCGCGGGCGCGGCGACGGGCGACAACGACAGCGTCAGCCTCATCGACCTCACGGCGAAGCCGCCGCGCGTCGTCGACACGGTCGGTGTTCTCGGGTCGACCGCCGAGGGGCTCAAGATCTCGCCGGACAGCTCCGTCGTCGCGGTCGTCGTGCACAATGGCAGCAACCGGCCCAAGGAGTCGCCGTTCTACAACGACGCGGGCAGGCTCGTCATCGTCCGTGTGACCGGCAAGACGTTGTCACGCGTGGCCGAAGCGCCCATCGGCCACTGGTCGCAGGGCGCGGCCTTCTCGCCCGACGGCAAGACCATTCTCGTCGGCAACATGGTCGAGAAAGACTACTGGGTATTTTCCTGGGACGGCACGACGCTGCGTGACACCGGCGGGCGGGTCAAGGTCAACGGCGGCCCGGCGGCGATTCGCACCGCCGACCGCTGAGCGCGGCGGCTAGGCCGCGGCGACGTGGGCGGCCGCGTGGTAGAACTCGACGGGGACGAGGCGGCGGCCCTCGCACTCCATGTCGACGAGGGCGAGCGGCCACTCGTCGCCCCGGCCGTCGGCGAGCCGGACGCGCTGCGAGCGGCTTATCGCGCAGCCCAGCGTCTGGAAGATCGAACGGGAGACGATCGTGTAGGCCGAGCCGGTGTCCACGAGCGCCTCGAGTCGCAGCGGCTCGCCACCCGGGCACGGAAAGAACGTGACGACAACGCCGAACTGACCCATCGAGCGCATTGGAGCAGACGCTCGCGCGGCCGTCAATGTCACGGACCGCGGACGCCGAAACCCGCGATGAAATGGGCGAGGCGCTCGATGTCCGCATCGCTCAGCGGCTGTGCCGCCTGCGTCATCAGCCCCTCCAGATCGCCCGCGGTCTGCGCCTTGTAGGCGCGCAGCAGCTTCAGCAGATACTCGAGGTCCTGGCCCGCGAGCCGCGGTACCTGATTCTGTCCGGTCAGGTCGGGTTTGTGGCACGAGGTGCAGTTGTAGCCGACGGCGAGCTCGCGCCCCGCGGCGGCCTTGGCGGCGTCCACGGCCTGCGCCCGCGGGCGCGGCCGCTGCGCCGCGTAGTACTCGGACAGATCCGCCAGGTCCGCGTCGCTCAGGTTCGCGGCGAAGGGCGACATCACCGGGTCCTTGCGCCGCCCGTCGCGGAACTTGAAGAGCGTCCAGTGCGTGAACCAGGCGTGCTGCCCGGCGAGCGAGGGTGTGCCCGCGATCGTCGCGTTGCCGTCCGCGCCGTGACAGCGCCCGCACGGCTCGGCCTTGCGCCGGCCGGCCTCGAGGTCAGCGGCCGGCGCCGCGGCCGCCGTCGTCAGCATGACGGCGGCGGCCGCGAGGCCGGCGAGGCGGGGCAGTGTTCTCAGCGCTTGTAGGTGATGTGGTAAATCGCCCCGTGGTAGTCGTCCGAGAGCAGCATCGACCCGTCCGTCATCCACTCGATGTGCGTGGGCCGGCACAGCACCTTGTCGCCCTCGTGGCACCCCGTGAGGAACTCTTCGTACCTCGGCGGCGCTCCGGCCTTGATGTCGACCGTCATCACCCGGTAGCCGTTCTTGGTCGTCCGGTTCCAGGAGCCCTTCTGGGCGATGAACAATAGATTTCTGTACTGCGGCGGAAAGAGGCTCCCCGTGTAGAACCGGGTGCCGATCGGGGCGATGTGCGCGCCGAGCTTCAGGAGCGGCGGCGCGAACTCGCTGCAGGAGCGGCCTCTGCCGAAATCGGGGTCGATCGTGTCGCCCTGGTGGCAATACGGGTAGCCGAAGTGGAGGCCCTTCTTCGGAGCGTGGTGGAGCGTGTCGTTCGGGAAGTCGTCGCCCGCCCAGTCGCGGCCGTGGCTGACGAAGTAGAGCTCCTTCGTCACCGGGTGGAAGTCGGCGCCCGTGCTGTTGCGCACGCCGAAGGCCACGTACTCGAAGCCGGTGCCGTCGGGGTTCATGCGCGAGACGTTGGCGTGGGTGTCGGGCGGCATGCAGATGTTGCACGGCGCGCCCATGTTGAAGTAGAGCTTGCCGTCCGGCCCCCAGAGCAGGAACCGCCAGTTGTGATGCACCTGGTGCGCGAGCTTCGGGAACTCGTAGATGGTCGCCGGCGCCGGCGGGTTGTCGAGGCTCGCCTCGATATTGTCGTACTTGAGCAGCGCCGGGATCGTCGCGACGTAGAGCGCGCCGTCCTTGAACGCGACGCCGCTCGGCTGGCTGAGGCCCTTGGCGATGACCTTCACCTCGCGCTTGCCGGTGGCGAGGCAACGGGCGCCAGCGGCGAATTCGCCATCTCCGGTGGTCGGCCTTGCTGCCAGATCGGCGGCGGCTGCGCCGGCTGCTGCGCCAAGGCCAGTGGAGCGAGCCCGAGCACGACGGCGACGAGGGCCAGGAGCAACGTCACGGTGATGCGCCGCATGGTATGCCTCCCCTTTGAGGGCCGGTTCACGAGTCGGTCCGCCGCGCGCGGACTTGCCTGCGCGTCGGGGACGATAAGGCCACGCCGTCGAGGTTGTCAAGCCGAGCGGCGAGCGCTTTCGCCCCTTGACAAGCCCTTGTGTTGGGCCTAATGCTCCCCCCGGTTGTTGCGTCGTGCGCGAGCCGTGAATCGAGGCCAGGAGGTGCTTTCCGGAAATTCGTCCAATCACAAGCGCGACGTGCTTCCGGGGGGAACCTCGCGCGATTCGAAGTGTGCAATGTGAACAAGGAGTAGAGAACGATGAGACGCTCGAGCTGCGACTTCGTGAAGTGGGCTGTTCTCGGGTTGGTGGTCGCGCTGTCGCTGGGGACGTTGGTTCGCTCAGCCGAAGCCGCCGTCGGCGACGTCATCGCGAACGTCAGCATTCCGCCTAGCGCGAATTGTGGCACCGATATAGCGCCGAACTTCGGGACCGCGCTCGCCATCGTGTCGGGTGGGAAGGCGGGCTTCCCCGCGATCCCCACCCTGGTGGTGACGAGTTGCTTCACACCGAGTGACGGCTCCTCACAATCCCGCCTCTTCTTCCTCGATCCGTCTACGGATCCGGCGACCGTGGTGAAGACGCTTACCACTTCGCCGGTGGTCGAGTGGCACTCCCTCGCACTCCGCGCTGACACGGGAGACCTCCTGGCGTGTCACGAGACCGTGGGGACGACGACCACGACCAGTCTCTACGCGATCCACTTCAGTCCCTTCGACGCCACACCCCCCACTGCTTTGGGCGTCGCCACGGCGACGCTTCTTCAGAGTGGACCGTCCGGGTCGACGTGTGATGGAATCGCGTGGGATACGAAGGACAAGACCATCTATCAGACCTCGACCACCTTCGACACACCGTCCGGGTCCTTCAATGTCCTGCACTTCGCGCCGGGCAGCAAGACGGTGACCTCGATCCCTTCCGGCTGCGGTAATGTCCTCGTGGGTGGGATCGGCATCGCCGGCGTGAGTCTGTTCGTCGGCTGTTCTCAGCCGCCGATCATAGGGAGCCTCGACCTCGACATCGTGCCGGTCGCGCTTCAAACGCCGCCTCCGGCATCGATCATGCAACTCGACAAGGCCACCGGCACTCTCGTGACAGGGAGGTCACTCAATCTGCCGGCCGGGATGGTCGATCCCGCAGGTGTGCCGGACGACCCGTCGAGCTTTGGGCTCCAGCTTTCGATGAAGGACGCCCTCTGGACGAAGGATGCCGCTTCCTCCTCGTTCTTCGGTAGGCTGATCGCCGTCGAAATGGCGGCCGGCACGACCGGCCAGAACTCGGGATCGCCGTTGGCGTTTCCGGCGGCGTGCGATCAGGTCACCGGCAACGCGCCGGACACCGACGGCGATGGCCTGCTCGACTGCTGGGAGGACGGCGGATTCTGGAGCGACGGCCGGCCGGGCATCAGCGTCGACGGCACCTACTCCGCGAATCGGGACCCCTCCTTCAGGGCGGTCACCCTGTGCGTAGACATGAACGGCAACGGCGTGTTCGACGCTGGGGAGTGCGCGAGTCCCAACCACAAGGACATCTTCGTCGAGGCCGACTACATGCAGTTCCACACTCCCGACCCGGTGGCGGTCGCCAACGTGGTCACGGCGTTCGCCAACGCGCCTGTCGCGAACCCGGATGGGACGACGGGCATCCGGCTGCACATCCAGATCGACGATCAGGTGCCGCACACGACCAACACCGCCCTCGTGCCCTGCACGCCGCCCAGCGGAGTCGGTGATTCCGACTTCGATACTCTGAAGGGGTCGTTCTTCGGCACCGCCGCCGAACGCGCCGCTCCCAACGCTGCCGCATTGCTCAGCGCGAAGCGCTATGCCTATCACTACGTCCTCTTCGTCCACAACCAGACAGGCAGTACCTCGTCGGGCTGCGCCGAGATCCTGGGCAACGACCTCATGGTCTCGCTCGGGAGTTTCGCAGTCGTCAACTCCCACAACGTTGGCACCACCGACCAGCAGGGCGGAACCTTCATGCACGAGCTGGGGCACAACCTCAACCTGCGTCACGGTGGCTTTGAGAACATCAACTGCAAGCCCAACTACACCAGCCGGATGAACTACGCCTACCAGTTCAGCAGCCCGGTAAATCCGTCGCCGCTGGACTACTCGCGGCAAGCGTTGCTGACGCTGAACGAGGCGAGCTTGAGCGAGACCTTGGGGGTCGGCGCGTTTGCCGGCAAGATCGCGTTCGGACCACCGGCCGGCATTCCGGCCAAGCCGAAGGTCGTTTCGGCCACCGGCGGGATCGACTGGAACCTCAGCGGGGCAGTGTCGGGAACGGCGGTTCGGGACGTCAACAGCTTCGGCATCGCCGGTTGCCCGGCGTTGGCTGGCGAGATACTGGCCGGGTTCAACGACTGGGCGAACATCAACTTCAACTTCCGGGCCTCGCTGGACTTCGGTGACGGCGCCCACACCTTCGAGACCCCCGAGATCACCCTCCAAGAAGCCGCGACGATCAGCGTCGACACCGACGGCGACGGCGTGAATGACATCGACTTCGATCCGGCGACGGGCGACTACAAGGGCGACAACTGTCCGCTGACGTTCAACCCCGCTCAAAACGCGGATGCCTGCGCGGTCGTCATCGAGGTCCTCAGGCCCATCATTCCTTCCACGAGCACCGGGGTCGTCCAGGTGGCGATCCTCAGCAGCGTCACGCGCGACGCGACGATGATCGATCCGGCCACGATCCTCCTCACCGGCGCGGCGGCCCAGGGACCGGGAATCTGGTCGCTCCGCGTCACCCAAAACTCGGTCGGAACCTTCTTTTGCAGTAAGCGCGACGTCAACGGCGACGGGCGGCTCGATCTCGTCTGCCAGTTCAAGGTCGACGCGAGGCTGCTGCCGCTCGGCGTCTCCAATGTGACACTGGACGCCATGACCCTCGGCGGCGAGGCCGTTCGCGGTACGGATACGCTCGACGTCAAGGACGTGGGCGCTGGGCAGTGATCAGATGGCAAAGAGGAGAAACCAAATGGTGAAGGCCAAAGTGTTCTCGCGCGTGCTGCTCGCGCTGGCGCTGGTGGTCTCGTCCGCGGCGGTTGCCCACGCCGGCGGCGGCGGCGCGGGCTCGTCTCTCTCGGTCCAGCTGTTGCACTGCTACATGATCAACGGCTCCCAGTCCCCGTACGTCCTCACGCTGACCGACCAGTTCGGCACCCAGCAGCACGTCCAACTGGGAAAGGCCAAGCTGCTTTGCACGCCGACGAGCCTGGATCAAACCACAGGCGCGCCGGAAGCCGTGGTGGAACACGGGCCCGCGCTCAACGGTGATTTCGATCCAGGCAGTGCCGACCATCTGAAGTGCTACGACGCGCCGCCGTTGCTCGCAGGGCCGAATGGCGTCGTCACGCTCAACGACCCGTTCGGCAACGAGACGCTGGCGCTCAATCCGAACGCCGCCCGGCTGGCGGTCGTGTGCGCTCCGGCCATCAAGACGTTCGTGCCCGCGGGTCAGTGAGACTCACGCGACGAGAGCTGATCCTGGGTGTCGGGGCAACACTGGGGCTGGATCCGCCGGGGGGGCTGAGGTCCCCCGGCGGGCCAGCGGTGCTCTCGGGATCCCAAGTCGAGAATCTCGTAAGGTTCGCCGAGGTGCTGGTGGGGGATTCGCCCCTGTCCCGGGTCGAGCGCGACGATCTCGTCGACCACATCGAGCGCCGCACGAAGCAGGGTGGGGGATACTATCTAGAGCTCTACCGGAAGACCGCCCGCCTTCTGGACCGCCTCGCCCGAGCCAGGTTCTCGAGCCTCGGCTTCACCCAGCGCGTCGCGTTGATCACGCGCCATCGTATCTTCTCGTCCGACGTGCGACCCGGGGAGAATCTCGGCGCATTCCCCGACGACACACGGGAAGTCCGGACACGCGCGGTGCCTGATCTCATCGGGGGCTACTACGCGTCTCCAGCGGGCTGGGCCGTCGTCGGGTACAGCGCCTTCCCCGGGAGGTGCGGCGATCTCGCGCGCTACACGAGCCCCGAGCGCTAGCTCGCGGCAGAACCGGCGCTCGCCGTGGAAGCCGAGGTCGCGATCGTCGGCGCGGGTGCGGCCGGCGGCATTCTCGCGCACGAGCTCGCCGGGCGCGGCATCCGTGTCGTCGTCCTCGAAGCCGGTCCGCGGCACGACCTCGCCCGCCGGTCGGAGTACGTACGGAAATATCTCAGGCGTGAGAACCCCTGGGCGACGCCGCTGGCGGGTCTGGATCGCTACACCGTGGGCGGGCCCACGCCGTACCATCTGGGCGGGAAGCGGGCGCGCGGTGTCGGTGGGAGCACGCTGCACTGGGAAGGCTATGCCCTCCGGCTCCACGCGAACGACTTCCGGCTGAAGTCGCTCTACGGGATCGCCGACGACTGGCCGATCTCGTACCAGGATCTCGAGGGCTACTACGCGGCCGCCGAGCGAACGCTCGGCGTGGCCGGGGTCGCGGACGAGCCGTGGGCCACGCCTCGCAGCTCACCGTTCCCGCTCCCGCCGTTCCCCTTCAGCTACTCCGACGGCCTGTTCACCCGCGCCTGCCAGCCGCTCGGCATCGCGCTGCATCACCTGCCGCAGGCGCGCAACTCGGTGGCGTATGCGGGACGTCCGCAGTGTCGCGCCTGCGCGACCTGCCAGGTCTGTCCCACGGGCGCCAAGGCGAGCGTCGACCTGACCCACGTCCCGCAGGCCGAGGCGACCGGTAACGCTCGGGTCGTCACCGAGGCGACGGCCCTCAGGCTCGAGCTCGATCGCCCGGACCGGGTGAGCGCGGTTGTCTACGCGGGACCGGACAAGATCGAGCGGCGACTGAGCGCGCGCCTGTTCGTGCTCGCGGGCGGAGCGATCGAGAACGCGCGGCTCCTGCTCCTGTCCACCTCACGCGCGTTTCCGAACGGGCTCGCCAACCGGAGCGGGCTGGTGGGGAAGCTCTTCATGTCGCACCCATCGGTCGACGTCACCGGGCGCGCCCGCGAGAACGCGTATCCGTACCGCATCGGGTTCTCGACCGCGATGTCGCGCCGGTTCGCGA
>WNGG01005775.1_pt1 | contig 17284 bp, 17 predicted proteins | sample 5400661 | NCBI WGS metagenome assembly WNGG01 (sample SAMN13153372, study PRJNA577476) | soil metagenome | isolation source: 100 cm soil or saprolite under Garry oak tree replicate 1 | place: USA:California | collected 2016-06-15 | reverse complement strand
CCTCTTCAGCCTCGTGACGCTCTTTGGGCGGGCGTTGCACCCTGATGGGCAGATCCCTGTCGCGCGTGTCGGCCTGGTATCGCAAGCACACCACCACCTTTCGTGACGTACTCGCTCTCGTCAGGCAGCATCTGTGGGGCTATGGCACTTTTCCCACATCACCTGCTGATCCTGGCGTGGTTTTAGTACCTCGCTCTACTCTTGAGCGCTTGTCTTTGGCCGTCTGTTAGTAAGTTGGAAATGTACAAATCGCCATGTCCCTGCGGGACACCACCACAGATAAAATTGCTAATTTCAGAGAAAGTCGAGCTCAGAGAGCCGCGCGAAGGTCTCGGCAAAGAACTGTTGTGAAGCCTCGGCACACGCCGAGTGGATGATCCGGTCGATGCGGTCTGGCGTTGGGGGAAGCAGACGCAGTTCGCGAAAGCGCGCGTACACGACCGCCTTGAGTCGTTCCAGGTGGGGCACTGCCGCCTGACCGGTAGAGACGAGCCAACGCGTCACCTCTTCCGCATCAGCCGAGGTGGCATCGCGAAACTCGAAGTGCTCGCGAATCTGGGTGCGATGATTCGTGATGGTGCACCCTTCCCAGTCGTACTCGGTAAAGAGCGCTGCATCTACCTTCAACTGGTGGACGACGTAGTCAACCACGGATCGGGGAATCTCATGTTTGGCGGTGGGGAACCGTCCCTCAAGTTGAAAGCATTTGAGCAAGAGTGCAAAGCCGAGGCGCGTTGCCCCGGTTTTATTCCTGAGGAGTTCGAGTTCGGGAGGAACCAGCGTAAAATGTTCAATTAACTCTTCAATGTCCCAAGTGCGTTTCATACCATACCCTCATCTCACGCGTGCTACTTTTGCCTGAACTATATTCAAGAAATGTTCTTCGAGCAAGCATTCAGAAGCCGAGAGGGCCTTTTACCCTATGATCTTCCTGATGGCACGAACAGCCAGAGGCACGAGAGAAGAGAGGCCGGAAAGAAACTGGTACCAGACGTCATTTTCTGGTACCAGTTTTCTGTTACAAGTTCGAGAGAGTAAAATGGCCTCAGACAGGCTTTAAGCCTCTATGCGAAGAAATGGCATGAGAGCTACTTTGCTGCTCATGTCACGCTCGCTCATTTAGGGCCATCAAGGTAACCAATGTGCGGATAGGTCAGTGGATTTGTGGGACATAAGCACTCTTTCAATCCTGCACGACACAACTGTAGCTCGAGTTCGCGGAAACACTCAAGCCTGCCGTTCAACAGACGCAGCACCTGGTCCCGATCTCGCTCGAGCACTTCCCAAAGGGAATAGATATCGTGCTTCCAGAGCAGGTGGAGCGTCGTCGGGGAGAGTTCCAGCATGGCCAGAGGGAGCAGGTGCTGCGTTTCCCCGCAGATGTGTTCAAGAATCCAGTCCCTGAGAGCGTCACCACCTCTCGCATGAGCGGGCAAGATGGTGACGCGCTGCTCCGGTGCGAAGCACTCCTGTGTGAACACGGCCTGCTGCTGCGGGTAGACACACACCACAATCTCGCTGTAAGGCTTGCATGCCAGCGCCCGGGCAAGTTGTTGCCGGACCGCCCAGAGCCAAGCCTGGGGATCTACCTCCATTGCGGTTGGCAGAGGGTAGGTGAGGGCACCCGGGGTCGAGAGCCCATAGCGGGAAGAGAGCAACAGCACCTCGGTATTCCGAGGCCACATGCCGTGCTTCTTTTGCTCCCTGATGCTGCGGCTTGCAGGACTCCCTGCCCACCGGAGGGAGGGAGCGCGCGTCTGCTGTGTGGAACTCCCTAACTTTGTGTACTGGCTCTCTCTACTGGGGACGATGATGAGATTCCATGACGCTTCGGGTGGCGTGGGAGGTTCGTCCAGTACACCATCAGCGTTTTCATTGCAGACGTTCTGGCTCCCAGGAGGAGCATCGTATTTCAAGGCAGGATGGATGAGACAGACTATAACCACCGCTATCATGGCACAGACTGCTCCAGGGACACTGACGACCTTTATTCCCGGCACCAAGTGCGTACTCATCGCTACCACCAGCAGCACAAGCGGTACTCCTGCTCCCAACAGCGCATACCGCGTGTACCCAAGTGTATGGCCTGCCGATTTCGTGTGGCATGCATGCGTCTGGATGCATTGCTGGACTGTCATCCACAACAGTCTTCCCAGCAGGAGTGTGAGCAGTATGCTTTGGAGAACCAGGATCCTGAGTGTGGAGGGCAAGGACAGCGCCGCAAGTCCGGCGACAATCAAGGGGACACCCAGCAACCGCTTGCCCAGGCGTTCGCGATACACCAGCACACCAAACACGAGGGGGAGTAGGGTATTCACTGATGCCAGTACACCGGCGATCCCGGTGGTCACTGCCCGCGCGTCGAGACTGAAGAACACCAGCCCTGCCATCTCGGCACTACCAGCCCCGACGATGAGCACCAGGTGCTTGAGCCTCAGCGGAGGGGCAAATGCTTGGGGGCGAAAGGCATGCGCAGAAAGATCAAGGAAGAGCAAGGTCCAGCAGCGGGTGCACAGGAGCAGGAGGAACACATTCACCGTGTGGGTACTGGCGCCGATGCCGAAGCCGAGCAGGCCCAGCCCCATCATGGCCATCAGAGCCCAGCCAATCCCGGAACGAGTCAGGAGGGAAGCCTTGTGCTGGCGGTCATCTGTCTGCAGAGCTGCCAGCACCACTCCTAGCAGGATGACCGCCAGCACAAGGCCTTCTTCCAGATCGACCTGCTCGCGGGCGAACAGGATGGCTGCCAGCAGCGTGACTGCTCCGTTGGCTGCGATGATAGGACTGACCAAGGCCAGCGGCCCCTGCGCCAGACTGCGATACAGTGCGACATAGCCTCCTGCCGCGAGTGCTCCTAGCACAATGGCATGTAGAACAAGCACTCCGAACAGGGGAGATGGAAGTGCCGTAAAGAAGTGCTCCTGGGGGAACCGCCAGGAGAGGAACAGACCTCCTCCTGCCAGGGCAAGACAACCCGAGGCCTGCGCAAGCAGCGTGACCCGCCATGCTCCCACATATCTGGCAGCGAGTGAACTGAGGATGTCAGCACTCCCCCAGAGGAGTGCGGTGATGATGCCGAGCACTACACCTGTCATCTCGTTGCTCCTCCTGCCCTATGATCCAGGAGCGACTTCAGGCGTCTCACCATCACAGGAGAGCGGTGACACGTATGTCGTTGGATCGGGTACCCCCGCCAACTCGAACGAGCGTCTTCTTTCGTCACACGTCCCGCAGGTCCCACAATGCTGCTCCCCTCCTTTGTAGCAACTCCACGTATCGACGAAGCGCACCCCCAGCCGTGCACCGACCGTAACGATGTCCTGCTTGGTGCTGTGCAAGAAAGGGGCGACGAGCCGCAGATGGGGATGCCCGAACCCCTCCACAGCCAGGCGCTGCATGGCAGCGAACGCGGCAATGAAACCGGGTCGACAATCTGGATAGATAGCATGGTCCCCGGCATGCACTGCAAGCGCCACCATCTCCGCCTGTTCGGATACCGCAGCTGCAAAGGCCACACTAGAAAGATCGACAACGTCGTAGCGTACCCCCAGATGCTGGGCCGTGCGAGCGGCATACGCGAGTTCTTTCTTGTGCCGCTGGCCGTAATCGAACGAGAGCGCGTGCAGGTCGTACCCTTCTCTGGCAAGCCCGTACGTGCCTCGTACGGCAGAGGGCTGATCTTGCTGGGGGTGGTGGGACACGCCGGCATGATCAGCGAGAGCAAGCAGATACACCAGCGTGGTGCTATCCAGCCCCCCACTCAACAGCACAATGGCCCTGGGTCTTGACATGGTATCCTCCTATCAGGTGACGAGTGAAACAGTGATGGATGTGCCTTTCGGGCTGTTTCGCCTCTCCAGGGAGCAGGTGGCGAAAAGCACGGCAGAACCGCCTGAGAGCTATTCAAGGGTGTGTACAGGCCTCTCCAGTTTACTTTATGCTAGTCTGTCGTATGCAACACAGTGGCATCCCGAGATGGAGCCTTCTTGCTCAAAGGAGCAAGCAGCCCGCCGAGCAGGATGGGACTGAAATCCGTCTGATCATCGTAGGTATCCCGCCCTTCGTGCCGCTTGAGGAAGGTGACGATCGCGTAGGTGAGAGGTGTCATCACGACTTCGTAACCGACCTTGATGGCCCACTGGGTCAAGATCGTGGGAGCCAGCAGCGGGAAGGGCAGGATGCCCCAAAAGGCGATGCTGATGAAGAGCAGGGAGTCCACCCCTTCCCCCAAGCAGGTCGAGCCAATGGTGCGGGTCCACAGCCAGCGTCCCCGCGTGGCAATTTTGAGCTTGGCCAGCACAAACGAGTTGAGAAACTCCCCGACCAGATAGGCGGTGAAGGAGGCGAGCAGCAGGCGTGGTGTAAAGCCCAGGATGACGGTGTAGGCCTGTTGGAGGTGCCAGAATGGAGCCGCTGGCAGCCATCCCGCCACCGCGATGGCGATGACCGCCAGCACATTGCAGGCGAAGCCCAGCCAGATGACCGGTCGTGTCGCGCCATAGCCGTAGACTTCGGTGAGCACGTCCCCGAAGAGGTAGGAGAGCGGGAAGATGAGAATGCCTGCCGGCAGCAAGACAAACGCCATCATCACGAGCTTGACGGCGATGATGTTGGCCACAAGCAGGCAGGTGATAAACAGTGCAGCGATGGCCAGAAACAGGGTCGACCATCGTTGTGGAGCAGGGGTCGACTGGACGGGATGCGGTTCGCTGGTCATACGGGAGTTCCTTCCTGTGGTGTGGAGAGGCCAGAGGTCTGCTCCTCCTGGTTTTCGAGCAAGACTGCCGCCGTGATCTGGATGTTGCCCCGTGCTTTTTGCGCCAGTTCCACGCGGCACCATTCGGCCTGGGTGGCACGCAAGATGTCCTGGCAGATGAGGGTCGCCAGGTGTTCACAGAAAATGGCTTCCATGCGCCACCTGCGGCGGTAGTCCGTTATGCTTTTGCTCTCCAGGCAGAGTGCCCGCGGTTTATAGGTCACGGTTGCGATGTAATAATCATCCCCGCCCGTAACGGGGTACAGGGAGGTGAGCGGGTCGATGGTCAGGGTGATGTCGGTGGTGCCTGCTGGTGCAGGAAACGTCTCCAGGATGGCGGCTCGTTCGAGCGCATCCTCTGGCTGGGTATAGTATGGGACAACGTGCCTTCCTAAACTGCGAAAGGGGGGCAGGGCGGGAGCGGGAGATGGGCTTGCAGGTGCTCCAGCCTGGGTGGTGTTCATATTTCTTCCTTCCTGCTTTGTGTGTAGAGCCGTGAAACAGCATTATCGCTTTCATCCTGTGAGCAGGGCCATCGGGCAAAAAGCTCTGCTACATTAAGCGATGCCCCTTGCTCGCGCGAAGTGTGCCCAGTTCCGTTGAGATGGCGTATCAAGGCCGCTTCCAGCGCTGGCCTTCATATGATTGCAAGACGGCACCAGTGTGATCCACCTGTTCACAGTCGCCACCTGCCTGTCTTGAAGCTGGACAGAGAGGAGCCGTCATGCGAACTGTCCAGCCAGAGCTTCCGCTCTGGGAGTGAAGGCGCCAGTGTGTCCAGCGGTGGGAGAAGGAAAAGCCTCGCCCACCCCAGATGCGCGAATATAACTATACCTGATGATCGCCTCGATTGCTGCTCTGGGATACCGACTTTCCGTAAAACAAGTGATGACTTTGTGTGTGACTTCTCACGAACTGCAGGAGTCCATGCTCTACTTCATCCCGTTGCGTGTCATCGCGCCACTGGACAAGAACCTGGCATTATTTCCCTGCCTGATTCCAATCAGGTAGATGACATAGACGGGAGGAGCGGGACGATACGGAGCAAAAACCAGGTTCCCCCCCGGAGAAAAAGACAGAAGATGTGCAAAGCGAAAAAATGATCCCGATCATCCCGTTGCTCCCGTATGAACAGAGCGCTGCCCGCCTCCCTTTACAGGAAAGCGTAACTGGGGAGGGTCGTATATGCGGAATCCGGTCTCAGTGAGGTCTGGTCTTAAATGCTCAGGCCGATTTGAGAAAGGCTTTGAGTCCAATATATACATCCAGATTGTGTTCAAGGCGATACCATAAACCGAGTTGAGAGACAAAACCTGCTCAAAGCGGCAAAATGTTGGGTAGCGAGCAATCCTTTTGTCGGGACCTACCCATGCCCATCGAAAAATGCCTTTGAAGTGCTCATCGAAACTTTTACGAGCGACAGAACGCAGTGTGTGAAAGTGCGCCGCATCTCGACGCCATCATCGGCATGAGGATAGCGCCCATACATGGTGGTCAGCAACACGCGACCATCATGCGTGCAAAGCGCTCGGTGTCCATCACGGTTGTGATGGGGATCACCCAACACAATACGTCATCTGTGAGCACGCTGATATGCGCCGGGTCTACCAGCTCGCCCTCGGCCAGGAAGCAGTGTTCCCCCCTCGGCGGCCGACCTGAGACACTCCACCTGCTCAGCCACTACGGTCACCCAAAGCTACGCGGCTTGCGCTACACACGTAGGGGGAAGGGGTGTAGTACGGCTCATCAGAGTATGCTGTACGGACAGGACAGCCTGGGCTTTGGCTAAGTTGTGATAGGCCCTGCTATCAGGTCAAAGGGCCAGTCCATGCCAGTACCGTCCTGGAGACAGGAGAGGAACTCCGCTTTTTCCCGACCGGGAAGCAGCGCAGCTTCGCTCTGCGGGCTGGTGTCAACCAATGCACCACATGCACAACGCCCATCTTCTCGCTCACGGAGCGCCTCCGTTACATGAGGTGGCTGGCTAAGACCGCAGCAGTCCTTCCGCACAATATTGCCGCCAATGGCGCTGCAGGTGGCCCCGAATGCCCCCAGTGGGATAGTAGGATGGATACAGGCGCCGAAAGTGCGCTTCAGCCGCCTCCAGGGACCCTGTGGGGAGCACCTGCAAGCGGGCGGCTAAATACAGAAGTGTAATCGACGGGCTGCGTGAGCGCCCCTTTCTGCAATGCACCAGCACCTTGAGCTGCTGATGGCGCATCTCGTCAATGAAATCCAGCGCCTGATCGAGCATCTCCTTGCGGATGAACCAGGGGACGGGCAGATCCAGCAAACAGAGCATCAGGCGGCTCTCCCGGCGGGCCACCAGGGCCTCCGGGTGGCCCCTGGGAGCAGCCCATCCCCGGTAGCCGACCGCACGGCGGTGATAGGGCTCCTTGCAGGCATGCACCGTAGCCCAGCCTGCTTGCCCTGCTACCCGGGCTTCATAGTCGTGCAGAGTTCCGATAAACAGGTTGGGGAAGACTTCCATCATCCCAGGGCCCTTCCTTTCCTTCTACCGCACACACTCGTGCCAGAGCATCGTCAGGGAAATCTCTTCCCCTGCAGCTCGTGCTGGCATAGCGTACGCGATTCTGCGACAAAAAACAACCCTCTAACATGCACAGTGTGCTGCGTTTAGACTACCAGGATGCTGGAAGGAGCAGCACCAGCACCATTAGACATTCGGCAAGACCTTGTGTGATGAGGAAGATGTCGCACGCGCTCGACGCAAGCGCTGCTGCATCAGGGCATGGAGAGCAAGACTGATTGCCAGCATGGCCAGTGAAATGGCGACCAGTATGGGCAGCCGCGTGGCGATTCCAGCCACAAAGAGCATAGTGAGAAAGAACAGTTGGAAATAGAACGGCACCATGGCCGGGATGAGGGCATACGCCGGGGCTTTCATTGCAGGTGGACGAACCGGTGCACGTCTCGCCAGCACATCCCACACGATTACGATGACCCCTCCTATGACAAGCAGAGCCATCGGCAGCCAGATGATGCCTCCATGCGTGACATACTGCACCTCCAGTTCGTCGAGAAGCACGAGGATCATGACGGAGCCCAGCAGCGCACCTAGTGCCGCCAGCGGCCCCTGCCATCCGGGCTGAGACGTACGTGGGCGCGCCAGCCAGAGCAAGGCTGAAGACGAACACAGCACGATAAACCACGCATAGAAATTGCCGTAGGGGACACCAAACCACTGCTGGGTGTACGCCAGGCCGAGCCATTGCCACATATGCAGGCGGGTAGCGACTGCGTCCATACCCAGGTCGATGTTGAGACCCAGCAGGCCAACCAGCGCAGGAGCAGCCCACGCCCCAAGGGCGAAAACATCGGCAAAGGTCATCGCACTGTAGAGAATGATACCCCACCCAACGCCAATGGCGAGCGGCACGGGACCGAACATGATCAGGAAGCGTCCATACTGGTAGGCATGGAATTGAACAATAGTGAGCGTCTCCAGCGTGAGGCCGTAGAGCACTCCTGTCCCCAGTTCGATCAAGCGTGCGCGGCGTAAGGATCCCTGTTGCAGCGCGTGCCAGGCACACAAGCTCAGAAGGATATAGTTACACAGCTCGAACACGGCAAATGATACGGGGACTCCCAGCGGCATAGCTCATTTCCTCTTAGTATTCCGCGTGGATCGCGCAATCTTTGAGCTCTTTGGACAAGTCTGCTATCAGGATCTCACGCCACTTTTCGACCGACGCAACTAACATAGGAATGCAAGCAACGGTCAAGCTCACGTTTCCTGTTCTTGGTGCGCATGTGAGTGACTGGCGTGAGGCCCTGATTAGGAGTTCATTTTACCACGACGAGCCAGCAGCTTCACATGGCACCCCATGATTGCTGAGACAGAGGATATTGAGCGAATTTGCTTTGTGCTGGAGTTGCCATCCTCTGCTCCTTTACAGAAAACCGAGCGGGAAAGCCCCTGCGATTCATCCAGGGGATGAACCACCGTTCCTGTGAAGTGCTCTCCCGCCTAAAGGCAGGGAGCTTCTACAACCATTGCCGATTGTTGGCGTCTTCCACGCTCTAGAATGTTGATGGCCGCGTTGACATCGCGGTCTAACTCGGTACCGCACTCGCAGGAATGCCAGCGCTCGGACAAGGCTTTTTTGCGCACTTGTCCACAGCCTGAGCACATCTGCGAGGTGGATTTGGGATCAACTTTCATCAGTGTCCGACCGGCGCACGCTGCCTTGAAGGTACACATGCTGACAAAGCTTCCCCAACCCGCGTCTACAGCGGTGTGACAAAGTCTTGAGCCATGTGATAGAATAGGAGGATGAAAGCCTATTCCAAAGATTTGAGAGAGCACGTGCTCAGAGCGGTGGATCAGGGCCACCCACGTGCCGAAATTGTGCGGCTGTTTGGCGTGTCCTTAGCCAGCATCAAGCGCTACCTGAAACAACGAAGAGAAACCGGAGAGCTCTCTCCCAAAGCCATTCCGGGGCGTCCTTCCAAGAAATATGCGGCCCTGGAAGCTGGCCTGGTCGCACAACTGAAAGCCCATCCGGATAGCACGCTGGAAGCCCACTGCCAGCTCTGGGAAAGCACGCATGGCATGTGGGTTGATCACACGACGATGAGTCGTGCCATTCGGCGCGTGGGCTGGACGCGCAAAAAAAAACGTTGGGTGCCTCTGAGCGCAACGAGGAGGAGCGAGCCGCCTGGAGAGCAGAAGTAAGCCCACTGCCAGCCAAGCAATTGGTCTTTGTGGATGAGTGTGGCTCCAATATTGCGCTCACGCCCATTTATGCACGAGCGCCAAAAGGAGAGCGCTCCACAGGGAGCGTTCCGCGCAATCGCGGCAAGAATACGACGCTGATCGCCTCACTCTCGCTGGCGGGCATGGGAGCCGCCATGATCCTGGAAGGTTCGGCCAATGCCACGGCCTTTGAAATCTACGTGGAACAGCTCCTTCTCCCCAGTCTGCAAGCGGGACAAATCGTCGTGATGGACAACTTGCGAGCCCATAAAGGAGAGCGGGTGCGCCAAGCCATCGAGGCCAAAGGCTGCCAGGTGCTTTTCTTACCGGGCTATTCGCCCGACTTCTCCCCCATCGAAGAGACCTTCTCCAAGCTCAAGACAGACTTGCGACGAGCGGGAGCCAGAACGCGTGAAGCGCTTGAGGAAGCCATCTGCCAGGCTCTGCTCACTGTCACAGCTCAAGATGCACGTGGTTGGTTCAGCCACTGTGGCTATGTTCCAGTTGAAGGAAGCAAACAGTGATAAATAGGCTCATTCTTTTGGCACACCGCTGTAGGATACCCTTGTTTAATCCGCCCTTCGCACTGGCCCCATTGGGGAGATACGTCCCGTTCTCATCCTGTTTGGGCTTCGGCTTCCTGATGAGGTTGCCCGTCTGGATATCCTCAACCACGATCACCTGGTAGCGGTCTACCAGCTTCCGAGAGACTTTATGCTGGAAGTCTCTTCGCTGTCGTGCAATCGTGCGGTGTGCCTTCGCTACCAATGTGCGGGCTTTGTCCCTGCGATGACTTCCCCGTTTCTTGCGAGAAAGAGCTTGTTGCCGTCTCTCAAGAACTTGTTGCGCTTTGCGATAATAGCGGGGATGCTCAATCATCTCCCCATTGGACAGGGTAGCCAGGTGTGACACACCAAGATCAATCCCAACATCCTCATAGGACACAGGCAGTTTCTCAGGCTCTCCCACCTCACACGAGAAGGTGACATACCACTCATCCCCTTCACGCTTCATCGTGACGGTCTTGATCTTGCCCTCTACTGGCCGGTGCAGCTTGACTTTCGCTTTGCCGATCAGGCTCAGATGCAGGTATTGCCCATCCAACTTCCAGCCCGCCCCATCAGGATAGGTAAACGAGTCGTAGCGGTGGCGTCCCTGGAAACGAGGGAACCCTGGATGTTCGCCAGCCTTGCACCGCCGGAAGAAGTTCTGAAAGGCCATATCAAGTCGTCTCAAGACATCCTGTAGCACATGGGCCGCAATATCCTGGTATTCCTGCCTGATCTCTGCCTTGATCTCAGGGAGGTCATTTTGCTGATCGTAGTAGCTAATGCTCTTGCCGGCGTACTTGTAGGCATCTTTGCGCTCAGAGAGAGCCGCGTTGTACAGTTCACGGCACCTCGTGAGCGTCCAATACACCTTCTTCTCCATTGCCTTGTTCGGGTAGATGCGATACTTGAACGTCTTGCGCATTAGCTTTGCCCCAACTCGATGTACTGCTTGACCGTGCTTTCCGTCATGTCTCCTACCGTACCCACATAATACGAGCGAGACCAGAAGGACCCGCCCCACAGTTGCTTTTTGACAGCAGGGAACTGCTTAAAGACTTGCCTGGCAGTGATCCCCTTGAGCGTGTTGGCAATCAGTGAGGGAGCGGTAGACGGGAGTGCCGAAAGAAACACGTGGACATGATCTTCTTGCACGTGTAAAGCTCCGATCTTCCAGTTGTTCTCCTCACACAAGCGGCGGATTTCTCCCTCAACATATTGCGCCACCTCTCCCGTAAGTACGGTCTTGCGATACTTGGGACACCATACAAAATGGTATGCTATCTTATAGGTGACATGTTTGGTATGTTGTTCTTCCATATCAAACAGTATAACATGGTATACCATAGAATACAAGAGCAACAGGTAGGGCGGCTCACCCCTGCCTAAAGGCCAGGGGAATGCGCCGCCCACATCTTCAACTATCGCCTCCAACCCACCAGGAAGCAAGTGTAGATGCTCCTGTGAGCGCGCAGGACCCTTTACTCTCATGAATAGCTTTCAGGAGCCGTCTCCACGTCCTGTTCTTCCCTACTCCCGCGCTGACGAGGGGCTCCGTTCATAGAAGGTGAACGCCCAGAAGATCCACAGGCAACTGCACATTCCCAGGCTCACGTAGGGATTCCAGAACGCCAGCAGGGTCGCCAGCAGGTACACCGGGAACCCAAATAGAATGTTGCGCGTATGTCTTTTCACCTGGACAGGTGTAACACCTGCGTGCAGCAGGCGACGATGACGCGAGGCTGCCCACCAGAGCAGGTTGTAGGCCACGTTGATCACGACAAAGACACCGGCGTAGACGGCACAAGCCAGTGCCGCAGCAGGCGTGGTGAGGTACTGTGCTACCAGAGATGTGGGAAAGGGCACCACCGTCACTAGCAACAGCAGCAAGCCATTGGCGAACAGAAAGGGGGTATCTGACCTGGACACCAGCTTGAAAATGCCATGGTGGCTCACCCACATGATCAAGATCGTGGCAAAACTGGTGATAAACGTGAGGTAGGCAGGCCACTGGTTGAACAGCGCTGTGCCCAACGCTGTCACTGAGATAGCCCCCGCAGGCAGATGTGGCACCTGCAAATCGAACACCAGCAGCGTAATGGCGACGGCAAAGACGCCGTCGCTAAAAGATTCGATGCGGCTTGTCTCTTTTTCGACGGCCGCTGCTCGCTGTTCACTGCTCATTCCCTCTCTCCTTCCAGACATTCCAAGCAGATACTGCCCGTTGGTGGGAGCATTTCCACCTAGAACAGAAGATACAAGCTTGCATGTTCAAAAGCCAGGGCAATCGCATCTAATTAACCCCATCTACAAAAAATATGTGGGGGGTAGCGCCAGGTAAGCTGGCATGGGGACAGAGCATCGGTTACGTGCGCGCGAAGAGAGGCTCAAGATGCTGTTGATGCGATGCTCTTCTCACTCCATGTTCTGGCAATCCTTTCCCATCGCGCGAAGAGAAAAAGGCTCCAACTCGGCTTCTCTTTGCCATTTTTCCTTCCTCTTTGGCAGTTCTATTTCTTATTCTTGACCGCTGCGATTAAGAGAAACATAGGGCGGCGTGTTTCGTCCCGCATTCTGGGATGCTTATCCAGCATTGCTTGTGTGGGTTGAGGTTCGGAGAGCTTCATAATGGTGAAACCAGAGTCAATGAGCGCATTCAGATGGGTAGCGACTGTACGATGATATTTGAGAACATCGTGGTCCAAAAATCTTGCCTGACGCGGACCTTCATCCTGATAATGGTCGACAGGCCAATGTAATCGCTCACCATGCTGACCGTAATACCAGTCTTGGGAAGCTCGCGCGGTGAAGACCGGATGTTCGACCGAGAGGACAAAAGTGCCCCCCGCTACCAGGCAGTGATGCACTTGCCGACAGACGATGTCGAAGCGCTCGACATAATGCAGTGCAAGTGAACTTACCACCACATCGAATGCCCCTGCGGAAAAGTCGATTCTTCAATCGCCAGCCGACGATACTCGATTGAAGAATCGCTGGTGCTCGCTCTGGCACGCGCAAGCATCTTCTCTGAGAGGTCTACTCCCACCACTGACCGTGCCTGCTGTTGGCGCGCATAGCGGCAGTGCCAGCCAAAGCCGCAGCCAAGATCAAGCACGTTTTTATCGCGGAGCGTGGAAAGCAACGCGCGGAAGGCGGACCATTCTAAAGCCTCATCCAGTCCGCCGATGGAACGAGCCATCTGACTGTAATTGGCGAAGAATGCGGGATCATCATATTTGTTCTGTTTCATAGAACCAAAGCCTCCTCGCTTCATCTTAGACTACGTTTACCCTTTGTGAAAAGGGGGTAGCAGGAGAAATCAGGGCAATCGTATTCAAATACCCCCATCTAGAACGCGTTGGAGATAGTCATTGTCCTGAGGCTGACCCGTCTTCGTAGAGGCCCCGAACATAGGGACTAACACATCAATTGTGTGTAGACAAAGAGACTGACGTAGCCCAGTGCTGAGTGTCGTCCCACCCGAGGGTATAAGCATTCGAGGTCTTCAAACACCGCCCGCCTGATGTGTATGCATGTGGGAAATGAGCAGCGATCCAGCCGACCCCCTCGGCGTGCGCCTGTTTCACCTACTGCTTTGTGGGAACGCGTCCAGGAGGACCGGTTGATTCATTTTGGCAGAACGGTTCGCCGCCTCCATGAGCCTGGAGAGGTCAATGGCGGCCTGGATATGCTCACGAGCACGGGTTCCCTGCTGGATGTGCGTGACCCATTGTGAGAAGGGAGTCGGCAGATCGGCAGGGATGTCCGTCCAGACGTTCCATTGGGACGTTCCCGGTATGCCTGCTTCTGCACTGCGTATGCGCAGTATCCCATCTGGCGTTCCATAGAGCAGGCTCCCCTGTGTGCCATGGACCTCGATGGTGAACGGCGAGAAGGGGTTGACAAAGCTGGCTTCGACGATCCCCACTGTCCCTTGTGGAGAGCGCAGCACTACTGCCGCGTTATCCTCCACGGCACGTCCGGTGAGCGAGCCATAGGTGGCACTGACGCTCTGGGGCAGGCCCAGGAAGAGCCGGGCCAGGTACATCGGATGTGCCCCCAGATCGATCATCGCGCCCCCGGCCGCTTGCTGGGGATCGAAAAAGGAGGGGGGCAACCAGCCCTGGGGGTGTTGCCTGGTCTTGAGGGCGCCATCATGAGCCAGGCGCGTCCGCACCTCGGTCAGCTCCCCCAGCAACTTCCGATCAAGGATGTGCTTGATAGCCAGCGTCGAGCCGCTCGAGAGCCGTGGCAGCGAGACCACCAGCACGACCCCAGCCTGCTCAACCGCCGCTACAATCTCGTTACATTCCTGTAGGGTGGGGGCCAGCACTTTTTCGGTAAAGATATGCTTGCCCGCCTGAGCTGCTGCGATGATCACCTCCCGATGCATCGTCGTCGGCGTGGTGACAATGACGCCTTCCACCTGGGCCAGCAGCTCAGGCAGATTTTCGTAGAAAGGCACGCCTAACGCATGTGCCTGGGCACGGCCGCGCTGCGGCGTTTCGTCCCAGACCGCCGTGATGGTGGTCGCGGGGTTGGAGCGCGCCTGTTGGACATAGTCACGCGCGTGGACATGCCAAAAACTGAGGAGCCCCACTCGAATCATCGTTGCTCTCCTGCCTCCCAGAGACACTCGGGAGCTATCTGAAGCGAGGCCAAGCGCCAGCGGCGGGACACCTGCCAGCAGAATCAATGCCTGACGGCGTGAGAGCGGTCGCGGGCCTACGGTCTCTTTTGACATGAACATGACCTGGTTGATGGGAAGACCTTCTGCCAAGACACATCCACCTTCACGGTTCCTCCCCTCTGCCCACGGACACTGTGAGGATGGCGGAACCGAAAGCGCTCCTGTTCATGGCCTAGCCCTCGCACAAGTAGGTATCAGGTGGTGAGGGAAAGAGAGGTTCCCGGCTCTGTCGGCTATCACCACCTTCCCTGCTTGACCCACAGCTACAAAAAACGAAAGTGCTTCTGCACCTGTATCCTACCATGCAGCATGTGGTCTGACAAGCAGTACCGGGCAGCCATGTCCTTGCCGCTTGAGTGTAGTGCCTGTGCTGAAAGGAGAGTGGTTATGGTCCCGGGTGCCTGGACTGGAAGCGTTTTTCGAGGATCTGCAATCCTCCCAATGCTGCGAGCTGGTCATAAGCCCTGCAAATCTCAGCCAAGCGAGGTCCCAGCCGTTCACTGACCTGTTTCATGTAAGAAGCGGCACATTATGTGATCTATTATGATGTGCGTTGTACGCAAGCGGCCCGCATATCATACATTACAACAGATTTCATGTATCTCCAGAGGGAACGCGAGTACGATGGCCGCGATGGCCTGCGTGACCCGTTCGTTCGTGTGCTTATGCTGCAGGACCTCTTCTGACGAGCGCAAATCGATTTGCAGGAGCGCCATCAGATCCCTATGTGTGTGGCGCTTCCGAAAGATCGCGTCAACCATGGCGTCCAGGGTCTCCTCAAAAGGCAGATGGAAGAGCGCTGGATCTTGAAACACAGCCGCTATGGTGGATTCGATATCAAGCGCGACCGCGGTGTACACCTCGTGTTTGTTGCGGAAGTAGAGGTAGACCGTTCCGACGGCCACGCCAGCGGCTCTGGCAATGTCGGCAATCGTGGTCTCCTCATAACCTTGCTAAGCAAAGAGGGTACGCGCAGCGTCCAAGATCGTGTCCCGCTTGGGTCGTGTCTCTTCAGCTATCGACTCCGGCACCTGTGCCTCCTCATGAATGAACTTCATTCATTTTATGGCAGAAAAACGGCCAGAAGTCAAGCCCTCACTCTGCCAGATCAGGGCTATTTAAAAGTCAGCAGTGACCCGAGCAGGAGACGAACCGCCTGCAAGGGGTGAGCGTCAAAGAAGCGCATCTGCTGAGGAACATTGCAGACCCCTAGAAAATCGAGCACCGCCAGCAGAAAACTGTTGAGGACCGCGAGCACGCGGGGAGCGTCTCCCTTGCGCACCTGACAGTGATCCTCGCGCAGCGTGACGTCGCGGCGCCAATGCAAGCGATTTTCAATGCTCCAATGCTGGCGGACCAGTTGCAAGAGGCGGGCAGCAGAGGCGCGAGCAGGCGAGAGGCTGGTGATGCCATAGACCACCTCGGTGCGGGTCTGGCCATCCTCGATCACCGTGCGCGTCAGGCGAAACACCTGGGCTACGCCTGCCCACTGTCCCGCCAGGAAGTCATTGAGTTCGGTACTGGCCACCAGTTCGCGGATCTCCAAGCGCCCATGGCCTTTGTCCACGGTGCGTGCTGTGCGCCAATCCCGACAATCAGCAGGCGGCTCGCTGAAAAAGAGTTGCAGGTCATCATGCAGGATGGGCTGATTGCCCTTGGCAATCAGGACATAGTCGCCTTTCCAGCGCGTGACGCAGGTGCAGAAGAGGTGCTGGGTGTGCAAGGCATCCGCGCTGTAGATGCGTCCTGTGACCCACAGTGGCGTCAGGAACTGCGACACGATAGAGAGTTCATTCTGCTTCTCTGCGGTGACCTGCTCTTTGAGCAGCAGCCCGGTCTGGGTCTCGTAGAGCGCCAGTTGATGCATCTTCCTCTGATCAGCTTGCTCATGTCCGAGCGTCCCACGCAAGGTCTTGCCATCCAGGGCCACATGCACATGCTCCTCCCGTTCTGCTTGTCCCGCCAGGCGGCTGGGTTCCTCTCCACAGCGCTCCGTCGCCCTGATACGGATCAACGCCTGTGTCAACACGTGATTCACCTGCTCGGCATCCACCGCGCGCAGCACATTACTATAGGTGGCCGCGCAGGGAAAGCTCTTGCGGGTAATTGGCAGCACTGTCCTCAGCCACTCGGCTCGCAAGCGCACCCACTGCGCAATCGCCAGAGGCGTCGTCATCCCTGCCACCTTGCCCAGCAGGATCAGCGTGAAGATCAGCGCCACACTGTAGCGCACTCCCCGTTTGTGACGTCCATCCTGCACTTGCTCCAGCGCTCGATACACTGACAGCGCATCAATCTCCTGCGCCAGCTTCCCTTGTTCCATTGCTTCATTTAACGTGCTATAGTTCATTCAGAGTCCTTCCTCGCTTTTTGAGATCGTCAGATTTTTTTCTCATTCTAGCAAGGAATGGCTCTTGTGTTTCTTCTTTGGGACTTTTAAATCCGTGGGGGCAATACTCACGTACGGTCAGGGATGATAGAATGGAGGGAACCGTGAGAACGAGTGGAAAGAGCAGGGAGAGCCAATGCGAAAAAGAAAGGCGTATGCACAGGCAGTCAAACGCATCCTG
>WNGG01003675.1_pt1 | contig 17285 bp, 8 predicted proteins | sample 5400661 | NCBI WGS metagenome assembly WNGG01 (sample SAMN13153372, study PRJNA577476) | soil metagenome | isolation source: 100 cm soil or saprolite under Garry oak tree replicate 1 | place: USA:California | collected 2016-06-15 | reverse complement strand
CAAGCCGCGTGAAATCGCCTATCACCTGACCGGCGATATCGGGCGGCGCGACGAAGACGGCTATATCTACATCGTCGACCGCGTGAAGGATATGATCATCCGTGGTGGCTTCAACGTCTACCCACGCGAGATCGAGGAGGTGCTGATGACCCACCCGGCAGTGAGTCTGGCCGCCGTCATCGGTGTGCCGCACGAGCGTCACGGGGAAGAGGTGAAAGCGTTCGTTATTGTCAAGGATGGGGCGACCATCACAGAAGTCGAACTGGTGGCCTGGTCGAAACAGAACATGGCCGACTACAAGTATCCACGTGTCATCGAGTTCCGTACGGAGTTGCCCATGACGGCCACGGGCAAAGTGTTGAAGAGCGAACTGCGCTCGTGACGGAGAGGAAGGCGGCAGCGTCAAGATGGAGAAGCAAAGAACGATGAAGAAGAGGTGGGTCCTCGACCAGACCGCGAGGCACACCATCGAGGAGACGTGGGCGGTCTTTACTAAGGGAACCGAAACGCCCAATCCGGCTCTGTTTCTTGCCCGCCTGGCCGATCTGGCCCGCTCGAATACATTTCTCTGGGCGGAGGCTGGACTCCAGGTGCAGGAACATGCCACGCGCGTGGTTCCGGTTGGTCAGTCCCTCTCGCGCTCGCTGGTGCTGGCCACCGTCGCCGCGGATATCTTCGTCGGGTATAGCACGCTCGGTGAACGTGCGAAGTGGTTGCCCTCCCTGGTAAAGCCGCGGGACTGGGAGTTGCAGCACCAGCGCAGCGCGAACCGGGTGCTGGAGACGGCCGCCTCCCTCGGCGGGGCGCTGATCAAGGCTTGCCAGTTCGCCTCCACGCGCCCTGACTTGCTCCCCGCCGTCTACATTCGCACCCTGGCCCCGCTGCAGGACAGCATGCCCGCTCGCCCCTGGTCGGAGATCGAGAAGGCCATCACCCGCGAGCTGGGTCAGCGTCCAGCAGACGTGTTTGCCCAGATCGAGCGGGAACCGGTCGCGGCCGCTTCGATTGCGCAGGTGTATCGCGCACGGTTGCACGACGGGCGGGAGGTGGCGGTCAAAGTCCAGTACCCGGATATCGAGAACCTGGTGGCGACGGACCTGGCGGTGCTGGAGCAGATCGTCAAGGCGATTGCGCGACTCGCTCCCTCCATCCAGCTCCAGCCGATCGTCGATTACCTGCAAGAAACGCTCCCACTGGAGCTGGACTTCAGGCACGAAGCGGAGTCGATAACCGCACTGCGGACGGCACTTGCTCACCGGTCAGATGCGCTCATTCCAGCGTGCATTCCCGAACTGAGTACCGAACGTCTGCTCGTCATGGAGTTCATCGACGGCATCAAGATTACTGACCGCGAGGCCCTCGTGCAGGCAGGCATCTCCCCGCACGAAGTGGCGCGGCTGCTCAATGATCTCTACGCCGAGCAGATGCTGCACCTGGGCATCCTGCACGCGGACCCGCATCCGGGCAACCTGCGCGTGCAACCCGGCCCGCGGCTGGTGCTGCTCGACCACGGGCTGACCGTCCCCCTATCCCCCTCGCTCGTGGTCGCGTTGCGCAAGATGGTGCAAGCGCTGACCCGCGGTGATTTCGATGGGCTTACCACAGCGCTGACTGAAGCTGGGCTCAAGTTCGACGAGGAGGTGAATTTCACCTCCCTGCTGCAACTGGTCGGCGTGCTACTGGGCAATAACCAGGCCAGCGAGTCTGATGAGATGGCGGGGGACGTTGATGCGGTAGAGGTCGGCATGCAGATCGGCAAGAGTGTCGGCACTATTCCCACCGATTTGCTGCTGATCGGGCGTGCCCTCGGACTGCTCGATGGCATTACCAAGCAGCTTGATCCGAGCATGGATACCATGGAGATTATCGCTCACTATGCAGAGTAGCGCCCGCCGTGCGATCAAGGCGACGTTGCTTCAACAAGGAAAAAACCATGGCAGACCCGATTTATCGTGGGTGTGCCTGTGGAGGAAGACGAGGACTGTTGATGAAGCACCTGCCAGGGAAGGAAGAGGAATATGTCAAGGCCGATCTATGTCATCGGGCACAAGCACTCCGACCTGGACTCCGTCGCCTCCGCCTACGGCTACGCGCAACTGCTCCAACTGCGAGGCGAAGCGCAGCCGATCGCTGCCCGCCAGGGGGAATTGAAGCCGGAAGTGCGCTTCGTCCTGCAGCGCTTTCATGTGGATCCGCCTGAAGAAGTGGAGGACGTGTACTTGCGAGTGCGCGATGTCATGCAGCGCGAAATGCTCTGTATTTCCCTCGACCAACCCCTCCTGGAGGCCGGGCGACTCCTGCAGGAACGTCGTCGTCTCTCTCTGCCGGTGGTGGACGCGGAGCACAAGGTATGCGGGATCCTCGCGACCGAGGACTTCGCCAAACTGTTCTTTCGTGGCCTCGACCCGCGATCGGTCAACCACATGCCCCTCCAGCAGGAAAACCTGGTGCGCACGCTCGACGGACATGTCCTGGTCGAGGGGCGACGTCCGTTAGGGAAGAGCGTGCTGGTCGGGGCCATGCTGGTCGAGACGATGGTCGAGTACATCGAGCCGGGATGCCTGGTAGTGCTGGGAGATCGTGAAGATGCGCAACTGGCAGCGATGGAACACGGCGCGGCGGCGCTCGTGGTGACTGGAGACCTCCCCATCTCCGAACGGACACAGGTCAGGGCCCAACAGTTGGGCGTGCTGGTCATCAGGACAGCCCATCACACCTTTACTGCCGCGCACCTGATCACCTTGAGTCTCAGCGTGCAGGAGCTCATGTCTCTCGACTTCGCGTCCTGCCACGCCGAGGATCGGATCAGCGAGGTCCAAGACACCCTTGCCCGCCGCCGTGCGCTGCCCGTCGTGGAAAGTGACGGCAGGCTGATCGGCTACCTCTCTCGTACGGATCTCATCTCGGCACAGCCCAAGCAGGTCATCCTGGTGGACCACAATGAGCGATCACAGGCAGTGGACGGCCTCGAGGAGGCGGAACTAATCGGGATCATCGATCACCATCGGGTGGCTGACGTCCATACCAACAAGCCCATTCTGTTCCGAGCCGAAGTGGTGGGCAGCACGAGCACGATCGTTGCCGGACTCTACCGCGAAGCCGGAATCGTCCCTCCCCACGAGGTCGCCGGACTGCTCCTGGCGGGGCTTCTGAACGACACCTTGATTCTCCATTCCCCCACCTGTACACAACGCGACAAACAAGTTGCCGGGGAGCTTGCCGAACTCGCGGGGGAAGACCTCGAACCATTCGGGCGCGAGATTTTCGCTGCGGCTGCCGCCGAACTGGGCGAACGCCCCGCCGAGGCGCTGCTGACTGCCGACTGTAAAGAGTTTGCGGTTCAGGGCGGACTGTTCGCCATCGGCACTGTCGAGATGACCAGCCCTGCTGTCCTTGAGCCACGCATCCCGGAGTTGCACTCTGCTATGCAGAGCCTGGCGCACGAGCGGGGCTACAGCGTGTTGCTCTTCATGATCGTCGATATCCTGGAGCTGAGGAGCCGCGTATTGATTTGGGGAGGAGAACGTGCGGTCGCGGAGGTCCTGGGCGTCTTGCTAGAGCCAGATGGACATTCTGTCCTGGTGGAAGGTCTGGTCTCACGCAAGAAACAGGTCGTGCCACTGCTTACACAGATCCAGGCTACTCTCATAGGAAAGAGGAGAACCGCGTAACACATATGCTGCGGGGAGAACCGGATGCGAAGAAAGTGAATTATACCCGCACAAAAAGCGGTGCAGTATAAAGTTTTATGTAGCTCCCCACGCTTTTCTTCACGCTCTCCCACTATGCTTAATGCATCCTTCTATACTCTTGCATGAGGAGAAACATTATGTCATCTACGGAACAAAATCGGCTACAAGAAGCCCATGAGAACGGGCAAGCGTGGTACCGCTGGGGACCCTACCTCAGCGAACGGCAATGGGGAACTGTGCGCGAGGATTATTCGCCAGGCGGGGCAGCCTGGGATTTCCTCCCGCATGACCAGGCCCGCTCGCACACCTACCGGTGGGGCGAAGACGGCTTGTTGGGGATGAGCGACGATCAGCAGCAGCTCTGTTTTGCCCTGGCCCTGTGGAACGAAGCCGACCCCATCCTGAAGGAACGGCTCTTCGGACTGACGAACTCGGAGGGCAACCACGGGGAAGATGTGAAGGAATACTACTTCTTTCTCGACAACACCCCGACCCATTCATATATGAAGGCGCTCTACAAATACCCGCAGCGCGCTTACCCCTATACCGATCTTGTCGCTACCAATCGCAATCGGAGCCGTCAGGAACCCGAATACGAACTGATCGATACGGGCATCTTTACGGAGGACCGCTACTTCGATGTCAGCGTGGAATACGCCAAGGTCGACCCGCTCGACGTACTGATCCGCGTGAGCGCCACTAACCGCGGGCCGGAGGCGGCGGCGCTGCACCTGCTCCCCACGCTCTGGTTCCGCAACACCTGGGCCTGGGGCTATGATGATCGCCGACCTGTGCTGACCGCCGAGGCTGAAGCGGGGTCGGCGGGTGAAGCACCGGACTTTCGTCTCGTGCATGCCCAGCATCACGAACTGGGTGACTACTGGCTGGCCTGTGAGGGAGCGCCCGACCTGCTCTTTACCGAGAACGAATCTAACGCCGAGCGACTGTGGGGCATCCAGAGCCGTGCGCCCTTCGTCAAAGACGGTATCCATGAGACGGTGGTCAACGGAGCTGAGGGCAAAGTCAACCCGCGGGGCGTTGGCACTAAAGTGTCGGCTCACTATCGCCTCGTCATTGCGCCGGGCGCCACACAGACTATCCTACTGCGCCTGTCCGCCAATCGACCAGGTGCGCCTTTTGACGACGCAGCTGAGGTCTTCACCGCGCGCGTTGAGGAGGCCGACGAGTTTTACCGGTCGGTGAGTACGACCCAGACAGAGGATGCGCTGGCTGTGCAGCGACAGGCGCTGGCCGGCCTGCTCTGGAGCAAGCAGTTCTACTCCTACGATGTGGATAAATGGCTGCGTGGCGACCCTGCCGGCCCGCTGCCACCTCCCCAGCGCAGCCGCAACCGGGGCTGGCGGCATCTGAGCAACAACGATATTATCATCATGCCCGACACCTGGGAGTATCCCTGGTACGCCGCGTGGGACCTGGCGTTTCACTGCGTGGCGATGGCCCTGGTCGATAGCGCCTTCGCGAAGGAACAACTGGTCCTGCTGCTCCACGAGTGGTACATGCATCCCAACGGTCAGTTGCCTGCCTACGAATGGGCCTTCGGCGACGTCAATCCGCCCGTGCATGCCTGGGCCACGTGGCATATCTACAAGCAGGAGAAGGAGCGCACGGGAAAAGGCGATACCTTCTTCCTGGAGCGCGTCTTCCAGAAATTGATGCTCAACTTCACCTGGTGGGTCAATCGCAAAGACCAGGAGGAGAATAACATTTTTGAAGGCGGATTCCTGGGACTGGACAATATCGGCGTCTTCGATCGCAATACAGCCTTGCCCGATGGAATCGTGCTCGAACAATCTGACGGCACTGCCTGGATGGGGATGTTTGCTGTGAGCATGCTGGCGATGGCCCTGGAACTGGCGCGCACAGACCCGGTCTATGAAGACATGGCGACCAAGTTGTTTGACCACTTCCTCTACATCGCAGATGCCATCTACGGTGAGGGACAGAGTGACCTGGGACTCTGGAATAACGAAGACGGCTTTTTCTACGATAAGTTGAGTTTACCCGATGGCCAGAAGCTTCCGCTGAAAGTACGTTCCCTGGTCGGGCTCATTCCCCTGCTGGCAGTAGAAACGGCTGAAACAAGCCTGGTGGTAAACTTTCTCGATGAGCGCATGCGCTGGTTTGCGGAAAACCGTCCCTATGTCCCACACCTGATCGCGCGATGGCAGGATGGCCAGAAAGACCAGAGAAAAGACTACTCTCTGCTGGCCCTCGTGCGCGGCGCTGATCTGAAAGTTCTCCTCAAACGCATGCTGGACCCCCAGGAATTCCTGAGCGACTACGGTATTCGCTCGATCAGCAAGTATCACGCGGCACATCCCTATGAGCTTAATACAAGGTATGGGAACTTTTCTGTGAATTACGAGCCGGGCGAATCAACCACCGGAGCCTTCGGGGGAAATTCCAACTGGCGCGGGCCGATCTGGTTTCCCATCAATTTCCTGCTGGTCGAAGCGCTCCAGAAATACCATCAATTCTATGGCGATGATTTCCTGGTAGAATATCCGACCGGCTCCGGTACGAAACTGACGTTAGGGCAGGTGGCGGAGGAACTCTCGCGGCGTCTCACACACATCTTTTTGCGTGACGAGCAGGGTCTCCGGGCGGTCTTTGGCGCCAGTTCGACCTTTCAGCACGATGCGCACTGGCGCGATTACATTCCATTCCACGAGTACTTCCACGGTGATAGCGGGCGCGGTGTAGGCGCCAGCCATCAGACCGGGTGGACGGCTGTGGTAGCGAATCTTCTCCAGCCGACAAAATAGATATGCAGATCAAGCAGATGCGCTGACTAACTCTTTACTGCTCTGTTCACTGAACAGGTCCGCTGCCACCCGACGAAGCAGCGTGGCAAGCTCCGCTTCCTGTTCGGGCGACCAGCCGTCAAGCAGTTCGGCAAGACTGTCATGGGAGGCAGTGGTTAATCTATCGAGGGTCTGCTGCCCGGCAGCTGTGAGTTGGAGTTGATCACCTGCCTGACCATCTGCCTGTGCGGTCAAGGTGACCAGCTTCTTCTGCAGAAGCGACTCGATGGAAGGAGTCAGCCTGTCGGCTGGCACGTGGAATCGCTGTGCCAGGCTCTCCTGGGAAAGCGGAGTTTGGTCCTGGAGACGGAACAGGAGCCAGCAGGAGAGCGGATCGAGAGTCACACCAGCGCGGGCGGCGAGACGACGGTAAATTAGGAACAGGCTGTCACGGCTCGCCAGCACGTGGAGTGCCCGCTCGATCTCCTCCTGCGACGAGCGTGCCGTTGGCATGGCGAAGGTATGTCCTACATCGGTCGCCTGGGTCGTCGTGCGAAGTCGTACTTCAGGCAGCAGCCAGGACAATATGAATGCCACAGCTATAACGGGTACCGCCACCAGGAAGACGGTCGAAAGCGATTGCACATAGGCATGCACCACCACAGCACGCACGGCTGCTGGCAAATGCTGGATCGCCGCCACACTCTCCGCAGTGCTGAGAGTGAAACCGGACGGCAGTGAGGAAGACAGGGAAGAGAGGTGTGATGCAAGTTGGTTGGAGAAGATGGCACCAAAGATCGCCGTGCCGAACGAGCCACCAATGGAACGGAAGAACGTCACTCCAGAGGTCGCAGCGCCAAGATTGCGGTAATCCACGGCGTTCTGGACGGCAATTACCAGCACCTGCATCACCAGGCCCAAACCCAGTCCCAATACCAACATAAACAGCGAGGACACGAGCACGCTCGTTTGCTCATTCATTCGCGAAAGCAGGAACATGCCCAGCGTCATCAGCGCCGTGCCCACAATCGGAAAGGCTTTGTAGCGACCCCAGCGACTGATGAGCTGCCCACTGGTGATAGAAGTGAGAAGCACACCGAGGATCATCGGCAACAATCGCAGACCAGAATTCGTGGGGGAAGCGCCATTCACGACCTGGAGAAAGAGCGGCAGATAGGTTGTCGCGCCAAAGAGCGCGAACCCGACCACAAATCCAATCGCACAGGACAGCGAGAACACAGGATTGCGGAAGAGTTGGAGCGGCATGACCGGTTCGGCGGCGTGTTGTTCTGCAACGACAAAGCCAATGATGAAAACTCCCCCGGCAATGGCCAGGAGAATAATCGGCACGGATCCCCATGGATAGATGCTCCCGCCAAGGGTGGTGAGCAGGACCAGGCTGCTGGCCGCGGCAGTCAACAAAATAGTACCCAGGTAGTCAATCGTGTGCTGACCTCGCTGGCCTGAGGCGGGCAGGGCAAGGGCGATCACGAGGAGGGCGAGGGCGCCAATGGGGAGATTGATGTAGAAAATCCAGCGCCAGGAAAGGGTATCGACAAAAAAGCCTCCAAGAAGGGGGCCGGCAACGCTTGTGAGGCCGAAGACTGCACCAAACAGGCCCTGATACCGCCCGCGCTCACGTGGAGGGACGATATCTGCAATGATGGCTTGGACGAGCACAATCAGCCCGCCACCGCCCAGCCCTTGCAAGGAGCGAAAAAGAATCAGCTCGGCCATGTTTTGGCTGAGGCCGCACAGCGCAGAACCGACGAGGAAGATGACAATCGCCGCCTGGAAGAGTCGCTTGCGCCCATAGAGATCACCCAGCTTCCCCCAGAGCGGTGTGGAAACTGTCGAGGCCAGCAAGTATCCGGTGACCACCCACGATAACTGGCTCAACCCACCGAGATCGCTCACAATGGTCGGTAAAGCGGTTGCTACAATGGTCTGATCGAGCGATGCGATCAACAAGGCCAGCATCAGCCCGCTAAATACTATCCATACGCTGCGCTGGTCTGCTGTTTGCGTTGGTCCAGCCTGGGCCTGTTCTACCGACATGATGCGGACTCCTTTCTCTTATCCATACGTTTCACACGTTCTAAAGGACGCAGTCACCCGTTGGTACCGAGTCATCTATTTTACGCATCTCCCAACTCTTTTTTTCACGCTCTCCCACTATGCTTGCAGTGTATGAGTGTAGGGACAAGGAGAAAATATCCCGCACACCGCTTCACGAGGATGACGATACCCCTTCTCATCGGGTATACAATACTCTATTGAAGGAGCTTAGAGCGAGGAGAAGAACGGATGATGGCACAAAATATGCTGGCCGTTTCCAGGAGAAGAGCAGGTGACTTCTGGATCTTCTGGACGGGTCAGATCATTTCACAAATTGGCAGTGCGCTCAGCAGTACGGCACTGCTCCTACTGGTCTTCAAACTCAGCGGCTCGGCCTTAGACCTGGGACTGGCCTCTGCGGCTACGTGGGTACCATACCCGCTCTTTGGGCTCTTCATTGGTGCCTGGGTGGATCGAGTGAACCGTAAGCGCTTGATGATCGGCCTGGATATCTGCCGCGCGGTTGTCCTTGCGGTGTTGCCATTGCTGGCGCTGCTCGGACATGTACCGATCTGGTGGATCTACCTTGTCACGTTCATCAACTCCACGCTGACGATTGGCTTTCAGAGCGCAACCACTGCCGCTATTCCAAGCATGGTTACCCAGGATAGTCTGGTGAAGGCGAATGGGCGCATACGGGCAAGCACTCCCTTCGCCACCATCATCGGACCATTCCTGGCAGCGCTGTTGCTGGCTGTCACCTCTTTGCAGGCGGTTTTGTGGTGCGATGCGCTCACCTTTGTCGTTTCAGCACTCTCACTGGCCCTGGTCAAAACCAGCTTTAACGCGGTTGCTCCCCAGGCCCGGCCAAAGACCAGCCTGCGCCGGGACATCCTCGACGGACTGCGCTACGTCCTGGCCCAGCCGGTGGTACGGACTCTGGCTCTGTTCGCTCTGCTAGCCAATCTGGCCGTGGCTGTCCTGTACCCGCAGATCGTCTTTTACGCCAAACAAGTGTTAGTTGCCAGCGACGCCCAGGTCGGCCTGTTCTTCACCGCTGCCGGAATTGGAGCGGTCATCTTTATGCTCTCGGCCGGCTTACTGCATAAACGTCTCTCGTACGGCCTGATCTTGCTTGGCTCGATACTGCTCTCTGGCCTGAGTGTACTGGCCCTGATTGCTACACGGCTCTACTGGGTTGACCTGCTCTGTTTCGGGGTGATGTTCGGGCTGATCGGCCTTTTTGATGTGGCCTTTAACAGTATTCTGCAGGCCATCGCGCCTAATCAGCTCCTTGGGCGTGTCCTGACTTTTACGAGTGTGCTGGCCATTTTCAGCGTCCCTTTCAGTACCATACTGGGAGGGCTGGTGATAGACCAGGTGAAAAATGTGGTCCTGGTCTTTGGCGTACTGGGTGTGTTTATGGTCGGACTTTCGCTCGTTTTTGTGCGGAGTCCACTGACCCGCGTTGAGGGCTACCTTCCACCTGCGCAGCCAGTCGATACTACCCAATAGGAATCTCGTGGACCTTGCCCTGATGAATTTTAACAACCGAATCGGGAATCGGGAATGTCATCCTGAGCGCAGCGAAGGATCTCGCTCGCCACGCAGAGATCCTTCGCTGCGCTCAGGATGACAGGTCAATGCCGGTCTTGATTGGGAAAATTCATCAGCCATTGCACGCCGACTCGCACCTCCCGAACACAATGAAAAACAGCGAGATCAAAACAATAGAGGTGTTGCATTATCCGCGCTCGAAGCGCCTAAGACTCGCAACGCCGCCTGCTGAGCGTTCGTCAGTCCACTCGTGTTGCTGATATCCAGCCGCTCATACGGCCTATCAGCTCTCAAGGTAGCGAGATTCTGGTGATTCTGCATATCCCAGAGCTTGATGACGCCATCTTCCCCGCAACTGGCGACCGTCTTCCCATCGGGGCTGACTCGAACGGCGCGGGCCCACGCGTCGTGAGCCTGGACCGTCGCGAGATTCACGCCTTGTTCCGGATTCCACCAGCGGATGGTGCCATCAGATCCCGCGCTCACCAGGATATCTTGTTCAAGAGACCAATCGATGCCCCAGATAGACCCGCTATGGCCTTCTAACGTTCGCACGAGTCCGCCTTGTCGCACATCCCAGATGGACAACACCCCTTTTTCTCCGTCAACTGCCCCACTCACCAGCTGATCACCGTTGGCGCTCCAGGAGAGGGCGCTGACAAACCCTGCATGCTCGAACTGTCGCAGGAGGTCGCCATCCGTCGCTCGCCAGACCAGGACCAGCCCATCTTCACCGGCGCTGGCAACGAGCGTGCCATCGGGGGACCACACGGCAGCAAAGATCGGTCCGGTCTGTTCACTTCCCACCCGGCTGGAGCCTTCCTGCATATCCCAGAGACGTACGCTTCGATCAAAGCTGCCGCTGGCAAGAAAGCTCCCATCGAAACTCCAGTCCACACTGAAAACCGTCGCAGTATGACCCCGCAAGATATGCGTGCAGGCGCCCGTCTGCGCATCCCAGAGGCGCACCGTGTGATCAGAACTCCCACTGGCGATGCGGTTTCCGGCGCGGCTCCAGGCGACGGCATACACCTGCTGGCTATGCCCGCGCAGGACCCGCACAGGTGTCCGGGTGGTTACATCCCAGAGCGTGAGGGTCGCCTCGCTGCTGCCACTCAGTAAGAAGCGCCCATCTGGACTCCAGCAGAGCGCGAACAAAGCGAGGGCATAGCCGTGCATCGTGCGCACATTCTGTCCGCTCATCACTTCCCACGTGCGCACGGTGCGATCAAAGCTGCCGCTGAGCAAGCGATCTCCCCCGGGCATGAAGGCAACTGACGTGACTGAATCACGATGCCCCTGCAGGATGTGGCGGCACTGCCAGCTCTGGCTGTCCCAGAGCCGAATCGTCGTGTCGTAGCTGGCACTTGCCAGGGTTCGGCCATCGGGGGCCCAGGCAAGCCCTATCACCGCGCCGGTATGTCCTTTAAGCGTCGTACGGCAGGCGCCCGTTTCTACCTCCCAGAGTTTGACCGCCTGGTCGCTACTGCCGCTGGCGAGGAGGGTCGTAGCAGGAGCGAAGGCCAGCTTGTTGATCTGGTCGCGATGACCGTGCAGTTCTTGGAGCAGCGCACCCTGTTCCGCGTCCCACAGCCGGATGACGGAATCGAGCCCGCCGCTCGCAAGCAGGTGTCCATCCGTGCTCCAGGCTAGTGTCAGAATTCCCCCGCCCTGCGTTTGAGGACGAGACAGTTGTGTACCGGCTCTTAGATCCCAAAGGTGCATGGCTCCATCATAACTCCCGCTCATCAGCTTCCCGGTGGGACTCATGGCAATGGAGGTGACTGGAACGTTGTGATCCTGTAACGTCCAGATGGTTGCTCCGCTGGCCAGATCCCATAACTGGACGGTGCCGTCCCAACCGGCGGTGGCCAGCGTTTCTCCATCGGGGCTGAAGGCGATGGCACCCACGCGATCGGTATGGCCCCGGATGGTCAGGTGCGCCACCCTTCCCTCCTCGCGCCAGATCCGTACCTGCCCGCTGTTACTGCCCGCCGCGATGTAGCGCCCATCGGGGCTGACGGCCACAGAAAGGACCGCGTCAAAGGCTTCGGTGAAGGCCACCTCGTGCAGCATGGCCCCGGCAAGGGTCGCATCCTGCATCTCGACGCCTTGCAGGTAGGCCCCGCGAATGGAGAGCCGGGAGAGGTCCAGGCCGCGCAGGTGGCCGCGCAGTGCTTTGAGCAGGCTGATGACGTTGGCGGGACCATAGCCCTGCAAGGCCTCATCCTCGGAACGGAACTGCGAGAGCAGGCGCAGCAGATGTGCCTCCACCAGCGCGTCTGCTCCCAGCTCGGAGCGGAGCCGCTCGACGAGGGGATGGACCAGCAGGCGCACCTGCGTCTGTCGGACATAGTCTTTGGCCAGCGCCTGCTCCAGGGCCACCCGGCGCAGCAGCTCGGGGTTGTCCAGCACGATCTCCTCGCCCAGACGTTCGCCCAGCACATCGCTGAGGTACTCCATCACCACCGATTGCAGGCTAAAGGTCGCCTGGTGCCCCCGCTCCAGCAGCGAGCGTCGCGAGAGCGCCTCCAGGGCCTCCAACATCTGCGCGCGCTGCACCCTGGGATGCAGGACCTGCACCAGGGTGTCCAGCGGCGTCCACTCGCGCAGCACGGCTAACCAGGTGAGCAGGAGGTGCTCCAGGGGCGAGAGCCTCCCCATCTGCTGGTGCAGCACTGGTCGGATGCCGTTGAAGATCAGTTCCCCTTCTTGCAGAAACCGGTCGAGATCCCCACTGAAGAGGTCCGAGACCGCTTGCGCCACGATCTTCAAGGCCAGGGGATTGCCCGCGTAACTGGCCACGAGTCGCTGCCAGGCGGCAGGCGTGCCGCTGAGTCCCTTGTCGATGAGCAGGTCTTGTGCGGCCCGTTCGTCCACCCCCTCGAGACGGAGCGAGCGCACCGGCGCGCGCATCCCTTCCAACGGTCCGATCTCCTTGGGCTTCTCACGGCTGGTGAGCAGCACGCAGCTTTGGTGGGCCGACTCTGCCAGGCGCTGGATCAGCCGCCCGTAGCCCTCGTAGCCTGGCAGGTAGTTGCCCTCGCGGTCACCGCTGGCCAGGAGCGTCTCCAGATTGTCGAGCACCAGCAGGCAGCGATGAGCCTGCAAGCGTGCCAGCAACTGGTTGATCCGCTGCTCCAGCGACGTGGGGAATGCGGCGGGCGGCGTCTCGGAGAAGAACGTGATGCAGTCGGCAACCAGGTCTTCACACGAAGGGGCGTCGCGTACGGAGCGCCAGAGCACCGCCTCAAACTGGGGAGTCAGGTGCTGACCCAGGAAGGAGGCAAGCATACTCTTGCCGATGCCCCCCATACCTAGCAGCGTCACCATGCGGCAGCGCTCTTGCACGATCCATTGGGTCAGTTCGGCCACTTCCACCTCGCGGCCTGCGAAGTGGCTCACGTCCAGCGCTCCCACCCAATCGACGCGCGGGAAGGCGGCGGGCTCCGATCCCGCGTGGGCATCCAGCGTCTCGGCTTGTGGGAAAAGCGCGACGGGCGCAGGAGGAGCGACCAGTTCCTGGAGCCAGGCTTCATCCAGCAGCACCTTCTGACGTGCCGCACGCCAGAAGGCGCGGATCTCCTCTTCCTCGTGCCCGGCGGGAAAGGCGTGCTGCTGCACCCCCAGGGTAATGAGCTGTTTGAGGCGTTCAGCTTTGGGGTAGCTGCTGCCTGCCTCCCACTCTGCCACCGAGCGCCGGGAAATGCCAAGCCGGTCGGCCAGTCCGGCTTGTGTTAGGCCAATGCTGGTGCGCAGCGTCAGGATCAGCTGACCGAAGGCATAGTCTCGCTCACTGTAAGAGTATCTCTTCACGAGCGATCTCCATTCTGCGTGACCCAGCGGAACGCAATACTATGAAGCGATATGAAGTGCTACGTCATCTGCTGTACGGTGACTTCCCCTGACAACACCAGTATACTGATACGAGCGGGTGCGCCCTCCAAGGGCGTCAACGCCTGTCTGAGGTTGGATGGAAGGCTAGGCGAAGCGACTCCATCTGACCTCTACAATTTTCTCCCTTATCATAGCACATATTCTGACCAACGAGGAGCAACTTGCTCATGCACTGTTAGCATCTCACCTCAAGGAGGCTACATTTTCAGATACGAATGTGCAATCTATTTTACGCATCTCCCTACGCTTTTCTTCACCATCTAAGGGCACACTGCTACAGAGACTAGAAAACATGCTTGGAAAATGAATTGCTTGCAAATCGTCATGCATTCCACTGAAAAGGAGCGGACCTCATGATCCACATATCCACGAAGAGCAGCGTCGTGACGCTGATCAATGTCTTCACGGTTGACCCCACCAATCAGCCACGGCTTGTTGAGCTCCTCACCCGTGCAACAGAGGTCTCAGTACGCCACGCGCCTGGCTTTGTTTCGGCGAGTCTCCATCGAATCGACGGGACGAAGGTCACGATGTATGCCCAGTGGCGAAGCGTCGAAGACTATCAAGCCATGCGCCAGGACCCCGCCCCTCTTCCGTTTCTCCAGGAGGCGCTAGCCATCGCCACGTTTGAGCCAGGCATGTATGAAGTCGTCCAGACGTTCGCGCCGTTGGGCGAAGATGCGTAACATCCCAGTCGCCACACAGGTAAGCTCGAGGCCTCCTTTCCGCGTGACTCTCCAGATTAAAGCAATGTGAAGCGATATGAAGTGAGATGTCATCCAATGGACGGTGACTTCCATAGGGGAACATCGGTATACTGGTAACTGTTGGGTGTGCCCTCCAAGCGGGTCAACGCCTGTCCGGAGTTAACCGGGAGCAAAGCCAAGCGATCCTGGTCAACCTCTTCAATTCTCTCCCTCTATCATAGCACATTTTCTGCCTGCGGACGCTCTCTAAGACGCCTGAAAATGGAGAGGCGATTGCCCTGCGGACAGACGAAGAGCATCTTGCACAGGCTCTCCTGGTGCCTGCCCCAAGAAGTGAAGCGAATTGAAGTGATATGCCATCTGATGTACGCTGACTTTCCCTGCGCATGCTTCTATACTCTTGAAAGAGGAAAATGTTTGAGTTTGATGTCGGTGTTGCAAGTCGTGCAGCCTGCACCAGATGGCTCGGGGAGCCAGAGAGACACAGGAGGACAACTATGGAATTACAAGAGCAGTTCCCGACCATGACCGTGGTTCGGGATCACGAGCACGTGGGTTTTTCGAGCGAGCAGGTCGCTCGCCTCTTCAGAGTCAAAGCGCTCTATCAGCAAGGTGCCTATCACGAGGCCACTCCTGAATACAAGCGGATGGCGTTTGTCCGCTGGCTCTACCAGCAGGGTCGCCTGCAAAGTTAAGCCGTGATCACGACGCATGATTGAGGGGAATGGTGCAGAACCTTTTCTGTCGTTTCTCGTCCTGTGGACAAAAGGAGCACACGATGAGCCAGTTACAATTGTCGCTGCTTGGTACGCCGGTAGTGAAGCACGGTGAGCGCACACTCACCTTCTCCACGCGCAAGGCGCTGGCCCTGCTCGTCTACCTGGCGGTGGAAGGTGGAACACACCTACGCAAAACCTTGTCTGAATCATTCTGGCCGGAGCTGGACGCGGAGCATGGGCGGGCTGCCTTACGGGCTACCCTGCTCGAGCTGCGCAAGGTTCTTGAGCGCACTCACGGACCAGGCGAGCGGGCTCACCTGCTGGTCGAGCGCGAGACGCTTGGATTCGATCAGGGCAGCCCGCTTATCCTGGACCTCCGTTTCGTCGAATTTGCCAGCAAGCAGGTAGGGCGCGGTGTTGAGCCTTTCACGGGCCAGACTAATGAAGAGTTGCTGGCACAGCTCGAGCAGGCCACGCGCCAGGCCCGAGGTCAGTTCCTGGCAAGCTTCACGCTGCGCGACTCACAATTCTTCGACGATTGGACGCGCCAACAACGGGAGTACTGGCATCTGCGCGTGCACCAACTCTTTGATGCCTTGTCGATAATGTACGAACGGGCGGGAGATGGGGAGCGCGCCATCGAGACCGTGAGCCGCTGGCTGAGCTTCGATCCCCTCAATGAAGAGGGCTACCGGCGCCAGATGCGACTGCGCTTCTCTCAAGGAGATCGGGTCGGGGCTTTACGCGCGTACGCCAACGGCCGGGCCGTGCTGGCTGACGAACTGCAGGTCGAGCCGGAACCCGAGACCGTGGCGCTGGCCAAACGCATTCGCCACGCCGCTCCCGTACGTCCGGCGCAGCCTCGCCGTCTCTTACCGCCTCACGCTTCACCCGGACAGCCACCGGCGAACCTGCTGGACGGCCCGTTGCTGGGACGAGCAGCCGAGTTCGGCACCTTGATCGAGTGCTACCAGCGCGCGTATGCGGGACAGCCCCAACTGGTGCTGCTCCAGGGAGAGGCAGGGATCGGCAAGACGCGCCTGGCCAGCGAGTTTCTCGGCTGGGCACAGGCGCAGGGGGCCGATGTGCTGGTGGGGCGAGCTCTGCAAACCGGAAGGCAACTCCCGTACCAGCCACTCATCGATGTCCTGCGCCTCCGCCTGGAGCAGGAACATGCCCCCGATGATCTCCTCAGCGATGTCTGGCTGGCCGAACTCTCCCGCTTGCTGCCCGAACTGCGCGACCGCTATCCCGATCTACCCGTTCCTTCGACGGATGAGGCGCTCGGGCACCATCGCCTGTTCGAAGTCACCGCTCGTCTCGTCCAGATATGGGCCGCACGGCATCCCCTGGTGCTCGTGCTCGATGATATGCAATGGGCGGATACAGCGACGCTCGATCTGGTGCTCTACCTCGCGCGGAGCCTCGCCGAACAGCCCGCGCCGGTCCTTCTGCTGCTCAACCTGCGCACGGGGACTGAGAACTTCACCGACGTGCAGTCCACCTGGTTGCTGGCCCTCAAGCGGACGCGCATTGCGCTGACCGCACTGCTCCTCGCTGCTTTCACACAAGAAGAGACGCAGCGCTTCGTGCAGGAGCTTGCATGGGCAGAGCAGCCACTGGAGGTGGGGAACAAGGGCTCAACCTGCGGTTGCCCCGAGAATTCGGCATCAATCCAGCCTTGCAACGATTACCTGTCTCCCAGACAGGGTCCTGCGTGTCTACGTCCCGTCAGCAGGGCTGTAATGAGAAGGGAAGCTTCCACATTTCGAAATGTTCTGGTGCCCTTGACCAACTGGCTCTATTTTCAGACTGAGGGGCACCCGCTTTACCTGGTCGAGACCCTCAAAGAACTGCTCGAGCGCGAGATCCTTCTCCCTTCGCTTCAGG
>WNGG01018870.1_pt1 | contig 17286 bp, 20 predicted proteins | sample 5400661 | NCBI WGS metagenome assembly WNGG01 (sample SAMN13153372, study PRJNA577476) | soil metagenome | isolation source: 100 cm soil or saprolite under Garry oak tree replicate 1 | place: USA:California | collected 2016-06-15 | reverse complement strand
ACGATGAACAGAAGGTGCGGCTCAATGCGCTTGGCGAGGACCAGCGCAGGCGCATCGCTGCACGGCGCCACGATAGATCGCTTGCTCAGAGCTGCGACGTTGCGCAACCTGCCGCACTGAAATGGCCGGCCGAGGAGGTCGATGCGAGGTTGCGCCCAACAGACACCCAACGGGCGAGCCTTGTCGCGCTCCAGGACGCAAGCGCCAAGGCGGCCGACATGCTCAAGACCTCTTGCCAGGCCGGCGATGCGATCACGCCACCGGCACGGCTTGCGGCCGTCGGCAAAAGGCTCGACACCATGCTCCAAGCAGTCAAGTTAGTGCGCTCGGCCCTTGATGATTTCTATGGATCGCTGAGCGACGAGCAGAAGGCGCAATTCGAGGCGATAGGCCCGCAGGCGAACAGCTTCATCGGAACAGCTCGACACACGCGCGACAGCACGCCGTGATCTGCATGTGAGGGCCGGCCCGGAACTAGCTGTCACCGCGGGATAATCAGAGCACCGCCCGTCAGTCCCTTTCCTCTCCCTGCTGGTTGCTCTGCTCTGATGCCGGCGATCCGCCGCGCGGTAGCGGCATCGATGCGCTTCATCGGCATATTGACACCGTACTTGTGCAATATCAGCGATGTTGTCTGCCCATCAGGTTCGGTGATGAAACTGATCTGGGCATCTTTGTAGGAGAATTCGGTATTGCTCCGAGCATGGATCGGCAATGCCGGCTGGCCGGTCAATTGCGCATTCAGTTGCGCGCCGTTGCGGGTAATCGTCAACACGGCATGGTCGTTCAACTGGTAGAATCCGATATGACCATCGAGCATCCTGGTATCCACGGCGCTCTCCTGTGATGCGGACTTGCCGGGGTCATCGTTATTCGGAGGGCTGATTTCGGCCGCGCCGACGGCAAATGCGATCCCCAGGCAGGCAAGCGCCACCGCCGTCGCGTGGGCGTAGTTTGTCTGTTTCCGCAACATGTTCCGGATTCTCTGCTCGAGCAACGATCTCGGTTCGGACATCGCAGCCACCATGGCGATGGTTGCAGACTGCCTTTCACCAACGGCAATCAGGGTTTCGCCGTAGCGTGAAACATCGTAGCCGCGTCGCAGGACTCTCGCGTCACAATCGATTTCGACGGCGAAGCGCAGACGCCGCAGTTGCCACCACAGCGGCAGGTTCCAGGGCATGCAAACGAGAAGGCCAAGTGCGGTCGTCACAAGCCGTGCGTCGTGCGCTTCGAGATGACCCTGCTCATGCGCGATTACCAATTCCTGTACATCGGGAGGGCACTGCACCAGCCAGCGCGGTACGACAATGTGCGGAGCCAACAGCCCAACAACGGCAGGACCGGCGTCGTCGGAGATATGCACCGGGACGCCAGCCATGTTGCCGCGCTCCCAGCGACGTCGGCGCCAGTTTAGTTGTACGCTGCCGGCCAGGATTGCCAGCAACAGGATCGTCGACGCAGCGCCCCATCCCACCTGCAACAGTCGGTCGAGATCGGGGGACGCCGGGAATGGTCCGGCAGTCGCGGTCAGCCAGCCGGATGGCGATAGTCCGCTTGCGGTCATTTGTCGTAGCGCGACGACTCGCTGGGGTATCGCCGGGTCGACGACGCCGGTCAGCCGCGGGATCTGCACGGAAACCGAGGAAATGACCAGTGGAACCAGCAGCGAGGCAATCATGCTGGTGCCCCATAGCCAGCGCGTCGGCTTTTGCCGAACCCGCGCCGAGCGTTCCAGGGCGAGAGCAGCCAGGCTCAGAAGCAAGCTCACCACGATGACGTAGGACATCCAGGCCAGCATCAGTTCTCTCCCTTCTGCGACTTGTCTTTCAGAAGCGCGCGCATGTTGCGGATCTGCTTCGCGCTGAGCTTCTGATCGGAAACCAGATGGGTGAAGAGCAGTTCGGCCGATCCCTTGAAGAGCTTGCCTGTGAGGTGACGCAAGGCACTTTGTTGCGCGGCCTGTTGCTTGACCGCGGCGAAATAACGATGACCACGCCCCTCTTGTTCGTGACCAACGTATTGCTTGCCCTCAAGCGTGCGCAGGATCGTCAGCACGGTGGTGTAAGCCAGATCATCCTTCAGGGCGGCCCGGACTTCCCCGACCAGTGACGGCCCTCGCTCCCAAAGCACTTCCATCACGTCGATTTCGCGATCCGTGAACTGGATATCCATCCATCGCCTCTAACTATAGATATAGTAGATAGTTTCACCGTCGGCGACGGTTGTCAACTATAAGCATAGTTGATAGCGGCGGATTGCCTTCTGCCCAGCACTCGCTCAATCCCTCAGTTCAGCGCCCCTCAGCACGTCGATGCGCGCATGCATCTTGGCGTTGCAGCGTCGTCGCCTCGCGCGTCGGGGTCCAATCGCCAACTTTGACACATTTCGCGGGGAAACTATTTGTCGAATCAATGGATCAATGGTGGATCAATGGTGCACATGCCCCGCGACTGCCAAAACAACTCCGTTCCCGATCCCGCCAAAGATCAACAACCGGCCGACGATTGCGTTGTGCCCGAGCTTCTTGAGCGAACTCAGCTGGACATTTGGCGCAAGCAACTGCCTCTTATCCGTGGCGAAATACTTGAAATCGCTGAGCAAGGTTCCCAGCAAGGTCTGGTCGACCTGCAACAGGAAACCGTGCGGCTCGCCGAAGCGATCGAGCTGCTGGAGGTCTTGTTGGGCCGGAAAGCCCCTCACTGAGTTGGATCATCGGCGCGAGATCGGATTTGCAGCCGCCGCCACGGTGCACCCTGCCCCGCTCTACTTGGCGACCGGCGATCGTCTGCGCTTCCCAACGGCATCAAGTGCCGCAGGTTCGTTCGGCTGTCGTCAACGCCGTTTGTGAGTGTATCCGGCCAATCTCATGCCGATGGACAGAAACTCGACGATTGCAAGCGTCAGTGTGATGGCGATGATCGCCATCATCAGGCCTCGCAGCGTGACCATCGGCTCGGATTTGACTTCGATGACGGGCGGCGGCGTGACCTGGGCGATATCCACCCAACGCGAGACAATTGGGGGAGACTCGATATCTACCCAGCGATTGACCCATGTTTTCTGCACCGGCTCTTCGTCAGGCAGCGTCTTCAACATCTCGTCAGGCAGCATCTTCGACATCGATTCACGCCACTTGGGCGGACTAATTTTTCGCTGAACCTGGTGGACCCGATGGTGTCCACTCATCGATGTCGCGTCCCAGCAATGACCGGCGCCATGCCAATAGAGGTGAACCGAACCGAAATGCTGACGCGCTTCGGTCTTGGTCATGCAGGACCTTGAAGCTTCTGATGGTGTAGCCAGCACCGGCACAAATGCAACAAACACAACAAACACCGCGACACGCATCGGTCGCTCCGTCTCAAATCAGTTACGCTTTACTCAGCAAAATCGAATCACAAGGCGAGCATTTGCTCAGTTAAAGGCGAAATTTAGAAGCCGATGGGGGTGTGGCGCTCGACGCAACGAGCCGCGAGCACCTGGAACCTCCCCGCCCTACGCAACCGATTATGACAATTGGGTATTCCCTGGGGTGGGAGAATCGGTGTCTATATGCCCGCCTAGGCTGCAAAACCAGTTCTGGGGAGGCGTGCAGGTGGATAGGTCCGGCCGGCGGGAGATCGTGACAGCGACTGCGGCCGCGCTCATCCTGGGCATCCTGGTCTCGTGGGGCACCGTCTATGGACTGAACCGGTATCTTGGACCGGGCGCCGACCTCTACGAAACAACCGGCAGCGCATCGACTCTGCCTCAGTCCGACTGAATTCGGCGGCCACCCCTCCTGACGGATCGACGGCGACCTGGGCCGACCTTATCGCGACCTGATCGCGGGCGGCGTTCAGTTCGGCTGCCGACATCTTCACTGCCGGTTCGTCCACCGCGGCGCACCGGGCGATTTGCATGACCTCGCTCGCCGAAGCGGTGACGCTCCAGAACTCTAGACGCTCCAGAGCTCTAAATGTCAGTAATCGCTAATTCCCTGCCAGCAGCCTGAATTCCACCAAGCAGCCTGAATTCCACCTTACGGAAGCCGGCGGTCGCATCGTCTTGCGCGGGCCGTTCTTGGAACCAGCAACGATCGGACATCATCTCCAGGCAGGACCGCAACTCGGCTTCGCTCTGTTTTATTTCATTTCGTATTTCACGGCGCTCGAAAATTGTGAGAGCCGGGTCGGCAAGCTGGCGCCATCCGACCCTCTGCAGCTCTTTCAGCGCGTCCATGTTGCGACTTAAAACGTTGCGACTTGAAACGTCAGGCTCGTTCATGCGAATCGTCCCCGCCATGCTCAAAGAGAGCGGCGTCAGGTTTTCACGTCGACCCTTAATAAGTTCTTAATGGCCACTCCTGCAGTTGGGCGCAGGCGCGCCTCACCTCCCAGCCGCACTCAGGGATTTTCGAGCAAGCTGCTGCTGATCAGCGCGGCCGCGCCGCGATTCCAGGAATAATCCGCGCCGATGCGCAGATCGCTTTGCCGCGCGAGGATCATGGCGCCGGTGTGGGCGTCGCGGATCTGGAACTGTACCGCGTATTCCGTCCGGCTGATCCGCCTGACGACGCCGACAAAGGATTGATCGGCACCGAGCTTTAGCGCGATGGCGGCTTCGCAACCGTTGCATTGCCGCAGCGAGCGCGACTTCACGCCATCGCCCTCGGCGCCCGCGACGTCGACAAGATCATAGCGCCCGGACTGGACGATAAGACGGCGTACCTCGCTCGTGGCTCGATCCAATTGGGCGAGGTCGGCGGCCTTGTCGCCGGCTATCCCGGCGCCGCCGCTGAAGTCGTCGAGCTCGAAATCAAACACCGCGATCTTGATCGGCGACGGATCGGCGCTTGCCTGGAACGTCAACGGCACCCCGCCGCCCAACAAGCCGACGGCGCATGCGGCAAGCAGCGCACGGCGGCGCAGGAAAAATCCGCTTCTCATGGCTCGCTCCATTCTTGTCATTCGACTCATTCGACGAAAAGCGCATTTCAGCGGGAAACAGGCTGGCTTGAGACCTCGGCGATCTCGTTGGCGATGAAAATTTCGGCGCGGCGCCAGGCTTCGTCCGTATCGCCGCGAAAGGTGAACAGCTTGTCGAACATGACGCGCCCTGTCCTGGCGTCGATCGCCTCGACCTTCGCATTTTGCACCAGCGTGCTCATCTTGTGAACGCCGCCGATGAGCAGGATGTCCGCGCCAGCTTCGCGGGCCGCGGCCAACAGGTCGGTGACCGTCGAGCCCGCGAGCGAGCAAGGTTTCGCTCCGCATTCGGGCGTTACGAGCCCGAAGCTGCCGCCCTTCGCGAGATCGTCCCTGAGGGCGCGCATGAAGTTGCCGAGCCGCGTTTCATGCTCCTTGCGCTGATCGCGCTCCTCGCCTGAGGTGTCGACATAGCCAAAGTCGATCACCGCGATCGCGGCGCCTTGCGCCTTCTTGCCGCCGTCCTGGGCCTTCCCGCAAGACGGCGTCAGCCACAGGCAGGCCGCCAGCATCGGAATAAGGAAATGACGCATGTTGCAAACTCCTCGTGGTCGTCAGACTGCGCGGACCGCTGGAGAGCCCGAAAGCGAACGCATCCCGGCAATGGCCGGGCAAATTGCCCGATCTTTCAGGCCGCACTTCCCCGCGGCCGGCTCTGCCTCTAGATTGCTCCCCGCTCGCGCCGTCGAACGCAACCCCTTTGCAAAGGTGTTCCGCCCATGCCAGCGCCAAAGCTCGATCTGAAGTTTCGGCTCTTCCTGCGCGTCGTCGCTCTGGCGGGGCTCTGTTTCGCCGCCGCCGCGGCTTATGTCCTGTTCGAGACCGACCGCTCGGCGCGGGCGCGGGCGGATTGGATCGCCGAAGTGGTCGCCAAGGACCTCGCACTGCAACAGGGCCAGAGCCACTGGATCAAGGGGGCGCCCAACCAGTTCCCCGATTTGCAAAGGGTCGCGGCGGCGATCATGGCGCCCGGCCTGTGCATCGCCTATCGCGCGCAGAGTGGCGAAATTCTTCAACGCCTGTGCAGCGGCGCCGCGCCCGACGATACCGGCGCGCCGCAGTTCTTCGCCGATCTGTACCAGCGCCTTTTCGATGCGGGCCGCGAGTCGGCGCGCCCCGTGAGCTTCGGCAAGGAGGCGCACGGTGAGGCCGTGGCGTCGATCGATCGCCAAAGCCTGATCGGACAAAGCTGGCGGGAGACGAGCCGCCTCGCCGTCATCATGGCCGTCGCCCTGGCCGGGCTTTGCGTGCTGGTTTACGCGGCGCTCGCAGACGCCTTGCGGCCGACCCGGGCGATCCGCGCGGGCCTTGAGCGCCTTGCCGCCGGCGATCTCTCGGCGCGTCTGCCGCCCTTCGATCTCGCCGAGCTTTCGGCAGTTGGCAATGTGTTCAACCACCTGGCCGGTAGCCTCGAGACGACGCTCGCGGAACGCCAAGCGCTGACGCAGCGGTTGATCGTGGTCCAGGACGAGGAACGGCAGCATCTCGCGCGAGAGCTGCACGACGAATTTGGCCAGGCGATCTGCGCGGTCGCAGCCTCCGCCGGTCAGACCGCGCGGCAGGAATGCCCGGCCCTCATAGCCGAGTGCCAGAGCATCGCCCGGACCGCCGCCCATATGATGGACGCGCTGCGCGGCGCACTTTTGCGGCTGCGGCCGCCGGATGTCGATGAGCTTGGCCTTGCCGCAAGCCTTGAAGGCCTTGTTGCCGGATGGAACGCACGCTGCAGTGGCCGCACTCAGTTTTCGATCGAGCTGTCCGGCGAATTCGATGCGCTGTCGCGGGATTTCGCGGCGAGCCTTTACAGGGTCGCGCAGGAAGCCATCACCAATGCGGCGAAACATGCGCAGGCGTCGCGGGTCACGCTTCGTCTTGGCATGCAAGAGGCCGCCGGTCCGGATCAGCGCGCGCACATAGAGATCGACGTCGATGACGACGGCAAGGCCGCGGCCGACCCCACCGTGAGATTTGGCATGGGGCTGCTGGGCATGCGCGAGCGCATCACTGCACTCGGCGGCGGATTGAGCATGGATACCTCGCGCCCGCGCGGCCTCGTCCTTCGCGCACGAATTCCCGTTCCGCCAGCCGCAACGCCCGCCTGCGAGACGAGGTATGCGGCGTGACGGAAAGCGCCGCCATCATGTTCGTCGACGATCACGCGATCGTACGGGAAGGATATCGCTCGCTGTTGCAGAAGCAGCCGCGGCTGAAGGTTGTGGCCGAGGCGGGCGACGGCGCCGAGGCCTACCGCCTGTTCAAGCAGACACGGCCCGACCTCGTCATCATGGATCTGGCCATGCCGGGATTCGGCGGCATTGAAGCGATAAGGCGTATTCGGCAGTGGGATCCCGCCGCCCGCATCCTGGTCTTCACCATGCATCAGAACGCCGCGTATGCGGTGCAGGCGATCCGGGCCGGGGCCAGGGGCTATGTCACGAAAAGCAGTCCGCCGGAGGCTCTGGTGCGCGCCGCATTCGATGTGCTGCAAGGCAGGATCGCATTCAGTGCCGACATCGATCATGAGCTCGCGTTGAGCCGCGTCGCCGGCACGCCGGCGGCGACGGACGTGCTGACGCCGCGGGAGTTCGAGATTTTGCGCATGCTGCTCGCGGAACGGTCGACCGAGGACATCGCCGAGATTCTTCACCTCAGCCCGAAGACGGTGGCGAATACACGCTACCTCATCAAAGCCAAGCTTGGCGTCACCTCCGACATCGAACTCGTCCTTGTGGCGCTTCGGCAGGGAATTTTGGGCGAGCGCCGTGGCATCGAGGAGGACGCGAGCGGCCCGTGACCTGAATTGTGGAGAAGTCGAGATCGAGGGTGCAAAGCGGCCATGATTATGCGCCTCGATCGCCACATTCCGGTGCGATCCCTCCGGGATGAATCATCCCTCCCCGGCACTCAAATGGGCATTGCTCTGCCTTGCCTGCGTTTCGCTGTCGTCTTGCGCCGGGCAAACCACGGGCGAGCATTTGGCGGACCTGCCGCACTGGATGGGCGGCGAGCCTGCCGGTGTACCGCCGCGGCGCGGCTCGCCCCAGTACGATGCCTGGATGGCCGCGCGCGCCCAGGAAGCGGCGCGGCCGAAGAACGCCGATCAACCCAAGACCGATCAATCCAAAATCAATCAATCCAAGACCGATCAACCTAAATAGTCTCGGCTCACACATCGCATCGATACCCTGAAGGTGATCGGCAAACAGGCCGGGTTGAGCGAACAGGCTGTCGAAACCTGCGCAACGGATCAGACGCTGCTCGACAAGCTCTCCGCCGATCAGAAATTCGCCTATGAGGTCCTGAAGGTCGATGCGACGCCGACCTTCTTCATCAATGGCGAGAGACTCAAAGGCGCTATGTCGTTCGAGGAACTGGACGAGAAGATAAAATCGCTTTTGAAGAATCAGTAACCCGCATTGCGGACTGGTTGCCCAGTCCGCCGGGAGCGTCTGCTGCGTTGGTGTGAAAGGCGGGAGCACCTGGCGATGGTCAACCCCTCAGCCGCTCCGTGCGAACTTGATGGTTGAGACCGGCCATTTGCCGTCGTAGCCCGCGACAGAGATTCGCACGCCGTGCAATTCGTCAAGCCAGACGTTCTCCACCGTCCCGGACTTACCGTCGGTAAGGATCACCGCCTTGCCGACAAGCTCGGACTGCACCGCATCGAACGCGCCGAGGATTGTTGAGGCACGCAGCTTCACGGCCGGCATGGTTGCCTCCGAAGCCAGGCCCGGACGTTCACGCGGGTCGAGGTTTGTGAGCTTGGCTTGGTCGCGATCGATCCGGTCGGCGAGCCAATTCCACTTTAGCGCCATGGTCGCAGCTTGTTTGCGCCGCTCGATTGAAACATCGAGGGTCTTTCCAAGCTGCTGGCTTTGCCGGGCGTAGACTCTGCACTTTGCCGAGGTAATCATCGCTACACCCTTCTGGAACGCGTGACGGAAGCAGCGCTCACTGTCACCGAACACAACCGGGCGGCGATCGAATCAACCTGCTCCCGCTTTATGTTCAGAACGCGACCCGATGGAACTCGGACGGCAAGCATGGAGGGCCATCCCGATCGATGCAGGAAGCGGGACCGCCCTGCCCTTTGCGAGAGGCGCGATGATGCGGTGCTTACGGCGTGTCGACGAAAGTCAGGCCGATCCGGTTTTTCTGAATCCACGCGACCCGGCACTCGCGGACCGAGGAGTCGCTCGCCATCACCAGGCGAAAGCGTGGGGGTACGAACGCCGGGTTCTCAATATCGATGGCGGCGCCTTCGGGCGAGATATTTCGCACGATGCAGCTCATCACGGAGCCGCCCGCCGACACGTAAGCCGGTTCGTCGATTTCGGTCCGTGGGTGCTTGCGCTTCTCTTCCATCGACGTCGGCCTTTGCCCAATTGTGCAACATTAAACAATATGGCTCTATCGTTCCTCGTCTGGTCTAACCCAACGTAAGCTGCGCGCTCGCGGGACCAGTCGCACGCGAACATGTCAACAGCCGCCCGGGTCCGCCCGGAGCGATGGATGGCGCCGTTCTTATTTTGCGCGCAGGTGCCCCGCGTATCGACGGGCTTCCGTTCGTGGCGTCGACAGGGTAGCTTTCCCGGCATTGTCGGTGCGTAGGCGCGACGCCCGCTTAAAAACGAACATGCGCCAAGGGAAAACGCCATGTTCGAGATGCTCGATCGACGCACGAGTCTGACCGGCAACCAACTCAAGATCCTCGCCGCGGCCATTATTGGCGACGCATTGGAATTCTTCGACTACTTCCTGATCGGCTTTGTGCTCGCCTTCCTGATCGGCCCGTGGAAGCTGACCTTCGGACAGTCGGCTGTCGTGCTCTTGAGCTCAGGTGTCGGCGCCATCATCGGCGCCTATGTCTGGGGCTGGCTCGCCGACCGCATCGGCCGCCGCAAGGTCTTTATCGGCACCGTGCTCAATTTCTCCATCGCCACCGGCCTGCTTTACTTCACGCCTGACAATGGCTGGATTTATCTCGCGATCATGCGCTTCTTCGTGGGCGTGGGCGTCGGCGGGCTCTATTGCGTGGATCTGCCACTGGTGCAGGAGTTCATGCCTTCCTCCAAGCGTGGCTGGGTCGGCGGTCTCGTGACCTGCGTCATCCCGTTGGGCGTCGGGCTCGGCGCTGTGATGGGCGCCCTGGTGGGATCCGGCGAGTGGCGGCTGTTGTTCGCGGTCGGCGTGCTGCCCGCGTTGCTCGTGCTGCTGGTTCGGCTTTGGGTGCCGGAATCGCCGCGCTGGCTTTGCCGGCAAGGCCGTTACGAGGAGGCACGCCGGTCGCTCGCCTGGGCGCTGCAGATGGAACCGAACACCCTGCCATTGCCGACGGCCGCCGACGCCGGCCCGATCATCAAGAGCAACTGGCTCGACCTCTTCAAATATCCGCGCAGCCTGATCGTCTCATGGCTCGGCAATGCCGGTGCGCAGACCGGCGTCTACGGCATCACGCTTTGGGCGCCGTCGCTGTTCGTGATTTTGCTGAAGGTAACCCCGCAGGAAGCCGCCAAGATGATGATCCTGCTCAGCGTGTTCGGCTTCATCGGCCGCCTCTCCTTCTCGTTCTTCTCGGAACTGATGGGACGGCGCAACGCGGGCGGCCTGCTCGGCTTCGGCGCTGGCGTCCTGACCATCGTGGCAGGCCAGTACTACGACGCCACGCTGTTTGGCGTATCGGCTTTTTGGCTGATCCTGGCGGTGGCCTTCTTCTTCGCCGACGGTGGTTTTGCCATTGTCGGTCCCTATGCGGCGGAGGTCTGGCCCTCGCACCTGCGAACTTCGGGCATGGGCTCGGCCTATGGCTTCGGCGGCATCGGCAAGATCATTGGTCCGCTGGGCCTCGCCCTGATCGTAGGCTCCAACAACTACCTCAAGCCCGATGTGCCGCTGCCCCAGATTCCGACCGCGTTCATCTATCTCGGCTGCTGGTTCTTGATGGCCGGCGCGGTGTATTACTTCCTCGGGATCGAGACCCGGGGCAAGTCGATCGAGCAGATCGACAAGGAACTGGCCGAGGGGCTTGATCTATCCACCGCCGCGACTGCAGCACGACGAGCCTAGCCTTGGATACGATGATCGCGACTTTTGCCGACCTCGCGGGAGACCAGACCGTGATCTCCCGTGCCGAGGCCGTCCGTCCGGCTGTCGGCGCCGCCTCGAAGGAGATCGAGAGCACGCGGCGGTTGCCGCCAGCGCTGCTCGACAAGCTCCATGAGGCGAAGCTGTTTCGATTGCTGCTGCCGCGCTCATCTGACGGGATCGAGACCGACCCCGTCACCTTCTTCCATGTGATCGAGACCATTGCCCGAGCCGACGCTTCGACGGCCTGGTGCCTGAGCCAGGCCGGTGGCTGCGCGATGGCGGCGGCTTATCTCGACCTGCCGGTGGCGCATGCGATCTTCGGCAACGACCCGCGCGCGGTGCTCGCCTGGGGTCCCGGTCCCAAGGTCAGGGCGGTCGAGTGCGAGGGTGGCTACAAGGTTACGGGCGTGTGGTCCTTCGCTTCGGGCGGCCGCCACGCCACCTGGCTCGGCGCCCATTGCCCGATCTACGCCGCCGACGGCTCGCCGAAACGCGGCGTCAACGGCGAACAGCAGGAGCGGACCATGCTGGTGCGCACCGAGGATGCGCAGTGGACCGACATCTGGAACACGGTCGGCCTGCGCGGCACGGCCAGCGACCAGTTTGCGCTGGACGACTTCTTCGTTCGATCGGATCATTCGATCACCCGTGAATTCGATCGCGAATGCCGCGAGAGGGGCCCGCTCTATCGCATGGGTTCCGCCACCTGTTACCAGGTCGGCTTTGCCGGCGTCGCCTGCGGCATCGCCCGCGGCGCGCTCGACAGCTTCCTCGATGTCGCACGCAACAAGGTGCCGCGCGGAGCCAGGAGCCCGCTGCGCGACAATGCGGTGGTGCAGTCCAATCTGGCCCAGGCCGAGGTCAACCTGCGCGCCGCGCGCGGCTACGTGCTGCAGTCGATGGCCGACACCTGGAAAGCGCTCACCGCCGGCGCCACCATCACGGTAGAGCAGCGCATCAATATCCGGCTGGCCGCGACCCACGCCATCCACAAGGCGCGCGAAGCGGTCGACTTCGCCTACAATGCCGCGGGCGCCACCGCGATCTTCGAGAACCATCCACTGGAGCGCCGCTTCCGCGACATCCACACCGTAACCCAGCAACTGCAGGGCCAGCTCAGGCATTTTGAAACCGTCGGCGCCTGGATGATGGGCGCCGATGCCGACCTCACCTTCGTCTAACAGGAGAAACCCCATGCCACTCGGCGGACTGCAGCACTATACCATCGAACCCTCTGATCTGGAGCGTACCAAGAATTTCTATTGCGACGTGCTGGGGCTGGAGAACGGCGAACGGCCGCCGCTCGGCTTCCCGGGCTACTGGCTTTATTCGGGCGGCACCGCCACCGTGCATCTGATGGGCACGCGCAAGCCGCGCGAAGGCATCGTGGTGCGTGGCACCGAGAAGAAGTACGAAGACACCGGCCGCCTCGACCACATCGCCTTTGCGGCGTCCGATGTCGACGGTGTGCGCAAGCGCCTGCAGTCCAGAGGCGTGAAATTCCGCGAGAGCATCGTGCCACGTACCGGCGACACCCAATTCTTCCTCTACGATCCTGACGGCGTCGGCGTGGAGCTGAATTTCGCCAAGGCGTAAAGCGCCGCTATCCTGCTATTTGCCGATATCCCGGCCAGCAGGGCGTGCGCGCCCGGCTATCCTCGCCGTCTCGTTGGCCGCGCGGCCTAGTCGAGCCCGCGCTCGTGACTCAAGCGCACCATTTCCTCGATGAAGATCGCTTTTTGTTTATCGTCGAGGCTTGCGAATAGTGGTTCGGCCGCGTCGGCGACATTGCGCTGATCCACCGCCCGATCGTTGAGAAACTGCGCTTCGTTGCGCATCTGCTCAATGATATCGTCCGGTGGATCGCGCTTTGCACGGGCAACTCGCAAGTTGAGACGATCGGCACCGTTATGGCCGAGGTAATGCATTGCGCTGTTGAACCCGGTCCAATGCTTTTCCTGCTCGGGCGTGAGTTTCAATTCGGTCTTGATCCGATCGATATTGGAATCGCTGTTCGCCACGATCTGTTCGGCGTTCAGTTGCGGCGCACCGTCCTGGGTAAGCACCGCTTGCTTGCTTCCCTTGCCGGCTTTGGCCGCTTTGGCGCTCTTCGCTGGACCGGCCTGTTTCGGCGCGCTCGCCGGGGGCGATTGCTCGTTTTTCCCGACGCCAAGCACGCCGGTGAATACACCGACGACGCCACCGATCGCGCCTCCCAACACGCCGCCAACCGGTCCGGCTGCCTTGTTGCCCGCGTTGGCTCCTTGCTGAACGCCTTGGACCAGCCCCTGCGCATCCACTGCCGCGGGCGCATGGAAAAGCATCACGACAGCTGCCCAAAGCGCCAAGCGCAATCTCAACTGGGCGCGCGCCATCGGTGTCGGGCTGATCATTCTTTGGTCTCCATGGTCGATCGGGAAAAACAGTTTTGGCGGCGGCACGGCTGCTACCGAGTCGGCACATTATCGTTTTCGCACCAATCTAGTCTACCTGCCGCGCCGCATTGCCCAGATAAAGAAAAGCTCGACGCATGATCGAGTTAGGCTGGTTGCGGCGAGACCTGCGGCGCTGTTGCGCAGCCTTCCGCCGATCCCGCGGGTCGATGTGTGCAGCGCAATATCTTTCGCGGAGCCTGATGAAGTCTCGTAACCAAGGGGCTGCCTCGCATACCCCCACAACGTTAGTTCTAGAAACCTGGCCTCCCGGATTTCTCGACAGACGGCATCAATTCTGCTCTGATCTTCAAAACAAAATCTCCGAACCACGCCGTTCCGTTTTCGAGCGTGATTTCAGACGGAGGCTAAAAACAAAAGCAACATTTTGGTTCACCAGGGAGGAACGCGATGTCACGGAGAAAGCTGTCTCGACGACAATTCGTTGCTGCTACCGCGCTGTCATCCGCAGCGCTGATCGCGGCGCCTTATATTCGAGGGGCGCACGCGGCCGGCAAGCTCACTCTAGGCTTCTGGGATCACTGGGTACCCGACGCCAACAACGCCTCCACGGCTCTCGTCAAGGAGTGGGCCGAAAAGGAGAAGGTCGAGGTTTCAATCGACTACATCACAACTCAAGGCAACAAGCTCCAACTGACGATCGCCGCAGAAGGCCAGGCGAACTCCGGCCATGACATCCTTGCGATGCCGACCTGGTGGCCTCATGCACATGCTGAACTGATTGAGCCTGTGAACGACATCATGGAGCCGCTGATCAAGCAAAACGGCGAGGTGAACGGCACGGTGCAATATCTTGGCAAGGCCGGCGACAAATGGTTGGGCGTTCCCGCCTGTATCGGCAGCCAGATCAAGGGGCCGTGCTCCCGTATCGACCTGATGAAAAAATACGCCGGCATCGACGTGCAGGAGATGTATCCGGCCGGTGCCCCGCCCAAGGCCGACAACTGGACCACGGACACGTTCCTCAAGGCGGCGGAAGCCTGCAAAAAGGGCGGCTTTGCCTTCGGCATCGGAGTCGGTGAGACACCCGACTCGGTCGATACCGCTGGTGCGTTTTTCCAGGCGTTCGGTGCTCAACTCGTCGACGGCAAGGGCAACCTCGCGGTCAAGACCGATGCGGTGCGGCAAGCTCTCGAATTCTACAAGAAGCTCATCCCCCTGCTGCCAACGGGCGTCGCGGCCTGGGACGACTCTACTAACAACAAGGCGCTGATTTCCGGCGAGAGCGCACTGATCATGAATCCGCCTAGCGCCTGGGCAGTCGCCAAGCGTGATGCGCCGCAAGTGGCCGAGCAATGCTGGACGCATGGCTTCCCGGCGGGACCGAAAGGCCGGTTTGCGCCGTTCGCCCCCTTCCTCTGGACCACATGGAACTTTTCCAAGAATAAGGCAGCCGCCAAGAGCCTGCTCGTACATCTGTCGCAACCGGCTTCGGTCGAGAAGCTTGTAGCGGCCAGCGGCGGCTACGATCTGCCGGCGTTCGAAAAACTGACGACCCTGAAGACGTGGGCCGAAGAAGGCCCGCCGAAGGGGACGCTCTACCACTATCCAAATCCGTACAAGCATCAGATCCTGTCGATCGCCGCGGCGCCGGCGCCGCCGAAGATCGCCCAACAGATCTATACGCAGGCCGTCCACACCAAGATGTGCCTGAGATACTATCAGGGCGAAGCGATGGAAAAGACGCTGGCCTGGGCGGAAGGCGAGTGTGAAGGCTATATGAGGAGCTGACGGAAGGTTTCGCCGCAATGGCACGCACTTTAGTTGCGTGGCCGTTGCGGCGAGCATCCATCATGCTGTTGCGTCAACGCGGTCAGGTGACCGGTGCGATGCCGGCTTCCTGTCGATACATCCGAAACCCCGGGTCTCTGGAAATGAAACGCGCGAGGGAGATGCATCATGGTTGATGTCGCATTTCAGCCGAACGGTATCGCCCGTACGGGCGGCGCACGCAAACGCTCCAGTTTACGGGTCGCGCTGAAGCGCAAATCGACCGCAGCCTTTCTCATGACGCTGCCGCTGCTTCTTCTCATCGGAATTCTGGTCATCTATCCCGCCTTCTATTCCATGCATCTCGCAACGCTGAACAAGTCGATGCAGCGTTTCGTCGGGTTCGGCAATTTCGAGTTCCTGTTCAGGCGCGAAACCTTTTGGCTGGTGGTGAAGCAGTCGTGCATTTTTGCCATCACCGCCGTCGTCTTCAAGGCGCTGATCGGGTTCATCGTCGCCCATTTCGTACACAACATCCCGGCAAAGGGGCAACGCAAGTGGCGGGGAATGCTGCTGGTGCCGTGGGTGATTCCGCCAGCCATGAGCACTTTGGCGTGGTTGTGGCTGTTCGATCCCTCCTACAGCGCCTTCAACTATACGCTGTCGTTTTTCGGAATCGGGCCGATTTCATGGACCGGCGACCCCGACTGGGCCCGGTTCTCGGTCATTCTGGTCAATATCTGGTACGGCGCCCCGTTCTTCATGATCATGTATCTGGCGTCGCTGAAATCGGTGCCCGAGCAGCTTTATGAAGCCGCGGCGATCGACGGCGCCAACTGGTGGCAGCGCATCTGGTACGTGACGCTGCCGATGATGCGCAACATCATCGCGATCACGACGCTGTTCTCGCTGATCGTGACCTTTGCCAATTTCGACATCGTCCGAATCCTGACCGCCGGCGGTCCGCTGGATCACACCCATATTTTCGCGACATGGGCCTTCCGAATCGGTATCGAGGGCAGCGATATCCCGCTCGGCGCCAGCGTCTCGCTGTTCATGTTTCCGATCCTCGCGATCGCGGCGATCTTTATCCTGCGCGATATCAACAAACGCGGGAATGAAGCCTGATGGCCAGCACGGTAGCGATCGACAAGGCCGCGCGCCGCTCTACATGCTGATCACCTCGCTCAAGACCAGCGCCGAGATTTCGGCAGCAACCAACCCATGGTGGGTATTTCATCCGACGCTGTCGAATTATGTCGGACTGCTGACGTCTAACCAGTTTCTGACGTTCTTTCGCAACTCCGCGTTTGTCTCGATCTTCGTGGTAACGATCACCATGCTGATCAGCGTGCCGGCGGCGTTCGCGCTGTCCCGCATGCGGTTCTGGGGCTCGGCGACGCTCGCGACCGGCGTGTTCCTGACCTATCTCATTCCCGACACGCTGTTGTTTCTGCCGCTGTTCAAGATGTTCGCGGTATTCGGCGACTGGACCGGTATCCAGTTGATCAATCGCTGGTACGTGCTGCTGATCGTGTATCCGACGCTGACGGTGCCGTTCTGCACCTGGATCATGATCGGTTATTTCGCGTCGATCCCCAAGGAACTCGACGAGGCCGCCATCATCGACGGCGCGTCATGGTTTCAGACGTTGACGCGCATCTTTATCCCGGTCGCCATGCCGGGGATCATCGCCGCCACCATCTTCGCCTTCACAGTCTCCTGGGCGCAGTTCCTCTATCCGCTGGTGTTCACGACATCGACCGATCAGCTGGTGCTGCCGGTCGGCATCATCACCAGCCTGATCAAGGGTGACGTCTTCAACTGGGGACAGATCATGACCGGCGCCCTGCTCGGCGCAGCACCTCCGCTCATCATCTACGCATTCCTGATGGACTATTACATCGCCGGGCTCACCGCCGGCGCCACAAAGGGTTGAACCTCATGGCTGACGTGACGTTGCGTAAGGTTATCAAGCGTTACGACGACGTCGAAGCGGTGCGCGGCATCGATCTCGACATCGCTGACCACGAGTTCGTCGTGCTGGTCGGGCCGTCAGGTTGCGG
>WNGG01009521.1_pt1 | contig 17286 bp, 12 predicted proteins | sample 5400661 | NCBI WGS metagenome assembly WNGG01 (sample SAMN13153372, study PRJNA577476) | soil metagenome | isolation source: 100 cm soil or saprolite under Garry oak tree replicate 1 | place: USA:California | collected 2016-06-15 | reverse complement strand
TTGAGGGCAATGTTCCACATTTGCGGGCCAAATTCACCCACTTCGTAGGGTATTTACCAGTAATTACGCCTGGCCTTACCATGCTCTCTAATGCTTGAGATATATTGGCTTGTGATGATAAATGGAGAAAATTGCTGGATAGGATGGCACCCGCTGCATAGGCTTCCAGTACTGCAAGCCTCAATGTATCATGTTCAGCAAGACACCGTTGAAGATACCGATAATTCGCAACGACGATGAGTTTATGCTGCGCGCGAGTCATCGCGACATTAGTGAGGCGCATGGCATCTGATCCCCATTGGCCTGTCGTTAAGAGGCTTGGTCGTAAGCCTGGCGACTCAACCGTGTCGAAAATAATCACCTCAGCTTCAAGCCCCTGAAAGCGATGCACTGTGCCAGCTCGTATTACATTGGTCAGTCGAGCATCTTTTACCAACTGTTGGAGAAGTTGAGCTTGTTTCCGATAAGGCGTGATGAGACCTATGCGAAACTCGCCCTTTTTGAGTTGACGCTCTGGTAGAGTTGACAGCGCCTGGCGGGCAAGTTCGATAGTGCAAAGTGCGTGGTAGGCATTGATGCGAGATTTCCCTTCTGGAGCCGTCGCAATGGGAGAAGCATCGCCGGTATCGCACAGTAACACAGGCTGTCCTAGAAGCGGCTGTACGGTAGCGTAGCGCTGGAAGACCTCATTATTCATGACGCGCGGGCTGTCACAGAGCAATCCTCGGTAAACATGTTGTCGAACAATATCGGCGATGTGCGGATGCATACGTGCCTGTTCGGTGAGCATGACACTATCGCGTTGACCAGTGTTGGCTCGAGAAAGTGAGATGCGACGCAGCGCGAACAAATCTCTGCCAAGCCATTCTTTCGCATTGTTTGTTTTCGCCTGGACAATGGGTGGAAGTTGCTGAGGATCACCGATGATAACAACAGATTGGTTCGCATGTGAGGCAACGACATATACCGCAGGAAGCGAAGCCATCGAAACCTCGTCCATGATGACCACATCGAAGCGCCGTTCGCTGATATTACTGTTCATGTACGTCTTCGCCAGTGTTGTCGCGACGACTTGAGCTTCCGCTACAATTTTCTTCTCGATGTCCGCCAGCTGTGATTCGACCAGTTCTATTTGCCCCTGCAAGTCTTCTTGGTGCTTGGTGGATTGACGCAACCTGCCTTCGGCTCTTTCGCGCGCTGGTTTATTCAGCGCATCAATTTGTGCAATATCCTGGTTAAGCTTGTTAATCGCCATTTGTAATTGGTATATTGTTTGAGCTTTATGGTGGCCCACTTTGCAAGACAGAAAAATCAGCTAAACTAAGAGCTACTTTCCTCCTTTTTCAGTGCTATGTGTTCTGCCTTTGCCCGGCTGTTCCTGTGTGAAAATACACTTCAGCAGGGGTTTGGTATTCGAGCGATTGGTGAGGTCGCTCCTGATTATAAAACGCGAAATAGCGGGTCAAGGCTTGACGCGCCTCCCGTGGTGAAGTATAGTCGTGAATATAGACTTCTTCATACTTCACAGTGCGCCATAACCTCTCGGTAAATATATTGTCCAAGGCTCGCCCTTTGCCATCCATACTGATTTGGACATTGGCAGCCTGCAGCAGGTGGCAATACTGCGGACTGGTAAAGTGGCTTCCCTGATCGCTGTTGCAGATCAGCGGCACCGCTTGTCCCAAAGCCCGTTGGACTGCGCTGAGCACAAAGGGCAATTCCAGGGTCTGATCCAGTTCCCAACTGACCACGTAACGGGAGTACCAATCCAGGATCGCTACCAGGTACATCCAGCCGGCTTGTAAGCGAATATAGGTGATATCAATGCCCCAAATATGATCCGGGTACGCGCTGGTGATGTGGCGCAGTAAGTACGGATACACTCCTTCCTTTTGGTTCCGTTTACTCAGATTGGGCCCGGGATAGATAGCCGCGATGCCCATCTCGCTCATATACCGGCCGACCGTTTTCCGATTGATGTCCATCCCTTCGCGCTGTAACTGTGCCGCGATCTTGCGAGAGCCGTAAAAGGGACACTGCGTGTAGATTTCATCGATGCGATGTTTGAGTCGGATTTCTTCAGCGCTGGGAGGGCGTGGCTGATAATACAAACTCGCGCGACAAAGACCCAGCAGATCGGCTTGCAGACTCAACGGTAGCTCCCTCTCAGTTCGCTCAATCAGGCCGACTCGTTCCTCCCTGGTCAGAGTTGTAACTTTTTTTTCAGCCAGGCCACCTGGGTACTCAACTTGCCAATTTCGGCGTACAGCTCGGTGAGTTGCTGCTCATGGGCTCGCTTCAATTCTACCGTGCTGTCCTGTTTCTCAAAGAGACCTGGCATCCCTTCTAATGCCACGGCTCGCCAATTCTTGAGTTGGGTAGGATGCACTTCATACTCGGCGGCGATTTGCGCCAGCGTCTTCTCTTCTTTCAAGAGTTCCTGAACCACTCGCGTCTTGAACGCGGCTGTATACTGTTTTCTCATCGTGCTTGAGTATATCTTATTTCAGCCGCTTTCCGCGTCTAAATTTCTAGGGCCATTATACTTCCGCTGTAGGTACACTGCTTTGCGCCTGAAGCGTTGAGATCTCCAACGCCAAATGTTCTACCTGCTGCTCAGCAGCCGCTCGCAGTGCATAGAGCTCACCCATTTGTTTTTGTAGGGTAACGAGTGTTTGTTCACTGGACCAGCGTTTTTGCTGGTTATCAGCATGTTGGTGAGCGAGATCTTGTGTAGAGATGCCTTTGAAGAAACGTTGGAGCTTGTTCATCTGTTGCGCAGACGTGAGCAACGTTTCAATCTCGTTGATTTGAGATGTATAGTTAGTGATGGCCGTTCTCTGTTGTATCTGCTGATTTGATATGTGAGCCTGCTGTTGCGCAAATACATGTATTTGCTGTTGGAAGTGCTCAAGCTGGCTCGATAATTCATGATGGTGCCTCTGAAAATCAGCTATACGCACCTGCTCTTGCTCTTGCAGCGCGCGTAATCGATTGATGCCTCTGTCACGTTGTGCAATAAGCTTCTGACTCTCCACCTGCCAGTGTTGTGTAATCTGCGCAAGTTCCTGTTCCATTCCCCGGATTTGTTGGGTAAGCTGGTCAATTTGTGCGCCTAATGCTCCCCGTTGCTGATTGAGCAAGCTTGAGCATACTCGTCCTTCATGCGATCTTCAAGCTGTGGCGTGCCATAGCGTATGAGTCTTCCTGTTTCAAGCGCCTGTAACGCTGTACTGTTCCTGCTATCGTTGCAAATGTCGGCAAGATGCATAATAGCATTATCTATCGCGATGTTCGTGTGGGCTGCGATCAGGACAGAGTGTCCTGAACAGAGATGAGCGAATGCTATAGCGGCGAGGGTAGATGTTTTACCCGTACCTGGAGGGCCGATGATGTATGTCACCTCGCTGCCAAGCGCCATAGTAATGGCTTGCTGCTGCGAAGGATCGGGGGAGAACTTGGGGCCGAATGCTACGGATGATAGCAAATGATTGTTGTTATATGGCAGTAAACCGAAGCTTTTTGAACCGAGAAATGCCGATCCTTCGTCAATGCTCTTGAGTGTTTCCCTCAGTCGCTCTAACAATTGAGTGGAGTCATCAACAAGCCATATCTTCTGCAATGCTTCTGGGGGGAGAGGCTTCTCTGTTGCGATCTTGATAGTAGCGCCTGCAGAGTTAACGACACTGGCTTTGGTATCCTGACCCGCTGTGCCACCGAACTTAACGACAACAGTCGTGTCGTCTTCGGGGTCCCAGGGGGTTTCTAGAGAGAACTCTTCACCTATCATCATTATCCACCCAATCAAGTGCTCTTGAAAAGCGCTGTGTTGTAGATGCGTGCTATATAGTAGCACGTTCTGGGGGATGACGAAATGGCTCTTCTTACTTCACGCTCTATTGCTAGTAGCATCCTAGTGCAATCATTCATAGAGATGCAGAGCAAGTGTTGTGACAACCATTACCTCTATCTGGCCTTCTGAAGTCCCCCAACTCCAGAAGGTTTCTGTTGTGCCATGAGAATACAGGACTATGAATGTGCTGTCAAGCTTAAAGTCGGACGGCATACACGCCCCTTAGGTGCAAATAAAGTTGACCCTTTCGTCAGATCCTGACATACTTTAAGTAATAATCTCATCAATTTACTAAAATGTGCCAAGCCACTTTTGACCACTAATTATCCCAGTTACAATCCGGGTCTTGATGGATGAGTGAGAATAAACGAGCTGAGTTGATAAGAAAAAAGCTCGTAGATTCTACTCCTCCTCGTCGGGCTGCATTATTTCCTCAGCTTCCCATTCATCGTTCACACCAAGTTCTTCGAGTGGTAAGACGTACTCTTCGATCAACGACGCAAGGTGGAGCGGGATAGGATACACCGTAGGATGGTTATAGTGCGATGCCATGCTGTGCCGCAGCTCATCCGCTATAGCTGCACACATGAGTGCCTCGTCAGATTGGGCACATGATACGGTCATCTCTACGATGCTAGGATTCCATGCTGCACCAGTAGGATTTGGAGCCATATTTTTTATATTGCCCTCTTTATCCATCTTTGCGCGGGACATTCCTTTTGACAGCTCTTTACTTAGATTTTGTGTCGTGGGTGGTTTCTCTTGTATGCTGGCAAAGACGTGACCACTCTCTCCCAGCAAGAAAATTCCTTTCGCGAATCCGTAAGATATTGCCTCGCTCTGAGCATACCATTCTGGTGTCTCATGTTCGCCTGTGCGAACTCGCACAATGTGCAGGTGTTGGTATTTGGAAAAAGGCGGCGGCAACTCTTTTGTGATGTGTTCGTTGGTTAGCCACGTCCAGGCGCTACGAAAGTTCTGTGCGTGGTAAAACAACATGGTGCCTGGAAAAGTAGGGATGAAACGATTGAGGGTGTCCATGATAAATGGGAGTGCTTCACGTGGTTTACGCACTCCTTGTGCTTGGCCATTGGCTAGTGCGAGGAGCGTATCAGGATAAGAGAGCCAGTCCTTGAAGCCACGAGCCTTCACAAATACTTCGCGAGTGTCTGATGCCATATGTACAACGAGGGGAAGCATTTGTGGGATATGAGTATGGCTGCTGGCTGCGTATTGTTTAATGAGCCATATACCAAGGTAGTGTAGGGGATCAGGGATGGTTGGATGAGCAGTTCTCCCCTTGTTCATTACTCGCGGCTGTACACCGAGTACACCGCATTGACGAAGCAGATCACGCACTGCCGCTATAGCACGATGCATAATCTTGGCCTCTTCTTTTTGTCGTTGTTTCTCAGATAGTCTTTTGTTTTCCCTGTAGGGGGTAATGAACTGCGTAAGCCAGTTTTTCTGGGCGAAGCCCATTCTCAGTGCATACTTGGGGTCTGCTCCCTGAAACACTGGTGCCGGGTCGAGTTCGATTAATGCCGCAGCCCGCCCATCAACCACTGGTATGACTGCAGCCACCTCTTCGATACGCTGACGGATAGCAGCACGTAAGCGTTCATCCTCGCGTTCCCGACCTCCAGAACCGGTTTTGATATCGAGCAAGTCACCTATAGTCCCAAGCGGGTATGTTTGTACTGTTAGAATCAATTCATCTGTGACCCAGGTGTAGGCCTCTTCAGAGACCAGAGGATATCCCAGGAGTATATGAAGTGCCTGGAGTAGTGCTTTTCGAATAATATCGGATTGATGCCAAATTCCGAGTGTGAGTTGCCTGTTGGTTGCATTGGAAACGGCCAGACGCCGTTCGGCAAGCACACTTGGAGATACTTCTTCCTCAAGAGGAAGCTTTTCCTGCTCCTCATCTTCATCAATTTTCTGTTTGAAAGGATTTTCTGGAACGCCCACCTGGTATTTCTTCCTCTGCGGGGGTTCGATAAACATCAGTTCAGGAGCAAATATCTCATTAATTTGCTCTGCAAAGTGGTGTCGGTCTATGGGCATGAGACCGGGACCAACCTCGTGTGCAGGATCGATGCCGTTTCGATACACTATTGCCGCCGATGGCTTCCCATCGTCTCTCAGGTAGGCACTTGGCTCCTGAACCAGCTCTTGCGGGTTGGGGAACCGATCTCTTACGCGCAGGTGATCAAGTAATTTGACTAAATCGCTACTCCAGGCCAGACGATATGCTGATCCGCCATCCTTCTGCTCTGTCTTTGGGATCCGCTGCCACGCAATCGGCGCCACTTGAAAACTGTTTGAGTGATGAATGCCTTCAATCCAGGGGACGCTATCGAGTAGATAGATACTCGTCTCTTTTCCACCAGGCAGGTACTCGATATGAGGGCCTGCCCAGCGACGAACACTAATATCACAATGCAGTTCTGGGAATGGCTGAAATGCGACAGTTTGCAAAGTAAGTGTCACAACAATGGAATAAGGCCAGAGTCGCTTCTCCTTACCCTCATAGGTCAGCGGTGGCCAAGAGATCAGTTCCGCTCCTGATCGTCCAGGGGCAGCTGGGCAACGGCGGAAGCGAAGGTGATGCGTTCCCCATCCAAGCTCAACGCTTGGCTGACAGAGACGTGCTGCCAGGAGATCGGGAAGCAATACAAAGCGATCTACTCCTTCTGTCTTTAGCTGTCTTGCTGTGCCATTCGCGGCCGTCTCCCATTGTGCGAGATCTACAGTTCGGCTCCGCCAGGATAACGATTCCGTAGTGATTTTGCTGGCGAGTGCATATATGGCAGCGTTGGACATTTGTGGAGGGAATGCCGTATAGATCCAGGAGCGCATAATCTGCTGGAGTGCAAGAGAACTCGCTGGCTCCTGGCCGCTGCCGTAGAGCCAGGGCTGTACGGCAGTCTCGTCGGCATTGCGAGCAATAGAGATGAGGTCGGGAACGAGCATGCGCACGGCCTTATTGAGGACGCTGATGCGCAGTCGCGTTTTTTCGGGGTCGCGATTCAGCGCTATAGCCAATTCCCTGCGTAAGAGTTGTTTCAAGTCTTCAGGGATATCGAGCGTAACAAATTGATGCGGTAGTGTTTTGACCTCGGGAGCAATTCTAAAGGCAAGCGTGCGCAGTTCACTGAAAACCATCAGTAGATTCCCTCCATCTTTTCTAACGCTCGATAGAGCGGTTCGTACAATATGCGTACCAAATCCTTTTCTCGCCGTGAGATAGACTGAGCTGCGTTATCGAAGTAAGGCTGAAGTACCTCTCTCATGCCGAACAGCAAACTGGTACTTTCGCCTTCGTCCTCCTCTGAGAGATTTGCGGTGCGCGGTGCAAATTTGGCGTCGCAGAAAAAGACTTGCGCTTCACAACCTCCCCTCACCAATCGTCCGATTACCTGCCAGATCGAAACTTGTTGGCTCCAGATGAGTGCTCTACGCGCATCATATGGAAGTGTACTATATTTGAGTGGCATACGCACCAGGTAACGCCACTGCTTAAAGGCTTCGGTGCGAAAAGCTTTGCCGACATCCTCTAAGGTTGGCATGCTCTCGTTGCATATCGTAGTAAGCCACTTCAGATTTTGATGCTTTTCAACCGCCCAGCGATTAATGGCGTGGATAATATAGTTGATATCGTCTGGACGGGGATGAGGACGAATTAGAAAGTAGACCGCGCCAATAGCTGCTTTCTTGTCTTCGTTGAGAATATTGTGGCCGCGCTCGACCGCCAGTAATGGTGCAATAAGTAACCAGGCTCCCGTGTGTGCAAAGCGATCCACCAGACCCCGCTGTAGGCTGCGATGATGCGTGCGCCACTCACTCTCAAATTCGTCGTCGTCAGAAACCAGGTAAACCATATGATCTTCCCAGTCCCTGCGTTGTTGTACCAGAAATTCATACGCCTTTTCTGCCTCGTCGTAGCTTCCAACGAGCAGCAGGATACGTTGCCTTCCTTCGGGGAGTTCATTTCTTTTCTGCTCGAGCAAGCTCGGAAGCGTGATATTTCCCATTTTCTCTTGATAAGAGAGAGCATAAAGCATCTCCTGGAGCGCGTGGATACGCTGTTGCCCTTTTTTTCCAGAGATCCCTATTGGCTGTTGCTGACGATTCAAGAGGATTTTCAACTCGAAAGAGCTGTTATTGATAGCTGCAACTTCCTCGTCAGGGGCCAGTAAGACACCTGTCACAGGCACCTGTACATGAAAGCTGGGTGAGGTTCCAGCCCAACTGGTTCCCGAGAGCAGGAGTGTATGAGGTCCAACCAGACCATCGGCTGCAAAGAGATCGTGCAGGTGAAGAACAAGCCAGCGTCCCACACCCATGCAGCGAAAGAAGCGGAGATCACCAGGGCCATTGGGATCATCTGACGGGCGAATATACTGAAAGCCGAGAATATTTCCCATCGGTGCATCGGGAATCAGCGCAGCGTAGTCTTCGGGCGGACGATGGAAGAGGACCGGACTGCTGCCCTCCAGACCAAGGATCGCCTCGACTTGCTTCCACTCACGGATGAGGGTATCAAGGCGATCCGAAAGCACTTCCAGCATGATGGCAAATTCTAACCTCAAAGCATAGTCCCGCAGTTCCTGTTCTGACAATGGAATGGTTTTTTGTCTCTTGAGCCAGTCATGTAAATCTTGTCGCGCCTTTTTGTCTCGGACAGCAATGACTTGCCGTGCGAGTTGAGCTAATTCGTGATCCTCCGGCCCTCTATCACCAAGTGGGTCGTCCAGAAATTTCTTAAAAGGAACCCAGAACGCTTCAAATTCCTTGTGTTTATATGGTGAACTCTGAGGGCCTTTAGAGACCCCTGTTAGCTCAATCGTAAGCTTCTCGAGCAGAGTGAGGCCACTGAAGTAGTCTTGCCCTCGATCAATCCAGTTGTGTAGAGCTGGCTCATTTTGCAGAAGATCATAAATGCTGTATACTGCCCCCTGAGCAGCAGTTAGTTCTTTCGCCCAAGCTTTTACACCTTCGTAGCGAAACTGCCCCAACCCCTCCTCGCTCAGCCTTTGTGTTACTTTTTGAAGAATACTACCAAGCCATGAGTCTTTTCCCCGGCTCATCAGTGTTAGGCTGGGACTGAAGATCTGATCGAGTTGTACCTGTACGCGGTCGATTTCATCAATAACGATCAGGTCGCTCCGACGATACACTAATTCCAGAAAGCGTAGACGTTCTGGATTGAGCTGCAAAGCTATATTTGAATAGACGAGACTGGCTGGCGTTGCAACCCATATTGCAGCCTCCACCAGATCGCGCTGAGCTTGATGATAAGGACAAACGCTGTAAAACGGGCAGGCATACACCTCGTCATCTTGTGCTTCCAACTGCTCTCCCTCGGTGTCTTCCGGAGACGAGAGCGGAGTAAGAGTCAAGCAAGGCGTTGACTCTAGCTCAAATGGCTTAGCAGCATTACGAAGTCCATCAAGGAGGCAAGCAGTACTGGTGTAATCAAAGCCGATATGTTGTAGTAGCAATGGATGTTGAGATTGCTCAGATGTTAAGACACGGTGCAGGCGGTCCAAGTGGCGGCGGCGATTGGATGCCCCCAGAATAGGGGCAGCCTGAAGGCCGAAGCGAGCAAATTGTTGTACTCTATCAAATACCGCGATAACATCACCAACGACTAAAGTAATGCGGTATCCGTTGCGGGCTGCCCAAACTGCAAGCACGTCCATCAATGTCGACTTGCCGGAGCTGACCATACCAACGACGTGCATCGTTCCCGTGAGTTGAAGGATGTCAACAGGAACAAATTCACTGTTCTCATCGCGAGAGATATGCAAGCGTACTCGAAGCATTGTTCTATACCAGTCGCGACTCTGATAGCCGCCCTGGGCTAGCTGCTCGTCCATCCACTGGGCGGTCTTCAATAGTTCATCCCAGGGAATACTCAAGGAAGGACGCGACGATTCTCCAGAAAGTGTATGCCCTTGTGGAATCGGAGGTAATGACATATCTGCCGGAATGGTAACGTGTGTCCGCTTTCTTTTGTCTACACACAAGTAGGTATTACCTACTTCGGCCCAGTGAATCTTCCTTTTAACATGAGGCAAGGGTTGTTGCGCAATTTTGCTGTACACCTCTTCACGCCGGGCTTCGATACTGATAGTGCGCTTCGTAAATTGTTCATAGTTAGCATCAATATTATAGAGTCTCAAGCGCTCATCAACATTGCTATAGCGTTCGAGCATTTCCTCCCAATGGCGCGAATTCTTGAAATGCAGCAAAATATGGCGCACGATATTCCACATACTGCGCTGCTTCCTACTTAAGCCCTGTAGTTCTGGCAGAGGAAACTCATATCCCGTCAAAAGAACCCAGAGCGCTCTAGCTGGAGCTGCGGGAGCGATCTGTGAGAGCAAATATAACCCAAGCTCCACTTCACAAATTTGCTTCGCGCCCAAACCGTCAGTGGTATCTACTCCCTTGAGGTGCTTTCTGAGTTCTTTCTCCAGCCGTCCCCAAATATTATATGTGCTGCGCATCGTTAACTCCCTTACACGTGGCGAGCCGCTTTTTCACATCCGCAAGAAAATGCCTTTCGAATTTTGCTTGGATGCGACCACCGATCACCACTTTTCCAGAACTCTTACGACTATTGCAGGTATTGCGAAAAGCCCTCACGTAGTCGTGCTGCCGAGAGCGTTCGTCGGGAAAAACAAAATAGCCCATTTCCAAGGGTGGGTTAAGAGGAATATTTTTCACGTGCAGCGCAAGGAGAAACGGATTAGCCCAATCTTTGACGTCGACAGCCCATGCCTTCCCATCGGGAAATTCGATATGCAGATCATAACTGTCAAACTCCGGCCAGAGAGCTACTTTGAGCTTGAGCTTGAGCAAACGACGTTCAAGACGGATTTCGGCCAACCCTGGAAGCGTCACGAAACGTCGTAATCCCCGTTTCAACCAGAGCACATGTTCACGTACTGGAATGGCTCGCCCTGGACGTATCGGCAATTGCCGCCGGCAGCGTTCCTCTTCACAAAGAAGCCTATCCATTTGCACCGTTGGTTGTTGGAGATTGCCACAGGTCGGACAGCAGTGGAAGTGATCTTTCAGCATGTAATCTGGCGGAGCATCTTCGTAAGCGACCTTCAAGTGATCGGTTAAAATGTTCAATTCAGGATGATCGTTCCGCTTCTGGAGCAGTTCAAACTCAGTGAGAACGGGATGCTCGATAAGTAAGCGACGAAAAGTTACATAGGTCCCAGGAGAATTGGCCGCCTGACAGGTATTGAAGATGCTGCTCATAAAACGTCGTTCGCTCAAATCGGCTTCTACATCACTTGTCGCGCAGGCCAGGGACTCGCATACATTCGTCGGGAACTGATTATCCAAAAGTGTCTCGTCAGGATCGAGATGCGCCAATGCGATATCAAGAGGCCATTCCCTGAGCGGGCGGCGACACCATGAGAGAAGATCTGGAATACTGCGAACCAGGTGTAGGCTATGTCGGTATCGGATAACATTGAGCCGGTTGAGTCCAATTTGCAGGGGAGCCGGATATTGTGAATCAATGGGTATGCCCTTGGTGATCCGGTCAGTGAGTTGGATCACCCCGGTCGCAATAAGATGCAGCACAAGAATGTCTGGTGGTAGCTCTATCCCATTAGTATCAGATAAAGGCGCTGAGTCATCTACCATACTGCTATCCATATGAGTTTGGTAGGCCATGACGTTATGCTCCTTCCCTACACAGCCATTTTTGCAGTGTCTATTTTCATTTCTTCTCGCGGCACGGATAGTCGGAAACGCTCTTTAGGAATTTATAGTAGCAAACTATCCTTTAGCACGCTCGAGCCATTTTTTGAGTTCAGCTAGCCATCTATAGCTGCTGCTAATTCCTCCCTAGTACCGTTGTTTCTTCCTCAGGTCGTACAATGCGTTTTTCTGACGTTATGGTCCTATTCCTTTATTACCGCTTTATGCACATGCTCTGCTGTAGCTGTTTTGATTTAGAGGGAAATATGCCTCTACAAAATTTCTTATAATCTACTTCGCGTTATCAGATCATCCTATGAATAGGTGTTGGCTCCAGCATTCGCGCTTGCTCAATGAGATCACGTACTTCCAGTGCTCGCCTCTCGCTATAGGCACAGCGCAGCGCAGCAGGTAGTAGCCGATCCGTCAAATCAGAAGCTGTGAACGGCACGCCTTTATTCTTTGGCTCATTTGGGCCTGTCAGTCTCACCAACTCGGTCACCTCCGCCTCCCCCAGTCGCAGTTCTGGTACCGATGTGAGGAGGATTCTGGCTCGTATGTCGTCTCCAGGACGAGCAAAATGTAAGTCGAGCGCAGCGCGCCTACGGATGGCGGGATCCAATGCCTCTGGCCGATTTGTGATGAAGAGTGCGGCAATAGGCAGCCTGGTCAGACGAAGTTTATCGAGGCGTTGCAGCAGCGTATTGAGCCCTGCCTTATCTTCGTGATGCATTTGCTGCGTCTCCCGGCTTACAGCGAGCGCATCAGCCTCGTCTAGAAGCAAGAGCACCGGATCACCGCCGAGCGCCTTCGCCCTCACCTCCACCTGGGCAAAGGCCTGGGCGATCAAGTCGCTCATCTCTCCTACCTGTCCTGTACCGCGCACCTGCGTATTGATCTTGAGCATGTGAACCTGCCTGCCCTCTCCAGCCTGCCGAGCGAGCGTGTCACCGATCGTCTCTGCTAACGCTGTTTTACCAGTACCGACATCGCCCTCAAGCAGGATCAGCGGTACCCGGTTGCCGTACAGTTCACAGACCCGTAATACCTGACCACCATGATACCGCTTACTCCATTGTTCCAGGCGCTCTGGATAGAGAAGCATTTCTAACTCGATCAAGAGACGAGCTTTGTGGTCATCTAGCCCCACCAATCGTTCATACCACCGCTGCGCTGCGATATCCGGATAGACGCGCTCCGCTTCAAAGAACGCGATCATATTCGGGGAATCCAGGGTAGCTACCATGGGATCACTCTTTCCTTCTCTGTGATACTTGCCATTGCTATGAGCAAGGCCATTCTCCTGATAATCTGTGCGAGAGCCTACCCGAATCTGGATTGCAGACAATGCCTCGCCTCGACGCATCCTCTCAAGAGCGTTCACGGCTGCAGCCAGTTCCGCCTCTCCGATTTCATATCCCGCGCCTTCCAGATATTCACGCAGCACCAGAGGCAGGGCATTGCGCTTCGCGAGACGGCGGCTGCGGGCTACCTCTTCTGCCCTGGCGGCAAGGGCGAGTGCCCCTATCCGTAGCGTTCCTAGTGGTTGGCCCAGGAGACTCACAAGTTGCAGCGGGGTATCTGTCATGAGCGCTCAAACCTCTGGCGGACCAGGCCATAGCCGTCACGTGAGTAAGTGCGATCGGCAGTCCACTTCCCGCCACTGTAGTCAAGCTGTCCAGCGGGTCCCCAGTTCAGGATAAGATCTTCGCGAATGGCGCTTTTCTCGCGCTCAGACATCTCTTCCCAGCGCGTATTGTAGGTCACCCGCACGTGAAACAATGCTTTTGCTAATGTAGCTTGATACCGGATGCCGCCAGAATGATCGTCAGAATGATCGTCAGACAGCTCGACCCCTCCAGCTACCACGGTATAGTTCAGTTCTTCGATCACATATGTACTGCTGGGGCGAGTCCAGACGAACCGAACGTGGTCGATGACTTCTTCGTCGAGAAACACGCGCATATCCTGGATGAGCTGTTGCGCGTAGTCCTCCGAAAAATACCCGTAGGTCTCTAAAATGGCGAGAAAGTCCGCCTGCACTTTCCGCGTAACATAAACGATTTTGGGTACCGTGCTCGTAGCACTCGCGGTACGCGTGCTGGTTGCCGTTCCTGTCGGCATAGTCTACTCCTCCTCCTCACTCAGTGTCCGAAATTCTTCTCCAAACATCTCGCACCAGGCATCCACTGCTGCCTCCTCATCGCCCTCCAATTCCCAACTCCGAGCGTCCATCATGGCATCATATGCTACCTGCACGCGTTCCAGGTAGCCCTGCCGGATAGCCTCTGTCCAATTGCGTGTGATGTTGTTCTTTGGGTTGACCGAATCCATCACGATCACCTGATCTGCGGGAAGTTTTATCTTGTTCGCGTCGTAGTAGTCGCTAAAGACGATTGGTTTAAGAAACTGGTGTTTACGCAGGAACGTGAAAATGTTACGCAGGCTGCTCTGCCATTCATCCGTCACACTACTCTCCTCCAAAGCAGCTGCGGTTATCAGGTCGCAAAAGTAGGAGGGTTGCGCAAAATCATCCTGCCGGTTATTCCACCATTTCACCAGACGAACTAGACGGTTGAACTTGACCGGGCCTGGGCGCTGTTTACTCCGCGCCGTGCGGCTACGCACAAACTCGTTGTGGCAGGTCACCGAGGTCAAGCGCCACTCATCGCTGCGCGGTATCCATCCACCATTTTCCGGATGATCGGTGCCACGTCAACGTTCAGTTTGATGCCGCCGTGGAACTTCACTCGTACTGCACTTTTCAGCACTTCAAAATCCCGGGCGCTCTTGTTGGGATAGATCTCGCGCAATCTCTCCCTGGTGAAGGTCAAGAGCGTACTGAGCCGCTCCCTGGTCGCGCCTTCTCCGGAATAGTATGCGCCGAGATCGGCATCGAACACGTTCTCGTCGGTGCGCCGGAGTGAGGTATGCTTCGCATTCGAACCGGCTTGCAGTACTTTTTCCAGGGTCAAGCGCTCATTCTCGGCAACAACGCTTTTGAGCTGTTTGATCATGTAGTTGGTTTGCCGATTCGCTTCATCTATATGTTCTGCGGTAGGGCGAATGCGCGTTGTGAAAAGCTCGAAGCGTGACTTAATACTCATTGGTTTCCTCATTTCCTCTCTCGAAATCTTGCTGACGGACGACGCACGGTTCACCAAGCGAGGCTGCCGCAAGATCGATCCCCCAACCGTATTGCTGGCGGAAGTTCCACACGGTCACGGCTGGATGGATGTTCTCTGATATTTGCTGTCCCAGGTGAAATGCCAGGGCTACCGGCCCGGCGTAAAAAATATGGATGCGCTGCACGGCGGGACAGCGCTGCGTGATGAGATCAAGCACGCGGCGGAACGTACGCCCGTACTCGCGGACCTGCTCCTCGCTGCGCACCACGCCACGCTCTGGGTCTGGAACGGTTAGGTCCACCTCAAGCGCTGCGCGCGGGAAAACAGCGCGCGTCTGTGCAGCAGTGACTGTGTAGCTGATAGAGATGCGCACCACGGCCACTCCTTTGCGGCGGGAGGGACGCTCAGGTGCGCCGCGTACTTCCAGTGGGGGTATGGCTTCCTGCATGCCTGACCAGGCCCACGTTTCGAGACCCGGGCCTGGATGAAAGTCAAACAGGCGTACTGGTTGACGATCGGTGACGAGATGGCCGATGAGAAATGCAATCGGAATATGGACCAGACCGTGAAAGGCGAATTCCGCCTCTCCACGTCTGGCGAGCGCGGCGTAGAGCGATCCCTGGGGACTGGTGAGACGCAGTGCCGCAACTTCGGGGTCGGTAAAGATTCCATTTGCTACGAGATCCGTAAAATCCAGCGAGATGATCTCCATCGAACGGGATGTGCTGTCTTTCTCCAAGACATCAAGTAGTTCGTGCGCAGCGATGGAACGCAAGGACTGAGCGCACAGGATGAGAAAAGATCCCTTCTCTTGCATGCGGCGTGTATTCACTCCCACAGGGGGTACGGGGCGTGAACGCAGCAGTCCGACGGTGAATGCGGCGGCGGCCTCAGCGGCAAATGGTTGCCAATCATCATTCTTCTGCTCGTTTGCGTAATCACAGATGCCGCGCACTTCAATAAACGGTGGCGGATGAGGCTGCTGGGTGGCGGCTCGCGCAACGCCAGCCCCCTCCATCGCCCTTACAAGTATAGGTTTTTTAACGCTGAGCGCGGACACGTGCCCGCGCGCGGCGTTTTTGCCTTTTTCGACGTTCCTTTTCCTTTTGCGTTTTCTTCTTGTTCCGCACTGAAGATTTGGGCTGTTTCTGAGGCCCGGTGATGGTCTCAGGCCAGGACCCGGCCCGCAAGATTCCTAGCGAGAATGGCTCGGATTGATACTGCATGGCAAGCAACACCAGTCTTCCGCGCACGACACAGCTCAAGCGGCGAGCAGGAAGTTGACCTGCCGCTCGCTTGCGCCGTCGATGCGCGATATGCCGCTCCGGCAAGGATGCGCCTGGCTCGTTGTGCAGCAACTCAGCTTCGAGCTTCATCTCAGCCTGGCATCCCAGGCTCACACACCATAACTGAGCGACCGCCATCGCCAACCAGAGCCGCTCGACACTGCTCGCTCGCTCCATTTTGCTATGATGCCAGCCCCAAAGCCCCCGTTTGAAATCTTTGAACCCACCCTCAATCCATGTTCGTAGCCCGTACCAACTGACCCTTGCCTTTTCGGGTTCAAGGTCAGTCAGGATCACCCAAGCTGACTCATATCCCGGTTCCCAATGCATCAGTAGGGTTCCATTCACCCGACCCTTTTTGCTGGCAAAGCATTCCACTTGGCCTTGCCAACTCGTTCCCGGCGTGGGAACCCATCGACTGATCCACTCAAAGTTCTCCTCTCCGGGCAAGCGTGCTTTCGATCCCAAGTTGATCCGCAAGAATGGATGCCAGCCCCAGGCCACAATGGCATCCCAGAGCCAACGGGCGTACAATCCCCGATCAGCCAGCACGATTACTTCCCACTCGGGAGGCACCGCTTTTCCTAACGCGCCCAGCAATCCTTCCCAATACGGACGCCAGGAACCTGCCTGTTCCGCTGGAAGCACTTTCCAGGCCACCGGGATCGCACAACCACTCATGACTACGCTGATCGCCAAAATCGTCCAGCGATTGCCGAGCGAAGTCGCATCGATCACCAGCGGTAATTGACGCTTTTCACTTGTCCACAAGCGTAACACCCATCCAAGCAAGGGAGCAAAACACGTGGACACCTCCAGCTCACGCCGCTTTTTCCCACTCTTCTGCCCCGCATCCAGATACCACTCGCGTAAGCGCTGAAACACTGTTTGTTCCTGTTCCTGCAGCACTAAGGCGAGCAGAGCACTGATTTGATTGATGCCGGCCACTCCTGACAATGCGATTCCGGCGCTCCAGAGCACCAATCCCCCAATTTGCGGTTTGCTCAGGTGAGCAAAAGCGGTTGACACTTCTTGTGTCCATTGCGATAATCGATCGGGGCAAGCCATGTTCGTTCTCCTGCTTGTGATGAATGCTTGGTGTTTTTCTCATCTTAGCAGATAACGACTGCTTGCTCCTCCTTTCTCACCCTTCTTTCCCAAAAAACCTATACTTGTAAGTGGCCCTGGCCCCCGCTGATTTTGGCAGGTTCAGTAATGCCTTGCTGGTCGGCAATTTCGGTGACGGTCGCATCAATGCGTATGATCTGAATACTGGCGAGTTTCT
>WNGG01003673.1_pt1 | contig 17286 bp, 15 predicted proteins | sample 5400661 | NCBI WGS metagenome assembly WNGG01 (sample SAMN13153372, study PRJNA577476) | soil metagenome | isolation source: 100 cm soil or saprolite under Garry oak tree replicate 1 | place: USA:California | collected 2016-06-15 | reverse complement strand
CCAGCGAGTAGATGTCGGACGCGGCGGTGACGACCTGGCCGAGGCACTGCTCGGGCGACATGTACGCGGGGGTGCCGACGGTGCGGTCGACCTGGGTCAGCCGGGGCAGCGCCCCGGCGCCGCGCAGGATCGCGATGCCGAAGTCCAGCACCTTCACCAGGCCCCCGTCCGTGATCATCACGTTGCCCGGCTTGATGTCGCGGTGCACGATGTCCACTCGGTGCACGTCGGCGAGCACCGCGGCGATCTGCGCCGCGATCGCCGCCGCCCACGCCACCGACGGCGGCGACGACTGGTAATCCGCGTGGTTCAGCAGCGCTTCCAGGGTTGAGCCGCGCAGCAGCTGCATGACGAGCCACAGCCGCGTGGTGCCGTCCGGCCCCGTCTCCACCCCGGTGTCGTAGACAGCGGGCGTGCCGGGGTGCTCGAGCTGCGCGGTGACCCGGATCTCGCGCAGGAACCTCTTGCGGTCCCGCTCCAGCGCGTCGAGGATCTCAACTGCTTCCGGGCTGTCCGGCGCGGCGGGCACCTGGCCCGGTGGCCGCAGCACTTTGATCGCGACGCGCCGGTCCAGGCGCTCGTCGTAGCCGTGATAGACCTCGCTCATGCCGCCGCGGCCGAGCAGCCCGTCTATCCGGTACCGCCCTGCGAGCAGTTCCGTCACGCCTCACCTCGCGCTAACACGCCGGTCTCCCGTGCCATCTCGGCGCGCAGCCGCGCCAGTGCCTCGTCGCGTGCCGGGTCGGTGATGATCCGGTAGGCGCGCTTGCGGGCCGCTTCCTTGATCGCCTTGCCGAACTCGGCGTTGTCGAAGTACAGCTTCATGAACTCGGTGTTGCGCTCGGCGTTCTCGGCGACGATGTCATCGAGCCGGTCGTCGGCGACCTGCCCGAAGCGGGCCTCGTCGTTCATCAGCGCGACCTGCTGCATGGAGGTGTCCTCTACCAGGCTCGCCACCTGCTGCAAGACCAGGATCCGGTCGGAGGTGCCGAGGCCGAGGCCGAACCGCTCGTTCAGCTCCTCGATGATCTCCGACAAAGGCCGGAGTTCCGGCTCCTTGTACCCGCCGCCTTCCCCGGAGTGCCCGCGCACCACCCCGTCACCGCCATCGGACGACGACAACGACACGTTGTGCTGGCCGGTGAACTCCAGCCGGTAGTGGCTCAGATCCGCGTCCCCCACGTCCACCGACACCTGCGGCCTGCCCGGCAGCCGGATCAGCAGCACGCGCCCGTACTGGTAGAGGCGCTCCAGGTCCCGGTCGCCCCAAGCGACGATCTGCGCGACGAGGCTGTATAGCCGCACGAAGTCCTGCAGCGCCTTGCGGAATCCTTCCCGTTCGTCGTCGCTGTCCAGGGCGACGAACCGGTCCAGGGCAGGCTGCAGGTACTGGTGCAGCTGCGCGTGCAGCGCACGCTCGGCCGCGTCCGGCATCCGCCCGGGGCCAGCCGTGCCGAGCACGCGGATGAACGACTCCATCTCCGAGGCCACCAGCAGCTGGTAGTCCATCACCTCGCGCTCTTTGGCGTAGAGCAGGTTGGGGTCGGTCGGCTCGGTGATCGTCGTCTCGAACCAGGGCTCGAACGCGGCCTGAATGTCTTCCGCCTGATTGACGAAGTCCAGGATGCGCACGTCGTCCTGCGACTTCAGCGGGTGGATGCGGTTGAGCCGGGACAGCGTCTGCACGGCGGCGACGCCGGTCAGCGGCTTGTCAACGTACATCGCGGACAGCAGCGGCTGGTCGAACCCGGTCTGGTACTTGTCGGCGACGACCAAGAGCCGGTACTCGTCCTGATTCCGGGCCGCGGCGGCCGGGTCGTCGAGCTTCACGTACCCGAACTTGTCCGGCAGCTGCCCCTCGGAGAAGCCATTGAGCTGCGCCTCGGTGAACTCAAGGCCAGTGTGCTCATCCTTCAGCATCCCGGAGAACGCGACGAGCACCCCGAAACCGCAGCCGGGCAGCTCGCCGTCGAACTTGCGGATCGCCTGGTACAAATCGAGCGCGTGCTGTCGCCCCGTGGTCACGACCATGGCCTTCGCCCGCCCGCCGAGCCGCCCGGCCATGGTGTCCCGGAAGTCCTCGGTGATCAGCTTGGCTTTCTGCTGCAGCGACGTCGGGTGCAGCTCGGCGAAGCGCACGAGCTTCGTCCTGGCCTTCCGCTCGTTCACCTCCGGGTTTGCCAGCGCGGACCCGGACTGGTCGATGGCGGCGTTGCGCAGCCGCCATCTGGTGTCGTAGGTGATGTAGTTGGCGAGCACGTCGAGGATGAAACCTTCCTCGATCGCCTGCTTCATCGAGTACACGTGGAACGGCACATGCATGCCGTGCTCGCCGGTCCGCGGATTCACCTTGTCCGGGTCGAACGTGCCGAACAGCTTCAGCGTCGATGACTTCGGCGTCGCGGTAAACGCGAAGTAGGACAGGTTCGGCTGCGGCCCGCGGACCCGCGTCATGTACTCCGCCGGGTCCTCATCCTCCTCCATCGGCGCCGCGTTGACGCCGAGCGCCTGCTTGAGCCGCGCCGCCGCGTCCCCGCCCTGGGAAGAATGCGCCTCGTCGATGATCACCGCGTACCGCTGGCTCTCCAGCCCCGCAGCCGTGATCTTGTCGAGCACGTACGGGTACATCTGCAGCGTGCTGATGATGACCTTGGACGTGGCGTCATCCAGCGCTCCCGCGAGCTGAGCGGAGTCCACGTCGATTTTCTTCACCACGCCGGGCGTGTGATCGAACTGGAAGATGGTTCGCTGCAGCTGCCGATCAAGCACCACCCGGTCGGTGATCACGATGACCTTATGGTAAATGGGCTGGTTATCATCGCCGAACAAGTTGGACAGCCGGTGCGCCAGCCACGCGATCGTGTTCGACTTTCCGGACCCGGCCGAATGCTCGACGAGATAGTTATGCCCCGCCCCGCGCTCCCGCGCGTCCTTGACCAGCTCCTGCACGGCGTGCCATTGATGGAAGCGCGGGAAGATGCGCGGCGAGGTATGCGGGTTGACCTTCCCGGTCTTCCTGTCTGACGCCTGGACGTGGACGAACCGCTGGAGGAGTTCCAGCCAGTTATCCCGCCGCCAGATATCTTCCAAGAGATAAGAAACAGAATAATCAATATCCCGAACGGGCCTAGGATTCCCCGCCCCGCCAGCCCTTCCCGCCCCATTGGACCCGACGTTGAACGGCAGGAACTCGGTATCGCGCCCCTTGAGCCGCGTCGTGATGAAAGCCCGGTCGGGATCGACAGCAAAATGCACAAGGGCGCGCCTGGCGAAGAACAGATCGTTCGGATCCCGGTCACGGTACTGAGCGATAGCGCGATCGGCGTTCTGCCCAGTATTCGGGTTCTTGAGCTCGGCCGTGGCCACGGGCAGCCCGTTGACGAAGAATGCCACGTCCACCGACAGGCTCGGATCCCGGAAGCTGAAGTGCAGTTGCCGCGCGACCGCGAGGATGTTCGCGTTGTACTCGTCCAGCGCACCCTCGGCAAGCATATGCCCCGGCCGGAAGTAGGCGAGATCAATCTGCACCCCCCGGTCCTTCACCCCCTGCCGCAGCACATCCAGCACGCCTCGCGAGTCGATCTCGCTCGCAACCCGCAACGCGAACTGCCGCTGCGCCACATCCGCGTCACCCCCGTAAAGCTCGATGAGCTTGTTCCACTTCTTAACTTGCGTCCGCCCCACGAACTCCCACAACGCCCCGGTATAAATTCCCATCTCAGCGCTGTAAAGCCCCGAGGCCCGCTCCCACCCGTGCCGCAGCAGCTCATACTCAACCCGATCCTCAAACGCCCGCTCAGTATGCGCTCCCGGGCTCATACGGCGACTCCCTGCGCGGTAGTGACATCGATCTGCCCGGTAACGGCAGCCGTAATCAGCGCTTGCCTCCGCTCAGTAAGGAGAGCGAGTTGGCGAGTGAGCATTTCGGTGGCGCGATTGGTGGCATGCCGGGCTTCCTGGCAACGCTTGACTACTTCTCGTTGAACGCCGACCAGTGCGCAGCAAGGACCAGGCCGCCTGGCAGGAAGTCTCTACCTTCGTGACCGCCGAGCTCGCGGCCGTGAAAGCCAGGCTCTACAAGCTCGGAGAGTACATCGCGGAGCTGGAGGTACCCGACACCGCTTCCATGACAATCAAGGGAGGCCATGTCGGCCTGATCGGGACAACGCCAGACCAGCTACTCGGTATGGTCCGAAATGTCCAGCGGCTGGACGAGGGTTAGACTAAGAGCATGGACTTCGAGATCTGGGCCTCAGACAGCGGCAACATGCTGCTCTCCACCCCCGATCTGGACGAGGCCCTAGCGTGGGCCTTCGACTACTGGCGCCGGTACGGTGACCAAGCGTTCAGCGCGCTGTCCATCGGGGACGAGCAGAACCAGTGGGCAGTGTCTGGTCGCGAGCTTCGTAACCTGCTGTGGACTCGCCTGTGGCGCGTCCGCGCTCCATGGGTGACATCTGCTAGCGGTCGCGTGATCAGCATTCGCGCCAGCGCTCCATGGGTGACAGCTGCCAGCGATCGCGTGGTCAACATCCCGGATCTCCAACTGGTTCCCGTCGGCTGATCGGTCGATAGGTTCAGTGTCGGCAGGCGCATTGGGTGGGTGCCTCTCATGGCGCCCTGCGGGCACTGCTCTCTCCGTTGGGTCCCGCACCAAACGGTGCGCGACCAAAACCCCCCGGCAGCGCCTCCCCGCATGCGGGAGCCGGCTCTACCTGCCGCGCGTCTAGCACGGCCGCCGCGACGCGCCGGGCCTCAGTCCGCCGCCTCGTGCCCGACGACGCGGTCGGCCAGCACGATGTCGCCGGACCAGCCGCACGCGCCGCAGAAGCACACGAACACACGATCTTGCCCCGTCCAGTACTCCGTGGTCAGCCCCTGCCCGCCCTCGGCCAGCGACAGCGCCGCGGCGCACCCCGGGCAGTACCGGGGCGCGTCGCGCCGGTGCCGCTCGGCGTCAACGGGAAACCACCCCCGCTGGACGTCCCCGCCGACGGCGGCGCCCTTACCAGCGGGAGCCCCACGAGCCCCGGCCATCCCGTCAGAAACCGCCGTCACCCCGTCGCGGCCTTCTGGTTCTCGTGCGCCTTGATGTGCAGTTTCTTCAGCGCGTCGGCCTGCGGGCTGAACCGGGACGAGGCGCGGTCGATGAAGTCGATCGCGAAGGCCGCGCCCGAGGAGAACTTGTTCTTCTCGCACGGCAGGTCGATCCGGTCGCGGAAGTCCCGGTACACCCCGAGCGGGTCCTCCCCCCGGGCTACCAGCGACATGTTCTCCTTGAACATCCGCCGCAGCATCGTCACCCCGATATCCGAACGTCCCAGGTGCTCCACGGTCCGGTCGGTGACCGGCCCCTGCGTCACCCAGGCCATCATGTCCTGCCCCTCGACGTAATCCACCCGGTGCCGTCCAGAAGAGTCATACACCGGGATCTGGTAGTCCGGCACCAGCGGCTGCGAGGGGTACTCCACCCCGACTGGAGCGTGCACCGTGTACAGCATGAACCGGGTGGTGGTCCGGTCGATCGGCACCCGGATCTGCATCTGCTCGATGTTCGCCCCACCGACCCGCATGTTGTAGGGGAACACCAGCGGGTGGCCGATCTTCCAGTCGTCGTCCTCCTCGGACGCGCCCTCGACCACCCGGCGCTTGATGATGCCCCACTCGAACGCGTCGAAGCCCACCTTGACGTGCTTCTTGCCAAAGGACCCAGGCGCGTCGAAGCCCTGGTGCCGTGCCATGAACTCGAAGAACCGGCCGTGCAGCCACTCGGTGTGGTGCGGGTCGACCGCGTTCTCCATGATCTGCACGAAATTACACGGCAAGAAAGCCCAGCCGATGTCCCGCACCCCGTCCATCACGAACACGTCGAACCGGGGCAGTTCCGGCGCGGGCAGCGGCCCGAGGTAGGCCCACACCAGCCCGCCGAGCTCCTGCGCGACACCGGCGGCCGCCCGGACCCGGGAGCGGAAGTTGGTCTCCTCCCGCTCCGCGGGCTGGTCCAGGCAGGACCCGTCCACGCCGAACAGCCAGCCGTGATACGGACAGCGCAGCCCGTCGGCCTCGACCACGCCGTAGGTCAGCGAGGCCCGCCGGTGCGGGCACGCCTCGGGCAGGATGCCGTACTTACCCCGGGGCGTCTTGAACACCGCGAAGTCCTCGCCGAGCAGCCGGGCCGGCCGGACCGGGAACTCCTCGAGCTCGCGGGTGAACGCGACCGGGTACCAGTAGCGCCGCAGCAGCTCGCCCATGGGCGTACCCGCGGCGACCTGAGTCAGCTCGTCGTTCTGTTCGGCCGTCAGCATGGTCCTAACTCTCCTGTCGTCGAATCAGCCGAGGATGATGACTCAGGCCGCCGTCCTAGCAGGGGCCTCAGTCGATGATCGTCACGGTGCCGGCGTTGCCGTCTACCCGCAGGCGCTGGCCGGTCTTGATGGTCCTGGTGCCGAACGCGGTGCCGGTGACGGCCGGCAGCCCGTACTCGCGGCACACGATCGCGGCGTGGCTCATGATCCCGCCCACGTCGGTCACCGTCGCCGCGATCTTGCCGAACACGGGCGCCCAGCTCGGCGCGGTCAGCGGCGCGACCAGGATCTCGCCGTCGCGCAGGTCGCCGATCCCGTCCGCGGACAGGATGACCCGGGCCGGGCCCTCCGCCACGCCGGGCGAGGCGGCGAAGCCGGACAGGCCGCCCGACTCGGAGGCACCGCCGAGCCACTGCCGGACGCTGTCCGAGGTGATGCCCCAGAGCATGATGGTGAACGGCTCGGTGATCACCTCGGGCGGCACGCCCAGGGCCGGCGGCGGCGACCACTGCCGCAGCGCGTTCATGATCCCGTTGCGGCGGGCCATCTCCCGCGGCCAGTACTTCGGCCCGCGCGAGGGCGCGCCGACCGCCCAGCCGTGGTACAGGTCGAACAGCACCTCGGGCACCTCGTGCCGGCTGAGCAGGAACACGTCGTCCGGATCGGCGAAGAACTCCGCGGCGACCAGGACCCGCCCGAGGTCGCGCATCTTGCGCCAGATCACCGAGTGGGCCCAGTGCTCGACGTAGAAGTTGTGGTTCTCCACGTACGGGAACACGGTGCGGGCCAGCCCCAGCTTGGCGCCGAAGGTCGCCTGGTCCTCGTCGCTGTCGATCAGCTCGGTGTACTCCTCGACGATCCGGTCGCGTTCGGCGACCACGGCCTCCATCGGCCGCTCCAGCGTCTCGCCGCGCTGCACCTTGGCGATGTAGGTGCGCAGGAAGCCGAGCGGGATGTCCAGGTGCTCAAGCCACACCTTGTCGCTGTGGTAAAACGCGGTGCCGGCCGAGAAGTTGAACCAGGGCTGCTTGGCTTCCTCCCACGCGGCCAGCCACTTGTCGCCCTGCGGGTCGCCGCGCAGCCCGTCAAGCACGTCCAAGGCCGGAGAAGAACCAGCGAACCGGGAAGCGAGCCCGAGTTCGACCGCGAGCCGGGCCAGCTTCTTGATCTCCTCGTCCGGCTGGAACAGGTCGACCTGGATCCCGGCCACCATCTTGGCGATGGCCTGGTCCGGGATGGACGGGAACAGCTGCTTGCAGCAGCCGAAGAAGTCCAGGTAGGCGGCATAGCCGAGGTTGAGGAACTCGAAGTGGTAGTGCCACAGCTTGAGCGTCAGGTCCACCAGCCGGTGGTAGGCAGCCAGCAGTTCCAGCGCGCTGCCGGTACCGCGTCCCTCGGTGATGACGGCCATGTCCTCGCGTTCCGGCAGCGGCGAGAACGAAATCGCCTCGAGCTCGCCGATGAGCGCGCGGACCTTGGGCATCCATGCCGCGTACAGCCGGTCCCAGTTGGCGAAGTAGTATCCGGCCCGTTCGGCAAACTCGGGGACCCGCGCCCCGATCTCCTCCGGGTCGGTCACGCCGACGGGGGAGAGGTACATGTAGCCGTTCAGGAAGCGGATGTCCACCCCCAGGGCGGGCGGGATCACGTAGTGCCTGGTGTTGTACTGGGACAGCGCGATCAGCGCGTACTCCACGATCGTGGCGTCCCACGGCGGTATCGCCTCGGGGGAGTGCACGCCGTCCATGAACCAGAACGTCGACTCCTCGTACTCGCGCCGGTCCTCGCTGAACACCGACGAGTACGCGTACAGGTCCTGCCATCCCTCCGCCCCGGGCGGGGTCGGCATCTCGAACGGGCTGGGAAACCGGTCGGCCATGCTGTTCCTCCTTGAACTGCCGCCGGCCACCGTTGGCCGCCGGGGTGATGCGGGGTATGCCAGGCGGGTCAGCCGTGACCGTGCGGCGCGCCGTGCGCCGGGTGCAGCAGGGTCTGGACCATGCTGGCGATCGGGTCCGCGGTGCAGGCGGCGGCGGGCCGGGCGCGGCGGCTCCACACCGTCTCGGGCCGGCTCTGCAGCAGCAGGATGTCCCCGGTCAGCCCGTCAAGGGCCCACTCCACGTCCTGCGGGCAGCGGTAGTGCTTCTCGGCGCGCCGCGCCAGCCTGGCCACGGCCCCGACCTCCTCGTCGGACAGGCACGGCACGGACTGCCGGTCCGCGTCCACCGGAACGGCGATGACCGCGTCCCCGTCGACGAGCCGGTACTCCAGGGTCTTCGCCGAGATCGTGCGCCAGGTGATGGTGCCCATCACCTTGTCGACTCCGAAGTTGTCCGGGGTGACCTCGCCGCTGACCACGGCCTCGCCGAAGCCCCAGGACGCGTCGATGGCGACCTGCGACCGGTCGCCGTTCAGCGGGTTGAGGGTGAACGCCACCCCGGCCACCCTCGGCTGCACCATCTGCTGCACGCCGACGCTCATCGCCACGGTGGCCTTGCCGTAGCCCCGCTCCAGCCGGTAGGCGATGCCCCGGTCGGTGAACAGGCTCGCCCAGCAGCGCAGCACGCAGGCCACGACCGCATCGCCGCCGCGCACCCACAGGTAGGTGTCGTGCTCGCCGGCGAAGCTGGCGTCCGGCTGGTCCTCGCAGGTGGCCGAGGAGCGCACCGCGACGGGCACGTCGCGGCGGCCGCAGCGCGCGCACAGCTCCGCGTACGCGGCGCGGATGGCGCCGGCCAGGTCGTCGGCCAGCGAAAGCGAGCCGATCAGCGCCCGCGCCCGCGTGCCGGCCGCGGTCACCGAGGCCGGGTCGTGCGGGTCGACCGCCGCGATCAGCGCGTCGAGCTGCCCGGTGAGCCCGCCGCCGGCCAGCGCCTTGCGGTAGCAGTCGGCCGAGACCGCGAAGCCGGGCGGCACCGGCAGCCCGGCGCCGAGCATGGAGCCGAGGGAGGTGTTCTTCCCGCCGAGCAGCGGGGCGTCCGCAGCTGAGTAGTTCTCGAACCACAGGATCTGTGCCACATGCCCCCCAGGCGTCGCCGCCGGTTGCGGGATTTGCCCAGACCGTACGACGCGCCTGCCTGGCATACCAATGCTGTTGTCCCGCGGAGCGGAACAGAGTTACGGTGAGGCATGGTGACAGCCGGCCCGGCCCGGGCTCAGCCGGACCGGGCCACGCTGGCATCGGTGCGCAACGCGGCCCGGGTGCTGCGCGCGTTCTCCCGGGCCGGCCAGGAGCTCGGCATCACCGAACTCTCCCGTCAGCTCGGCCTGGGCAAGAGCACCGTGCACCGGCTGGTGACCACGCTGGCGGCCGAACGGCTGCTCGAGCGGGGCAGCACGCCGGGCCGGTACCGCCTCGGCCTGGTCCTGTACGAGCTGGGCAGCCGGGTCACCGAGCACGTGGACCTGCACCAGGCGGCGCTGCCTGTGCTCACCACGCTGCGGCACGAGACCGGCGAGATGGTGCACGTGGCCGTGCTCGACGGGCTCGAGGTGGTGTACGTCGAACGGCTGGAGAGCCACAACCTGCTGCCGATCTTCCGCCAGGTCGGGCACCGGCTGCCGGCCCACTGGACGAGCTCGGGGAAGATCCTGCTGGCCTCGCTGCCGCCGGAGGAGCTGACCAGGCGGCTCACGCGGTGGCAGCCGGTGGCCCAGACGCCGTGGACCATCACCGACATGAACCGGCTGCTGGCCGAGCTGGCGGCGGTGGCCAGGCAGGGCTGGGCGCAGAACAACGAGGAGGGGCACCTCGGCATCGTCTCGGTCGGCGCGCCGATCCGCGGCCGGGACGGCACGGTCATGGCCGCGGTCTCGGTGGTCGGCGACAGCGCCCGGATGCGCACGATGATGCGGCGGGCCACCACGCTGGTGATCGAGTCGGCCCGCATCATCTCCGGCCGGCTGGGCTACAGCTCTCCGCCGGCTTAGCCAGGCAACAGGGACCTAACGGGCCCGGTATCCGCCGCCCCGCCGGCCTCAGTGGATCCCGCGGTGGCCGCCCGCGTCCAGGTAGAGCACGCTGCCGTGCAGCACGTCGGCCTCGGGGTCCAGCAGCAGCTCCACGGCCCAGGCCAGCTCGTCGGCGGTCGGGAGCCGGCCCAGCGAGTTCTGCGCCACGTACTCCCGCCAGACCTCCTGCTCGGCGGCGCCCCGCTCGGCGGCGACCGCGGCCACGATCCGGCGCAGCCTGGGCGTGTCCGCCGGGCCCGGGCTGAGCGTGTGCGTGGTCACCCCGCGGGGCCCGTAGAGCAGGCTGATCTGGCGCATCAGGTTGAACACGGCGGCGTTGACCGCGCCAGGGCCGGCCTCGTGCGCGCGCGGCTCCAGGCCGAGCGAGCCCGCGAACGTCACGAACCGCGACCCGGGGACCAGCCGGTCGCGGACCGCGTGCAGCAGCCGGAGCAGGCCGCCGACCTTGATGTTGCTGCCGGCCGCCAGCGCGTCGGGGTCGATGCTGTCGGCCGAGCCGCGGACCGGCAGCCCGGCCGCGAAGACCGCCATCCGCACCGTCCCGCCGAGGCCGCCGGCCCCTTCATGCCCGCCGGCCCCTTCATGCCCGCCGACCCCGGCCAGCGCCGAACCGATGGCCTGGATCGCGTCGTTGCTCCCGATGTCGGCCGGGCACGGCGTGACCAGGTCGTACTCCGCCGCGAGCTCGTCCAGCCCGTCCTTGCCCCGCGCCACCGCCAGCACCGGCAGCCCGCGCCGCGTCAGCCGCCCGATCACCGCCCGCCCGATCGCCCCAGTCGCCCCCACGACGACCGCCTGTTCGCTCAAGTCGCTGCCGCCCTCCGGGCGGCTACCTCGTCGGCGCGGGCCACGTCGGCGGGGACGCCGCCGATGCCCCAGCCCTCGGGCGGGAACTGCGTGATGTAGGTGCGGACCCGCTCGATCGGCGTGTCCAGGATCTCCGCGACCAGCGCGGCGACCCGGCCGTGCAGCTCGCGGATCTTCTCCGGCGGGCGGCCTTCCATGATGTCGATGCGGACCAGCGGCATGTCTGCTCCCTCAATGATCGTCGCCCGGCGGCCGGGGCGGCAGCCGGAGCAGGTTCCTGGCGGCGGCGATGGCCGGCCCGGGGCCGTCCCACGGCACCCGGACGGCCGCCATGCCCGCCCGGCGGGCGCCCTCGACGTTCCACGGCATGTCGTCGAGGAACACGATCTGCTCCGCGGGCAGGCCGAGCGCGTCGGCGGCCTGGCCGAACGCCCGCGGATCGGGCTTCAGCACCCCGGTGAGGCTGGCGTCGACGATGACGTCGAACAGCTTCAGGTGCTCCTGCTGCTCCACCCAGCCCGGGCCGTGGAACGCGGCCAGGTCGTTGGTCAGCGCGCCGAGCCGCAGCCCGGCCGCCTTGACCTCGGTCATCAGCTCCACCGTCTCGGCGCGCAGCCACTCCTGCTCGGGCAGCCCGTACAGCCGGTGCATCATGGCCTGGGTATCCCAGGTCTCGCCCACCGCGGCCCCGAACTCCGCTGCTCGCTGCGCCCAGTACTGCCGTTCGGTGACCTGGCGGCGCAGCATCTGCTGCCACAGCTCGTCCCGGTCGCTGGCCAGCCCGCCGATCCGCTCGAGCACCGGCCGCAAGGCGGGCTCGGTCTCGGCGAGCCGTCCCACCAGGTGCATGGAGGTGTTGTGCACCACGCCGCCGATGTCGAGCAGCAGCCCACCCAGGCGGCCCGCCGCATGGCCGCGGAGCGCGGCCCCGCCAGCCGGCGCCTCAGCTGCCGGCGGCTCAGCTGCTGGCGGCATAACCGCGCTCGGCGTAGGGGTACCCGGCGAGCTCCAGCCGGTCCAGGCCCGCCGCCTGCGGCGAGGCGTAATACGCGCGGATCTCCGCGATCAGCCCGGTGCCCGGGTCGAAGCGGTACCATTCGTCGCCGCGCAGCACCACGCCGGCCTTGGTCTTCTCGTGCGTCCACTCGATCACCGCCCGGTCGGTGTCCGGGTCGCAGATGATCTCGTCGACAGTCCAGTGCGATCCCAGCGTCCGCACCGCCCAGGACCACTTCGCGCCGATGGTCTCGCCGCCGCGGAACGGCCCCTCGTACATGTCCGGCGGGAAGTAGTGCACCGCGCCCGGCGCGAAGAACGCCGCCACCGCGTCCGCGTCGCCCGAATTGCAGGCGTCGAAGTAGCCGCGGATGACGTCTTCCATCCGCCCGGCCTTGGCCGCCCGGTCACTGGTCTGCGCAGCTGTCACAGGACCGAGCCTAAGTGGTCGCCGCCCCGCCATCGAGGACTTGTTCCGCATGCAGAAACAGCGGGACCCTACCGCAGGACAGGCTGCCTGTATTGGTAGTGCCGGCTGGACGCCGGGTTGAACACGAGCATGACCGCGGCCAGCGCGACGAGCCACTGGACGGCCCCGACAGCCAGGTCGGCCGGCGCGTACGTGACGGCATCCTGGGACAGCGCGGCCAGGATGGCCAGGCTGTCCAGGCCGAAGAACACCGCGAGCGCTACCCGGCCCCGGTTCTTCCCCTTGCCGTTCGCCCAGGCCATCCAGAGCCATAGGCCGATGACGAGTGGCGCTTCGGCCGCGTTGCCGATCAGGTTCACCTGCGCGGAATGCCATGCAGCGGGGTAGCTGTGCATCACCGCCGCCCTGACGCTCCCGAGCGTCGCCAGCGTGGTGATCGCGACGGCGAGTTCGGCGAACGCGCCGGCCCACATGAGCCGGACCGCGGCGAACACCGTGCGCGGCTGTCCCGGCCGGGGCCGCAGCCACATCCGCGCCGCGCCCTTGAGCAGGTCGGCGCTGGCCTCCAGGCTGGGCCGTTTCTGGCCATCCTGGGCGCAGGCCATCAGCACCGCCAGGATCTCCTCCTCGTTCTCCCGCCGGAACCACCCGGGATACCACGCCAGCAGCCGCCGGTACCCGCGCTCCAGGCTCGCCGCCTTGCTCGTGCTCATCTCAGGCTCGCTCATGCGACACCTCCGGCCAGGTTCAGTCGCCGCAGCGCGGTGGTTGCGTGGGAATGCAGCCGGGCCGCCTCGGCGGCCAGTCGCTTCTCGCCGGCCGGGGTGAGCCGGTAGTAGCGGCGCAGCCGGTTGTCCACGATCTCTTCCCGGTCCACCCCGATCAGCCTGTCCGCGCGGAGCCGGTCCAGGGCCGTGTACAGGGTTCCGGCCAGCAGCTTGACCCGGCCGCCTGAGATCTCCGCGACGTCGGAGATGATCCCGTACCCGTGCTGGCTGCCCGCGGCCAGCGCGGTCAGGATCAGGAAGGTCGCTTCCTGCATCGCACGTGTACTCATAACAGCAACATATATCGTTGAGTTAGCGGTTGCAAGCCCTCAGGGCAGCAGCGTGGCGACGATCTTCTCGACGCGCTCCCAGTCCAGGGGCTGGCCGTGCTGGCTGAAGAAGATGTGGTGCACCGAACCCCGTCGCCTGACCCCGCTCAGGGATGGCGCCTCAGCGCTCGCCGCGCTCGCCGCGCTCGCGCAGCGCCCGGACGTCCTCGGCGATGCGGAACACCACCACGAACGACTCAAGGACCAGCCGCCAGAACGCCATCACGATGATGATGAACAGCGGATCCCCGATGACCAGCACCAGGAGGCCGGACACCGCGCTCGACCGGAACGCGCTGATCGTGAACACCAGCGCGCTGAGCGAGACCATCACCAGGATCAGGGCGTAGAGCACCTTGATGATCTTGGTGGTCACGAACGAGGTGAAGCTCAAGTCGAACAGCGCGCCCAGGAAGCCCCGCGCGTCCGCGGCCTGGGCCCTCCCCATCGGCGGCCCGCCCATCGCCGGCGATCCCATCGGCGCGCCGGAGGGCGGCGTCGCACCCGTCCCGAACCCGGCCCGCCCCGGTCCGCCCTGCCCCGGGGCGCCGTATCCCTGGCCGCCCTGCCCCGGTCCGGCCTGTCCCGGTCCGCCCTGCCCCGGTCCGCCCTGTCCCGGTCCGCCCTGTCCCGGTCCGCCCTGTCCCGGTCCGCCCTGCCCCGGGGCGCCCTGGCCCGGCGTGGCCTGGCCCGGCGTGGCCTGCCAGATCGGGCTGGTCGGCATGGCCGGGCCGGCCTGCCCGGGCGTTCCCGGCGCGGGCCGCGCGGCGCCTGCCCCGCCCCGCTGGCCGCCCTGGCCGGGGTTCTCGTAGCCGGGCCGGGAGGATCCGGGCGTGCCCGCACCGTAGTACTGTTCGCCGGCGTACTGCTCTCCGCCGTACTGCTCTCCGCCGTACTGCTCTCCGCCGTACTGCTCTCCGCCGTACTGCTCTCCGGGAGTGTAGCCGCGGCTCCAGTCGTCCGATCGGCCCTGGCCTGATGAATGCTCTGTCATCATCCCCCCACCGGGAATTCAGTCATGTCTGGGCCACCCTACCTGCCCGGCTACCCGGCCCGCAGCCGGAGCCCGCGCGGCGTGGGCCGGAATCCGGCCGCCTCGAGGGCCTGGGTCAGCGGCGAGTCGCCGCCGGCCCGCTCCCCGTCGGCGCGTTCCACGGTCAGCCGCCCGAGCGCGCCGTCCCGGACGGCGGCGGCCAGGGCGACCGCGCTGGCCGCCAGCCGCTCCGGATCATCGGTCCAGGACAGCAGGGTCCGGCCGCCACGCTCGACGTACAGCACTAGCGCTCCGTCCACCAGCACGGTCAGCGCGCCCGCCTTGCGGCCCGGCCGGTGCGAGGAGGCCGTCTCGCCGGGGCGCTCGGGCCAGGGCAGCGCCGCCCCGTAGGGCTGAGCCGGATCCGCTGCGGCAAGCACCACGGCCCGTTCGGCATTAGACCCTGCAGCCCCCCGGCCAGTGGCGCGCGGCCGGTCGGCCGCAGCTCGCATCCGGTCCACCGCCCCGGGCAGCGCGAACTGCGCGCCGCCGAGGCCCTCGACGAAGTAGCCGCGGCGGCACTGGCCGGCCTCCTCCATCGCCCGCAGTACCGGGTATACCGCGGCGAAGCCGCCCGTGATCCGTTCGGCGGCCACCGCGCCCCTGGTCAGCACGCCGTGCCGGTCGAGCAGCGTGAGCGCGAGGGCGTGCGCCCGCTGGGTGGGGTCGGCGTCTTCCCGGGCGGGCAGCAGCGACCACCGGCCGCTGACCGTCGGCGGGCCGGTCCGGGTCGGCATGGACGGCCGGCCGAAACTGTACCGGCCCGCCCGGCCGGGGCGCGGCCGCGGTACAGCCGCGGCGGGCGCGGCCGCCCGCCGCGGCTGGCCCCCGCTGAGCAGCACCCGGAGCGGGCCGAGCGTGTCGTTGGTGAGCCGGCCGGCCCACACCAGGTCCCAGATGGCGTCCGCGACTTCGCCATCGGCGGGCCGGGCGCCGTCGAGCAGGCTGCCGGCCCGGTCGCTGAGCATCCGGAAGAACAGCGCACCGCCCCCGCTCAGCGCCTCGAGCACCGCCGAATGCAGCGGGGTCATGCTCACCTCGGCCGGTTCGGGCAGCAGCAGCGGCGCGCCGTCGGCGGGCGCGAGCACCAGCCAGCCGTCGCCGCCGGGCAGCGCGCCGGCCCCGGACCAGACGATCTCGCCCGCCGAGGTCAGCTCGTCGAGCAGGGCGGGGGAGTAGCCAGGCACCCGCCCGGGCAGCACCAGGGTCTCCAGCGCCGAGGCCGGCACCGGCGCGCCGCCCAGCCGCTCGAGCACCTCCAGGACCGCGCCCGCGTCCGCCCGCCGCCGCCCGGGCCCCGGTGCGCCGCCGATCCCGTGCCAGGCGGGCAGGAACCTGGCCAGCACCTCGGGCGGCACCGGCTCCGCCTCCTTGCGCAGCCGGGCCAGGCAGCGCCGCCGCAGCAGCCGCAGCACCTCCGCGTCGCACCACTCGGTGCCCCCCGCTGCGGGCAACTGTGCTGCGGGCAACTGGGCGCCGGGCAACTGGGCCGGCGTCAGCGGCCCGTCCGCGCCGGCCTGCGCGCTGCCAGCTTGCCCAGTCGGCAGGAACTCGCCCTCCACCACGCGGCCAGCCGCCGCGAGCCGGCGCAGCGTCAGCGTCACCACCGCCACGCCGAGCCCGTACCGGCCGGCCACCGCGTCGGCGGTGAACGGGCCGTGCGTCCGCGCGTACCTGGCCATCAGGTCGCCGAGCGGATCCGCGACCGGCTCGGTGAACGCCTCGGGGATGCCGACGGGCAGCGGCACCCCGAACGCGTCCCGCAGCCGCCCCGCGTCCTCGATCGCGGCCCACATCGGCTGCCCCGCGATCCGCACCTGGATAATACGGCGGGCCACCGACAATTCCCCGAGCCAGTCACGCGCGGCCCCCGTGTCTGCGCACCGCTGCGCCACCTCGTCCGCGGTCAGCGGCCCGGCCGTGCGCAGCAGGTCGGCGACGCCCTCCAGGTCGCGGCAGCGGCGGGACGCGGACAGGTGCTGCAGGTCGCGCTCGGTCTCCGCGATGACGGCGGGGTCGAGCAGCTCGCGCAGCCCGTCCGTGCCGAGCAGCTCGGCCAGCAGCGCCGGATCGAGCGACAGGGCCTGCGCCCGGCGCTCGGCCAGCGGAGCGTCACCTTCGTACATGAACGCGCCGACATACCGGAACAACAGGGACTTACCGAACGGACTGGGTGTCTGCGTCTCCACGTCCACCACGCGCACCCGGCGGGCGGCGATGTCCCGCAGCAGCCCGGTCAGCGCGGGCACGTCGAAGACGTCCCGCAGGCACTCCCGGACGGTCTCGAGCACGATCGGGAACGCCGGGTACTGGCTGGCCACCTCCAGCAGCTGCGCGGAGCGCTGCCGCTGCTGCCACAGCGGCGTGCGGCGGCCCGGCTGGCGGCGGGGCAGCAGCAGCGCCCGGCTTGCGCACTCCCGGAACCTGGACGCGAACAGCGCGCTCGCGCCCACCTCGGCGGTGATGAGGTCGCCGACCTCGTCGGGGTCGAGCAGCGCGATCCCGGTCGGCGGCGGCTCGTCCGAGTCGGGCACCCGGATGATGATCCCGTCGTCGGTGTGCAGCGCCTGCACGTCCATGCCGCCGTACCGCTCGCGCAGCCGGGCCGCGATGGCCAGCGCCCACGGCGCGTGCACCCGGTCGCCGT
>WNGG01003671.1_pt1 | contig 17291 bp, 13 predicted proteins | sample 5400661 | NCBI WGS metagenome assembly WNGG01 (sample SAMN13153372, study PRJNA577476) | soil metagenome | isolation source: 100 cm soil or saprolite under Garry oak tree replicate 1 | place: USA:California | collected 2016-06-15 | reverse complement strand
GGGCCCGGTGCGCAGGGCCTTGAAGATGCCGCCCGGTCCGATGGTGTCGCCGATGCACTGGTCGACCCCGTATTTCAGCGGGATGTCGTAGTCGGCGCGGACGTTCTGCAGGCCCGCGACCTCGATCGAGTTGACGACGTAGTCGGTGTCCTGGAGCACGTCGCGGCGATCTGCAGAGGCATCGACTGTCCACTGCTTGCCTGAGAGATCGACGAGTCGCTCGGCGATGAGGCGCGCCAGCTCGAGGCGCTCAGGGTCGATGTCGACCAGTGCGAAGGTGCCCCTGTCGAGGCCGTCGACGGCGAGGACGTCGGTGATGATGCTGCGCGCGAAGACCGCGCTCCCGGCACCCACCATCGTCACCTTCGGCACGAGACGAAAGGTTAACCGGAGCCGGCGATCCCTTTCACAGCGCGGAACTGCTCGTGGCCCATGACCAGGAGCCGGGTGTCGGTCTCCGCCACAAGCGTGAGGTCGTTGACTGAGCGCTCCCACATCGGGCGCCAGCCGTAGCTGTCGCCGGTCGTGAGGCGGCGACGGGAGCCGTTCGTGCCCGCAGAGAGGGTCCCCTCCATCACGACGACGAATGCCGTGCAGTAGCGGCCGGCCTGTGTGACCGGAGTACCGGCCTGCACGCTCACCTCGTCGACGTATCCCAGGAGCGACCGCAGGTCCTTGTCCGAGCACCCCACCAGCTCTCGGGTGGCGCGCAGAGCGGCGAACCGGCGAGTGCGCCCGTTCACCGAGCCACCGGGACGACCGCTTCGAGCATCCCCTGCGAGTGGGTCATCGCGATCTCGGGATAGAAGCGTCGAAAGAGCTGCACCACCGGCCGGTTGTCGGCCTGCATCGACATCGTGAACTGGCGGACTCCCTCCGACTGCGCGCGGTCATGCAGCGCGCTGAGCATTCGGGTGGCGAGGCCCTGGCGCTGCCAGTCGTCCGCGACCACGATCGCGATCTCGGCGCTGTCGCTGCCCACTCGGCGCGCGTATCGCGCGACGCCGACGATCTCGCGATCGACAACCGCCACCACCGCCTCTCGGTCGTGGTGGTCGACGTCCAGGAGTCGCTGCGGCTGCGCCTGTTCGGGCCGCAGCACGGGGCTGTGGAAGCGGCGGTAGAGCGTCTGGGCTGACAGCCGGAAGAAAAGCCGCCGCAGCTGCGGGCCGTCCGACCTCTCCAGAAGCGCCAACCCGACGTGACCTTGCTCCGCTGCCTGGATCGCCACCATCGCCGACCTCCTTGTCCGACCGGAACCACGTCCAGCCTTGCTTCCCAAACAAATAGCACGACCGGTCGTAAATGTCAAGAGAGACCGACCGGTCGTGCTAGAATGTGGCCGTGGCCGAGATCCAGACCGTCCCGGTGACCGACCGTCGCCGGCTACGGGGCGACCGCACACGGCACGCGATCCTCAGTCATTCGGCCCGGCTGGCCTCTGCCGAGGGCCTGGAAGCGGTCTCGCTGCAGCGGCTCGCCACCGACCTCGGGATCAGCAAGAGCGGCCTGTTCGCCCACTTCGGGTCCAAAGAGGAACTGCAGCTGGCGACGGTGGAAGAGGCCAGTCGCGTCTTCACCGAGGAGGTGCTGAGGCCGGGCTTGAAAGCGCCCGCGGGCCTCGGGCGGCTGTGGGCCATGAGCAACAGCTTCCTTTCTTACCTCGAGCGTGGGGTCTTCCCGGGCGGATGCTTTTTCGAGGCCGCCGTGGCGGAGTTCGACAGCCGGCCCGGCCCCGTGCGCGACGCTGTCGTCGAGAGGCGGGGCTACTGGGCGAAGAGCCTTGCCCGGGCGGCGCGTGACGCGCAGGCCGCCGGCGAGGTGCGAGAGGACGTCGACCCGGAGCAGCTGGCCTGGGAGCTGAACTGTCTGCTCGTCGGCGCCAACGGCACTTTCGTCGTCGACGGCGAGAGCGTCGTGTTCGACCGCGCGCGTCGCGCGATTCGCGAGCGCCTGGAGCGCGTCGCCACCCCGTCGGCGGCGCAGCTTCCAACCTAGACCGAAACCACCTAAACCGCGCGTTTGGAGCCAAAAGTGCGGAATCCGGGCGCGATAGCGCGCGTTTGGCGCCAAAAGTGCGGAATGCGCGCCGGGCCGCCGTGTCACGGGCGATGCGATCGAGCAGCCTGGAGAAGTCGCCGCGGCGGCAGGCACCCTAGGATGAGGTTCGTTCCCATCAATACTCGAAGGGGAGGAAACCTCCAATGAAGAGCAAGCAAAAGCCGGCCAGGAGCACCACCGCGGTCAAAAAGAGATACGACGGATTCACCGACGAGGAACGAGGCGCGATGAAGGACCGCGTCCAAGAGATGAAGGTGGCCGGTCGCCCCGGTGCGCGCGCGGACAAGGCGGACGAGGAAAGCGCCGTGCTCGCGAAGATCGCCGAGCTGCCGGAACCCGATCGGGCCATGGCCAGGCGGCTCCACGCTGTCATCAAAGCCAGCGCGCCAGCCCTCTCGCCGAAACTCTGGTACGGGATGCCGGCGTATGCCAAGGACGGCAAGATCGTCTGCCACTTCCAAAGCGCGCAGAAGTTCAAGACGAGATACGCGACGTTCGGCTTCAGCGACCAGGCGAACCTCGACGACGGCGCCATGTGGCCTGTCGCTTACGCTCTGACCAAGTTGACCGCCGCCGACGAGGCAAGGATCGGCGCGCTCGTGAAGAAAGCGTTGAGCTGAGGACTGAGCTCGACACCGGGCCCCGCCTTTGGCGGGGCGGTTTGGTCGGGGGGACGGGACACTATCTGAACTCAGCCGCTTCGCGAGGAGGCAGCTCGCCTCAAGCGGACCATCAAGGGAAGGAGAACACTCACTCCTTGCCACTCTCAACATACAGCGCACCCGGGGGCTTGCGGCAAGACCCGGGCCGTGCCGCAGAATCTCCGGCCGCAACCAGAAACCGCGGGAAATGGGGGGTGGCGGATGGCCGAACACGCCGTGGTGGTAGCCGGAGGCGGCCCGACAGGGCTGATGCTGGCGGGCGAGCTGGCGCTGGCCGGGGTTGACGTTGCCATTGTCGAACGGCGAGCCAGCCAGGACCTCATCGGCTCGCGCGCAGGCGGTCTGCACTCGCGCACCATCGAGGTTCTCGACCAGCGTGGAATCGCTGATCGGTTCCTTTCGCAGGGGCAGGTGGCGCAGGTCGCGGGGTTCGCCTGGATCCGTTTGGACATCAGCGACTTTCCCACCCGGCACAACTACGGCCTCGGGCTCAAGCAGAACCACATCGAGCGAATACTCGCCGGCTGGGTCGACGAGCTGAAGGTGCCGATCTATCGCGGACGTGAGGTGACCGGCTTCGCGCAGGACGACACCGGCGTCGACGTCGAGCTGTCAGGCGGCCAGTCGCTGCGGGCTGAATATCTCGTGGGCTGCGACGGCGGACGCAGTCTGATCCGTAAAGCTGCCGGCATCGAGTTCCCGGGGTGGGATCCGACAACGAGCTGCCTGATCGCTCAAGTCGAGATCGACCAGGAGCCGCAATGGGGCATGCGCCGCGACGCTCTTGGTGTCCATTCCTTCTCCAGGTTGGAGGGTGGACCCGTGGGGGTCCTGGTGACCGAACAGCACCTGGAACACACCGGTGAGCCCACCCTGCGCGATCTCAGCGAGGCTCTCGTCGCCGTATACGGGACCGATTACGGGATCCACAATCCCACCTCGATCTCCAGGTTCACCGACATGGCCCGGCAGGCGGCGTCCTACCGGGACCGAAGGGTGCTGCTCGCCGGCGACGCCGCACACGTGCATTTCCCAGTGGGTGGACAGGGTCTCAACATCGGCTTGCAGGATGCGGTGAATCTGGGATGGAAGCTGGCCCAGGTGGTCAAGGAGACGTCGCCAGATAGCCTGCTGGACACCTACCAAGCAGAGCGGCACCCGGTCGGGGCCCGCGTGTTGCGCAACACCATGGCGCAAACCGCGCTCCTCCGCCCCGGCGAGCATATCGAGGCCTTGCGCGACACCATGTCCGAGCTGCTGAGCATGGACGAGCCTCGCAAGCGGATCGCCGCGATGATGTCTGGTCTGGACATTCATTACGACCTCGGTGAGGGACACCCGCTGCTCGGGCGCCGCATGCCCGATCTCGACCTGGTCACCGCCAACGGCCCGCTGCGGGTATTCACCCTCCTGCACGATGCCCGGCCGGTGCTGCTGAACCTCGGTGCGCCCGGCGGCTTCGACATCACTCCGTGGGCGGATCGGGTTCAGTTGATCGACGCTAAATATGTTGGTATGTGGGAGCTTCCGGTACTTGGCGTGGTCACCGCTCCCACTGCCTTGCTGATTCGGCCCGACGGACATGTCGCCTGGGTGGGGGACGGCACAGATACCGGATTGCGCGACGCGCTGACCACCTGGTTCGGATCACCATGACGCGACATCCGGTATCGAGGAGGGCAGTATTTGGTCGGGGAGGCGGGATTTGAACCCGCGACCACTTGACCCCCAGTCAAGTGCGCTACCGAGCTGCGCTACTCCCCGGCGGAGAGGTAATCGTACCCGCGGCCTGAGCGCGGTTGTAGGCGACCAGGCCGCGGTGCGTGGACGTGAAACCGGCCTCGCGCAGCAGCGCGGCCAGCGGTGATTGCATCACGGGCGCGCCGTCCACGCGCTGGACCTCGATCCTGCCTCCATGGACGGCCGACTCGATGAGGGCTCGCAGATGCTCCACGCGGACGGCACCGCTCGTGAGAAGGGAGCGACCGCCACGCTCGAGGTACAGGACCAGCTCGCCGGCGTCAAGCACGCAGTAGGCGCCCGCGGCGCGGGCCATCCTCCCATCCGACCGCGGCCAGGGCAGGACAGAGCCGTACGCGTTGGCCGGATCGGAGGCGGCAAGAGCCACCACAGCGCCACCGGAATCGCGCAGCGCCCGCAGCCGATCGACCGCGCCCGGCAGCGCGAACTGCGATCCGCCCAGCCCTTCGACGAAATATCCCCGCCGGATGCGCCCCGACTCCTCCATCGCGCGAAGCACCGGGTACAGGCCGGCGAAGCCGCCCGGCCAGCCTTCGCCGACCACCGCCTCGCGGGTCAGGACGCCGTACCGCTGCAGCAGCGCGCCCGCCTCCGCATGCAGCCTCTCGGTTGGCGATGCGCCCTCCCCGATCATGTCCGCCACCAGCGACCAGCGACCCGACGCGCGCGGCTGCGTGAGTCGCGGAAGCCGCGGACCGCGCGACGGCCGTCGCGAAACCGGACCGAGCAGCCGAAGCGGTGTGAACGTGTCGTTGGTCACCTCGCCCGCCCACACCAGATCCCAGAGCGCGTCTAGGACAACCTCCTCGTCACCTCCGCCGGCGGCGTGGTAGAGATCGCGGAAGAAGCTCGCGCCTCGCGCCCGCAGATGGTCGCGCAGGCGATCATGCAGCTGGCCTTGCGGCGGGCTGATCGCTTGGGGCGCCAGCCGCGGCGCATCGCCGCGCAGATACAGCGCGACCTTGCCGTCCGTCGACCCCAGCGTGCCGCGGCCCACCCACACGACCTCGCCCATCGACACCAGCTCGTCCAGCAGGCGCGGCGAATACCCGGAGACGCGGCGTGCGATCACATCGCGCTCGATCACGCTGGCCGGGAGCGCGGCGCCCTGGAGCTGGAACACCACCTCGAGCAAGCGGTCCGAGCCGCCCGCGCGCGCACCGATGCCGTGCCACGCGGGCAGGAACCGGGCGAGCGTGTCCGGCGTGACGGACTCGACCTCGCGCCGTAGGGCAGCGAGCGAACGCCGGCGCAGCATGCGCAGGACCTCTGGATGGCAGTGCTCGCGGCCATGGGCGGCCCGGCGGAACTCGCCGGCGATCACGTCTCCGCGTGAAGCCAGGCGCGCGAGGTCCTCTTCGATCGCGCTCACCGGCGCGCCCCAGCGCGCAGCAACCTCAGCGGCGACGAAAGGCACGTGCGTGCGCGCCCACCGGCGCAGCAACGAAAGGAGGGCCTCGGGACCCGGTTCGAGGAACGCGTCGGGAAGCCCGATGGGAAGGCTTGTGCCGAGCGCCTGGCGGTAGCGGCCGGCATCCTCGGCCGCGATCCAGCGCGCTTCCCCCGCGATGCGAACGCTGACGGCCCGGCGCTCACGCTCGAGGGCGCGCAGCCATCCCTCGGACACCCCACGCGCCGCCGCCTCAGGGTCGCTGAGATCGCCGAGCCGCGACAACAGGTCGTGCGCCTCGTCTACATCGCGAGGGAAGCGCTCAGGCAGCAGGCCCTGCAGCTCCAGCTCGACAGCCGCGATCGAGTCCGGGTCGAGGAGCTCGCGCAGGTCCTCGCTGCCGAGCAGCTCGGCGAGCAGCTCGCGGTCGAGGGTCAGCGCCTGCGCGCGGCGCTCCGCGAGAGGCGAGTCGCCCTCGTACATGAACTCCGCCACGTAGGAGAAGAGAAGCGACGACGCGAAAGGCGAGGCGCGCTCGGTGTCGACCGCCACGACGCGCACCTCGCGCGATCGGATCGAGCTGAGGAATGACGTGAGCGCGGGCATGTCGAAGTGATCGCTCATGCATTCGCGCCAGGTCTCCGCGAGGATCGGGAAGTCAGGGTAGCGGCCGGCGATCTGCAGCAGCCCGGCGCTCCGCATGCGCTGCTGCCAGAGCGGCGTGCGCTGTCCAGGACGGCGGCGCGGCAGGAGAAGTGATCGCGCAGCGTTCTCGCGGAAGCGCCCGGCGAACAGCGATGACGCTGGCAGCTCCTGCTCCACGAGTGCTTCGACCTCCTCCGGGTCGAGGACCAGCTCATCGAGGCCGGGAGGCGACTCGACGTCGGGCAGATGGAGCGCGATCCCGTCGTCGGTCCACAAGGATCGTGCGTCCACGCCAAGGCGATCCCGCAGGCGAGCTTCGAGCGCCAGCGCCAGCGGCGCATGAACTCGGCCCCCCAGGGGCGTGTGCAGACACACGCGCCAGTCGCCCACCTCGTCGCGGAACCGCTCGACCACCATGGTGCGGTCGTCGGGCACGGCGCCCGTCGCCGCCGCCTGGTCCTGGAGGTACGCCAGGACGTTCTTGATGGCCCGGTCGTCGAAGCCGGCACGCTCACGCAACCGGCGCTCGGCGGCTCCCGGCTCGAGCGCGCGCAGCTCGCGCACCATCTTGCCGAGCGCGAGACCGAGCTCGGCCGGCCGGCTGGGCGCGTCGGCCTTCCAGAAAGCGATCTTTCCCGGCTCGCCAGGCGCCGGTGTGACCAGCACCTGGGAAGCGGTGATCTCTGCGATGCGCCAGGTCGAGGCGCCAAGGACGAACGTCTCTCCGACCCTGCTCTCGTAGACCATCTCCTCGTCCAGCTCACCAACGCGGCGGCCATCCTCGAGCAGGTTGACCGTGTAGAGCCCGCGGTCGGGGATGGTGCCCGGGTTGGTGACCGCCAGGCGCTGGGCTCCGGCCCGGCCCCGCAATGTGCCGGCCACGCGGTCCCACACGATCCGCGGACGCAGCTCGGCGAACTCGTCAGACGGGTAGCGCCCGCTGAGCATGTCGAGCACCGACTCGAAGGCTTTCGGGCCCAACTCGCTGTAGGGATATGAGCGGCGCACAACGCCGGCCAGCTCGTCGACGCGCCACTCCTCCATGGCGCACATGGCCACGATCTGCTGGGCGAGCACGTCGAGCGCCTTGCGCGGCACAGTGGTCGATTCGATGCGGCCCTCGAGCATGCCCTCCACCACCGCGGCGGTTTCGAGGAGGTCGCCCCTGAACTTTGGGATGAAGACGCCGCGCGAGACCTCTCCGACCGAATGTCCCGCGCGCCCGACGCGCTGGATGCCGGCTGCCACGCTCGGCGGCGCCTCCACCTGCAGCACGAGGTCGACCGCGCCCATGTCGATGCCCAGCTCCAGGGTGGACGTGGCGACGAGACCGCGGAGCGTCCCCGCCTTCAGCTGGTCCTCGATGAGCATGCGCTGCTCGCGCGCGATGGAGCCATGGTGCGCGCGCACAAGGTCCTCCTCGGCGAGCTCGATGATTCGCGCCGCGAGGCGCTCTGCCAACCTCCGGGAGTTGACGAACACGATCGTCGAGCGGTGTTCGCGGATCAGCTCCAGGAGACGCGGATAGATGGCCGGCCAGATGCTGTTGATGGTCCTGCCCGACTCCTCGTCTCCCGAAAGACGCGACATGTCGTCGACCGGGACCTCGACAGAAATCTCCATCGTTTTGAGGCGGCCGGCGTCGACGATGGCGACCTCGCGACCGGGGCCTCCCAGGAATTTCGCGATCTCCTCCACAGGGCGCTGCGTGGCCGACAGCCCGATGCGCTGGGGCTCGACCTTCGTCAGCGCGCACAGCCGCTCCAGGCTCAGCGCAAGGTGGGATCCGCGCTTGGTCGCGGCGACCGAGTGGATCTCGTCGACGATCAGCCAGCGAACCGAGGCGAGGATTCGTCGCGCCGCGCTGGTGAGGAGGAGAAACAGCGACTCGGGCGTGGTGATGAGGATGTCTGGCGGATGGCGCTCCATCGACCGGCGCACCTCCGACGGCGTGTCGCCCGTGCGGATGGCGGCTGAGATGTCGGGCGCGATCCCGCCGGCGGCCTCGACCTGGTGGCGGATCCCGACCAGCGGCGACCGGAGGTTGCGGTCGACGTCGTGCGCGAGCGCCTTCAGGGGAGATACATAAAGGACGCGACACCGCTCGGTCTCGGCCGGCATTGGTTCCGCGGCGAGCCGATCGAGGCACCACAGGAAGGCGGCCAGGGTCTTGCCACTGCCCGTCGGCGCGGCCAGGAGCACGTGCTTGCCCGCGGCCACCTGCCTCCAGCCCTGCTCCTGGACTGCGGTCGGCGCGGCAAAAGCAGCGCGAAACCAGTCGCGAGTCGCCGGTGCAAACAGGTCGAGCGCGGTCCCCACGCGATAAGTTTGATCCCTTTCCAGGCTACAAACAAGTGTTCGAGGCTGTTAAGGCATGGGATGATCGGCGAGCCGGAAATGATCGACCCGCAGCGATTTCGCGACGTCATGGCCAGCTTCCCGAGCGGCGTCGTGGTGCTCACCGCTTTCGGCCCCGATTCGCTGCCGCGAGGGCTCACCGTGAGCGCTTTCTGCCCGGTTTCGCTGCAGCCGCCGCTGGCGCTGGCGTGCATCGACAAGACTTCGAACACGCTGCCCGCAGTCCAGCACACAGCGGGCTTCACCGCCAACATCCTCGCCGCCGGCCGAGAGCAGCTGGCGCGGCGCTTCGCCACCAAAGCGAGCGACAAGTTCGAGGGCATCCGGTGGCGGCTGCCGGAGGGCGCTCACGGCGGCCCGATCCTGGAAGAGGACGCCACCGCGTACGCCGTCTGCTCGCTCAAGGAGACGCTCGAGGGCGGTGACCACTGGATCCTGGTCGGCGCCGTCACAGAGGGGGCTCACCTGGAGGGCGTCGCACCCATGATCTACAGCCGGCGCGCGTACTTCGGATTGTAGGAAGGTCGAGGTTCGCGCCGACGCTCAGCGTCAATCCGCGCTTTTGGCGCCAAAAAGGCCGATCAGGTGGCCGCGATACGCACGTTTGGCGCCAAACGTGCGGAATGGTGACGGCGAACAACTCCTAGGCTTGCTGGCCGGTCGGATCAGATGGTCGTCCGTTGTTGCCTGATTAGAAACTCGGTGACGGCCAGGACGGAACCCACTGCGCCAGGCCGGCTGACAGGATGGTGAGGTTGTTGGTCAAAAGCAGAAGTCCCATCACGAGCAGCACCGCGGCCGAGACGAGGTCGATCGCGCGGCGGTGGCTGTTGACGAGGCGCACGAGCGGCCTCGCGCTCTCGAGCGCAAAAGCGAGCGCCACGAACGGGAGCCCGAGCCCGAGGCAGTAGGCCACCATCAGGCCGAGTCCCCGCGCCGTGGTGCCGGAAGTGACAGCCGAGCTGAGCACGGCGCCAAGCGTCACGCCGATGCATGGCGTCCAACCGCTCGCGAAGCCCATCCCGAGCACGAATCCCCCCGTGACGCCGCCCCCGCGCGGCGCGCGATCCATCGGCCTGTACTCGCGATCCAGAAACGGGACGCGAATGAGTCCGGCGACGTGTGCAGCCATGACCATGACGAACACTCCCGCCACCACGGGCACGTAGGCGCGGATGGGCTGGACCACGAGTGAGAAGGCATAGAAGAAGAGGATGAAGATCAACGAGAGGCCGGCCACGAAGCCGAGGCCCGCCGTCGCCACGGGGAGCGATGTTGCCGTCCACGCCCCGCTGCGCGACCCTCCCCCTTGCGCCGGGAGGGTTAATGCGGTTTGAGGCTGCCCGGCGCGCGACCCGAGATAAGCCAGGTAGGCAGGGACCAGGGGCAGCACGCACGGCGACACGAATGAGACCAGGCCCGCGAGCACGGCCAGCGCCGGGCTGATGCCGTCGAGGCTGCCGGCGGCGAGATAGATCAAGCGGCTAGCCGCGCTGGAGGACGGTCGCCTTGTGCGCGGTCTCCTCGATCGCGTCTACGACCTGGGGCCAGACACGCTCTGGCAATTCGTGCCCCATGCCCTCGAACTCGAGCAGGCGCGCACCGGGCACTGCTGCGGCCGTTCGCCTACCGTTTTCGACCGGAACCAATGAGTCGTCGATGCCGTGGATCACGAGCGTGGGCACCTTGACATCCTTCAGGCGTTCGAGCCGGCTGTCCGCAGCGAGGACCGCCACCAGCTGGCGGGCAGCCCCCATCGGGTAGTACGAGCGGTCGTAGGCGCGCTCCGAACGCCGGCGCTCGTCAGCCTCGTCGAATGGGTCCAATGAGCCAGAGAGCACCCGGCGCACCCAGATGCTGTGCTCGATCCGACCCTCTCGCGTTGCCGGTGGGACCCGGGTCAGGACCTCGGCAGCCAGAGGAGTCGGTGCTTCCTGGTCCCTGCCACCAGGGCCCGACATGATCGAGGTCAACGAGAGGACGCGTCCGGGGTGGTTGATCGCGATCAGCTGGCTGACGAAGCCGCCCATCGAAGCGCCCACGACGTGCGCCGCCTGGATGCCCAGTGCCTCCAGCAGGCCGACGGCGTCGTCGGCAAGATCTTCGAGCCGGTAGGCGGGCCTGGAGCTGCCCGCGAAAGCCGCGACAAGGTCGGGCTCTCCGGCCGCTTCCATCTTCGTCGACAGGCCCACGTCGCGGTTGTCAAAGCGGATGACGTGAAATCCCCGCGCGGCGAGCTGCTCACAGAACGCCTCATCCCAGCTGATCATCTGCGCGCCCAGTCCCATCACGAGCAGCAGGGGAGGCGCACCGGGTTCGCCAAACGTCTCGTACTCGATCTCGATCCCGTTCGCCGTCGCCCGCGGCATGTCCTTCATCCTATATAGGCCTTGGGTTACACCGCGCCCCCACCCGCCTGGAGCCGCTTACGCGGCCCGAGGCGACCTCCCCACAGGGTGCGGACGTGAAGACGCTGCCGGCCCGGGCCGAGGTGGACGAGCGCTTCACCTGGGACCGCAAGAGCGTCTTCGCCAACGACGAGGCATGGGAAACGGCTTTGCAGTCGGTGCTCTCCCGCCTGCCCGATCTGAACGAGTTCCAGGGCCACCTGGGCGATTCGCCCGACATGCTGGCCGACTGGTTCGACGCCACCGAGAACCTTCAGCGGCTCATGGGCAAGCTCGTCGTGTACGCGATGATGTCCTACTCCGTCGACGTCACGAATCAGGCTGGGAACGCCAGGGTGGACCGCTCCCGCACAGCGACGGCACAGCTGGCGGCAGCGATGTCCTTCGCCGTGCCGGAGATGATCGCGATCGGGATGGCGCAGGTGCTCGAGTGGGTCGCGAGCTCAGCCCGCCTCTCCCACCTGGGCCATTACTTCGAACGCCTCGACACGCTCAAGAGCCACGTCCGGTCCGCTGAGGTGGAGGAGGTCCTGATGCAGGTCTCCGACCCCCTCGCAAGCGCGATCTCCGCGCACAGCGTCCTGGCCAATGCCGATCTGAAATTCCCGCCCGCGGTCGGCGCCGAGGGAGAAGAGGAGGTGGCGCAAGGCACCATCGGCGCCCTGCTCACGAGCACCGACCCCAACCTCCGGCGGTCCGCATTCGACAGCTACGCAGACGCCCACCTCGCGATGCAGAACACGATGGCGACCAGCCTCGCCGCCGGCGTGAAGCGCGACGTCTTCTACGCGCGTGCGCGGGGTTACCCATCGTCACTCGAGGCTGCACTCGAGCCAAACTTCATCCCGGTCGAGGTGTTCCACAACCTCATTCGAGCGTTCCGAGACAGCCTCGACACCTGGCACCGGTACTGGCGGCTCCGGCGCCGTGCGTTGGGACTCGAGACGCTGAAGCCCAGCGACACGCGCGCCGAGCTGCGGTCGCTGCACCTCAAGGTGCCCTTCCAACAGGCGGTGGACTGGGTCGCCGCAGGAGTCGCGCCGCTCGGCGATGAGTACGTGCGCATCCTGCGCAAGGGAGCGCTCGAGCAGCGATGGGTCGATGTTTATCCGAACAAGGGCAAGAGGATGGGTGCGTTCTCGACCGGGGTGCCCGACACTCCCCCATTCATCCTCATGAGCTACAACGACGACATCTACTCGATGAGCACCCTTGCGCACGAGCTGGGGCATTCAATGCATTCGTACTACGCGCGAGGCACCCAGCCTTTCGTCTATTCGGGTTATGGGCTGTTCCAGGCCGAGGTCGCCTCGAACACACACCAGGCGCTGACGCGACAGTACCTGCTCGACACCAACCCGGATCCCGAGTTTCAGATCGCGGTCATGGAAGAGGCGATGGCCAACTTCTACCGCTACCTGTTCATCATGCCGACGCTGGCGCGGCTCGAGCTCGAGATACATGAGCGAGTGGAGCGCGGCGAAGCGCTCACGGCAGGCTACTTGAACGATCTCACGGCCGACCTGATGGGAGAGGTGTATGGCGACGAGGTGGATCTAAGCGGTCTGGATCGCGATCGAGTCGGCTCGACGTGGGCCCAGTTCCACACCCACCTCTACAGCAACTTCTACGTCTATCAATACGCGACCGGGATCGCGGGCGCACATCACCTTGCCGAGCGGATAGCAGCTGCGGCACCGGGTGCTGCAGAGTCCTACATCGCGTTTCTCAAGAGCGGAGGATCCATGTTCCCGCTGGACGGGCTGCGCCTCGCGGGCGTGGACATGTCATCCGCGGAGCCGATCGAGGCGGCGTTCGCGGCGCTGGCGCACACGGTGGAGCGATTGGATGAGCTGACCAGCGACCGGCACCCGAAACCACGCGACTCCTAGGGCTGCGTCCGGAGGAAATCCTTGGGCGGTCGACTACAAGACCAGCCTGTACAGGTTGGAATCGCGAGCTTCGAAGCCCATGCGCACGTAGAGGCGGTTGGCGGCCTCGCGCCCCCGCCGCGATTGCAGCTCGACGACCCTGGCCCCACGCTCGCGGGCGATCTCCAGGCAGCGCGTGACCAGCGACTCGCCGACGCCACGGCCGCGAGCAGCGGCGTCGACCACCACGTCCTCGATGCGCGCCTTGGCCCAGGCCGGGGTCCTGAAGACGATCACCGTCGCCGTGCCGAGGATGCCGTCACCATCGCGTGCGAGGAGCAGGGTGACGGCCGGGTCGGCCAGGACTGCCGCCAGCTCGGGCCGGGTGGGGATGGCCAGAGACGGGTTCAGCTGGGGCAGCAGCGCCGCCATCGCGTCTTGAAGCTCAGAGGTCACCTTGGTGGCGGCCTCGATGCGCACCTTCACGGCCATCAGGCTAGCGGCACCGGCCTTGCCCGATGATTAGGGGCACGGTGGCGATTTCCGACCCGGAGACCACGAGGAGCCGGCTCGATCACGTCCTTCTATCTGTGCTCTTCCCTGCGATCCATCGCGAGAGCGCGCCGCTGGACCTGGAAGCGTTCCTCGTCCGCGGTGAGCCAATCACGTTCGACGCGGCGCGAGAAGGCGAATACCGGCCGTTCAAGGTCGGCGAGCGGTGGGGACCGCCCTGGAGCACGACCTGGTTTCACGTTCGAGGCCGGGTGCCGGACGGCTGGGCCGGTCAGAAGGTCGTGGCGATGTTCGATCTGGGATTTGAAGGCTTGTGGACGGGTTTCACATGCGAGGCCCTGGCCTGGAAGGATGGCCGGCCGTGGCGGTCGGTCGACCCCAACCACCGCTGGCTGCCTCTTACCGGGACCGAGGTCAACTTCTACCTCGAGGCGGCTGCCAATCCGACAGCAGTCGTTTCCGGCCCCGCGGATGCGCCGTCGATGATCGCGCTGCGTCAGTCGCCTGATCCCGCGTTCAGTCTGCGACAGGCCGACCTGCGCATCCAGGACCCCGACATACGCAAGATCGCCCTCGACTTCAAGGTCCTGCTCGAGCTGGCTCAGGCCCTCCCAGCGACCGATTCACGCTCGATCGAGATCCTGGCCGCGCTCGACCGTTTCGCGGATCGCATCGATCCGGAGGACATCGTCGAGACCGCACCCGTGGCGGCCAGAGAGCTCGACGGCGTCCTCTCGAAGCGCAGCCGGTCCACGCATCGCATCAGCGCCATCGGCCACGCCCACATCGACACCGCATGGTTGTGGCCGCTGCGCGAGGCGAAGCGCAAAAGCGCGCGCAGCTTTTCCACGGCCCTGGCTCTGATGGACGAGTACCCGGACTACAAGTTCGCCTGCTCGCAAGCGGCGCAATACGCCTGGATGAAGGAGTCCTACCCGAGCGTCTTCGAAGGCATCAAGCAGAAGGCCGCCGGCGGTCAGTGGGAACCCGTGGGGTCGATGTGGGTCGAGGCCGACTGCAACCTGCCGTCCGGCGAGGCGCTGGTCCGCCAGTTCCTGCACGGCAAGCGCTTCTGGATGAAGGAGCTTGGATACGAGACCAAGGAGCTGTGGCTCCCCGATGTCTTCGGCTACCCGGCCTCGCTGCCGCAGCTGATCGCAGAAGCCGGCTGCCAGTACTTTTTGACCCAGAAGCTTTCCTGGAACGACACCAACAAGCCCACCCACCACACCTTTATGTGGGAGGGGATCGACGGCACCCGGATCTTCACGCACTTCCCGCCCGCTGACACGTACAACGGCGACTTCACGGCCGGGCAGGTCGTGCAGAGCGCGGCCGACTTCAAGGATCCAGAGCGCTCGTCACGCTCCCTTTACCTGTTCGGGTGGGGCGACGGCGGAGGCGGCCCCGAGCCGGACATGATCGAGTCGGCGCGGCGGCTGCACGACCTCGACGGCGCGCCTCATGTCGAGCTCGCCAACGCGAGCGACTTCTTCGCCAAGGCATCGGCTGAGGCCCACGACCTGACGACCTGGGTCGGTGAGCTGTACTTCGAGCTCCACCGCGGCACGTACACGAGCCAGTCCCGCGTCAAGCGCCTGAACCGGCGCGCCGAGCAGGCGCTGCGCGAGGCGGAGACCTGGTCGGTGGTCGCCCCCGGAGGCTATCCGACCGATGTCCTGGACTCGGCCTGGAAGCGTCTTCTGCTCAACCAGTTCCACGACATCTTGCCCGGCTCCAGCATCGACTGGGTCTACGAGGATGCGGAACGAGACCTCGAGAGCGTCGTCGAGGTCGCAGGAGGCATCACCACCGCCGCGCAGTCGCAGCTCGCCGGCAGCGGTGGGGGCGCCGTTGTCTTCAACGTCAACTCGCACGAGCGGCGGGAGGTGGTCGAGGCCGGCGGCCGGCCGGCGCAGGTGACGGTTCCGCCGTGTGGCTGGGCCGCGGTTGACCTCGGCGCGGCGCCGGCGCCCGCGCAGCCGGTAACAGTTTCGGGGCGCGTGATGGAGAACGGCCTCCTCCGCGTGGAATGGGACGAGCATGGGCTGCTGACCTCGATCCGCGACAAGGAGGCGGGCCGCGAGGTGCTCACCGAGGGTGCCTTCGGCAACCTGCTGCAGCTGCACGACGACAACCCGAAGAACTGGGATGCCTGGGACGTGGATCTCGACTACCGCAACATGTCGACGAACCTGACCAAGCTCTCGGCGGCCACGGTCGACCGCTCGGATCCACTGCGCTGTGCAGTGCGGTTCACAAGAGAGTTCGGAAGCTCCAAGCTGGAGCAGCGCATGGTGCTCGATGCGGGCTCCAGGGTGCTGCGGTTCGAGACTGATGTGGATTGGCAGGAACAGCACAAGTTCCTTAAGGTCGCGTTCCCGGTGGCGGTGCATTCGCCACGAGCAACGTACGAGATCCAGTTCGGCCACATCGAGCGGCCGACCCACACCAACACCAGTTGGGATGAGGCGCGCTTCGAAGTGTCTGCGCATCGCTGGGCTGACCTCGGGGAGGCAGGCTACGGTGTCGCGCTCCTCAACGACTGCAAGTACGGCTACGACATCCAGGGCTCTGTGATGCGGCTCTCGCTCCTTCGCGCGCCCACCCACCCGGATCCCACCGCCGATCGCGGCCGCCATCGGTTCACATATGCCCTGATGCCCCATCCTGGCGACTTCCGCCAGGCGGGCGTGATTGCGGCTGCCGAGGACCTGAATGCTCCGCTGCGAGTGGTCAGCGGCGGACTGTCCGCGGGGGCCGGTCGTTCGCTGGTCGACGTGGACACACCGCAGGTCGCAGTGGCGGCGATCAAACGAGCCGAGGATTCGGATGCCATTGTGGTGCGGCTCTACGAGTCGTGGGGCGGCCGCTGCCGCGCCCGCCTCCGCACCACGCTGCCCGCGACGCGTGCTGTCCTGTGCGACCTGCTCGAGCGAGACCGCCAGGAGGTCGCGATCAAAGATGGGGAGCTCGAGCTTGATTTCGGGCCGTTCAAGATCCTGACCCTTAAGCTCGTCCCCTAAGGCGTTCGGACGCCGGAGATCCGCCGCATATTCGCGGCACACGGCGGCCGGTGCCAAGGAAGGGGTGGCGCGACGAGGAGCGCATCGGTTGATGCGTGGCGAGGAAGCGGCGGGCCCCCTGACGCCGGCATCAGCGCCGAAGGCGCCCGGCAGCCTGGGCCGACGAGATGCAAGGAGCTTCCGGCGGCCCGAACGCTATAAGAGCCTGAGCAGGGCGGCTGTCGCCGCACCCGCGGCGACGACGACCAGGAAGGGCGCCCTCAACAGCACGGCGGCCAAGGCGACGGCCAGCGCCGCCACGCGCACGTCGAGCGTGAGCTGATGGCCGGTCGAGAAAGTCTGAGTCGCGATCAGGGCCGCAAGAAGGGCGATCGGGAGGAGCGGCACCGTGCGCTGGATGCGCGGGTCCTGGAGGTAGCGCTGAGGCAGCGAAAGGCCGGCGAGCTTGATCGCGTAGCAGGCAGCCGACGCGACCAGCACAGACGCCCAGATCAACGGCCTGGCTTCAAACCGATCACCACCACCAATCCGGCGACGATGAGGAGCGGAACGCCGGTCGGTACGAACGGCAGGAAGATGAGCGCCACCAGGGCTGC
>WNGG01031877.1_pt1 | contig 17293 bp, 19 predicted proteins | sample 5400661 | NCBI WGS metagenome assembly WNGG01 (sample SAMN13153372, study PRJNA577476) | soil metagenome | isolation source: 100 cm soil or saprolite under Garry oak tree replicate 1 | place: USA:California | collected 2016-06-15 | reverse complement strand
CATTCATCGGTTTCTCGCAGTGGGAATATGGAGTTTTTGCGCAGGACGACTGGAAGGTTTCGCAGCGCTTGTCTCTGTCGGGCGGTGTGCGTCAGGAGTTTCAAACGCATTTGCAAGACAGGCTGAACCTTGCTCCTCGCTTTTCGATCGCGTTTAATCCCGACAAGGGCCGCAAGAGCACGATTCGTGGTGGCGGCGGCATTTTTTATAACTACGTCGATTCCGGAATTACGTCAGAAGTGATTCGTCTCAGCAGCGGCCACCAGCAGCAATTCGTCGTTCAACAGCCGAACTTCTTCTTGAACATTCCTCCGACCCTCGAGAATGGAACTACGTCTCGGTTGCCGACCACTCGCATCAAAGAGGCAAACTTTAAGGATCCGTACACGATGGTCGCAAACTTAAGCTACGAGCGACAATTGCCGTTTAAGCTGTTCGGCTCCGTTGGCTACACGTGGAGCAGGGGGGTTCACCTGCTTCGCTCGCGCAACATCAACGCGCCGACGGGGTTTGACAACGGAGTTCCGGTGCTTCCTTTTGCCGGCCAAGGGCCGATTCTCGAGTACGAATCTAACGGCTTGTCTGAGCGGCATCAGATGAACGTAAACGTGCGAACGGGCTTCAGCCAGAAGATCACTTTGTTCGGCGGCTACACTCTCGCCACAATGCACAACAATACGGACGGCGCCGGCTCCAATCCCGCAAATCCGTACGATCTGTCGTCGGAATGGGGACGAGCCGGCGGAGATATTCGCCATAATTTCTTCGTCAGCACGAACATCTCGCTTCCGATGGGATTTCGGCTTACTCCATTCGTGACTGGGCGATCCGGCGCGCCGTTCAACATCCTAACCGGACGCGACAATAACCGCGACAATCAGTTCTCCGATCGGCCTTCCTTCGCTAATCCGGGTGATCCCGGCGCGATCGTGACCCGCTTTGGGACCTTCAATCCCGATCCGCTTCCGGGAGGGGCGATCATCCCTCGCAACTTCGGCCAGGGCCCGGGATTTTTCAGCGTGAATCTCGGCGTATCAAAGACGTTCGGCTTCGGTCCACCGCCCAACAACTATGGGAACGCGATGGCTAATCGGGGCAGGGACGGTCAGAATGGCAGAGGTCAAAACCAGGGCAATTCACAAGGCCAAAATCGCGGCAATCGAGGCGGAGGCGGTGGTGGCACCCCGAATCGCGGGGGAGGCGGAGGCGGCGGTGCCCAGATGATAACGCGAGGCGGCGGACCAGGCGGTGGCAACGTGATGATGATGGGCGGAGGCGGAGATGCGCGCCACAAATACAACCTCACGATTTCCGTCAATGCCAATGACATCCTAAACCATGTCAACTTCGCGAACTACAACGGGGGGCTCACGTCGACGTTCTTCGGCAGAGCGAACAGAACAGCGAGCAGCAGTTTTGGCGGCGGAGGAGGCTTTGGCGGTGGCGCATTTTTTGGTGGCGGCGCCGGGTCACGAAGAATTGACGTGAGCTTGAGATTCAACTTTTGAGTCGGACTGTGGATGCTTGTGAAAGTTTGAGGAGCAAATCTATGAAGAGATTCTTTGGACTGGTGATTTTCATCGGTGCGGTTTCGAGCTATGCGCTCGCGCAGGAACCTCCGCCGATGCCGCCGGGCGGTTTTGGCGGGGGAGGCCAGCGAATGCAGATACAACTGCCAACCTTCGCTGACCTTGACAAGAACAAAGACAAAAAGATCAGCAAAGAAGAATGGGCGAGCAGCCAGTTGCCTCCACAGATGTTTGATCGGCTCGACAGCAACCACGATGGATTCATCGACGAAGAAGAATTCAACGCGATGCGTCGGGGGTTTGGCGGCGGCGGCGGCGGCTTTCAACGCGTAGGAGAGAGTCTGATCAAGTTTTTGGACGCGAACGGCGACGGTAAGATCTCGCGTGAGGAGTTTGCCAAGATTGTGTCGTTGTTCGACGCGCTGGACAAAGACCACAACGGCGAGCTTAACGCTGAAGAGCTCAACGGGTTCTTCCGCGCGGTGAACGAAGCTCAGACGCAGGCGACCGGCGGCGTCGAGCTTAACAACCTGTTCGAGAAATACGACAAGAACAAGGACGGCAAGATTACACCTGAAGAGCTTGGTAACGAGCGGATATTCAAATCGCTGGACCTGAACAAGGATGGCGTCATCACACGTGAGGAAGCAGACGCCGCTCTTAAGCAGTTGAAAAAGGCTGCCGACGCCAAGAAGGCGCAGACGCCAAACAACTGAGTGTGTCAGAGTTCAGCGGGTTCGATCGAGTCGGGTGGGACTTATCAGATCGAACCACTTCTTCTCGAGGAGTGATGGGTCGAAGTCTCAAATTTGAAATTGGAAATTTGAACTTTGAGATTCGAGATTTTCGATCCGTCTCTCCTCTACTGCTTTATGCACTATAACATCGTGCGAATCCGGACATTCGGCTAAACTCCAACAGATCTATGCTCCGAGCAATCATCTTCGACTGCGACGGCGTGATAGCCGATACGGAACCCATCCACATGGCGTCGTTTCAGCGAGTGCTTGAAGAAGAAGGAATCATTCTCACCAAAGAAGAATATTTCAGCCACTATCTCGCGCTGGATGACCGAGCTTGTTTCACGAAGGCGTTTGCCGAACGCGACGCTTCGCTAACTCCAAGAGAACTGGAGGACTTGGTCAAGCGGAAGGCCCAGGTGGTCGAGCCGGTGATGCGAGCTACGCTGCAACTCTTGCCGGGCGCAACTGAGTTCATTCGGCAGGCCGCCAGCCGCTATCCGCTTGCGGTTGCGTCGGGCGCGCTTCGACGCGAGATCGATCTCGTGCTGAAGTACGGCGGCTTACGCGACTGTTTCAAAGTTATCGTCAGTTCGGAAGACGTGACGCATAGCAAGCCTGATCCCGAGCCGTTCATCCGAGCGTGGGAGTTGCTCGCGAGCGGCGACGATTTGGGCCGCGAGGAGTGCCTGGTAATTGAAGATTCCATTCACGGCGTCATTGCTGCGCACAATGCGGGGATGCGATGTCTTGCCATAACGAACTCGTATCCTCGCGAGAAGCTTCTAGAAGCCGATCTTGTGGTCGACAGCCTCGCCGAGCTGACGGCGGAAGACCTCGACACGCTGTTCACCCGCTGAGCGTGTTTATGGACAATCCATACGTCGCATCGTAATATACTCGTCTCATTAAAGTCCCACGAGGACGAGGAAGCGGATGCCTCAACCTGTAATCGAAAGCGTCGTGCCCAGCGCCGGGGTCGAAGGCGGCGAAATCATAATCACCTGCAAGAATTTCGCTTTCTCTGGCTACGACCGAGTGCGAATCCGCTTCGGGGACGCTGAAATCAGACCCGTCAGCGCGTCGAGCAGTCGGGTGATCGCGCCGGTGCCTTCGAGCGTGCTGCTCGACAGCGCGGAAGTCTACATTACACTCGAATCGAACGGCTCGATCAGCGAAGGCGTGCCGTTCGTCGTGGGTCAGAAGCTCGCCGAGAACCTTCACCCGGTAGCAAATCCCGCATACGATCGCGACAACGGCGCTATCTATACGACGCTTTCGGGATCGCGCGGACAGAAGGTGCCGGTTTCCGTTTACAAGATAACTCCGGACGGCGAAAGCGAACCCTTCCTTACTGATTTGATCAATCCTACAGGCCTGGCGTTCAGTCCGGCTGGCGAAATGTTCATTACCAGTCGATATGACGGGACGGTTTATCGAGTGACTCCGTTCAAAGAAGCAGAGGAGTTCGCCCACAATCTCGGCATCGCCACTGGCATTGCGTTCGATCCCGACGGTCGGATGTTTGTCGGCGACCGCAGCGGCACGATTTTTCTCGTTAACGAGATCGGCGAGGGCACGCCCTTTGCCACGTTGGAACCAAGCGTCGCGGCTTATCACCTGGCATTTGGGCCCGACGGCAATTTGTACGTGACCGGGCCGACGCTTTCCAGCTTCGATTCGATCATCCGGATTAGCCCTGCCGGCGAGGTGACCAGATTCTTTTCCGGGATGGGGCGCCCGCAAGGTCTCGCGTTCGATCGCGAGGGCAACCTATACGTCGCGGCAAGCAGACGAGGGCATCGCGGCATAATCAAGATTACACCCGACGCAGAAGCCGAGATGGTAGTCGCCGGAATTGGAATCATTGGATTGTGCTTCGATGATCACGGAAATATGATCCTCGCAACCAACCGTGAGCTATTCCGCATACAAATGGCAATCGAAGGTTACTGGCCATTCTGAGCGAGTTAACTTGTCCTTTAGAGCAGTGAAGTCGTCAATTCTGGTGCTTGCTGCGCTGATCGACGTTCTAAACGCGCTGGGCTCGGCCCAACAGTTGTCTCAACCTCCTCAACAAGGGCAGACCCCTGCAATAGAGCGAGCTGATGATAAGAAGTCAAAGATTACGTTCGCCGTTTATTTTCTGTCGAATGACCGAAACTACGACATAAACCTTCGACATCAATTCGGGCACGTGGTCGCGTGGCTCGCCGGCTTCTATGACCCAAAAGGCGACAGTCAGGCGCGCATCGGCGCAGAGTATGACTTTCAACACAAATGGCTGCTGTTTATCCCGACGCTCGAGGTCGGCTCGAATGGAGCATTGGCCGGCTCGCTGTACGCGGAGTTGGGCTCGAAGAACTATGGCATCGTCGGTTACTCGCAAACAAACTTGAAGCCTTTCAACGACCTGTTTTTCGATCCAAGTGAATCGGTGCAGTTGGGCGCCGGTCGAAAGATCAATCAGTACGACAAGATTTACGGCTACACAATGATCGGCCTTCGTGGTTTTGGAAAGCTTACTACGACCCACACGTGAATTTCTCGAGCCAAACGATGGTGCGTGTGGGTGTCGGTTTAAAATTCTAGTGAAACAATGGCAGCTCCGATCGACAGCTCCGCATCCCGAATCTCGCAACCAGTAGCCGCTGCCGGGGGCTCCTCTAACGACCGCCAGGGAGTTGATCTAGACCTGTTGCGGCGCCGCGTCTACGAATTCAGCGATCTCTCCACATATCGACAACTTGATCGGTTGATCATCCGTACCGCCGATTTATTCCTTTATTGGCTGATTCGAGCGATCTGTTCGACGCTGAGATGGGAAATGCGCGGTCGTCAACATCTTGACTCAATTATCGACCGCGGGCATCGGCCAATCTTCGCCTTCTGGCACACTTGCATACTGGGCGCTACGTGGTTTACCGCGCGGCCCGGCTTACATCGCAAAGCCGGGGGCTGTGACGCTTGCGCGACACACCGGACAGGCAATACTTCCATTTCACATCGCGGCGCGCAAATACGTCGAGCTTCCGAGCTGGGACCGTTTGCAGATTCCTCTGCCGTTCACCCGTGCGGCAGTTTTCATTTCCGAGCCAATCTACGTGTCGCGACACGCAAGCAGCGCAGAGGTGGCGGCCAAGCAACAAGCGTTGCAGTCTGCGCTCGACGATCTGCGTGATGAGGGCGAAGCCTGGAGGCGTTGAGCCGTCAGCTACCCAGCCGGAGCAACCGCTGCCGCGTCTTTTCTCCTGAAGACCAACACCGTGGGGAATTGTCGAAGAGGTTCGGTGATATCGCGCGAGCGTCTGGCGTATGCAGTCGCCTCCTTGTCCCAATAGTATTTCGTTGTATCAAGAGAGACTATTTCGGCAACGCCAACCAGATCGAAATTATCCTTAACGAAGCCTTTCATCCACTGAAACACGAGTTGTGGCGAGAACGGGCGCGCGACCCAGGAGCCGGGAGCGAAGACCTGGACAACATACTTCGGCTTTGTGGTCTCGATTTCGTTGATCATCTCTTGCTGCATTTGTTCGGCGTAACTGTGCGACTCCATCAGACCATACATATAAATGTAGCCCGTCGCCGATAACCGATCGGAGTAAAAATAGATTTGCGGCTCGGATCCCAGAACCGCGATGCGATCCGACTGATCGGTGTGTGACTTGATATACTCGGCGACCGGGATGCTCTCCGGGAAAGCCGCCGCGTTATAGATAACGCGACTGGCTTGCTCCGGCCTCATCTCAAAAAGAAAAAACTCCTGCTGGTACGCCGCGCTGCCGATTGCGATAATGAACACCGAAAGCGGCAGAACTACAGAGGCTGTGGTCATGCGTCTATTGCTGAAGAGTTTATTCAGCCAACTGAGCGCTGAACTTATCAGTAGCGCCACCGCCGGAAGAATAAGAACGAAATAGTGCGGTCGAAAGTAAAGGCCCGGCACCATCGCCAAAAAGGACGCCAACAGCAGCCCGACAAGAAGCGGTCGTGACTCACGCGGTTGAGCTCTACTCCAGATCGCGACTAGCCCCGCTCCGGCCAATAGCCACAGCGCTATCGAGGGGCCTGCAATTTCCCTCACCTTAACCCAGAAAATGTGCGCGCCTGTCGACAAAGGCATTTCAGTGACATAGTTGGCCGCGTACTTGAATGTCCAAAACCAAAACTTGCCGAATACCCCTGCGCGCCAAAGCAGGGTGGCGGTGAGAGCCAGCGGAATCGCCGCACCGAGCGAGAGAGCTGCCACTTTGGTGATTCCAGCCCGAAGCGACCTGCTCCCTGCACGATACTCGTTCCATACAACACAGGTCGCGGCAAACACAATAAAGAAGATGCCGTGCTGCTTCATGAGAGTTGCGAGGCCGAAGAGTGCTCCGCTCGTCACCAACCATGCCACTCGCCCGTTGTCGATTCCTTTCAGCAAGGCCAGCGAGCCGGCGACCGCAAATAACATCACGAAGTGAGTTGCATGAGCGAATGTCCCCAGCACCGGCTCGCCGAGCGAAAGAAAGGCAAAGCTTGCGGCGGCGGCGAGCGACCACAGCGGCTCGGTTAACCGCTTGGCAACCAAAAACACCAGAAGAATCGTGGCGGCGTTCACAATCAGCAGACCGATGCGGATCCCCGCGATTGTCTCGCCGAAAACCGCCATAACAACCGCGTAGGCGGCGTACACCCCTGGGAACTTCATGTTGTACGCGTACAAGTAGGGCGGAAGGCCGCGAAGGATGAGCTGCCCCGCATACGCATATTCGCCCTCATCTCGCTCGAGCGGGACGTTCAGAAATCGAAGCCTCTCAACCGCAGTTAGCAGAATGATTAACGAGAGCGCGCCGATCTCAATTGCGCGCCAGTTTCTTTCCAGGAATGAGGCAGTCGGTTTTTTTGAACGGGACCCCATAAATCGGAAAAGAGAGGCGGATTATACAATCGGGCGAAAGAATGACGCCAGCGACAGGCCTTCGCTGAATATTGTGGGGCGTTAGTTGCTTTCTTACTTTTCTTCGTGACAGAAGCCGCGGGTTGACGTACGGACGAAATCTACTAGCTCATTGACCAGCGGGTCTGCCAGACCGGTAAGCCGAACGATCGCCTCCTCAAGCGAAAGCCCAGAACGAAGCAAGATTCGATACGCCTCTTTGAGTTTCTGAATCTGACTCGATTGGAACCCAGCTCGTCTCAGACCAACCAAATTCAGTCCACGAGCGCGTCCCGGCACGCCGTCGGTGATGACGAAGGGCAGACAATCTTGAACAATTTTTGAGTTCCCTCCGATCATCGCCAGACGACCGATTCGGCAAAACTGGTGCACCACAACTCCGCCCGAGATGAACGCCAGATCGTCGATGTCGACGTAACCTGCAAGCGCGACGTTGTTCGCGATGATAACGCCGTCGCCCAGCCGGCAGTTATGAGCCACGTGCGCATTTGCCATGATGAAACAGTTTGATCCTACCACCGTGGCAGATTCCGGTTGCGTTCCTCGGTGCATTGTCACGCCTTCGCGAATGCGATTGTTCGAGCCAACTCGAAGATAACTTGTGCAATCTACGAAGCCGACGTCCTGAGGCTCGCCCCCGAGCACCGCGCCTTCGTGAACAACATTACTCAGGCCGAGGGTCGTGAATCGCTTGATGACGGCGTGTGCGCGGATCTCACACCCTGCTCCGATCTCGGTGTCCGGCTCGATCGCGGCGTAAGGCCCGACACTTACGTTCTCGCCAACTCTCGCACCAGAACTGAGGATCGCGGTTGGGTGAATTGCCATCGTCTTAAGTCCGTAGTGCGGCGCGCACCATGGCCAGCTCATCGCGTATCTGCTGAAGAGCTGCCATTAGCTCGGCGTGGCGTTCGGCTTCAGGCGTTGGCCGCTTGGCGAAGAACGATATCGTTCCACCCGGTTCGAGCACCGCACGGTCAACCTCGTCAAACGATGCGAATCCTTGCTTGTGGGCGGCCATCTCAAGCTCGGGCAGAGTGATCAGCTCCTTCCTCAGCCGATCGTGTTTGATTTCTCCGTTTTCGATCAGCAAATCAGCATCGCCCTCCACGAGACGCTCGAGTTTTTCGTGCTTGAAGAGAAATCGTACAACAAAGTAGTTCACGGTCAGCAGCGTTGCCGCGCCGATGAGCCCGCCGGCCACTGAATTGTCATTGCCGATGATCGCATTCTGGACGGTGTTGGAAAGCGTAAGCAGCACCACCAGATCAAACGGATTGAGTTGGGCCAGTTCGCGCTTGCCCGCAAGACGCAGTCCAATGATCAAGAAGACGTAGACAATCACCGGCCGAACTATCTTCTCTAAAATCGACACGTCGGGATGAAGCAAGTCGCTCCAGAACTTAGAGTCCATGCGTTTATTGCTCCTTCATGTCTTAGTCGCGACGAGGTCCTAGCACAGCAGAATAATACGTGATCACCCCTGGCATCTAGGGCAAAAATGCGCCGTGCGGCCGGCAATCGTTTTCCTCATGATGGGCCCTCCGCAGGCTGGGCACCCCTTTCCGCGCGAGGCGCGCAATGACAAAAAGTCCGAGGGGAACTCGTCGTCGCCCGCTGTCGGAATCGAGCGCCTCAGCACGCGGCGCGTCTCGCGGTGAAGGCGCTTGATTTCTTCTTCACTCAAAGTCGATGCGAGCCTGTCGGGGCGCACTCGCGCCTCGAACAGAATCTCATCCGCGTAGATATTTCCCACCCCGGCTATCAGTCTCTGGTCCATTAGGAGCGCCTTGATTTGACGACGAGGATGCTCTTCAATCAAGCGCTCGAAAAACGCGAGGCTGAAAGATTTGCCGAGCGGCTCGGGTCCCATCTCTCGAAGAGCTGGCACGTCGTCGGGTTTATCGACCAGCATCACGCGGCAGATTTTCCGCGGACAAGTGAATGCCAATCGCCAGCCGTTTTTGAGAATGAACTCAAGGCGCGTATATTCCGGACGGTCCCTGGCGGTCGTATAGTAGCCGAGATCACCCCCCATTCCAAAATGCAGAATCAGCGATCGGCGATCGTCGAGGGTGACAATCAAGTACTTGCCGCGTCTCGATGCCTGTTGGAAACATCGCCCGCGCAACCCCCGCGCGAACGCTTGAGCAGCGGGCTTTTTTATGATGTTGGGAGAGGTGATCCTGACTCGCTCGACGCACTGGCCCAAAGCAGTGCTGCGAAAATAGCGGAGTTGGCTTTCTACCTCGGGGAGCTCGGGCATAGGAGAGTTGTCCGTGATTCGTGATGCGTGATCCGTGATCGGACAGTCTCCCGTCACGAATCACGCATCACGCATCACTCTCGCCACATATTCTCGAACCGCGTGAATTCTTTCAGGAAAGCTAGCGGAACCGTGCCGGTCGGACCGTTTCTTTGCTTGCCGATGATTAACTCGGCCACGCCCTGATTCTCATCAGTCGGGTTGTAGAGTTCTTCGCGATAGATGAACGCAACCACGTCGCTGTCTTGTTCTATCGCGCCGCTTTCTCTGAGATCGGAGAGCTGAGGCTTGTGCTCGGTGCGCTGCTCGGGCGCACGCGAAAGCTGCGACAATGCAACGACAGGCACTTCCAGTTCTTTTGCAAGCGCCTTGAGATCGCGCGAGATTTGCGACACTTCCTGTTGCCGCGACTCGATTCTCCCTCGCCCAGCCATCAGCTGAAGATAATCGATGATCAGAAGGTCCAATCCGTGCTCGGCCTTGAGTCGCCGGCTCTTCGCGCGCATCTCCATCACTCCGATGCCCGGCGTGTCGTCGATGTAGACCTTCGTTTCGCACAACCGCCGCAGCGCGTCGGCCAGTCGCGCCCACTCCTCGCGATTAAGATAGCCGGTTCGCAGGCGGTGCGCATCGACGCGCGCTTCCGAGCAGAGCAATCGCGACACAAGCTGTTCGGCTGACATCTCAAGGCTGAAGATTCCAACGACGTTGGCGTTCTTTGCGGCGTACTGGGCCATGTTCAAAGCCAGCGCTGTCTTGCCGGTAGAGGGCCGACCGGCGATCACGATCAACTCTTGCCGCTGCAAACCGGAGGTCATTCGATCAAAGTCGGTGAAGCCGGTGGGCACGCCGGTGATCATCTCGGGCCGGCCGGCCACTTGCTCGATCTGCTCCAGCCTTCGATGCGCCACGTCGCCGACGACTATCCTCGCGTAGGGTTCGATGTTGTCGGTGCGCGGGACGCCGTCGATCAGCGACGCGATGTAGGTTGCGCCTCCGATTTGTTCGAACTCGCCAGCGCGCTGCAGCTCTTCGCGAAGCGTAACCAGATCGATCGGCGTCATTCGCTCGCTGAGGACTATCATCTTATCGAAGATTCGACGGTGTGAGTCCAAAAAGAAATCGTCACGGCGCAGGAGCTCGATCGCCTGATTGCAGACTTGGCTGTCGAGCAAGATCGCGCCGAGTATAGATCGTTCGGCTTCGATGTTGGACGGAAGACCCTTCTCCAAAAAAGGATCACCACCCATGGCCGCTCGTGACATCTCTTAACCTATTTTGTTTTAGAACCCACTCCGTGCGGCGGGCGACTTGAGCGGGACAACCTAAGTGTTTGATTGCAACCAACTACACCGCGGAGCGCTGCGCCCTCAGCATTCCGCGCGTGATGATAACAAGAAGACCAAGGTCAGTCGAGCCTTCGACGAAAAAAGATAACAGCCATTGAGGCTGCCAAATCAGAAATCTCAAAGTTCGAGTATTTCAGATCTGAGATTCGCCGCCGGCAGTGTTGTTATCACTCCTCGGCAGCTCCCGCATCGACGCCGGCGGCCTCGGTTGATTCCGTTGACGCCTCAACGCCGGCGCTCTCCGATGCCGTGGAAGCGGCTTCTGGAGCCATTCCTAGAGCCTTCTCCTCTTCTCCTAGCTTATGAATACTTACCTTGATTACCGGCACCACGTCGCGGTGTAGCCTGATCGCCACGTCATATTCGCCGATTTCTTTGATGTGCTCGCGCAGTCCGATCTTGCGGCGCTCAACCGTCACTCCGCGTTCCTTCAGCGCTTCGGCTATATCAAGCGCCGTCACTGACCCGTACAATACTCCGTGCTCGCCGACACGACGATCGAAACGCAGCTCGAGCCCCTGCAACCTTTCGGCTTCGGTTCGAGCCGACACGCGCTCGCGATCCTCGCGTTTGACAAGTAGCCGCCGCTGCTCCTCGATCATGCGCTTGTTCCCGGCGCTGGCTTGGATCGCCAGCCGCTGAGGAAGTAAATAGTTTCGCCCATACCCCGCGCGCACACGCACTACCTGACCGCGCTGCCCAAGATTATCGACGTCTTCGCAAAGCAAAACATCCATGTGTGCCATTGATGAAATCCTCTTCAGTAATGCGTGATCCGTGATCCGTAATTCGTGATCCCAGAGATTCCGGTCACGAATCACGGATCACGGATCACGAATCATTCTCAGTCCGTGCTGAACGGAAGAATCGCGGCGTTGCGCGCGCGCTTGATTGCGGTCGCGAGCATGCGCTGGTGCGGCGCGCAGGTGCCTGATATTCGTCGCGGCAGAATCTTCCCGCGTTCGGGGATGTAACCGCCGAGCAATCGCCCGTCTTTGTAATCGATGTAATCAACTTTGTCGGCGCAGAATCTGCACGACTTGCGCACTCGCACGAAGCGTCGCGCAGACCCGCCTTGTCCGCCGCCTTGCCTGCCGCCACGTTCATCGCGGCGGCCCTGCTCTCTGGGTTCGCTGCTCATACCTATTCTCCCTCCCGCTCTTCAGATTCCCCATCCTCTTCGTCCCCGCCTATCGGAAGGACGCGCTCGGTCTGCCGAGTGCGTCGGGTGCTCGCGGCCGCCGCGGCATGCGCGGCGCGACGCACGCGGAATTTTTCGGCGCGCTTCAAGTCTTCATCGATCCGGATTGTGATATAACGAATCACCGCATCGGTCACGCGCATTCGCCGTTCGATCTCGGCGATCTCCGCGCCGGTTCCCTCAACCGTCAGAACAACATAATGACCCTCGTTGAATTTCCGAACGGGGTAGGCGAGCCTGCGGCGGCCCATTCGTTCGACTCTGGCTATCTGGGCGCCCTGGTTGGTTGCGACCTCACTCAGTTGAGTGATTAGGGTCTCGATGTCGCTCTCCTCGATGTTAGGAGCGATTATGAACAGAACTTCGTAGACTCTCATTAGAGAGTGTCCTCCTTTTGGATTACTTCAGTTGCTAACCACATCGAGTTACGAATTTCAAGTCATCTCAAATTTCAAATTTGAGATTTGAAATTGTTCGCCCGTCGCAGCGTGCAACGCTTCGGTTAAAGCCCCGGTCTCCAAGACCGGAGCAAGGAGGTTCGTTGTAGAACCTCTTTGAGAAAGAACAACAAGTGATTCGTGATCCGTGACACGTGATTAGTGAACCGTCATTTTTGTTCGATCGTTTCACGAATCACGCATCGCGCCTCACGAATCATTCTCACTCTTCACTCGTTCGTTAAAGCGCGCCATCGCGCGCTCGACGCCTTCGGTCAAGATTACTTCCACTGCTTCCGCGCCCCGATCGAGCATCTGCTCCAAGTGGTCGCGGCCGCGCGTTGGAATCGGCGAAAGCACAAAGCTCACAAGATCGTCGACCGGATGGCCGGGCTTCACGCCAAACCTTACTCTTGCGAACTCCCGAGTACCCAGCCGTTCAATTATCGACTTCAGTCACCAGCAACACTCGCTGGCCAGCCAGCGTAACCTCCGCAACTTTCGCGCTTGCTTCACCGCGAAAGCGGCGACCCCCGGCGCGCTCAAATAAGTTGTCAACGAGCAAGAACCCAATGTTATGACGCGTCATTTCATATTCGCGTCCCGGATTCCCAAGCCCAACTATTAGCTTCATGGTCCTTAGTCCGCGGTCAGTGGTCCGTAGTCGTTCCCGCTCACTACGGACAAAGGACTGCGGACTACTGACCTTCTTCTTCGGCCTTGCCCTTCTTGATTACTTCTGGCTCGGCGGCAGGTGCAGCCTCGCCTTCAGGAACCTCAGCCGCAGGCGCAACTTCCTCGATCATACGCGGCGCCAACACGCCCGCAACTATCTGACTTTCATCGGCAAGCACCTTGACTTTTTCGCGGTCATAAATCAAATCGGCGACGGTCACGTGGTCGCCGATGTGGAGGTTCCACACTTCCACCTTCAAGTGCTCGGGAATGTCGCCCGGCAGACATTCGACATCAACCTCGCGAAGCTGGAGCTCGAATATGCCTCCTTCGGTCTTGACTCCAACCGGATCACCAACCGGCTCAACCTCAACGCTCACTCGCGTCACCGTCGTCATGGACAATCGAAACAAGTCCGCGTGCAGCAAGCGACCGCGTACAGGATCGACCTGATAGTCTTTGATGATCACATTTGCCGGCTCGCCATCGGCATGCGGCAGCGCGAGCTTGAAAATTGTATTGTGGCCCGTGTCCGAGCGCAGTATCGTCGCGATGTCCTTGGCGCTCACCGCCACGGCCACGGAGTCTCCCCCCTCGCCATAGACTGCGGCCGGGATCATTCCTTGCGCGCGCAGCCTGCGAGTCGGCCCTTTGCCTACGCCGTCGCGCGGCGTTGCGTTGATTGTTATGTCCTTGATCATTTCCTAGAACTCCAAAAGTGATTCGTGATCCGTGATGCGTAATTCGTGATTAGGTTCTTCACGAATCACGCATCACGAGTCACTCATCAAATCGCTTCCTTCAAATAAACAGTTTACTCACTGATGTCTCGTCGTGTATCGATAAAATCGCCTCAGCCAGCAGCTTCGCCACACTCAGGCATTTAATCTTGGGCGAGCGGCAAGCGGACTCGGTGGGAATACTGTTGGTCACCACCAATTGCTCGATCACCGAATCCTCGATTCGTTGAATCGCATTCCCGCTAAGCACTGCGTGCGTAGCCGAAGCAAGCACCGTTTTGGCGCCGTTCTCCTTGAGAGCCTCGGCTGCTTTGACCAACGTCCCTGCAGTGTCCACCATATCGTCAACGATCAGCGCCGTTCGTGCCTCGACATCCCCGACCACGTGAAGCACCTCGACCTCACCGAGTCGCTCGTAGTCGCGACGCTTGTCGATAATCGCCAGCTCCGCGCCCAATCGCTTCGCATAAGCGCGGGCTCGTTCGACGCCTCCCGCGTCGGGCGCAACCACCGTGAGGTCGCGCAAGTCCAACGACTGGAAGTACCCAACCAGCACCGGCGCCGCAAACAAGTGGTCAGCCGGTATGTCGAAGAACCCTTGAATCTGACCGGCGTGCAAATCGAACAACAGCACTCGATCCGCTCCAGCTCCTGTTATCAGATTCGCCACGAGCTTCGACGAGATCGGAACGCGTGGCCGATCCTTTCGATCCTTGCGCGCGTACCCGTAATACGGTATCACCGCCGTGATCCGCTTCGCCGACGACCGCCTGAACGCGTCGAGCATGATCAGCAACTCCATCGCGTTCGAATCGACCGGCGGGCAAGTCGGTTGAACGATGAAGCAGTCTTCTCCGCGAACGTTCTCCAGAATCTGAAAGTTGAACTCGCCGTCGGAGAACCGCCCGACTTGCGCCTTGCCGATCTCGATCCCCAAGTGAAAACAGATCTCCTCAGCAAGCGGCCGGTTCGCATTTCCCGAAAAGACCTTGATGTTGTTCACACAGCCCCCACAAGAAAGAGGATCGAGGATGGATGGATCGAGGATCGATCCTCCGTCTTCCATCTTCGATTCTCGAATTTGGCTGGGGAGGGAGGATTCGAACCTCCGAATGGCGGCTCCAAAGGCCGCTGCCTTACCGCTTGGCGACTCCCCAGTGTTAGTCTGACAAGGATTATATTCGAAGCGCCGCGTTACCAGAAAGACCAGCTAAACCGCTTGGTAGACTCTTGCGTGTGACTCCGCTCACGAGAGGATCGTGGCCTGATACTCCTGTTGGTCAACCGTTCGCACACGCTCAGTCCAGTAACCGAGCGCGCGCATCTCGGACTCGGCTCGCTCGGTAACCTGCGAATTATCAAAGACCCCAAAGACAGTTGCGCCGCTGCCGGACATCACCGCGTGCCCTGCACCTGCGGCTATCAACCGGCGTTTGACTTCCGCGATTTCTGGGTAGCTGGCAAGCACAACCTCTTCGAGATCGTTTCTCGCCGCAAGCGGCAGCTCACGGACGCCGTTAGCGGTCGGCAAAGTAAAAGGCATGATAGAAGCCGGCTCTGGCCTTGTCAACCGCGAGTAGCCTTCGTAGGCATCGCGAGTAGACACTGCGAAGCCGGGATTAACGAGCAGCAAATGCTCGCAGGAAACCTGTTCAACCGGATGGACCTGTTCGCCTCTCCCCACACCCATTGCAGTGCCTCCGATCAAAAAGAAAGGCACGTCGGAACCGAGCGCGGCAGCGATTCGAGCGATCTCATGCTGACCGATTTCAAGCCGCCAAAGTTTGACGAGTGCGAGAAGCGTCACCGCCGCGTTTGAAGATCCGCCGCCCAATCCGGCAGCTACGGGAATTCGCTTTTCAATCTCAATGCGCGCGCCCTTTGAAGTGCCTGTGGCTTCGCCCAGCAGCAGCGCGGCCTTGAACGCGAGGTTCGTCTCGTCACAAGGAACTTCCGGGTCGTTGCAAACTATTTCGATATCACTGTTAGTTTCACTAACCCGAAGTTCATCGTGAAGGGAAACGGTTTGATAGACGGTTCGAAGCTCATGATAACCATCCTCGCGTTTGAACAACACATCCAGAGTCCAGTTGACCTTTGCGTAGGATTTGATCTGAATCAAGGGAAGCTTCTCGTAGTCGGGCAATGGGTGGTGTCCTGTTGCTGGTGGTGCGTTATTCGGGAGTTGTCAGGCAATGCTGATTCTAATGTTTTTTCACGTCCTCGCGAATCGCTCGACACGCAGCATCGACCGCGCCCTTGAGGGTCTTCGCAGAGCTGGAGTGAATCGCGTCGCCGGCTTTGTTGAACACAGCAATCTTCTGAGGATTGCGCAACTTACCCGCTCCCGTGTTGTCGTGAACAAAGAGGTAGTCAGCCTTTTCTTTCTCGCGCGTCACAGTGATCTCGGGGCAGCGTTTCTGGAATTGCTCCACCGTCTCAGGTCTCGGGCTATCGTTAGCACGCGAGGAAGTCATCAGAAACCTTACAGCCCTCTGACTGCTTTGCGCTCCAGAGTAGGAACACAGAAAAAGGACTAGAGCGCAGAGCGCGAGACCAAGATACCGATTCTTCATTTCTTTCCTCTAGTTGATTTCTTCTCTTCTTTTCGTTCCGCGAGCACTTCTTCCAGCCGCTGAGCTAGCTCTTGCCCGTACGCTTCGGCTCTTCTCCTCGCTCTGGCGGCGGCACGTGCGCCTTGTGGCGTGACAGTACCAGGCCAAACGAGATGGAGTTCATTTTGGTGTATTGTATCTTTGAGTGCAGCTTCGAGTTTCTTTGCTAGCTCGTAGGCGTGCTTGAGAACCCTTTTGTGCTGCCGCGTATTCCGCTTCGGCTTTGCCTATTCTTGCCTTAAGCTTCTCCAGCGGAGTCATAGCACCAACATCCTTTCGAATCTCATCGAATTGGGATACGCCACACATTCATCTCACCTGCGAGCGTCCGGAAGGCTTCATGCTGTGCTTCTTGCTTAGTGTATGCGACCGCGTCACCGGCGCTCTGTCGTCCACCGAGACAGCCGGGGAGATTCTCGCCTTCACTATCGATTCGAGCTCGCGGAAAACCTTGAAGTCTCCTTGTAGCACATCCCCGCCCAACTCCTTAAGTGCCAGAGCGTAGTGGTGAAGAACATAATCTAGCGAATCGACCGTGATAGGCCTGCCAAAGTACTCCTGGCCAAGCGTCATCTTGGGAGCCCTCACTGCGATAAGGTCTTCCAGGTTGTACACCCTAAGCTCACTATCCGGCCGAACGATAATCGGATTCTCTTTGATCACTCCGTTGATCAGGCGATACAGATCCACATAAACGTACTGTTCTCTCCACTCCAACCCTACTTCTACAGCAGTCTCTTTAGATTCGTATAGGACGCCGCCTTAGCCCGCTCTCTCAGCTTGCGGCTGCCGACCT
>WNGG01021296.1_pt1 | contig 17299 bp, 14 predicted proteins | sample 5400661 | NCBI WGS metagenome assembly WNGG01 (sample SAMN13153372, study PRJNA577476) | soil metagenome | isolation source: 100 cm soil or saprolite under Garry oak tree replicate 1 | place: USA:California | collected 2016-06-15 | reverse complement strand
CTGATCCGTTATTTGGTCGCCGACGACAAGAAACAGGCAGAACAAGCGAGCAAGACCATTCAAAACGCCGCGGACGAAGGCGAATCTCTAATATTGTGCACCGTGGTGTTGGCCGAAACAGTTGGGGTGCTCGAAGATGTCTATCAGCTCTCGAAAGGCGAGATACTCAGTCTTCTGGATAAGCTTTTTTCAACCGCCCAATTTGAGATCGAAGATCGGGACAGTGCACGTCAGGCCCTTGAAGACTTCCGTACAAGTAAAGCCGACTTTGCCGATTGCCTGATCGGCCGAAAGAACCGCCTTCTGGGTTGCGACAAGACATTTACCTTCGACCAGGATTTGAAAACATTGGACACATTTGAATTGCTTTGATCCAACACGCTGGTCGATTATGTTTTCACGCAAGAATGCGGGTGCACTATGCGTTTTGAGGGGGCTATATGGAAAAGGCCTATCGAACCAGGATCGCAGGTTTTTGGTTTCTGCTCGCCTTGGCGACGCTGCTCAGTGTCCCAGCGTTTGCCCAACCGGCTCGTCCGCAAAATCCGCCCGATATTTCCGGGGAATGGCGCCTGGAGAGCAACGAAGATCCAGGCCAGCTAGGAGCCCTGGGACAGCCACCACTGGGCGACTATCTTGGGATTCCGTTCAACGATGCCGGCCGGCTACGGGCCGAGACCAGTGCGGAGTCGATCTGGGGAACACCGGAATATCAGTGCAGACCTCACTCGGCCCCCCACCAGTGGCGCGGCCTCGGAGGGGCGCGCATCCTCAAGGAACAAGACCCCCTGACGCGCGACGTCAGAGCGTATCACATTCAGTTCATGCGGTCTTTGGACTGGCCCATTTACATGGACGGGCGGCCGCATCCGCCAGCCTATGCACCCCACAGCTGGACGGGCTTCTCGACCGGAGAGTGGGTTGGAAACACGCTGAAAGTCACGACCACCCATCTCAAAGATGGTTACCTCAAGCGCGGTGGCCCGCAGACCACCGACATGTATACCATGACTGATTACATCACGCGGCACGGCGACATCCTGACCATCATCACCGTTGTGGACGACCCGATTTATCTGGACGAGCCATACGTTCAATCGACGACTTATGTGAGCGACCCTACTGCAAGCGTGGCCCTGGAGACCTGCAACGCCTCGTCTTTCGCCGAAAATGGAGGGACAGACCGGCACCATGTACCGCACTTCCTGCCTGGCCAGAACACAGCTCTGACCGAGTGGCTGAAGGTAGAGGATTGGGTACCCGTAGAGCCAACAAGGGGTGGCGTGAAGACCCTGTATCCCGAGTACCGGTCGACGTTGAATGGTTCGGCCAGCGTCAACAGCCTGAGAGTCCCGTTGTCCCGCTCGGCCGTTTCGGTCGATAAAAGAATCGCTGACCAAAGCCCCAGAGACGGAGAAGTCCACGTTCTACCGGTGCAAGGAAACATCTACATGCTGGTAGCCGACGGCATCAATATTACCGTGTCCGCCGGTGAAGATGGCGTCCTGCTGGTGAATACGGGTCCGGCCCAGATGTCCGATAAGATTCTGGCGGCCCTCAACCAACTGGCCAACGCGGTCGTGGCTCCGCCCACTACCAACAAATGTTCCGGGCCGAATTGTCCCGGGATTCAGTTTGGGTGGGCGAGTCCGTACATGAATACGATCATCAGTTCCCCGGCTCCCGCGAAGCCTCTTCGCTACATCATCAACACCAGTGCGGCTTCAGACCACATTGGCGGCAATGAGAAGATTGCCACCACGGGTTTCTTTCCCCGTGGCGGCGGATTCGGCGGGGCCGCCCCAAACGTGGGACGGATTGCATCCGTGATCGCGCATGAAAATGTGCTCAACCGGATGAGCGCGCCGGCGGGCAAAGAGGCGCCCACTCCGGAGCGTGCGTGGCCGACGGATACTTATTTCGACGAATTCTACAAACTCCCCGCGTACTTCAACGGTGAAGCGGTGATCGTCTATCACGAGCCCGAGGCAAACACGGACGGCGACAGCATCGTGTTTTTCCGTCACTCGGAAGTTATCAGCGCCGGTAACATTTTTTCGACCGTCAGCTATCCCCTCATCGACGTGGAGAAGGATGGCAGTATTCAAGGGGTGATCAAAGGCCTGAATCACATTCTCGATCTGGCCGTTGCCGAGTACAGGGCGCAAGGCGGCACGTGGATTATTCCCGGTCGCGGCCGGCTTTCGGATACGGCCGACCTCGCTTCGTACCGCAACATGCTCACGATGATTCGCGACCGCGTTCAGGACCTGATCAGCAAGGGCATGACGCTCGAGCAGGTGAAGGCCGCCCGGCCGACGATGGACTTTGATGGGCGCTACGGTTCGAATACCGGTTCCTGGACGACCGATATGTTTGTCGAGGCAGTGTACCGGAGCCTCAGGGAGAAAAAATAATGCGCAGAATGTTTCTTCTCGTCATTGCCTCAGCCTTGTTGGGCCGTACTGCGGCGTACGCTCACCATTCCTATGGTGCGACTTACGACGTCTCTCAAGAAATCAAGCTCGAAGGGAAATTGGTGCAGTTTGTGTACCGCAATCCGCATTCATTCGTTCACGTCCAGGCTCCAGACAAAAACGGAGTCTCGCAACGGTGGGCTGTGGAATGGAGCGGCACCGCCCAGCTGAGCAATCAGGGAGTGACGCGAGAGTCGCTCAAAGTCGGGGATGAGATCATCATCGTCGGGCGCCCTTCGCGCGTTCCAGGCGAGTACAGGTTGTTGATGGTTACGCTGAAGCGGCCACTGGATGGATTCACCTGGGGTACACGTCAGGGTGAAGCGGTCGATTAGAAGGAATCGTGCACTGAGGAAAACGTAATGCGTTTCAAGACCGCCGTTATCATCGCGGTTTTCGTCCTTACGCCGCCGGCTCGCATAGACGCACAGCGGGGAGGCCGCGGCGGGCCGCCGCCCACCGCGCGCCAGGCTGCCGCGATCGATCTAACAGGTTATTGGGTTTCCGTTATCACCGAAGACTGGAAGTTTCGCATGGTCACGCCGAAAAAAGGCGTGTACGAGACCCTTACTTTGAATGCCGAAGGCCGCCGCATCGGGGATACATGGGACCCGGCTAAGGACGAAACAGCCGGCGAGCAGTGCAGGGCTTACGGGGCCGCCAACATTATGCGTCTCCCCGGACGCCTGCACATCACCTGGGAAAACGACAACACCCTCCGTATCGACACGGACGCCGGAACCCAGACCCGACTGCTCCATTTTGGCGCGTCGCCCGCGCCTGGCGGAGAACCAACCTGGCAGGGACATTCCGTCGCCGAGTGGGAATATGCACCCGGAGGACGAGGAGGTGGACAAGTGCGAATGGGTAATCTGAAGGTGGTGACCACCAATTTGCGCCCGGGCTATGTGCGCAAGAACGGCGCCCCTTACAGTAAGAATACGGTCGTGACCGAGTACTACGACCTCAACACGCTTCCCAACAGTGATCAATGGCTGACCGTAACAACAAAAGTCGACGATCCACTCTATTTCAGCCGTCCTTACTTAACGAGTTCGGATTTCAAGAAGCTTTCCGATGCCTCCGGTTGGAACCCCACCCCCTGCTCGGCAAGATGATACTTCGGCGACGATCGCTAACCCGCATTTCTCACCGGAATCTTGGGCAACTATGCGGAGGGCGTGTCCCTCTCCCTCTGGGAGAGGGTGGCCGAAGGCCGGGTGAGGCGCTTTGCGGCACCCTCTCCCAGAGGGGAGAGGGACTTGGCGGTGGATAGTCACAAAGCCGGTGAGAAATCCGGGTTAACGGCGTTCTTGGGAACTCAGACCCCAGACTTGGTGAGCCATCGGGCGACGGCGCTGAGTCCCGCCTGCACGAGGCCGGATGAAGATGCGTCGGTCCACCAGTCGGGATTGGACTCGAGGCCGGAAAACGAGGCTTCCACGTCACGTTTCGCTCGCGCGAGTTGCAAGGGCAAGGCCGGATCGATGGGCCGGGGCTCGGCGGCCTGCTTGAGCTGGGCCAGCATCTGCTGCGGCTGCTTCATGTCCAGCATCGAAATAGGAGAGGCGCAGTGCGTACAGGCCGAAGTAGTTGCGAGATCGATTGGCGCCCCACAATTGGAGCAGCTCACGGTCTGGATATTCTGTCGCAGCTCCTCGATTTGCTGGGGCGAGAGCGGGCGGATGAAGTTCTTTTCTTTCAAGAATTCGAAAAACCTGATGAATCGTCCGTGCTCCTTGTCGCATCGCCAGTAACTGAAGCGCGTGCTTCGCTGCAAATCGTGCGTCGGCAGCAGGCAAGCCGCGCATCGGGGACACTTGAGCACATTTGAAAGCGACGCTTTGCCCGGATGCTCACCGATGAATTTCATCAGCTTGAGCGTCGAGGCAGGAGACAATTGCAGGCTCTCGTACCTGTCGAACCAGAAGGCCTGACAGCCCGTGCACAAATCGATCGCGATGGGCGTGCTCACGCGGCTGTCGAGCGTCATCGCGGCCATTTCTGCAGCGCAGTTTGGGCAGTTCACGGAAATTAGTATCCCGCCGTGCCATTGGACCACAAAAGGAAGAAGTGGGTTTTTTGCGAGGCGAGGGAACGCGACGCCGCTTGGCAGATACGCTGTAATAGTGATTCGCGGTCTACCGAATGATCCCATTTGCGGGATCGACCGGCTCAGCGAGCGCGGCCAACAAAAAAAAGAGTACTAGGGTATGCATACGCGACTTACGCCTTGAGTCTGGGAACGAGGCGCTCCGCATTCTCGCGATTGATGGCGCGGCGCTGGGCATCATTGAACGGCTTATATCCGGTGAGCCCTTCAACCGCTTCAGACGCCGGACGCAGTGGGTAATCGGTCCCGAAGAGCACATTCGACAAGGGAACCAGTTCCATAAGCGCTGAAAGAGCCCCCGGATGGTTGGCCTGCGCAATTTCATAGTAGAACTTCTTCAATTGCGGGGCCGCGCCATCCTTCAGCCATGGATCTTTCCTCTCTATGGCAAGGCGCTCGAACCTGCCGAGCAGAAATGGCACAGTGCCACCGCCATGGGAGAAGATGAAACGAATATTCGGGAATCTTGCCGCCGCTCCGCTATACATCAGGCTCGCGATCGTTCGAGTCGAATCGGTGGCGTATTCAATCGTTGACACGGTAACGCCAGGAACAAGTCCCGTGCAGCATTTTGGTTGCGTGGGATGCACGTAAACAATGGCCTGCCTGCGATTCAGCTCCTGGTAAACAGGTTCGAAGGCCTTATCGCCGAGGTATTTGTCGTCAAAGCTCGTCATCAGACCGATACCGTCGGCCTTCAATGTGTCCATCGCATATGCGATCTCGCGGAGACTGCCTTCCGTATCGGGAAGCGGAATGGCGGCGAAAAAACCGAATCGCCCTCGATGGTCCGCGACCATCTTCGCTCCGTACTCGTTGCAATCGCGTGCCAACCTGCGCGAATTTTCGATGCTGCCTAGCCACACGCCCGGCTGAACGAGGGAGGTGATTGACGTGGCAATCCCATTTTTGTCCATTTCCTCAATCGACATCTCGGGGTTCCAGGGCGGTGTGCGGCCGCTTTCCCGCTGCGCCAGGATGGCTTCAAGGTGACGGGGGGGAATAAAGTGATGATGGAAGTCCACTCGACGAGCCACAGCCGCTGTACCCCTTTGCGCAGCTGCCGCTAGGGAACCGGCCGCTGCCGCGCTCATGGTGACGCCCAGCGCACCAACCATGAAATGCCGCCGATCCATGTGGTGTGAAAAAACGGAATTTTGCTTGGTGTTCATGACGGATCATTGCCCCCAAAATTTTATTTCGCTGATCTTGCCAACCACGCCAATTGAGCATCCGCACATTCGCCGACACGTGTTACATGGCGCTGGACGGCATCCTTGCTTACAAACGGATGGGGATCGCCCCTACCGATGCGTCTCGTCAATGGATTCACACCTCTATTGATTTTGGGGCTTCGCGCCGAAGGCTGCGGGATCACGGATTCTCTTGTTGTAATCATCCGCCTCATTCATCGGGGCGCAGATTGCATCGGTGTTTCCGGAGTACAAGCTTTTCCATCCAGAAAAGGTCACTTCCTTGGCTGGCATCCGCTTGTAGATTTTTTTGGCGCCCACCCAGGGAGCGGTGTAGAACTTCGGGTCATAGAGCGTCATTTGGAGCTCAATGGTGTCGGCGTCGGTCCGCCTGTAACGCTCTTCGATCCGCGCATAGAAACTTTTAGGATTACCTGGATTATCGAGCCACGCTCTCTCGTCCAGGCCAGTTGTATTGATAACGAGCGTGTCTCCGTCCCACAGGCCAACCGAGTGTCCATACCACGCGGGCCCAAGGTTCTCGAGGTTTTCACCCGAAGGCAGTTCGCGCCCATCGGTCCAGAGTTCGCGTAGCGTCCACTCCCACTGAAACAGCTGCAGCACCCTATCCTTGGTCATAACAATTTCGATTGGCTCATTGTCTTCCACGAGCCGTGGAAAACCCATCGGGTTACAGGTGTACCAGGGTGCGTTTCCAGGAAGTCTATTGAGGGTGTCCGGAATACGCCCTTTCATCGCTGCCAAGCCCTCCGGCGGTGGATCAAATTGGCCTGTGGCGGTTGAGTTCGCCCCCGGCTGCTGACCGGCCTGGCGGGTCTGGGCGAACGCTGCCAACGAAAACAAGAAAACCAGGGCCGACGTCAAAGCGATGAGAAGATTTCGCATTGTCTGCGATTTGGCCGGAAACATTTTGGGCTGAATGTATACCCGGTACGCCTGCATGTCAATCAAACGGATGGACCAGATGGAGCATTTTGGGGTTTGCACAAATCTCGCATTCGGGTATATTGACGCCGCCCTTCCGGAGATTTTTTGGTGATGGACTTTTTGGCCCGGCTTGAACAGAGTGGATTCGCGACGTGGGTACGCGAATCGAATTCACTCCTGGCATACCCTAGCGTTCTCTTTCTCCACACGATCGGTATGGGATGCGTGGCAGGCATCAGCGCCTTAGTCGATTTGCGCATCCTCGGTTGCGCATCCGAAGTGCCCTTGACAGGCTTGCGAAAGACTCTCCCATACATGTGGGCGGGCTTCTGGCTAAATACCGTGACAGGGATCGTACTGTTTATTATTGATGCAACAACGAAGGCAGTCAGTCCGGTCTTCTACACGAAGATGACCTTCATCGCTATGGCGATAGGGGTGTGCCTGGTTCAACGTGGCGTCTTTCGGGATCCTCTTTTGGATAAGAGACCCATTGAGATGAAGGGGAAGATTCTCGCATTCACATCGATCCTCTGCTGGGTGGGGGCGATCACGGCTGGCCGCTTGTTGGCTTATGTAGGTCCGGGTGTTGTGTCATCTGGCGGACGCTAAAAAAGGTAATCTCTCCGTCTCGCGCGGGTGAAGTTGACACTTCTTCAACCTCCGTGAGTTGCGTTTGGAGGTCCCTCATGAATTTGGCAAATCTGACACATCTACACCTTCTGCTGAATCATTTTCCGACCGTCGGCTTTCTAATTGGGTTAGGTCTGTTCCTTGCTGCTATTGTTGGAAAAAGCGAGAACCTGAAGCGAGCCAGCCTCGTCATTTTCTTCCTCATTGCTCTCTTGGCGATTCCAACGTATCTGAGTGGCAAAGCTGCCCAGCAGGCGATTACGGGTCGTCCCGACGTGCCAGAAGCTTTGATTGAAATGCATCAGGACTCGGCGCTGCTGGCACTCGTGTTTATGGAACTCACTGGTTTCGTGGCCTGGCTCGGACTGTGGCAGTTTCGCCGGATCTCGCGTCCGGCACGCTGGAACTTGACCGCGGTCTTCCTTCTTTCGATTATCACGTTCGGCCTCATGGCAAGAACTGCGATCATGGGTGGTGAGATCCGCCATCCGGAGATAAGGACGGAAGGAACAGTGGGTTCCGATACAGAATGGCTCAAGAGCGCGTCAATTGCGACGTTCGTCAATACGACCGCGTGGGCATGGCCGTTGAACGAGACCATTCATTTTATCGGGCTGAGTCTCGTGTTGGGCGTTGTATTGGTAGTGAATCTGCGGATACTGGGCGTGATGAAAAACGTGTCGTTTGCTGCTTTGCACCGATTGCTACCGTGGGGGATTTTGGGGTTTGCCGTCAACCTCATCACCGGCATTTTGTTCTTTATTACAATTCCCGAACAGTACACGCAAAATGTCGCTTTGCACTGGAAGGTGGTTTTAATGTTGATCGCTGCAGCAAACGTACTCTACTTTACGCTGTTCGAGGAGGCCTGGGCTTTGGGACCGGGAGATGACGCGCCGCCAACAGCGAAGGTTATCGCGGCGTCGACAATATTCCTGTGGATTGGAGTTATTTATTTTGGCCGCATGATGCCTTTCATCGGTGGTTCCTTTTAGTTTTGGCGGAGAATCGGGATGCAATTGGCCATTGCCGTTGCTGTCAGGGTACTGGTCGTGACGGCCATTGTGGGCGTAATAGGCTACATCATTGACAGGAGTCAGGATCGACGGAATAACAAAGGACCATGATTCCGCGACGGATTTTCCATTTAGTCAGCCCGCGTCTTGGGGTCCGGACATTTCGGTGCAAGATTTACCGGTCCGGGTCTGTCCCCCTCTGGTAATCAAAATCCTCCAAACTAGCTAGCAGTCGCGGATTGCGCGGATGGCCCGCGTTCCGGAATTGGCCTGATTGGCGGCTAATAAGCGCGGGCCATCCGCGTAATCCGCGCAATCCGCGGCTACAATACGAGTCATTCGGGCATCAACGCGAACGTCCAGACCGAGCCGCCAGTCGGCATTTTGCTGGCCGCATAGCGAGTGGCTAGAATGCCGCCGAGTCCCGACGCAATGGTCACATACTGGCGGCCTTTGTGGGTGTATGTGATCGCCGTCGAATTGACGCTCGAGCCGGTCTTGAACTGCCAAAGCGTTTTGCCTGTGTCTTTGTCGAGCGCAATGAACTCACCCGTCAATTTGCCCGTGAACAGAAGCCCGCCGCCGGTCGCCAGCATGCCGGCCGAGCTTGGCAGATCGGTCAACGGGACCTCCCATTTTCTCTCGCCGGTCAAGGGATTGATCGCGGCGAAATGACCGAAGACATCACCCGGCTTAGTTTCCGGGATCCTGCTGTTGACGCCGGTCGAGGTCCCGCCAATGACGGTTGGCTTCGGAGGCGCGAGTTGCTGTATACGCGCCACGTTCCACGTGCTCGCGTAGACGAGGCCCGTGTTCGGATCGAACGCGATTGGCACCGCGTTTGTGCCGCGCGACGGCCAGATTTCGACCTCTTCGCCGGCAAGAAAGCGTTTGGATACGTCCGTCAACACCGGTCGACCGGTGGCCATGTCGATATGCGTGGCCCAATTGACTTTGACGTACGGATGCGCGGCTATCAGTTTGCAGTTCGTGCGGTCCAGCACGTACATGAAGCCGTTCTTGTTGGTCTGAATCATCACCTTCCGGAGCTGGCCACCAACCTGGATATCCGCGAGCACATTCTCGTCGGTGCCGTCCACGTCGTACACATCGTTGGGCGTGTATTGAAAATAACAAGCAATCTCACCCGTTTTGGGCCGGACCGCGAGCACACTGGAGGTGTACAAGCTATCCAGACCCTCGCGAGGTCGGGGATCGTATGGCTCCGCATTGCCCGTTCCCCAATAGACGAGATCGAGTTGGGGATCGTAGGAACCGGAGCGCCACGTCGGTCCTCCGCCCTGCATCCAGGCATCGCTGTTCTTGGGCCAGGTCTCGGAACCAGGCTCGCCGGGCGCTGGGATGGTGTATCTGCGCCACAATTTCCTCCCGGTGTCCGGATCCCAGCCGTCGAGGAACCCGCGCGTCGTGGACTCTCCACCGGACACGCCGGAAATCAACACGCCGTTGGCAATGATCGGCCCACCAGTGGCGTAGTAGCCATCTGCGGAGTCGGCGAATTTCTGGTTCCAGAGTTGTTTGCCGGTCTTCATGTCGAGTGCGAGCACGTGGTTGTCGATCGTCACGCGAAAGAGTTTGCCGTTATAGATCGTTGCCGCGCCTCTGTGGAAAGCGGCACGCTTGATCCCCGATTCGAGCTCGACTGGCGTGCGCCAGATCTGCCTGCCGGTTTCAACGTCGATGGCGAAGGTCCACCTGCCGTTGATCACATACATGACGCCGTTGTAAATCGTCGGCGCTGCCAGTTCACCCTGGTCATTCATGAGGCTCGTGCTCCAGATGGGGACGAGGCGCTTGACATTGGATTTATTGATTTGCTTGAGCGGGCTGTAACTCTTTCGGTCGTAGCCCATGCTCTGGGTGGTGACGTTTTCCGTGTTCTTGCCGTCGTTGACCAGCTCCTCCGTCGTTTGGGTCAATCCCGGCGCGGCCCAGAAACAGAGTAGCATCGCACACAGCCCAATTCTTTTCATGATCGGCCTCCCTTGGTTGAAGCTCATGACGCCCAACACGCTGTTGTAAGAATAGGGCAACATTGTCCGTCAAATTGTGCTCTTGATCAATTTTATGGCGGGGTATTTCCACTGGACCAGTATGCTGAGTTACTTTTGACGGATTAGAGAAAGCCTGTAGTCGCGGGCTTCAGCCCGCGTCCCAGCGTTGAAGTAAGAATCATTCTACGTGGATAGAACGCGGGCTAAAGCCCGCGACTGGAGTTTGGACATTTGCAGTCCCGAATTAATGTGGCATACGTTCAGGAAATGCCGCGCCGAAGGCGCTTCCTCACAGAGCCGCGGAGCGGCGGAACTCCGCTAGCCACGGGCGTTAGCCCGTGGACTAGATCGCCTGCAAAATGGAGCGCGGTAGGCGCGAAAGATGTGTGCGAGTCACGCTAGTTGTTCAGGACGCGAGGCGGCGTCACGACAAAACGTCTGTCGCCGCTTCGCGGCTCTGTAAGGAAGCGCCTTCGGCGCGCATTTTCTTGTTTGCAAGTGTCCAAACTCCAGAACGCGGGCTAAAGCCCGCGACTACATGATGAGGCGACGTTTGTCCGAGCTTGAGGAGAAATCGGGCTGGCGTCCAGTCTGTCAGCGGCAGCAAGAAGAATTCACGACGCGCCGAGCCATTTTTTGGCAGTATTGTGTATCCGCAAAGGAGGGATACGTCATGCGCATGACCGCATTAATTTCCGCGTTGGTGCTGTCGGTGTCGGGAACCGCAGTCGCCCAGGAATGGGAGCAGTACGTCAACACGCAAGACGGCTTTAAGGTGAACTTTCCGGGCCAGCCCAAGGTGACGGAGGCCACCTGGAAGTCGCAATTGGACTACATCCTTCCGGCGCGCGTGTACAGCGCCGACAGGGGCTCTGAGCATTACTCGGTGACCGTTGTCGATTACACCGGCCTCGAACAGCAGGGCATCGAGCGTTCCAAGACGTGTCCGCCCGGCAACCAGCAGTGCCGTGCAAACGCCGGCCCCATCATCGGTCCCGGGTACTGGAAGCAGGATGAGCGAGGGGCGATCGTGTATGCGACGTTCAAACTCCTTCAGCGGGACGCCAAGCTGACAAGTCTTGCTTGGGAATGGCAGGACATGGTTGAAGGACACTTCATACAACTGACCAACAACGCCGATCAGTCCCGCACCTTCGCCTATATCGCGATGCATGAAAACAAGCTCTATATCGTGGAGGGCACGGTGCCGAAAGGATACCCGGAGCCGGGCTTGTTTCAGCAGTCGATGGGATGGGTTGACAAGGACGGGAACGGGATTCGTTATCAAATGATCTACTCCAACGCGTACCACGGTATGGGCGTGTACCCAGTCCCCCCGCTCGCTGGCGCCGGCCGTGGCGGTGGCGCCGGTGCTGGAGGCGCTGGTGCAGCCGGTCCGCCGCGTGGTGGCAGATAAAATCGTGACGCACTGGATCCAGTCCATGCATCACAAGCGGTCTGCATCAAACCGGACTCCTGATGCCTCCGTGCAGCGTTCGAGATGAAGAAAATGAACTACCCGTGGACCGGCTGTGCCAAGATGGGTGAGCAGGGCAAATTCATCGCGGCTCCTTCGCATCGCGACGCAACGGAACAAGGAGCTTCTCCAGACCATTCACTTTGATCTCCAGCATTGATGCGAGCATCCGGCCCAACTTTCCTGCAGGAAAACCCTGGCGGGAAAACCATAAAAGGTATGTCTCCGGAAGATCGGACAGATAACGATCCTTGTACTTTCCAAAGGGCATGCGTGTATTCGCGAGTTCCGTTAAATCATCCACCGTAGGCTGGCTATTTTACTCTCGTAACAAGTTTCCCATTTGGACGATGGCCGAACGGCGCCGGCAAGTCCACGCTGATGAAGATCCAGACCGGTGAAATCGATTCCGAGAAGGTTCGGTGGCCCGGCCAAAGAAAATGGGAGTGCCGCGACAGGATCAATTCACCTTTAACGCGTATCGGGTGATGGATACCGTGATCATGGGGAATGCCGGATCGTGGGAAGCTCTGCGGGGGCGCGAAACCCTCTACGCCAGAGAGCCCAACGCTCTAACGGATGAAGACGGTTTCGATACGATGGTGGCGCGTCGATACAGGCGACCAATCCGAGCGTCCAAAAGGCAGGTGACATAGCCCGGCGGCTTGCCGCGTTGGTCCAACAAGAAACCGGGAAGCGACCGTCTTGCCTGTCGGCATTCGTCAGCGGACAAGGCGTTACTCGACGATCGTAAGCTGGGACGCCTCGACGTCGAACGGCTTCCATTCGCCGGTGCGGCCCTGCGGGTCTTTCGCTGTCACGGAGTAGCGCACAATGCCGATGGGTGCGTCAGCGGGCACAACCCACTTGAGCACCCAGAACTCGCGTTCCGGCTGCTGTGCCGTCTGACGGTCGCGCATCGGAAGATCCATGGTCTTGCCGCCGTAGGTCAGGTGCACGACGAGTTGGGTCGCGCGATCTCGCTTTCCGGTCGCGGGGTCGACTGCGGTCATGCGGAATCCGACCGGATCACCTCTCTTGTACCGGTTGTTCAGCGTGCAGTTGAGGGGCTTGCCGGGGCCGAAGAAGTAGGCGAGATCTCCGGACAGGATCAGCCGTTCCCCGCCATGTTGCGCCAGGCCTGGAATGGGTGAGGCCGCAGCGAGAATCGCAATCATCACCACGGCTGCCGACATTGCGAAAATTCGAGAGACTTTATTCATGGAAGTGAAGATTACCCGAATCGAAGGCTTTCGTCCAGATTCATGTTAATTAAATGTGCCCAATCATTCCGTTGAATGCCCCGGAGGGAATCGAATAAAAACTTGCCACAGGTCACTTCAGTTCGTCGTAACGGCCGGGCCGGTTTTACGACGTTCGCCCGGGGTCACTTCAAACTTGAAATGCAAAGCTGGAATCTTGTTACCCGGATGATCCTCTGCATAGGTAAGCTGCGGCTGCCGGTAAAGCAGTTGTGGTTCGGTTGAAGGTCCTTGATAGATACCTGGAAACAGGTCGATCAAATGCTCGCCGGGAGCGCCCGATGCGGTGAAGTTCATAACGACGTCGCCATGACTGTTGAAGCCGCATACGTATCCCATGTACGCGTTATCGTAAGTGGCGACATAGATGTTGTCGTACTCGGTCCAGCCGACGCCTTTAAGGTGGATCGTGATGGGCGTTCCAACCGGTCCTGAAGCAGGAGTCATACTGACGATACTGGTCTCGATGACAAAGTGAGAGCGCGCGACCGTCTTTTCGCCGTCGCGTAGCGCGAGTCCGTGCAATCCGCCAAGATCATCGGGAATGATAAACGGGAATTCGATCTGGCCATTGCTTCCAACTTTTACTTCGGCGATGACGCTTTCTCGTGGCTCGAATCCATTGCCACTAACGCGGCTACCCGCGAAAGTTTGCCACACGAGTTGGAGAGCTCCAACACCGGCGAAACCCTCACCCCGCAGCATCGCGCGCGTTCCGACGGGGCCCTGCGTCGGGCTAAGGACCAGCCTGGCATTCGCAATTTGCACCTCGGTTTCCGGCACCGGCTGCGCCGGATATGGCTCGATATCGGCGGCCGGCGCTGCCGTGCGGCCGGCTGTGGTACGAAATGTGAACTCGGGCCGCGGCAGATACGCCGTTGGCGCCTGCTCGTAGTTCAAATAACTTTGAGCCTGATATCCCGAATAGACTTTCACCGGGTGATCGCCGGCCGGCCCTGCGGCCCGAAAACGCGCTACAGCGGATCCGCGCGTTCCGGCTGCAGACACAAAACCCACGGCATGGTTGTCCCAGTTGACGACCCATGTGCTCTCCATTGTTCGCCAGCCGAGACCTCTGACCCTAAGCTCAATGGGTGTTCCGATCGGCCCGGAAGCCGGACTCATCAGGAAGCTCTGCGTCACTTCAATGCCGTTTTGTGCGACCGGTCTGCCATCGATGAGGGCGGTTACCTCGTGTACTCCGCCGTAATCTTCGGGAATGACGAAGCGCGCATCGAGACGGCCATTGGAATCGATGTTGAATTTACCGAGCGATGACGTGGTTTCCGTGTATTTCTTTCCTTTGAAATGATAATAGTCTTCAACGATCCAGCCGCCGGCTACCGTTCCCCATTGAAGCTCGGCCGTCTTTCCCGCAGGCAGATCCGTAGCCGCCACACGAACCTGGGTCCCGACGACCGGCTTGTCATACGTGAGATCCAGCTTTTTGTAAGGAACGTTCGAAGCAGAGCCTGCGTTCGCCTCCGGGTCGGGCGGCTGCTGCACAGAGCAGGCAGCTACAAGAAGAGAAAGAAGAATTATTGATGTGCGCATCCGCACCTCCGCGAGAACTGCGAGACTCAGGCTAATTTATTCGGTGAGTCTTGTCCAGCTTCCGGTCATGGACAGCTTGCGCTGTACTTCGCCATATCGGACCTTTTTTCTTGCGGACCTGTATGGCATTCGGCGCGCCAAAACTCTCGAGTTGACGCACTCATGTCAATGGTTTGCGCAAATTCAGGGACCTCGTGTTACTCGACCATGTGGAAGCCTGTGCAGTGAGAGCTTCATTTGAGCCTTGTGCCCTTTTGTTACGGCCCTTCTGCTGGAAAGACTTCTTCCGGGCGGCGTTGATATAGTATTAAACGATGGTAGACGATCCTCGGGAACAGGGTGAGGAGACGGGGGACAATTCGTTCGCCGACATTCTCAATGAGTTCGAAAGCACCAGCCGCGTCGCTCGCCAGAGCGCCGCAGCGCGTGCCGCCAAAGGTAAGGGCAAGAGAAAGCCTGCCGGCCCCCCACCGCATCGCGGCACCGTCGTTGGTGTGTCCGGCGACTTCGTCCTGATCGACTACGGCGAGAAGGCCGAGGGCGTGATGGCAACCGCCGATCTTCTCGACGCGGAGGGTAATCTTAGCGTAAAGCGCGGCGACAGCTTTGACGTGGCGATCACCGGCTACAACAGCGAGGGTATGGTCACGCTTTCGCGCATCACCGGTCCGCGTCCGCGCGATTGGGAAGGACTGACGCGCGCCTTCGAAAACAAGGAAATTGTGGCCGGCCGCGTAACCGCCACGGTGAAGGGCGGCTTCACGGTGGACGTGGGAACGCGCGCGTTCATGCCGGCTTCGCGCAGCGGCATCCGCGACGCCGAGGAGATGGAAAAGCTGGTGGGGCAGGAGATCCGATGCCGCATCATCAAGCTCGACGTCGACGAAGAAGATGTAGTCGTCGATCGTCGCCTGGTGGTGGAAGAGGAAGCCAACCAGGTGCGGCAAAACACGCTCGCGGCTCTGGAAGAAGGCGCGGTATTGCGCGGCACGGTGCGGGCTCTTGCCGGTTACGGCGCGTTCATCGACATTGGTGGCGTCGACGGCCTGCTGCATGTCGGCGACATTTCCTGGTCGCGCGTGGCCGATCCTTCGACGGAGTTGGCGGTCGGCGATGTGCTTGACCTGAAGGTATTGAAGCTCGACAAACAGGCCGGCAAGATTTCGCTCGGCCTGAAGCAGATGTCTCCCGACCCGTGGAAAGAAGCGGTTGCGAGCCTGAATCCGGGCGATCGCGTGACGGGCGAAATCACCAGGCTGACGGATTTCGGCGCGTTTGTCGAAGTGCTGCCCGGCGTGGAAGGATTGATCCACGTGTCGGAGATGTCGTGGACCAGACGCATCCAGCGTCCAAGCGACGTGCTGAAGAAAGGCGAGCGCGTCGAGGCCGTGGTCCTGAAGGTGGACAGCGCGGCGGGGCGTCTGAGCCTCGGGCTGAGGCAGGTTCTGGGGAATCCCTGGGAGACGATTAAGGAGCGTTACCCGACCGGAAAAGTCATCGAGGGCAAGGTTACAAGACTTGCTAAGTTCGGGGCGTTCGTGGAGGTGGAGGAGGGCATCGACGGCCTGGTCCACGTTTCCGAATTCACAAACGAGAAGCGCATCGGGCATCCCAGCGAAGTGGTGAAAGTCGGACAAGTTGTGCGTGCGGTGATTTTGTCGGCCGATCCGGAAACGAAGCGCTTGAAGCTGGGCATGAAGCAGCTTGAGGCGACCTCCGCCGGCCAGTTTGCGCAAGCGGCGGCGGTAGGCGACCGCGTCAGCGGACGCGTACTACACGTCCGGGGAAACACGGTGACGGTACAGTTGGGCGAGGGCGTCGAAGGCGTGTGTATCGTCGAAGAAGCCGCGCCTGGCGCGCTCGCGCCCGCGTCGGGCGGATCGCTGGCGGCACAATTGGCGGCGGCCTGGAAGGGCGGCGTGAAATCCGCGGCGGCCGCGAGTTCCGAGCCATACCGCGAGGGTCAAGTGCGTTCGTTCACGATCAAAGCAATGGACGCGTCAGGGAAGAAAATTGAACTGGCGCCGGCGTAGATCCCTTGGGCACGGAACCCGTTTGCTGACAAGTTGCTGGAAGCCCAGAAAATCGGATACGTCGCCTGCCGCGCAGCTACATTTGTGGTTTGCCAACCAAGTGACCTCAGCAGTGACTCCGTTTGAGAGATTTCCGCCGGCGTGATCGTTGCGATCGCACGGCAAGATCAGAAGAGAGTGGCCCCATGTGACTTGGCTAACCATGATACAAAGAAAGAATGTTGAAGCGGTTGCGGAGAATCTCCTGCGCTGCCGGTTTTGCGATTCTCTATGCGGGTCCGCTGTTTCCTCGAGAAATCGATCAGGATAAAAAGGCTGTCATCGAACACTCGGATACTTCTCGAGTGTGGCTTTCCGGTCAAGTCAATATCATTCATCAACAACACTCCGCGTTCTCTGCAAGGATCGTTTGCCTACACCGAAGTAAATGGTTCGATGGTTCACGCCAAAATTCCATCCAGTTCAGCGAGATCCCGGGGTGTGAGTTTCCACGAGACTGCGCAGCTGTTCGCACGCACCTGATCCGGAGTCTTTGCTCCGGCGATAACGCTACAGACCTCGGGCCGGGCGGCGAGCCA
>WNGG01011249.1_pt1 | contig 17299 bp, 14 predicted proteins | sample 5400661 | NCBI WGS metagenome assembly WNGG01 (sample SAMN13153372, study PRJNA577476) | soil metagenome | isolation source: 100 cm soil or saprolite under Garry oak tree replicate 1 | place: USA:California | collected 2016-06-15 | reverse complement strand
CGACCGACGCGATCCCGATCCTCGCGCTGGATGCCGTTCCCCTGCTCGAGGTCCGTGGCGTGGACGCGGTCCCGATCTACCGGACGAAGGTCGTCGACGTGCGTTGGACGGACCGCCGCCTCGAGCGAGGGAGTTATCGCATGGACGTGGGCGCCTACTGGGACGCGGTCGGCGGCTCCCGGTACAACGCGGAGCGGATCTATCTCTTGGACATCGGCGGCATCAACCGGGGGAAGCCCGACTTCGACGAGTTGCGTATGATCACGAAGCGCACGACCGCCCTCCTCGACCTCGGTGTCCGGGGCACAGAGGACGTGATGGACGGCTACATGCTCGACGTGGAGGCCGTGGTCGTGGGCACGAAGACGCTTCGCTCGCTCCAGCAGTTCGCGGAGATCCGGGAGATCAGCGAGGGGATTGTCCCCTGTTTGGACCTCGCCGGTGGCGTGGTGTGGTCCCCGCTGTCGCACGAGGAACCGGACCTCCGCACGGTCGCGGGTGCCCTCCGGAAAATCGGGTTCTCGACGTTGGCGGTGATGGACCTGCGCCGCCTCGGGACGTTCTCCGGACCGGACCCGAACCTCCTGGCGCAACTGGTCGGGCTCGACGCCGAGCTCTTCCTTGGCGGTGGCATTCGAGAGGAAGACGCGCCGGGCCTGCGGGAGCGAGGCATCCCGCACGCGTTGATCGACCCGTTCACGCCCGTCATCCGTTCGCTCCTGCCCTCGGAGAAGCAGGTGGTTCCGGCGGACGCGCTCCCGGTCGCGGAGCCGAAACGAGACGTCCGCGGCACGCCGGCTCCGAGCTAGAACGTCCACCGGAGCCAGAGATCCGGGGTATCGCCACCCGCGAAACCGAGCGCCTTCAATCCTTTGGCGGCGGACTCGGGCCCATACGTTTCCAGATGGGAGGCGCCGAGTTTGCGGGCGATTTCGGCGGCGATGGCGTACGCCCTGCGCACCTTTGCGCGATTGCCGAATTCGGCAGGATGCAACGAGACATCAATTTCTGCCTTCGGGGGATCGAGCCACGCCCGGCGCGCCGCCAAGACCGCGAATTCCTTCCCAGAGGCCGGCGTCACTGTGACCGCCACGAGCCGCGTCGCGTCCTGCAGGCCAGCGACCTGCGCGGCCGGCCACAGTGCCGCCAGGGTCTCGAACCGCCAGCGGGCCGGCTCCCGATGGTTCAAAGGCTGGAGCTCCCGGAGGGCGTCGAACTCCCCCGCCAGGAAGCGGGTCGTGAACTCCTCCTCGGACCTCGGAACGTCGGCGACCTTCGCCTTGTACATGCGCGTGTCCCAGAGCGGCACGAACCCGAGCCCCTCCGCGACGCGGCCTCCCCCGGAGTGGCCCGGAGACAGGTCGATCGCCCCGTAGCCGAGCTTGCGAGCGCGTTCCGCGGCCCGAGTGACGAGGTCCCGCTCCACGTCCGCGTTTGGCGGCGATCCGGAGGCGACGATGGCGACTTCGGCATACCGTCCGAACGGAGGGGGCTCCTCGTCGAGCCAGACCTCGCACTCGCCCACGAGGTGTCCACGTTCCTCCGCGACGAGCACGGGGAAACCACGCCGTTGGTATTCGTGGAAGTGGCGGCGGAACAGGGAGAGGTCCATTCCGAATCCGCCGTGCAGGTATCGCTCGAGCGGCGTGAGATTCTCGTACGCGACGCGCCCGAGCCTTTGCCACGATCCCCGCGGCGTCCTGAGCGGTCGCAGCCCGAACGTTCATCGGCGGCGCCTTCGCCCCGCCAACCACCCCGAACGGCAAGAAGCCATCGGAGACCGCGCGCCTTTATCCCCGCCCGGGCCTGTGCGCGCTTGGAACGCACACTTTCGCGCGATGCCGGAGGACGGGGGCGGAGGAGGAGAAGTCATGGTGACGCAGCTTCGGATCTACCGCATCAAGAAGGGCAAGATGAACGATTGGGTTCGGGAGTGGCGGGAGGGCATCGTGCCCGTGCGGGAGCGGTTCGGGTACCGCATCGAAGGCGCCTGGATCGTCAGGGACGGGAACGTCTTCGTATGGATCCTCTCACACGATGCGGTCCAGACTTGGAAGGACCGCGAGGACGAATACTACGCCTCCGCGGAACGATTGGCCTTGCAGCCGGACCCGGCGCGCTTCATCGCGGACATCCAGAACTGGATCCTCACGCCGGTGTCGCGGGCACAAGGTTAAGTCCGGCGGTTGGTTCGAGACCGCCGGTTTCCATGGCGACGAATCTCCGCCTCGTGTGGTACACGGACCCGCACAGCATCTGGTGCTGGGGGTGCGAGCCGGCCATCCGTCGGATCGAGTATCTGTATTCCGACGCGGTCGACGTCGAGGTTCGGATGGGCGGCCTGTTCGAGGATTTCACGCCCATGCGGGAATACTGGACGCGGATGTCGGGCGGGCGGTGGAAGGAATCCGTCGCGGCGTTCATGGAGGCCGTCGCGGGCCAGCATCGGATGCCGATGAACGCCGCCGCGATCGCGGGGAATTCGGACGACTTCAACTCCACGTGGCCCGCGTGCATCGCCGTCAAGGCGGCGGAGCAGCAGGGGAGGGATGCGGGGTGGCGGTATCTCCGCGGCCTCCGTGAGGGGTTCCTGCTCGGAGGGCGTCCGATCCATCGAAGGGAGATCCAGGTCGCGATCGCTTCGGAGCTCGGTCTCGATGCCGCCAAGTTCACCGCCGCGCTCGACGACGGCGCGGCGGAACGCGCGTTCCGCGAGGACCTGTCCGAGTGCCGGACCGAAGGCGTCCAAGGCTTCCCGACGTTCGTGATCCAAGGCGCGCACTCGAACGTCCGGATCGAGGGCTACCAACCCTGGGAGGCCTTCGAACACGTCCTCGGGCGGGTCCCGAGTCCGCCGCCCACGGCCTCGTCCGCATTGGATTTTCTGGGGCGATATCCCCGAAGCGCCACCCGCGAGGTGGCGACCGTGTTTGGTCTCGGGGACGACGAAGCCGAGATGCTGCTCGACGAGCTGGCGGTGCGTGGCGGCGCGGTGCGGCGCGAGGTCGGCGGCGGTCTGTTATGGGATTCGACGCTCGGCGAGCGCGCCCATCAACTTCTTTCGGCCCCGGAGCGCGCGGTGGAGTCGTCGATTCACCGCGAACTTCCGCAGGATTAAATAGCGTCGCACCGGTGGTCGTGCCGTGCGCAAGGTCGCGCTTGTCGGCACCGGCCTGACGAAGTGGGGCGTGCGCGGAGCGACGTATAAGGAACTCGTCCAAGAAGCGGGCAAGGACCTCTTCGACGACGTCCCGGAGCTGGAGAAATCGCAGGTCGACTCCCTGTTCGTGGGATCCGCGCTCGTCGACCGCCTCGCGTTCCAGGCGTACCCCGCGCCGCTCGTCGCGGAGCAACTGGGCATCAAGCCGTCCCGCATGGCGATGCGGACGGAGATGGCGTGCGTCTCCGGCCAGAGCGCGATCCGCGTCGCGTACGCGAGCATCGCATCGGGACTCAGCGACGTGGCGGTGGTCGTCGGTGCGGAGAAGATGAACCTGCCGAGCATGTCGGAGACCCAGTCGAGCATGGCGTGCGTGTTGGACCGGGAGTGGGACGGCGTGAATGGCCTGAACGCCCCGCCCTACTTCGCGCTCGTCGCGCAGCGGCACATGCACGAGTACGGGACGACGGAGGAGCAACTCGCGGAGGTCAGCGTGAAGAACCATGACTACGCGGCCACGAACCCGTACGCGCACTTCCCGAAGCGGGTCACGAAGGAGAAGGTGCTCGGCTCCGCGAAGATCGCGCCCCCGCTCAAGCTCTTGGACTGCTCGGGGATCACGGATGGCGCGGCCGCGGTGGCGCTCACGCACGAGGACGCGGCGAAACAGTACACGGACACGCCCGTGTTCATCGAAGGTCTCGGCCAGGCCCAATCGGGCTCGCTGGTCGTGAACCTCGAGAACCTCACGACGTGGAACCCGCTCAAGCGCGCCGCCGCGGATGCGTTCAAGATGGCGCGGGTCACGGTCCACGACATGGACCTCGCGGAGACCCACTCCCGACGAACCTCCGTGGAGGGCTCCTCGGATGCGGCCATCCCTTGGGGGCGACCGGCGTCGCGCAAGCGATCGAGGTCGTGCGGCAGTTCAAGGCCCAGGTGCCCCGTGACCGGTACGTCGGCGGCGAGTGGGGCGTGTGCCACAACCTCAGCGGGAACGCGAACAACCACGCGGTGATGGTCCTCCATCGGGGTGGTTGAATGGGCGGACCGGAGGCCCACTTCGCCTTCGACTTCTATCCCCTTCAGTCGCCCGACCAGACCCGGATCTTTCCGTTCTTCGAGAACTTGAAGAGGGGTCGCTTGACGACCACGAAATGTGCGAAGTGCGGCACCGTCCTGTGGCAGCCGCGGGTCGTGTGTCCGAATTGCAACGGGGACGCGATGGAGTGGGTGGACCTCCCGCGCGACGGTCGGGTCTACGCGTTCACCGCCGTCTACGCCGGTGCGCCCCTGGGCTTCGAGCAAGACGTCCCGTTCGTGGTCGCGATCGTGGAGCTGGTCGGCTCCCCCGTGAAGGTCGTCGCTCGGATCGACGATGCCACGTACGAATCGCTCCGGATCGGCGATCGCGTGCGCCTCAAGGTCTTCGAACTGGCGGACGGACGGGTCTGGTTCCGGTTCGTCCCGCGCGGGTGACGCACGGCGACGATTCGAACATCGTTCCAATATTTGGATATCCGGGGAAAAACCCGTACCACAATGCGGATGGTGTTCCGCGACATGGTGGGCACGATGGCCTTCGAATACGCGTGGCTCAAGATCCTTCAGACCCTTGAGGCATCCAAGCGCGCCTTGAGCCTCGAAGAGCTCCGCATCAACCTGGGGCGGTACGGCTTCCGCCAAGGGCGAGCGAAAGGTCCGCGGCATCGTGCGCTTCTGAGCCCGCGTAAGGTTCATCCCCCGCCGGCGCGATGGTTTCAATCGTGCAAGCGCCACGCCTCAGCCGCGACCAGAAGGCCGAGCCGAGGTGCGACGTCTGCGACGGTCCGGCGATCGAAGTCCACTGCAAGATCATCTGTCAGCGATGCGGGTATACACGCGATTGCAGCGACCCGTGATCGGTCACGCGGGAAGAACGGTTTCTATTTGGCGCCTCGCGGAGGGCCGGAGCACCGCCCCCGCGCCGGCGAGCAACGCGCCGCCCACCGCCCCGACGGGACCCCCCCAGACGAGGAGGGAGAAGGCGACCGCGACGAGACCCACCGTTCCGAAGACGGGGCCGCCGCCGTCGTACCCGCCCAGGAGAATGACCGCACCGGCGCCGGCGATGACCGCGAATACGATTTGAGCGATGACCCCGACGATGCCGACCGGGAGTCCGAGGAGGGTATCCCATGCGAAGTAGTGGTATCCGAGGACGCGGACGAACTGCTGGAACAGATAGAGGACGACGAGGATCGCGACGACGTGCGCGATCGTCGCGGCGATGAGCAGTCCGCCGGCCCTGCGGAGGGTCGGGTCCATCTTCGGCCGTTCCACGTCCGGGAGGAACGACGTTGGCGGCAGGTGGACGGTCGACCAACTCTGGAGGAACTTCGAGTCGTACTGGGGTGGCCCCGTCCACTTGCACTCCTTGCATTGAGGCGCCCCGTCCGTCCGTAGGTAGATCTCCGCGCTGCCGCAGTGGGGGCACGGGCCCGCGCGCGAGCCCACGAGGGGGGACGCCATCGAGGGTCGCAACCCGAGGCCCGATAAAGGGGTTTCGCTAGTCCAACGACACGAAGTCCCCGCGGCGCACGATTCCCCCGCGGGCGACCGGACCCTTGACCCCGACGTTCCCTCGGGCGGCCGCGACGACCGTGCGTAGGACGCCGCGATCCTCGGGCAAGCGCGGGTGGGCCTCCCGTCTCCAAAATGAAGTTGGGACGGAACCGCCGGGCTTCGAACCGGCCGTCCGGGTACAGCTCGTGAAGCCGCGCGAGCGTGGCGGTGGTGACCGCGTGGACGGGCGTCGAGTCGTGGAAGGGGCCGGGCGGGACGTGGAACTCGCCGAGGCCCTCGTCCAGGCCGGGGATTGGCGGCGTGTAGATCTCGACCGCGGGTCGGCCGGGCGTGCTCGTGACGAGCCGAACATCGCCGCCAAGGAACTGCGAGAGGCGACGGTCCGCGTCGGCGTCATCGGAAACCAGGACGTCTCCATCGGGGAGCTCGATGCGAACGGGAGGCGGCGAACCGGCGGGTTTTGGCGGCGTCGGATACGCGGCCCTCAGCTGGAACATGCGGGGCCATCGCTTCGGGTTCTTCGCGCTCACGACACGTCCCGTCCGGACGTCGAGCAGCGCGTACGCACGGTCCCCCGCCAAACCGCGCGGGCCGACCTCCGCCTCCGAGAGCTCCTCGCCGAGCATCGACTTCACGGGATACCGCCAGAGCCCCGCGACAGCGCCCACGTGCGACCCCGTCATCGACGCCGCCAAGACGCCCGCGCAGATGACCCTTCCGACCCGCGGGATGAGCCGCCCGGATGGCAACGAGGCGGACGCTGAAGAAGCTCGTCCCTAGACGCGTTCCGTCTCGATGCCCGCCTTCTTCACGAGTTCGAGGCCTTCCTCGGACCGATAGGCGGACCGGTAGTAGACCTTCGATGCGCCGCTGTTGATGATGAGCTTCGCGCACATGATGCACGGTTGTCCGGTGACGAAGACGACCTTCCTCGGGTCGTTCACGCGCACCTTGATTAGCGCGTTTTGTTCGCTGTGAAGACAGCCACAAGCCCCTTGCTCTCCGGTGCAGTCGTCGTTCGGAAACCCTCGGGCGGTGCCGTTGTACCCGAACCCGTAGATCTGCGTCATGTCCTCCGAGGTGATGACGCATCCGAACTGCATCCGTTTGCAGGTCGATCGGCGGGTGAGGGACATCGCGAAGTCCATGATCAGGGACTCGACGCTCGGCCGTTCGATCTTTCCCATGCGTTTCGGCCTCGGACCTTCCGCGGACTAGTTAAGGATTTGTCTTTGAAGCGGCGGGAATCGGCTTCTTCGCGAGTTCCTCCTCGCGCAACGCCCGCCTGAGGACTTTCCCGACCAGGCTCTTCGGGAGTTCTTTCCGGAACTCGACCAGCTTCGGGACCTTGAATGGGGCGAGCCGCTCCTTGCAGAACGCAACGATCTCCTCGGCTGTGGCGGCCTTCCCGGCCTTCAGCACGACGAACGCCTTCACGGTTTCCCCACGATACGCGTCGGGAATCCCGATCGCGGCGGCCTCCTGGACGGCGGGATGCTCGAAGAGGACCTCCTCCACCTCCCGCGGATACACGTTGAACCCCGACGCGATGATCAGATCCTTCTTCCGCTCGACGATGTGGAAGTAGCCGTCCTCATCGATCCGCGCGATGTCGCCCGTGTAGAGCCATCCATCCCGGAGTACGCGGTCCGTCTCCTCCCTCTTTCCCCAATACCCTTTCATGACTTGTGGCCCCTTGATCGCGAGTTCCCCGGGTTCGCCCGTCGGCATGTCCCGCATCGCGGTCTCGACGTCCACGATCCGGCAGTCCGTGTCCGGGACCGGGAGGCCGATGCACTCTTTCACGAGGGCGCCCTCGACGAGCGGGTTCGCGTGCGTGATCGGCGAGGTCTCGGAGAGCCCATACCCCTCCACGAGACTCCCGCCCGTGAGTTCGTCCCGAGGCACGCCCGGATGCTGCGGAGCTCCGCCTTCGCGAGCTTCGGGTGGTTGAGCATCGCGACGTACATGGTCGGGACCCCGAGCATTAGGGTGGGTTTCGTTTTCGTGATCAGCTTGAGGACGGCCCCGATGTCCCGCGGGTTCGGGTAGAGGACCATGGTCGCCCCCATCTTGATCGGGATGAGCATCGCGACGGTGAGGCCGAGAACGTGGAAGAACGGGAGGGCTGCGAGCATGCGTTCCCCCGGGCGGTGCGGAATCCATGCGACGCCCTGGAGCACGTTCGCCACGAGGTTCGCGTGCGTGAGCATGGCGCCCTTCGGCGTCCCGGTCGTGCCGCCCGTGTACTGGAGCACCGCCACATCGTTCTCGGGGTTCACCGGCGCATCCTTCGCGGGATCCGGCGGCGTCTCGAGAAGGTCTGTGAAGGCCTGCACCCACGGCTCCGCGGGAATCGCGAGGGGCCAGTGTCCCGCCTTCTTCAGGTCCTTCTTTTTCTTCATGGGATACACCGCAGCGAGGAGTCCAGGGAGGAAGTCCCCAACGTCCGCGACGACGACCTGCTTGACCATCGTCTTCGGCATGGCCTTCAGGACGTTCGGAACGAACAGGTCCAGCGTCACGACGACACTCGCACCCGCGTCGGACCAGAGCTCCGCCAACTCGCGCGGCGTGTACAGGGGATTCGACTGCACGACCGTCCCCCCTGCGCGCAAGGTTCCGAAGAACGCGATCACGTACGCGGGCGTGTTCGGCAAAAGGAGCGCGACACGGTCCCCCTTCTTCACGCCGATCTTCCGCAGGCCGGCGGCAAACCGGTCCGACTGCTCGTCGAGCTGTGGGTACGTGAGCTTCGCCCCGTAGAAGAGCGTCGCGGTCTGGTCCCCGTGTTCCTTGGCGGCGTCCCGCAAGAGCTGGTGGAGCGGTTGCCTGGGATACGTGAGGGACTTGGGAACGCCCGCGGGCCAGTGCGCAAACCATGGGCGATCCAACTCTCGACCTCCCCGCCGAATCCGCGCGACCATACATAATGCATCTCCTCGGACGCACCGTTATATCGGGACCGCCCCATCCGCGCGCGATGGCGGTCGGGTCCGTCGACGTGACGCGGGAGGGGCGCGTGTCCGTCGTCACGCTGAATCGACCTCCGGTGAACGCGCTCTCGACAGCGTTGATGTCCCAGTTGGGGCAGACGCTTCGGGCCCTCGTGACCGAGGAGAAGGTCCGGGCGATCGTGCTCACCGGCGCCGGCGAGAAGGCGTTCTGCGCGGGCGGCGACATCGACGAGTTCGCCGCCATGGACAAGCCCACGCTCCTGGCGGCGATCCAGTCCGGCCAGCGGCTCGTCTGGGACCTCGAGCATCTCGACAAGCCGACGATCGCGGCGGTGAACGGCGCGTGCCTTGGCGGCGGGAACGGCATAGCGATCGCGTGCGACCTCCGCATCGCCGGGGAGAACGCGGTCTTCGGACACCCGGAGGCGTCCCTCGGGCTCACGCTCGCCTACGCAGGTTCCCTGCGCTTGGCGCGCGTCGTCGGGATCGCCAGGGCGAAGGAGCTCATGCTGACGGCACGGAAGATCCCCGCCAAGGAGGCGTTCGAGTGGGGGCTCGTGAATGAGGTCGTTCCCGCCGCCAACGTCCGGGATCGTGCCCTCGCGATCGCGAACGAGATCGCCGCCAATTCGCCGGTGGCGGTGCGCGCCGCGAAGAAGGCGTTGACCGAGAGCCTCGAGAAGCATTACACGAACTCGATCGTCGCGGAGGCCCGTTGGCTGGCGCAGGTCGTCGACGCGGGCGAGCTGCAGGAAGGGTTACGCGCGTATCTCGAGAAGCGGCCGCCCAACTGGCGGGCCTAGAGCGGTGTACCTTCCATCGTCAAGAGGCCCAGTGTGGAGCGGGTGTGGAAGAGAAGTGGAGAAGGTGTGGAGGGAGTCCACAGTGGAGGGCTTCAACGTAGGAACGCCTACCGGCGACCCTTGCCCGCGGGAAAGCGTCGGCGCATCGCCTGCAGGATCTCCTCTTTCGTCCCGTGGCGTGCCACCTCGATGTCCACGTCCACATCCGTTTCCACGTACGTCCCGTCATGCACCCGCTCGCCCTTCAGGACCTTCCGCATCTGGTCCGGGTTCTCGAAAGCGAGGTCCGCCTGGAAGACGCCGAAGTCCACCGCCAAGTGCGTGTCGTCGACCTCCTTGGCACGCCCGATGAGCCGCGTCCCGTCCGTGAGCACGTTCCCCTGCATCTCGGTCCGGCTCGCCCACACCTTCCGCAGGTAGCCGAAGCACACGACCTCGCCCTCGAGCCATTCGCCGGGCCGCACCTTCAGGTAGAAGCCCTTCGGGTCGAACGCGTGGATGTCGAGGTACGTGTCCGCCTTCTTCGGGTTGTATTCCCACCCCTCCGCGGGGTCCCTCGCCACGCGGATCCGGAGGTCCCCCTCCTCCTCGCACTCGCACATCGCCGCCTGAAGGACCTTCCCCCGGACCGGGAACGTCGCCTCGAAGGAGAGGCTGCTCACCCTGGGCTTCTGCGCCACGCCGTCTTGGGACGCCGCGGGAGATGATAAACCTCAGCGCCGGGTTGCACGGAGGCGGGGTCCCTGCTCGCGCAGGTACCGGGACACGCGACGGCGTAGGGCTTCGTCCCGGCCGAGGGCGCGGGGTACGCTCGTCGCCGCGAGTTCCACGAGGTCCACAGCGGTGGCGAGGTCCTGGACGGCCACGACCTCGGGCCGAAGGCGGTCCTTTGGACCCTGATTGTGGTAGTTGCCGAGGGGGATCGCGATCCCCGTCGCGCGGTACCCGAACACGGTCCACGGGGTCGCCTCGCACGTGCCGCCCGTCATGAGGGCGCGCTGCACGGGCTTCGTGGCCGGGAGTTTCGCGCGTCCAGCGGCCAAGAGGTCCTCCGCCCTCCGGTCGAACGTCCGGGTGCGGTCGCCCACACGAATCACGGGACCGCCGCCAATGTCCACGCCCGGAATCGCCTTGCTCGCCTCGGCGTTGACGATCCACGCGTTCTTCGTGACGAGACGCTCGGAAATCGCAGCCAGGGTTCCGATGAATCCCACTTCTTCCGCGCGGGTCAGGAGCGCGCGCACGTTCAAGGAGCGCGTGCGACACGCGCGCTCGACCGCCGCCAACGAGACGGAACATCCGGCCAGGTCGTCGAGCTGGCGGGCGTGGACGCGGTCTCCCGCCAATCGAAAGTCCGGGAGTTCGAACACCCCGAAGTCTCCGCGACGGAGAACACGCGATTCCTGAGTCCCGCCAAAGGTGAACCGCCTCGACTTCGGCGAGAAACGGAGCAGTTTGGCGGGGACGCGCTCCCCTTCGTGGTAGAACCGAATGCGGACGCTCGGGCGAAGATATGCGGCGCCGATGCCTCCGAGCAGGCGGCCTTCGCCACGCGCGATGACCTCGACGCCCGGATGATCCATGTGGGCGACCAGCCAAATCGGCGGTCCCTTTCGCTTTCCCCGCGGCGCGACGATCAGATTTCCGTACGCGTCGATCCTGACGGAGGCCCCGAACGCGCCCGCCAGTTTGGCGGCTTCGGCGCGCACCGCGTGCTCATGGAAGGAGGTCGTCGGCTGGCGGCAGAGTCGCTCGAGAATCCGTACGACGCGCGGGACGGCCATCGCGCCACCAAATCGGGCTTTGGAATTAACGGTTTTGGCGGCAGGGCTTTATCTCCGCGCCGCGTTGAGGCCCGCGGCGTCGTCCATGGAGGAAGGCCTCGTCCATAACTACATCGTCGAGCGCGGCCTCGCCGCCAAGCTCCCGAAGAAAATCCTGTTCTGGGACGAGACGATGCGGGACGGGGAGCAGACGCCGGGCGTGTACTTCTCCCCGGAGGAGAAACTCGAGATCGCGACGACCCTTTCGGAGATGGGAGTCGCGATCATGGACGTCGGCATCCCCGTCGTGAGCAAGGAAGAGGCCCGCGGGGTGAAACTGATCGCGAACGCGGGGCTCGACGCGACGATCCTGGCGGCCGCGCGCGCCGTCCGGAGGGACGTGGAGGCGTGCGTGGAGTGCGACGTCGACGAGACGTCGATCTTCATCGCCTGTTCGGATCTCCACCTCAAGTACAAACTGAACATGACGCGGGAGCAGGTCCTCGAGGCGGCGGTCGGCGAGGTCGAGTACGCTCGGGACCACGGGCTCGACGTCACGTTCGTGACGGAGGACACGTTCCGCGCAGACCTCGACTTCGTGACGACCCTCTACAACGCGTGCATCGAGGCGGGCGCGCGTCGTGCGGTCCTCTCGGACACGATCGGCATCATGACGCCCTCCGCGATGACGTGGTACCTCGGCGAGATCAAGAAGCGGTTCAAGCCCGTGCAGCTGTCCCTGCACGCGCACAACGACTTCGGTTTGGCGGTGGCGAACAGTCTGGCCGCGCTGGAAGCCGGTGTGGAGATCCCGCACACGTGCGTGAACGGGATCGGGGAGCGTGCGGGGAACGCGAGCTTCGAGGAGCTCGTGATGGCGCTCGAGGCGGTGTACGGGTACACGACCGGGATCGATGTGTCCCGCCTATACGAGGTGTCCCGGCTTGTCGAACAGCTGAGCGGCATCCCCGTCGCGGTCAACAAGGCGGTCGTCGGGTACAACGCCTTCTCGCACGAATCCGGCATCCACGCGGACGGCGTGATCAAGCATACGGGCACGTACGAACCAATCCAGCCCGAGCGGATTGGGCGGGAGCGGCGGTTCATCTTCGGGAAGCACACGGGGAGCACGGTCGTCCAGGACAAGTTGCAGAAGCATGGGGTCGAGGTCACGAAGGACCAGCTCGCGGCGATCGTGGCGGGGATCAAGGAGCTCGCCGAGTCCCGTCGCAAGGAGGAGCAGACCGCGTTCATCGAGATGTATCGGGAGCGCGAGGAGAAGCGGCGTGGGGTCAGCGACGGCGAGTTCTGGGAGATCGTGAAAAAGGCGGGCGTATCGACCCCTAAGGGTGCTGGCTAGCGCGCTCGGCGACCTTTGCCCGAGACGTTCTCCGCCCTACGGCGAGGCGCGATTGCTAGCGGCCGGGGGTCTATAGCTCAAGGTCGGTGTCTGGCGCCGGAGGTGGGTCCTCGGGCTTCGGTTGGGTCGCCCCTTCCCGGTCGGCCTCGTCGGACGGATGCGCGTCGGCCTTCGGGGCCGGTGGCGGGGCCTCCTCGGATTTTCTTCGCCGCCAAATGAAGAAGAGGATGAGGAGGAACGCGAGGACGGCCAGGATCACCAGCCACCAGGGGAACGTGTTGACGTAGAACGTGACCGCCCCGGCGCGCACGTTGCCCGCCCGGTCCACCGCCAAGACATGAACCGTGTGCTGCCCGTCGGGGACGTTCGTGAATGTGACTCGGGGATCCGAGGTTGTCTGGTGGGCGGCACCGTCGAGCCACACCTCGTAATGATCGATGCCGGACGTCGCGTCCGTGGAATCCCACGTCACGACGACGGCGGAGGTCCCGAACGACTGGGCCTCCGTCGGGGCGGTGATTTGGAGCGCTGGGGGCGTCGTGTCGACGTTGAGGATGACCGTTGCGACCGCTACGTTCCCCGCCAGGTCGTATGCGCGGACCTCGACCGTGTGCGTCTGGTCGGAGAGCGCCGCGAACGCGTGGGATGTGCTCGTCCCGACCGGGATCGTTGCGCCGCCGTCGAGGCTCGTCTCGAGGCGGTCGAGTCCGGAGACGGCATCGGAGGCCGACCAGGTCACCGTGACGGTCGACGTAGTCAACCATCCGCCGCCGGTCGGCGACGTGATGGCGAGCACCGGCGGGGTCGCATCGACCGTGGTCGAAGCGTCCGGCCCCGCCGGCGGGGCTTCCGCGTTCTGGGCGTTGTCCACGGCGATCGAGTAGAACTCGTAGTATCCCTCGCCGCTCGCGTACGTCGCGTCGAATCGGATCGGGGACAGGAACCAACGGCCGAGGGGATTCGCGGGTCGCGTGTACAGCGTGAAGTTCCCGGTCGTCGCGTTCCGGTACCAGAGTTCGACGTAGTTGACGCCGCTCTCGTTCGCCCCGTCCGTCGCGGTGTACGGGATGTCGAACACGCGCGAGTTCTCGTACGTCGGCAGGGGCGACAGATCCGAGGAAGGCGCGTTGTTTTCCGTGCCGGTGACGACGATGTCGTCCACGTACGCCCCCTCGAAACCGTGGTTGGCGGCATCGCTCGTGAACCGGACCACGAGCTGTTCGACATTGTTCGGGACGGCGAGGGAGACGAGGTTCCAGTTCGAGGTCCCGCGGTTCTGGAAGATCAGGGTCGGAACCCCGCCGGCGACGTACCAGGCCTCGAGGTAGTCCCCACCCCCCGCCTCTGCCTTCGACCAGTAGTAGAACGAGAGGGTGAGGCTCGCGAACCCGCTCACGCTCAGGTTGACCGTCAAATCCGCCTGCATGTTGTCGTCGTACTGCTGCACCGCGCTGTTGTTCTGCCCCCCGCTGGCCTGCGTCCCGACTTGGGCGCACCAGGCGCTGTAATTGCCCGTATGCGTCCGGGACCTCGAGATCCCCCAATAGTCAAGTCCCGACGCCGGATTCCCGTCCGAGGCGGTCCAAGCAGGTCCCAGGGTCCCGGACTCGAAGTCCTCCGCGAACACGACGGCCGTACCGGCCCGTGCGCGCGGTGCGACGAGCGCGAACGCAGTGGCGAGGACGAGGCCGGTCAGCAGGACGGCTAGCGCACGGTGACCCAGGGGACCAGGAGCCATCGGAATCGGTCCGATGCGCACCTCTTGGGCTATGTGTCTTTGGGGTCAAGTATCAGCCGTGATCCCAACCTTTGGCAGATCGGCGGCGATCCCGCTCAAGGAAGGAAAACAAAGGGAAAGGGGAGGGGCCGAGGCCCCTCCGTGCTCGGCATTCCTACAACAGGTCCACGACAAGGACCTGGATGTCGATCCCGTCATGGAAGAACGTCGACGGATACCCGCGGCCGTTGTCGTCGTCCACGACCATCAGGAACACGTAGTACACCGACTGCCCGCTCGCGAACGCATGGGTGGCGCCGTCCCGGACGTCGAAGTTCATCGTGCCCACAGGGCTGCGGCCCGTGTTCGCCGCCCGGCCGAAGTACGGCTCCGAGAACCCGAGTTGGTCCAGGGGACCGAGGGTCCCGCTCGACGTCATCGCGCCGTCGTTGTGGTGCACGTTGATCGTGTAGTCGGACCGCGGGTCTCCCGGGTTGTACACGCCGTTCGACTCGCCGCCCCACGACCACACGAACGCGATATCGTCCGTGCCCACGTCCGATGCTTCCGCGGAGAAGTCGACGACCGCTCCTTGGCCGCCGTCCAGCAGATCCTGCTTCAGGTTCGGCAGGGGCAACGCCATCGTCCCCGCCGCGCTGAAGTCGATCTTGTACGTGACAGTCCCATGACCGGGGCTGACCGGGGGTCTCCAGGGTGCGAAGACCAGCCACGTCGGGTTGCTCCCGCCCATCGGCTGCGAGTACGTGAGCGTCGCGGAGTACGCGTGCGCGGCCATCACGTCGACTTTCCCAAGACCGCACTTGTCCGTGGTCGGGTTCGGGTCGCCGCTCAGCCGCGTCGCCGTCACCGAAGCGGTCAGGACGCCGTCCGTGTACAAGTCCGCGCTCACGGAGTTGCCCGCCGTGCCGGAAACGCGAACACACAGCTGCGCCGCCAGGAATGCCTGGAGGGAGCCGGCCGTCACCTTCGGGTCGACGTTGTTCACCGCGACTTGGACCGTCCGGTGGCTCACACTGGTTTCCCCAGGGAGAGCCATGACGGGCTCGTTCGCCGCGGTGTCCCACACCCAGCCCATGTCGTCGTCGATCGCGGAGATGTCCACGTTGTAGACCCCGTTGTCCCCGTACGTGTACATGAACGTGGGGACCTTCGGGCTCGGGAGGCCGCCGTGGACCCAGCCGATCATGTTCCGGAGCAGCATGCCGGTGTCCGAGCCGGTCGGGTTCGCGAAGCCGCCGAAGTGGGCCGTGCGCGCCCCGTTGTTGAGCTCCTTCGCTCCGACCGCCGTCGTCCCGTCGTCGGCCCAGTTGGCGAGCAGCACGCCGTCCACGCCCGCCGCGGCGTTGTTGCCGCCTCTAGAGACCGAGAGCTTCGCGTCGTGGATGAACATGCTCCCGACGTCCGTGCCCACGCCGACGAAGATGTCGTGGTTCGGGTCCAGGATGTCAATCGCGCTCGCTCCGGGGAACAGGTAGTTCGCTCGGAGGAACGGACCGTACTGGTCGCCCATGTAGCGTCCGCGGATGCTGAACAGGTCGCTGCCGCCAAAGGCGAGGCAGTAGATGCACATCATGCTCACGACGCCGCCGCGGCCCGAGTCGATGTAGTCCGCAAGCCGGTCCCCGACCTGTCGCCGGGCGAGGTCGAACGGCGCGTACGAGAAGTACGCCCAGTTCGTCGCCACGATGATCACGTCGTACTGGAGCATCGTGCCCAGGGTGGGCGCCGTCGGCAGGAACGGGTAGTTGATGAAGTTGAACCCGTCCACCTGCGCCACGTCGTCCTGCGCGAGCAACGTGTCGCGGAGCCCGTTGTAGTCGCCGCACGTCACGTCGATCGGCCCGAGGCAGATCGTGTTCACGACCAAGATCTTCAGCTTCGGCGGCGCGAGGCTTCCCTTGTACACCCAGGACGAGGGCGAGCCGTCGTCGAAGTTGAACCGGTACGCGAACCACTCCGTGGGCTGGATCAAGGCGGGGTCCGACAGCTTGAAGCCGCTGAAGACGAGCCCTTGCGCTTCGTTCCGAAGCGCCGAGCTGAAGCCGCCGGTGACCGTGGGGGGCACGTTCGCGATCGTCACGGCGCCGTCCGTGCTCCCGAGTCCGTGGAGGACCGTTCCGGTCAGCCCGCTGACGTGGACGTTGTCGATGATCCACCACCAGTCGTCGTTGCTCTCGTACCGCCAGCGCAGGATCACGCTCGACTGTCCCTGCAGGTCGAGGGTCTGCGCGGTCCGGGAGCCGCGATCCGAGGCCGGATTGTTGTGGTGGTACTCGGCGAGGACCACAGGATACGACGCCCCGCCGTCCGTGGAGGCCTCGAGGAACCCGTCCGAGGTGCCGGTCGGGTAGTCTGCCTGCCAGTAGTGGTCGAAGTCCACCCGGATGGCCACGTACGAGCTCGCATCGAACTCCGGCATCGTCAGGTAGGAGTGACCGTCCCCCGTCCCATAGTTCGGGTCGTTGTAGTAGTAGTAGATGTTCGGTGCCCGGTTTCCCATGGTGTAGTCGTAGTTGCACTGCCACCCTTGGTCGGGCGTCGAGGTCCAGCCGGCCGGGAACTGCGAGGGGCCGGGCCAGTACCCGCTGCAGTCAGACGGATTGTCGAAGTTCTCGAACGACAGGTCGGTCTGGCTCTCGATTTGGATCTGGCCCTCGCTGTCGTCCTTCACCTCGACCGTGACCGGGTAGCTGTCCTGCGGCGTCGTCGTCGGGACGTCGTCGGGGAACGTGTACTGGAACGGATCGAGCGTGATGGGCATCGGCTTCACGGACGGGTCCGGCTGCTGCGACGCCCACCGGATCGCGTTCACGATGATGCGCATGTAGTCGCCGCTCGACCAGCTGCTGTACGGGAAGATGTTCAATGCGACCGCCCGGGCGCCGTTGTTCACGATCGGGTTCTCCTTGGTCGCCGCGAGCACGGTGCCGTCCATGTAGTCCGCGATCCGGTC
>WNGG01003667.1_pt1 | contig 17303 bp, 18 predicted proteins | sample 5400661 | NCBI WGS metagenome assembly WNGG01 (sample SAMN13153372, study PRJNA577476) | soil metagenome | isolation source: 100 cm soil or saprolite under Garry oak tree replicate 1 | place: USA:California | collected 2016-06-15 | reverse complement strand
CCAAAGGTGGCCGCCCCGCTTGCTCATCTCCAAGGCGGCCTCCACGTTGTCCTCCTGGAGGAAATACTGCAGCTTGAGCAGATCCTGTATCGCTCCGGCATAATCGGCATCAATGGCGACCCACTTCGATCGTTGCGTTGTTGGGTTGATCGCGAACAGCCCGATGGTGAGTTCGCCTTCCAGGTGACGGCGGATCGTGGCCGCAGTTAGACTCAACTCCTCGCCTGTCCCCCTTGCCTTCGGTCGAAAGTAATAATGCCGCCCGCTCTCGGGATGGGGCCGTGGCGACTGCAAGGTATAAGCCAGTCGGTTCACAAACAATGAACGGTAGTCGACGACGACACTGGGGCTGGCTTTTATTGGGTTCTCCACAGCTCCTCCTTCCCGACAACTTCCCGATTGGACAGTTGCGGCCCCTGTCTAAACCCAGATGTTCTGGCTGTCAAATAAGTGAGGATGGGGTGTTCTTGGCTGAGTCAACGTGGGGGTTTTAGACGGCGATCGAAGGGGGAGCAACTTGGATAGACTGAGTGCCTATCCGCGGTCGGGAGCCCGCTTGGATGATCCACTGAGCCTTGCTCCGAAGCAGTTGGGGACTCTCCACTATGTCGAGGAACCGGCACTCTCGGACCAATTGCTCGAAATCGGAAGTGTTGTATCCGCCGAATTTCTCGTCTTCGAAGTCAACCCAGAACCACTCCTTCGAGCGGCGGTCATAGACATAAAACGCACCCGATTCTGGATCTCCTGGAGTGGTAAGGAATAGGAACAACGCTTTCGGAAATTGCACCCACTTGGTGATCGCGGGATGTTCAGTCAAATCAAGTAGTCGGGCCACGGCCTGCTCCAAGGATTCGCTAACTTGTGATGACGCATTGTGAAGATTAGTGATTGGGGTTACATTCATCATTCCAAACATCAGAGTTCTCCTTTCGATCTTAGATACGGAACAAAGGCGTGTTACCGGGAAAGCGTGCAGAATGGTGAGATCAAGGTCCTTTACAACACTTCAACAAGACGCCGAAGCGCTAGTGGTGGGTTTGAACATGCTGCTCACATCAAAAACCCGAGTGTCCGTCTTTGCCACAGCACGCACGGAGACGATAGAGAAGATCGAGGGTAGCGAACTCCGCACTGAGATGCTGCAAGCCATCGAGCTCTTGGAGAAACAATTCACTCGTAAACAGTAGTAGCGGCTCCGTGAACCGCACGCTAACAGGTTTAGTTCTCGCTCGGAAGGTGACACAAGCCGCAGTCGCTCTGGCGACTGCCACACCGCGTCCCGCCTAGCTCTAAGCGCAGCCTGTCGCTCAGTCGAGTGCCGTCGCACGGTTCATGCTCTCGGTCCAGTCGAGTCGTGGACAGAAGACGGAGGGGTGAAAATCTGCTTCCTCGAGCTGCTCGATAATCGTTGGATAGCGCGCGCAAAGCAAATTCCAAGTTTTCACGTATTTCTTGGCCACCCTTTGGTCAGCCGCGCTTCGATTGCGTGCGATATTTGAGAGAATTAACGTGTCCTGCGCGAGTTCCCATGGAAGGTCCGTCTGGTGGAAAGTTGACGGATCAGGATAAGGGAATGGATACATGCCGTGCGGCTCAAATTCCTCAAGTGATTGCAGCAAGTAGACGAACTCGTATCTGTCATTGAAAGGCTCGGTTCGAAATACGGTACTGCGCGAAGTGCAGCGACAATCCATGAACAACCCAACTGCCTTGATCTGCTTCTCGGAATTGTAGGCATCGACTAAAGCGGGTCCGTAGAAACACGGAATGGAATCTAGGAAATAGTGTGTGAACTTGCCTTGAGTGAGCACGGCTCGGAAGTAGATATCTCTGTTCCTCAAGCGGTACATCAAGTCCTTCACAAACTCGCACAGGTACATGATGAAGTATGCGTCGGTCTGCTGTCCCATGCCTCGTTCGAACTTCGGATAAACGAGGATTGTGTCAGAAAAGACGATGGTGCCGAATGATTCGTGGCGATGGACATTTAGGCTGCTAATGACCTCGTAAAGATCGGCAACACGCTGTGGAGTATTCATCACCAGATCGGTGAACCCAAGAATGTCGATATAAAGAAAATAGCGGTCAACGAGCGAAGCCAGGTCACCCGGCTCGTTGGTGACGTGTGTGTACTTAGGCTTGGGCATCTTTTGATCGTACGGGGCATGGTACCAAATGACTCGATGATCTGACTGCGTTTATTGAGGCGTTTATGGGGCGTCCCCGATCTCGCGCAGTTCAGCCAACTGCCTGCATGCTAGATATCCACTCCTCAAATGTCTTCGTCACGAGTTTGCGCGTCTTGCCAAATTTCCACAGTTCGAGACTAAGAGAGTAGCTCGCGAAACGGGACGCGCCCGCACCAAGAACGAAAACACGGGTCACAGAGCCGACTTTCGAGAGAGAAACTCACGAATCAACCATCCGTAGTTTAAGCTTCTATAACATCGTTTCCGACCAGGAATATCAATGAAAACGGGTATAGTAAGCGAATTGGCGCTGACTGTTCAGTCGCTTACAGAGCACCCACAGGGTCAATCCGCACTCAATACGTACTCATAGAAAGCTCAATGGAAGGGCAAACGATAATTAAGCGGCGTTGCCGCCGGATACGTGGCCGCGCCATGCAGAGCCTCTCGAAATGGAATCGGGCGCTTGGAAGAAGCGCTCGACACGGGTGTTTCCAGGAGTTGTGAATGCCAATCTCCGACGAGACCAAAGAACACCGCACATTTGCTCTGCCGGAAGAATCTTGAGATAAAGCGCAGCAAGTCGTAATTTGTGACGAGGTAAAGCAGACGACTCAGGTGAGTTTCCTCACTGATGCAGGATGCGATTGCGCTGTAGTACTTCATCGCTTTTGGCGTGCGTTCATACTCTAGCGCGAATCGATATTCTCCAATCTCGGTCCGAACCGTGACAACCGCATCGTAGTCCTTGACGAAGCCATAGTCGGTCAGCTCATTTTGTGAACGAATCTGCATCGCACTTATCCACCGGACTAGCACGTGAGAACGCATCAAGCTGAGGTGGATATCATTTAGCCCAACCGCATGGAGAACGCTCTGATTGCCGTTCTTGCCAGTAGATCGGCCACGCCCAATCAGACAGTATTCGCCCATACTCTGCAGCAGTTCCGCGGCGTCATTTGCGAGCGAATACACAACATCTCCTATCCCGGCCACGGCTGTCTGCCGCACTACGAGTCCTCGTTCAACCAATCTCCTTATTCTCCAGTCCAGTGAATTGCGACTGCGCTCATAGTTATGCAATTCCATGAACGCGAATAATTGGGAGCGTGTGATGAATTCAGAATGCAGGATTTGACGCAAGACAGGAAGATCGCGCGATTGGTTGAGCTGAATCGATCCTTCCGGGTAGCGCATCCTTCACATCACCATGCGGACGTTAACTGGAGCCTTGCACTCCAGGGCCAAGACACGAACGGCCGGACGATGTACCTGCCCAGATCACTGCGTAGCCAGGCATCAGCCGGCATCAACAACATGACCTCCTGTTGGTCGCGAGATTCGCTGAAGGAAATCAGCAGCGTGCCTTCCGACTTCCACGCGGGCGAGCCCACATCCAGGTGACCAACTTCAGAAGCTCTCGCTACCACTAGGAAATAATCGGGCTGCTGTGGTGTTGGCAACATTCGCTCGAATAACACTTTGTTTTGGCCTTGCCAAATACATGGGTCGGCACATTCAAAGACACTGTTCATCATGCGAAGCGGATAGTTCGGGTCGAAACCTCCAACTCCGTTGAACCGCACGTGGCCGACGATTTTCGGGCGGGTTCGGATCTTGCCATTGACGGGAACTCCGGTAGTGTTGAAGTACGCTGCCCGCGCAAACCGTCTTGAATCTCTCGGATCTTTTCCAATACGCCGACGCCAAACACTGCCAAAACCCGTGATCGTGACCAGCATTCCTGTCAGGCTCCCTTCAAGCGCTTGTTCTTCTGACGTTCGGTGTACAACTCTTCTTGCAGCCGATTGATGTGACCGACAAACCTGGTGCCGCCTGCATTGGCATCGGTTGACACGGACTCCCCGGCACCGCTGCTGTCGTCGCGCGGCCCGTTCAACTTCTTTGACAAAGCATCGAGTCGTGTGGAAAGGTCAGCAACGATGAGTGATTTCTGCCGGAGCTCTTCCTGAAGCTTGTTGCGATCCTGTGTCGTGGCTTCGAGCTGGCCTGCGACGCGCTGCAACTCCCCTTTTAGATTGTCAAGTTGTGTGTCGCCCCAGCCGGGCCGCGCGTCTCCCGCTTCCGAGGCTTCGATTGCGCGGTTGCACTGCTCGATGTGCCGGTTATGTCTTTCGATGGCTTCATTCGCCACCTGACGCGAAATGAGATCATGACTGTAAACGTCTGCCATCATCTCCTCGGTGACTCGCATTCGGCGGCGGTTGTCCAGAATCAATTTCGTACAGGCAGCCATCATGAACAACAGGCCAGCCGTCACGGACAAGCTGTACAAGAAGTGCGGTTCCTTCACAGTTGCTTCCAGGAAAGCTTCGCGTCGTTTCTCAAGCCAGGCCCCGTAGTCGAAACCGCTGGGGTTACATTTCTTCAGCAGGAATTCGTACCATGTGTCCCGGCCAAGGGACGGCTGTCGCGGAGCTTGCGCCCGGACACTGGACGCAGCAAAGGAAAGGACGATCGTCAACAAGCCGCGACAGATTAGTCGCCTCATATTCCCCATCGTCAGTGCCCACGTCTCGCGTAACGTGTCCCCGCAAATTCAGGGCTCTTGAATCGGAGATTCGCACCTACAGACGTCGCGCGGGACTGTTTGAGCCGAGGATACAGTTCGGGTTCGAAGTGAGGGATCGTGACGTCAGCGGGAGGACGCACATGCAGGTGGGCGTGGAGTGTGCCGCGCGTGTCATCCGTCATCAGAATTCCCATTTGACCCTTGGGCAGGTTCTTGATGTGCTCGTCGAGGGCTCGAGTTTCGCGAGCCTCGATATCGACCGCCCTGCCTGTCTCCTCATAGCTTTCGAATCCGAAAAATCTCCACCGCTCCATCGTCAGGTTGCGCCGTGTGACGCGATGTTCCGCCGAGGCTCTCAGAAAATAGCTCGCCGTTTCCTCGTCGCGAGTCCTCATCGCCATGGTTGTGTTTGGTGCGGAAGTGACGTCTTCTTTGAATCCTCGGCCGACGTGCATGAGCTGGGGAAGGCTCTGCATCGAGAACAGGAACGCCGTGTTCGTTCCCCGCGCTGTCTGCAGGATCTGCGGAAAGTTTCTATACCCGAAGGGTGCGAACTCATCGAGGACGACGCTGAATAGCGGCTTGTTGGCGCGTCGGCGATGGGTGTCGCTTTCGTACCTTTTGCCGACGACTAACTGAAGATTTTGCAGCAACATCTTCCCGAGCGCGCGCACCGGCTCCGTGTTTTTATTCACGTTCAAGGTCACAAACAGGATGAGTTCCTGCTCGATCACATCGTCAAGCGACAGCAAATCCTCGTATGATCCCGTGATGAGGCTTAGTTCATCATCCAGAAAGGTCATACATTCATTCAGCAGGCCCTGGATCTTTTGTACCCGCTCCCTGTCCTGAAACGACTGATACAGATTCTTGACGGACATCTCAAAATTCAGCCTTCGTTGCGTGCTGATGCTTTCGCTCTGTTCAAGGCGCCGGGCAGCCTGCGCTACCTGCTCCCGCAATACCAGTTCATCGATGGCCATAACCAGTACGTCGTAAAAGTTGAACTTCAGCCCGGTGTACACGAGCACGCGCACAATATCCGCGAGGTAGTTCAATTGGTGCTTCGCGAAGAACTCGTCGTGCAGATTGAAGGAGCCGAACACCATGTTTACCGCGGGCATGTAGTCTTCATCGCCGCAATGGAACGGGTTGTAGCGCACGGAGGTATCGGGCCGGCCAGGATTGAGCACGCGCAAATCGCGAAGGCGCCCTGCGCGATGAATGTGAGGGAGAAGGCTGTAGAAGAATTCCATATCACCCTTGCCATCGAAGATCACCATGGGGATGCGATGGCGATCGTCGGGAGGCCCAACCATTCGATACAGGTCTTGTGTGATGATGTTCCGCAGCAGTGTCGTTTTGCCCGTGCCGGTCATTCCCAGGATGATTCCCTGCATCACCCGAACGCGGTCGGGCCAGAGCCACGGCTTTCCGTGCACGTCGTAGCCGAGGACAACGGCACTCTGGTTCCAAGCCTGCCGGGTTGCCCGTTCGTCTTTTCTGGCGGACACAACGAGCGGCGGATGCGGCCACTCCTTTTCGCGGCGGGATCGCGCCGTGAGCAACCGGTACTCAGGCCAGGCGACCGCGGCCAGTGCGATTAGGAAATAGACTGCAAATTCCAGAAGCTGTCTGCCAGTGAAGTGGCACAACTCGCGCGCAATGTACCAAACGATCCAGCCGCCTGCGACGACCAACAGTACAAGGATCGTCTCGTAGCTCCCGAATGGGGGCTGATGTTCGCGTGGTGCTGAATACGTGGGTCTCATGAGTTCAAGGCGCGCATGTCTTGCTTGCCAGTCAACTCTTCAGAGTTGAGAATCAGATGCCCGATTTTCCTCCCAGTGAGTTCGACGTACACTTCCAGCGCGATTTGGACCTGTTTACTCACATTTGATGGCTTCCGTGCACCAATCCCCAAACGGAAAGCACCCGGTCACTTTCTCTACTTCCCCCAATGACAGCCTCTTCCATTGTGGGTCGCAGAACTCTTTCCTCCGTCGGTCCCATTGCAACTCCACCATGTCGAATTGCTCAGAATACTCGAGCCCTATGGCGCACTCCTCACCTCTCAAGTCGTAGTGTTCGACCAAGACGAGGTCCCACGGTGCGATTTGGAACTGCCGGCATATTTCAACCGCAACAGTCTCGATCGTGTTTGTAATGCTCGAGCCGGAATGCAGCCTATAGGTCAGGTCCGTTGCGATGACGACAACGCGTCGACCGCGCCGATACATTCTGAGCCAGCACCTGACGGTCTTCTGGTTGTAATCCTCATACTCCAACATCGAGTGCCGCGGCACCTGGGAATAACTCTCACACAGACGTTCTGGCTGCCCTTGAGACAACTCGTTAATCAGTCCTTGCGCACGCTGCTCAAAGTCGTACCGCATCAACAACGCCTTCTTGCGCAGCCGATCCTCTTGCCGCTTGCGCATCAGGAACCTGAATCTCGCCACCGCCCCCATGCGCACCCCTGGCAGTGAATCGCGTACCGCGTAACCGGTCCTTGACGGTAAGCGAGCGATGCTAGGCCGCACCGGGCGCGCCAGAGAGCTAAAGATGTTCAGAGCGACAGTGACCAGATATCCGACGGCGAATGAGATCAGCAGGGCCGAGTTCGTATTCTTGGTCCCGGGAAGACCGAGCGTGTTCCCCACGCAGTAAAGGCTGAAGAGCGCGGGCACACTCAGCGACAGCATTTGGAGGTCTGGAATGAGAACTGCGATTGCTTCGACGACCTGTACAACGACTTCCATCGCTGCACCTCGCTTAATTCGCGAAGTTGAAAAAAACAAACCAACCCACGGCGAAGGCGAACAGGCCCACGGCAGTGACAAACCCGCGTCTCGGCAAACGCCACGCCTCCGGTTCAAATGGGTTCCGCGGATTGAGAACGATGTCCACGATTACTTTGCCGAGACCGATGTCCCGCCGTTGTTTGAAGTAATCCTTGAGCCATGCATGGGCCTCATCCGCTCTAACGCGTTTCGGCATTTCAAAGCACCAGCGTTGCGCTAACCGGGCCCTTGGGGCCTGCAAGAAAGGTCACGCGAAGCACGACGGGCTCCATGTGCTCTTGAGGAAGCTTTATTACGACAATGCCCGTCTTCTCCTGCCCTGGCTCGATTCTTTGTGAGCGTATCTCGCTGTTTGAAACCTCGACTGACGTTTCACCGCTACTCTTCAATCTTGCCGACTCAGTCGGGCTCAGCTGATAGTTTGAAAGCGGGTAAAGGGATTGGCGGTAATGCGGTGCAGTAAGTGCGGCCGCCTGTGGTGCTCCGGGGACATAGGCTTTGTTGGTGTTGTTACGAATGGTGTACCGGATCAAGACCTGCCCGTCGTGTTCCAGCAAATCCGTCAGGTAAAGGGCAATTCGGTTCTTGTCGGGGAGCGACCCATACAAACGGACGGGCTTAGCTTCGATGAGCACCTCCGCTGGCGACGGACCACTCGGCTTGACAGCCCGATTCGCGGAAACCTTGGCCTCTGGTGGATCTGCAACTGGCTGGTCAATCGCGAAATCCATTTGCGGGACGGCTCCCGCGGGGTCGAGTTCGTAATTGAAACGGCCCGACGCCGTCCACACAAACAGATTGGTCGCGACGCTCTCTTCCGTTGGTTCGATGAAGACTTTGTTCTCGCGCCACTCCACTTTGAATACGGGACTACCCACCGCAACCATGCTGACCGGCTCAGTCATTTCGAGAACCGTCAGGTGGTTCAACGCGGTTTGGACGTGGAGGATCTGACCGCGGCTCGGCTTCTGCACTTCCACTTTTTGTCCCCAGGCCGGCCATGAGAGGGCTGCAACTGCTGCAAAAGAAAGCCAAATCTTGTTCACTTCCGCTTCTCCTTCCCATCCTTATATATACGGGTGCCCAGGAGGCCCCGAACCTCAGGCCCCCTGGACAACATTTGGTTCACGATGGAGTTTCTCCCTGTGCGCGGGCCGTGCTCGGACCACTCAGCGAAGAATCTTCGCCGCAAGTTCCGTCACACGGTTTGCTCAAGGTTGTTGTTGAGCGCTTTACGGTGGTGTGCTGGCGAATGTCTTTGAACACCAGCTTGCCATCGCGGATCGTGCCGGACCCGTATCGCATCGGGAATGGCTGCACGCGATCGACAACCTTCCCATCCACGAGCACTTCTCCCTTCTTCGATATCTGAAGGAGGAAGATCTTGCGCTCGTGAGTGCTGCCGTCGCCGTTGGGGAATTGTTCAACGAGGAAAACGCGGCCTTCCTCGTCAAACTCGATTTCACCATCCACGAGATCGGGCACAAAGACTTGCACAGGGGTGCTGCCAGTCTCCTCCGCAATCTTGTCGATGATTTCCTGTGGGAAGGCATGAAACAGCAGCGAGCCGTTTCCTTTCCCCGCACAGATGACTGCGTGCAGGGACTGGCACCAGCCGCGCCGGTTCTGCTTCTTCCCGTCTCCCCACGCTCGAATGATCGAGCGTAAAGCCTGAAATTCCTCGCGGGACCTTTCCTTGTAGGCATGGACGGCACTCCGGGCGGCGTTGCGCCGGGTACGTGCTTCGTTCCTGGTTGATTGGTCGTTCCGGTTGGCCTGATATTCAGCCTCGGCTTTCGCCAAGGCTTCATCCAAAGCCTGTTTTTCCTTGATGAGTTTTCCGACTTCCTCCGCGTAGATGCGGTTGACCAACCGGCACTCCTGGGACATTTCTCGCGTGAAATGCTCGTTGGTAATCAGCCCGTGGAAGTCGGCGATTGGCAGTTTCGCGGAAAAGAAGTCTTCGACTTCCTTTCTCGCTAGGTTATAGAGGTACCCGATCTTGTCAGTGGGTAGGGCTTCCACATGCACCGGCATGTCGCTGACCCGCTCTCTGTCCTTCAATTGCAGCCAGGGCGCGAGTGGCACCTTCTGACGGATCTCGGCGATGAGCTGTTGGTTCACCTCGGTGCCCCACTTCAGGCTGTCTAAGGCATGCTGCAGTTCATCCACGAGTTGGTAGGCCTCTCCTCGAAAACCAGCGGCGTAACAGGAGGTCTTCAGGTCGGTGATCGAGCCAATCTGATTTCCTTTGGCCTGATTCGCAACCAGTGCGAGATTCCACCAAGGACTCTGCTTCTTGGTGCGCTTTGATTTCGCTTTTTCGTGCCGGTCCTGGTGTGCGAAACGGCTTTCCACAAAGCGGGGGAAGCGATCGCCTTCGACCACGGCTACGAGGTCGAAGTCGAAATCTCCTCCGTTCTTGGCAGCAGTTTCGCTGTGTAGGGTGAATGCTCCGTCAAGTCTGATCTGCTTCTCCACCAAGTCCACGACTGCCTCGCTGTCCATCGAGCAGCCGTTTTGCTCTTCGATGACTTGCGTTACGAGGTCGACCGCCTCTTCGGCAGATACCCGCGTGTAAGGAAGCAAATCTTCGAACATGCGGATTGGGTAGCGCACGACCAAACCCTTCGGGCACGGAACCGAACTGATGGCTCGGTCCTGTGGCAGCCAGTCGGATGCGGCGACGACCTGCCCCTGATACAGACTGAGGAAGCCGTCGTCGGCAAGAGCAAAGCCTGGGATCTTGAAACCACCAGCCGTGCAAAGCTTGAATGCCCACTTCGCCAGCAAGCGGTTCAATGCGTTGTTGATGTAAGGGTGTTTGATGAGGTAGCCACTCGAATCCACTTTGAGCACAGCCTCAACAACGGTGTGCTCGAATGAGGTGTATTCCGAGTCGTTCGCCTCTTCCCATGGAGCTTGTGCGTGGGATGTGCCCAGGAGTTCGATGACTTCATCGTAGTTGCCATCCTCGCATGCCGTCCGCAGCTTGCGCGCCTGCTCCATTGCAAACGGCACGATTTCGAGTTGGATGGACTCCCAGGGCGCGTGTTCGATAAGTGTGTAACTGCTATGGAGATCGAGCGTCCTTGAAACCTCCCGGATGCCAAATACCACCGGTCCCCGGTAGCTCCTGACCTCGATCTTCGGCCGTCGCCAATGGAGGAAGTCCAAGAATCGCGTGGATTGTTTGTACTCGGGTTTCACACACGACTCTGGCAAGATGATGTCCGCCCCGAGTTTCTGGGCGACATCGTCCGGCATCACCTTGCATGCTCCCTTGGCCTGCGTGTTTTCGAATGCCAACCGGAACTGATAGAGACGGTGCCCGGGCAAATGAAAACGCTCGAACACCGACCGCGAGATCCAACCCCGGCAGTCATTCGTGCCCAACGTGCGGTCTTTCACAACCATCACCCTTGCGTCGGGCAACTGGATTCGCTGCTTGCACGGCGAGACCAGGATCCCGAAGTAGGTGATAGCTGCTTCCGGCCATTTACGGAAACGCTCCGCAATGGCCGGCTCGTAGCGTTCGTCCACGGCGTAGAACTTGCCGCTCTTTGCCGAGGCGCTTGCGCCGACGAGCCGATACCGCACGCCATCTATACCGAAAGACCTCATCGCTTTTTGAACTTCGTTTTCCTGGTGATCCTCCAACCTTCCAGGTGGGACATTGAGCCGTGCGACACGAATGCCGGGATAAAGACCCTGGAGGAGCGTATTCGCCAGTTGCTCCTCTTGGGTCAATCTCGGCAGCCGCTGTTTCATTTGTCCCATCTCGTTGATGTCGAGCGTCACTACAGGCATTCCACTCACCGTTTCAGTCGGCATTTCCTCCTCCTTATTTCCGTCCGGCAAAGAACAGACAAGGAGGCCGTTGCCGCCGGTCTCTTCGCTGTCCTGGGCCGAAAACGAGGTACGGGTTTCCGGTCAGGCTCGCGAAGAACCGAACCAGGTTTAGTTGTTTAAGCGCAGATCAACGCGTTGGACCTCCTCGTTGCTGCACGTCTTTCTCCTTTGTTTGCTCGGCATAAACAAACCAGGAGTTTGCTGACTCACTCTTGTGGGCCTGACAGGGCACACGTCGAGCAAGCCAAGCACTGATCCACAATCATTGGAGCTTGTGGACGGCTCTCGACAGACCAACTTCAGTCTGTGAAGAAACTTTTGCTATCCCGTCTTGGGCCCACCGCGAACGGCTTCCCGGCCGAGTTGCGGCTTCTTACCCGAGAAATCGGCAACACCTCGCCACTCGGAAACCACGAAGTAGCTCAGGCCGGTCTTGAGGGATTCCACCATTGCCTCCGCTTCTCCCGGGAACTCCTTGCTGAACTCGGGAACGCCGTGACTTCCTCCTGGTTTGGCAAGAAAGAAGCGTTGCCCTTCCACGCCACGCGCCTGTCCTATTCGCAGATTGCGAGTTCCACGCGAGGAACGGCTCGCCTGCAAATCTTTCCCATCTCCGACCGCCTCTGTTGCACCTACCGCCACGTTGAAGTCCTCCTTTCCTCTACTCCACCGCCTTCGAGTGCATGCCTCTTGGCGGCAAATCGTTCAAGGTCTGTCCTTGTCGAGGGCGCTCTTTTGCAGCAGCCCCGCCTCTCGTTCGCCAACCATCTGTTGTTCGCCGTACTCGGCCACGAGTAGTCCGCTCGGATTCAATTCTGAGCGAGCCGTTTCGACCAGGCGCAAGTTGTACCGCGCGACGATTTGGTCCGTCGCCTCCGTCGCATTCTTCACACGGTGAACTTCCTTTACGCCGAAGACCGTGTAGGTCCAAGGCGTTCCCTTCACGTGCTCAATCGAGCGAATCGCGAAATCTGAAATCATGTGGTCGCTTTTAATCTTTCCCACCGTGTCCTCGTCGCGAAGTTTGTTCATGGAATAGACGCGCAGGTTTGCCGTCATCATGTTCAAAGCCTCGGCAATGTTCCGGTCCACCGAGTCCGGCGTGTACGTGAGATACCGATCAAGAAAATGGCGCACGACCGCTCGGCCTTCGAGATCTGTAGGTGCAACGCCCGGAGAAGGATCTGCGGACGAGGCATCCACAGAAAGGCTGAATGTTGCCACCTTACCGGCATGGGGCCCGCCCACAACCGAAGCGTTGCCATCGCTGTCGACGCGGATCACGGTCGGCGGTTGCAGGCGAACGTAGATGGCGAAACCCAGAGAGGCCATGGCAAGCACGCCAAAAATCATTGCTAACAGCATGGCGCGGTTCGCATAGGCCCGGAGCATGCCGTCGTGCTCGTAATACTTCGTATACCGAGTGACCTCAGGAAGCTCCGACATCCGGTCTATCTTTCTCATCTGCTATTCCCCTCCTCTCAGTCCTCGGTAAGCCGACCCGAACGAGTAGCCGACGTGCCACGCCATGGCATGCGGAATGTTGAACGCGCGATATTGGCCGGGTCTGGCGAAGGAACGCCCTGCCGAAACGGGTGAAGACGAAGGGGATGCTGTTGTTGTCGCGGAGGAAACATCGCTGTCTCCGCCGCTGGGCATAGCAGCACTCACCCCACTCATTGCGCTGCCCGATGGCGGTGTTGGCGACATCGATGTGGACGCAATGGCTGCAGCCGCGGCACCGCCAACTGGAGACACGCTTGCGCCAGCGGCAAGCGGCGCGGACGACGCAGTCCCTAGTCCCGCCGGTGGCGGAGGAGGTGGTGCCGCTCCTCCTCCTGCCTGAGAGGCGAGCATACCCTCTCCCATGCCGCTGAATGACGCAGCCGCCAAACCGGCGACGGCGCTGGCAGTTGTCGTGATGGCGCTGACGACCGTCATCATGGTGCTGCCCACGTCACCACGAACAATGCGGCTGGCAATGAATGGAATCAATGCAATCGAGAGTGAGAAAATACTTGCAGTGAGGGCTAGGAGTATCATTTCGCTCGAACCAACGAAGCTGTTCAGAACTCCGTTGGCGCCCAAAACCGCATTTATGCTTGAGAGATTCACCGCAGACATGAGGACTTGAAGGATCGCGTAAATGAGCCCCCAGGCCTGAAACGTCATGAGGTTCACGAGGTAGGTGCGTGACAACTGGCCGAGGCCACGCGCCGGCAACAGCGCCAAGACAAATGGACCCGTCACGTAGAGAACCGACCCATACATCGCATAAAAGACGGTGAAGATGAGATAGCAAACGGGGAATAGGACGAACGCGCTCAGGATCAAGATCAGGCTGATGACTCCCGAAGCCAGGCCCGTCACAAGATTCCATAGAGATGTATTTCCATTTGTCTGCCAATACTGGGCCAACTGGTTCATCCAATTCGCGAAGAGATCTCCGACGCCCGTTGAGTTGTAAATGAAGTTGGCGACGGAATTGAACATTCCGTTGACGTCGCGAAAGACCGCGCCGTAGTTGGCGAATACCAGTCCCAGAATCAGATACTTGATTCCCGAAATCGCAAGCATCCGGACATCTCCCCCGGAGGCGAATGCCTGGTACGCGCTATAGAGGAAACTCAGGAGAAGGATTGTCCCGGCAACGCCCAACACAGCGCCCGTAACGTTCGCGCTGTCGATTCCATTCAGCGCTGTTTGGAGTAGTTGCTGAAAATAAAACACGGTTCACTGCCTCTTCAGGAGGTTGTAAATCTGCTGCTGCACAGCGGCGGCATTTGCAGCGCCGTTTTTCACATTCGCGCTCGCGTTGGCCAGATCGATGGCGCGCACGCGCATCAGGTCCGCTGTTGCGGACTGCGTGTATGCATTGGCGCGAACCAGCCATGCATCTGCCTGCGCTTCAATAATCGGTGCGCTCCCGGGGGCGGCTGTTTGAATGCTTTGGTTGATCTGATCTGCCGCTTGTAGTTCGAGGTCGGCCAGAGCATCGATCTCGATTGCTCTTTTCATTGCTGCTTGCGCCGTAGCGTCCGTCATGTCAGTGATATCGCGCACCTGGGGGGAGGCCGCAGTCGCATCCGGCACTGCTCCATAAACAGCCGTGTATTGCGCCCCGGTTTGGGCGATCTGGTTCGGATCACGAGAAAGCAAGTTTTGCTCGAACTGCTGGGTGGCCGGCAGAGTCGCACTGTTCACCGGAATACGCATTACTCCCTGAATCTGATTGAAGATTCCCTGAACGCTTCCCGCGAGCGAACGGGCTTGATTGATTAAGTTCTGCGGCCAAACGACAGTTTGCTCGAAGTTCGAGATGTCTTTCTCGATCGACAGAACGCTATTCAACCCTCCGCCGATGACGCTACTTAACGTGCTGCTGATCGTGGTTAGACCAGTCGCGAGGATGGCGCAGCAGGGGTCGACAAATTGACTCCTAATGGGCTTTGGCGCAAGGAGAGTAAAGACCACCAACAGAACAAGGGTCCGGACCTTGTGTCCCCAAGCCCACCTCAATCCTCGTTTCACACCGTGGATAGCATTTATCATCGGATTTCTCCTCTCCTACTTCCGTTTCAGCAGATTCAGAATCTGCGCGTTCACATCTCCGGTCACCGTTGCTCCGCGTTTACGAAGGGCATTCTCGTGAGCCAGCCGGGCTGCTTCCTGGCGCAATTCAGCCGCGAGCATTTTCTGCGTGAGGGCCTGACTCTGAATGCTGGCGACGACTGCGGTCGCTGTTAGAAAAGGCGCTGATCCTGGAGCTGCCTGGCTGGCAGCGTTCTCCATGTTATTGGCGGCCTGCAGGGTCAGATCACCGGCAGCGTCGCTCATCTTCAGCGTTTTCAAGTTGTCGACAGCCAGTGCGTCATCCATGTCCATCATCGTGCGGTCTGCCGGGCTGACCACCGTCGTGTTTGGCACGCTGCCATAGGTTGTTCCGAACGAAGTGGTCAGGCTTGCGAAATCATTGGTTAGGTGATTTCGCATGGCGTTCTCGAGGCCGATCGGATTGGGTAGCGTGGCGCTCTTCAGGTTGATGCTGAAAATGTTCTGCATGACACTTCTGTACTGGCCGATCATCTGCGTCACCATGGCCTTCGCCTGGTTGATCAACGCGACAGGCCATGTCGCTTGCCTGTAGAGATTGCTAATTGCAGTTCGCACCGAATTGATTGCATTCAACCCCGTCTTGATCACACCGTTGATGACGTTCAGCACGGACTGAATTGCTGCCACAAGGCTCCCTTGCGCCTGTGCTGGCGGCGGACTGACAAGCGTCACGGCCAGCACACCGGCCAGTGTGAGAGCCAGCACTTGCCGCCGGGTTCTTGCGATGACCATCCAGTAGGAAAAAATGACGAAGAAAAGGCCGAACAGTACGTTTGTCAAAAACACCACGGACACTCCTTCCATAACTCGTCAGGGTGGGGAAACAACCCGCTAACCCAACCGACGGCACGACCTACAAGGTCGAACAGGAACGGCGCACTCGCAAAAATCACGACGATGAGTGCTCCCCAGGCAGCGGATTCGAGAAGTCGCTGCCATCGAGGGGACATCGCGGCAAAGAACCGTTTCATGACTGCATTTCTCCGGTCACCGCACCCGAGATCTCTTCCGGTAGTGGCGGAACCTCCGCCAATCCGTGAGGAAACTTTCGTGCCAATTCGGTATAGGCATCGAGTAGTGGCCTATCGGCAAGCTTTTTGAGGACCCAGGCTCTGTACCTTCTCTCACGGGGAAACGTTGTGCAAACCCAGTAGTCCACTGTTGTCGGTACGATCCGGATCGTTTGCGTCGTCTCGGCTTTTTCGCCAAGGACCAAGAGTGCGTCGGCGCTCTCTCCTTTGCGCGGTGCGCTGAAGCGCTTCACCTCGTTCAGCGCCACCGGATTCAGATACAGGTGATTCACGAGCGGGCTCATGTCCCCTGGTTGTTGTCCAATGATCTTTGTGCTTGCATTCTTGAGGATCCCCGGACCATGCTCCCGCGGCTGGAACTCGGTTCCTACAAAGTCCTCGACCGTTTGACTGATTCCCCAGACGCTTGCATTCCTTTTCCGAGCCGTCCGAAAGAGTTGGACCACTTCGGGAGCGAGCGTTGGGGAATCCAAGAGGAACCAGCACTCATCGAGAACGGTAATGCTTGGCTGCCCTGTCTTTCCGCCCGAGCGAGATGCCACGGCATTTGCGATCAGCATGCTCATAGCGGTTTCAAGCTTCGGGTCTGAGCTCAGCCCTTCGACATTGAAGAAGAGCCAATTGCTGTCCAGCCGCATCGTGGTGTGCGCGTCGAACAGCTTGGCGTAAATCCCTTTTTCTCCCGTCCATCCGCGCAGCTTGATTGCAGCCAGGCGGGCCTCGTCGATTGTGCGCTGCATGCGCTCTTCATCGCGCCATTGCGCGAGCTCCTCGCGAAGGTCGTTGAATGTGGGGATCGGATTGGAGTACCGAATGGCGCAACGCTTGTAAGTCCGCCCGATTGCATCGCTCAACAGGTTGTCAACGAGTGAGTTATCCGAGCCCGGACTGTCCCCGATCATGTGGCGGGTGAGATTCTTGAGAAACGCGATCTTCTCCTTGCTTGGCGTCGTTTCTCCCGCAGGCAGGTCCCAGGGGTTGAGCGTCTCAGTCCCGTCGAGCCTGACGTCGATAACGCGACCGCCCATCAATTCCACGAGTGGCTGATAGGAATCACCCCGTTCGATGATGGAGATTTGCGGGTTGGCGCGCGCCATCATGAGCAGAAAGAGTTGCGCCATGAAGGTTTTGCCCCCACCGCTCTTCGCCATGATGAGCATGTTTGCGTCGCCGAGGCTTGCGTCGAACGGTGAGAAAGGCACTAATTGCCGGTAGGGTGTTTCGAGAAGCATTAGGGGTGAATGCCGGGTCCCGCGCCATGGCATCTCTACGGGCA
>WNGG01015492.1_pt1 | contig 17307 bp, 21 predicted proteins | sample 5400661 | NCBI WGS metagenome assembly WNGG01 (sample SAMN13153372, study PRJNA577476) | soil metagenome | isolation source: 100 cm soil or saprolite under Garry oak tree replicate 1 | place: USA:California | collected 2016-06-15 | reverse complement strand
GTGCCATCGTGGTGCCCGACCCGCAGGTGCTGGTGCCACGGGCCTCCAGATTGTTCGACGAGCAGGTGGACCTGCGCGATGAAGGCACGAGCGAGAAGATCCGCCACCTGGTGGATGCGGTGGCGCACTGGTGCCGGCGCGTGTCCAGCCCGAAGAGCCCGCCAGTGCATAGTCGCCAACTGGCTCGTAGCAGCGGCAGCAAGGATGGCAACATCACGTCGTGTCGTAGGCTGCTTCACCATCATTTTGAACACAAAGCATTGCTGGTCTGAGCGTTCAGTGGGAGTCATTGCTCCCACGGTGGTAGGACGTTCAATCGAACGCGCTGGATGCCGACGGAAATGGTCTTGATCCACCGCCCACGTGCTGTCCCGAGAGTGCTTTCAAACGATCTGCCAGCGCCGTGTAACGCTGCCGGTCCGTCACCCGTTTGATCGCGAGCCCAATGGCCTTGGTTGGCCCGATGAGCACCACCAGTTGCTTGGCGCGCGTCAGGCCCGTATACACCAGATTGCGGCTGAGAAGCAGGTAGTGTTGCATGATTATGTAGGATGATTTTGGCACTGTCAAGGCAGGGGTTCGCGCCACTCTTCCTGCTCTGCATCTCACATGTGAGGGCAAAAAGGGAACGCAGAGTAGGCTCATCTAAAGGCTCGACGAGAGACTGACGGACTCTGCCCTGCGTGCGTTGGAAGCCGTCACGGCTCTTTTCCAGTCGTGTATGCGGTCTTCCGCTTCAGCGCTCACCGGCCACTCATACGCCACTCCAATCTGCTCGCAGCACCACCTCCCCCAGGCATACATCTCCAGCAACGACTGGAAAGCTTCTGCCGGTTGCTGGTTCCAATCCTACCGCGCCCCTGACCAGTGCCCCACAGGTGCTCCAGAAAGCCGCCCCGGCGACCAGAAGCGAGCCGCCTTTGGTGCAACATGCGTGGTGCGGGAGAAGCTTACCCTCCGCCGAGCAATCCACCAAGGATCGCTTCAAGACAGCCCTCCGACAAAGCTTCTCGTCCACGCCTGGTCGCAAGCATCCCCATCAAAACCACCAGGAAGAAGAGGATGACCATTCCTCCGGCCACATACATGAAGATCAGGTGTGGCCTGCCGGAGGTCAGCGCCACGCCGATGAATGGTCCGGCAAGTCCCGCCAGGATGAGCAAGAGACAGCCACACCCGCGCAGCCTGGACCCTGGTCGCCTGGGCCGTTGCCTGGCTCGTAGCAGAGGATGACGCCCCATGCGGTTGGCGACGTAGCCAGCGGCGAGGAAAGCCGGGAGTGGATCATCTTGCGCTGGCGTTGGCGCCTGCGCGTAAGGCCTGCGTGCCACAGGCGACACAGAAGGCAGCGCCAGGCGCCAGCGGTTGCCCGCAGGTCGTGCAGAAGCGCTGCTGCGGCTGATGGTCCATCGTGGTCTTCCCGCCTTTCGCTCAGCGTTCCCAGAACGCGGCTTCCCTAGCTTTGAGAGGGAGCATACCATACAGACGTTCCCATGTATAGCTGTGTTGGCCCAGACGTTCCCACGGGATGCGCAACAAGCTGTCATTTTCAAGCGAAGTGGCTCCAAGTCGTCTGTCGTCGCTGATCATCTGCTGCTGCACTGGGAGAGAACTTCAAAGCAAGCTATGCGACCAGGATTGCTTGTGAAGCAGCTTCGTATTCTACAGCTAGCTTGCTGCAATCTCGTTGCGCACCCCGTGGGCTAGAGTGGGCCAAGTGGAGGTCTGTTCATCTATGGATGAATGAGGCGGAAAACGCGTACGAGAAGCACCACCACCGCAATGCACAGCAAGGCAATGGCGAACCACTGTATGGTGCGAGTCGATGTCTTTTCGGGCGCTGGCTCGCTCATGCGTCGTTTCTGGTACGTTGTCTCGCGCCGCCGACCTGCTCTATTGAGCGGAGCTTTTCTACGCCTCATGCTGCACTCCCCTTGCCGGTATTGAAGCGTGGGATGGGAATATTGCTGGAGTTCCCTACGGAACTGGCAAACCGTAGCAACCATTTGCCCTATTGTACCCAACTCTGAGGCATAAAGCAAAAACAGACAGGTACATGAGGCGAGCGCCTCGGGTATCATCAGGGAGTCATGGTATTTTGCGGTGCTTGTGCGCGAGGCGCGAATGCAACGGGGAGCACCCATCGTAAAAGGGAGAACACGCCCATCAGGCAAGCGAGGAGAAGCCTCATTGACCCGCTCACATGAAGGAGCGTCTGGTGACAGCTCGTATAATAAGAACATCGGTTCCAAGATGATGGTGAGGACGAGGTGACAGCAGCGGGTCTGACCGCGGACGTAAGATAGTCCCCCATCATCTGGGGCTGGCCCCAGTTTGAACCGTATCGTGTGGCACAGAAGGCGTATCACGAGCTTAGACAGGCCTTGCCCTCAGGTCCGAGACAGTGTTGTGTTTCTCCTCTAGCTCAGATAAAAGGGGCTCATGCGCACTCTGTGTGGTGCCCGAAAGCGCTCCATATGATAGAATACAGGCATCGAAGGTTCCACTCCTATTATCCTATCGAGAGCTTCTTTCATGTTGCTATCTACCCTCTTCTCGCTGTCTGCCGATCTCTCCCTCGTTGATGTTCGTCTGGAGGACGAGGGACTGACGCTGGTGCTGAGATCGAGTCAGACGAATGCTATGTGCCCTGAATGCGCGCAGCCATCGACCCATGTGCATGGCCACTACACGCGCCGACTCGCCGATCTGCCCTGCCAGAAGAGACCTGTGCGAGTGTGTCTAGAGGTGTGCCGCTTTGCGTGCGCGCGCGTACGCCCGTCGAACACTGCGACAAGCCGAGGCCCTCACGGAGATCGCCTTCGCGCAGGGAGGCAAAGCGGGGGCGCAGTTGGCGAAGCGCCTGGCAATGCCCGCCGGTCGCGATACGAGGCTCGCGGCTCATCCGCGGCTCTGCGCTCCCGAAGCGCAAGACCCCGCAGGTGCTGGGACTCGACGATTTCGCCTGGAAAAAAGGCGACCGCTACGGCACGCTGCTGGTCGATTTGCAAGCCCATTGTCCGGTCGAGGTCCTGCCGGATCGGGAAGCCGACACCGTCGTCCGAGGGCCTCGTGCGCATCGGGGCGTGAAGATTATCAGTCGGGATCGTGCTGGGGTGTATGCAGAGGCAGCCACACGTGGCGCTCCGCGTGCCAGGCAAGTCGGCTCCTCGCTACCATGTGCCGGTCAACCTGCGCGACACGCTCAAAGACGCGCTGGCACGTCACCAAGGCATGTTGCCATCGCTGGAAGGAGCGCAGGAAGTGCCGCTCACCTCCACCCAGCAACCGACCGAGTTGCCGGAAGTCTCAACCGTGCCTGTGGACCCACCCCAGCAGCACGAGCGAGCAGAGAGCCTGCAAGACCATGGGTCACGTGCCAGGGAGCCGCATACGCTTACGGCTGCTGAGAGGCGTCGGCAGATCAGCCGGACCAATCGCTTCGCCCGCGGATCGCGCAGATTGTGACTTTGCATCGAGAGGGACGCGAGAGGGCGCGCGATTGCTCGGCAGTTGCACGTCAGCCGCAAGGTGGTCCATCGCTCGGTGCGTGCTGGAACCTTTCCGGAGCGCGCGCCCACTGGCAGGCGCCAGAGCAAGCTCGCACCGTTCCTTCCCTACCTGCACAAGCGCTGGGAAGAGGGCTGTCACAACAGCCTCCAACTGGCGCGCGAACTCCAAGCCCAAGGATTTCGCGGATCCGCCTCGCTGGTTCGTCGTCTCATTGGCGCATGGAGAGTACGCTTGCCTGGGTCGCCGGAGCGAGTGCGCGGCAAGAAACGACAGGCGGCTGCACCCGCCAAGCGCCGTCTGTCACCCCGACAGGCGTCCTGGTTGTTCGTCACAGACCAGCAGCAGCTTACGGCAGACCAGCGGACGCTCCTTGAGCGCATCTGCCAGACCAATGCCGCCTTCCAGGAACTCTATCAGCTGGGACAAGACTTTGTGCAGATGGTCAAGCAACGGCAAGCGCGGCGACTGGACCCATGGCTGGCCCGGGCTCACCAGAGCTCCTCGGTGGAACTGCGGGGATTTGCTTCTGGCATCAAGCGAGATTACGCCGCCGTTCAAGCAGCGTTGTCTCTTCCGTGGAGGAGAGGCGGCAGGTGGAGGGACAGATCACACGCCTGAAACTGCTGAAACGGCAAATGTACGGGCGGGCTCGCTTCGATCTCCTTCGCTTGCGCGTCCTCTCCACCGCTTGATTCAACCACCACACAGAGTGCGCATGAGCCATAAAAGGAGTCCTTATGACACCCTCTCCGGCACCATGCTATGATCTTTTCGTTGGTATTGACATCGCAGCGACGACGGCGTCCGTTGCTTGGATGGCCTCCGATCGGAAGGTTTCACGTGCGCTGACGATTGATCAAACGCCACAAGGGTTCACATCCCTGCAGCAACGCCTGCTTACGACGGGTCACTTAGCCCAGTCCATTCTGGTCGTGATGGAAGCGACTGGCTCCTATTGGATGACGCTCGCAACCACCCTGGCACAAGCAGGTTTCGCTGTCAGTGTGATTAATCCAGCCCAGGCTCACCACTTTGCCAAAGCTCTTCTCAAGCGAGCCAAGACCGACGCCATTGATGCTCAAACGCTTGCACAATTGGCGGCATTGCTTCGACCTGCTGTCTGGAATCCTCCTCCTGCCATCTTCGTTGAACTGTATCAGCGTCTGACAGAGCGTGAGAGCCTCATGCAGATGCGCCAACAACTCCTCAATCAACTGCATGCCCTGGCTCACTGTTCAAGTGTGATTGCCTCCGTCCACGCACGCATGAAGCATTTGGTAGAGTCATTGACCAAACAGATCATTGAGGTAGAGGCCGAGTTGGATGAGGCACTTACTCTTGATCCAACTTGGGCGGCATCTGCCAGGCGACTCCAGACGATCACTGGGATCGGACCACTCACAGCTGCCTGGCTCCTGGTCACGACGCTCAATTTTACGCTTTGTGACACTGTGGAGGAACTGACGGCCTATGCTGGATTGGCTCCTCATCCGTTCCAATCGGGAACGAGTGTTCATGGACGGTCCTGCATCGGGCATACAGGAAATGCGGCCCTTCGCACGGCGGTCTATCTTGCCACCTTGAGTGCAGCTCAGCACAATCCTGTGATCAAGGCCTTCTATGATCGGTTACGAGCAGCTGGCAAACCCATGAAGGTCGCTCGCTGTGCCGCTGCGCGCAAGCTCTTACATCTTGCTTTTGCTGTCGTGAAAAACGAGGAGGACTTCGATCCGCTATACGCACACAAACAGCAGAAAGCAGCTTGACTGCTCTTTGCCTCCACCAAAGAGCAATCGCTCCTCTGTAGACCTCTGATTGTTTTTTGCTTTCTGCAAGCTGAACAATGAGCTCCTTGACAAACAATACCGTATCTTATGTAGCTCTACCCCATTTGGCTACGCCCGCTTCAGGGGTCGGTTTCTTTCCGTGAATCGCCAGAGCGCGAGTCCCGCGATGAGCACTGCAACCAGCACCAGGAAAGCAATCAGCACACCAACAACGGTGAAAAGCGCATCGTAGAAGAGGAAGACGCCAGTTTTCAGTCCGTCTATGACCCAGACCGATTGATTGAGTGGGATGGAGGTCTGTGTATAATTGATCACCAACACATCTCCATCACTGGTATAATAATCTCCTCCCCCATTGCGGGCATACAAAATGGGAGCAGTAAATGCTGCGTACGCTTCTTCTGTGACCAGGCCGATTGTTGCTAGATCAGAACCGACCGCATTTCTTTCCAGATCCACGGTGGGAGCAATGTGATGGGTGGGAAAATGGTTGGTGCTACTCAGCTCAATTCCGCTATCATACGATGCCGCTCCCACCCAGGCGGGCTGCCCATTGATGAGCGTGCCAGTCTTCCAGATCCGAATATGTCCCCGGTTTTGGACATCGTTGGTGGGCTTTTCAAAGGCCAGGTCCTGGACCCTCCCAAAGACAGAGAGATTACTGACGGGCGCAGTCGGGTAGCTTCGGTGAGCAAGACTATCAACAACAATTTTCGCCGATGTTTGTGAGGTAATAGGATCAGGAATCAACCATCCTGCTTTTTGAAAACTGGGCATGATCTGATTTTTACTCCCGACAAAGAGCATGTTGATCGGGTCACCTGCTGCCCCGGATTGGGTATGGGTTATTTTGGGATACGCAGGAAAATTATAGGTGTACGGGTAAAAACGGACAACGGCAATGAGTGCTGCGAAAAGCACGAAGAAGATACCTATAATGCTGACCGACCTGATGATCGTTTTTCTCATACGTCAAGCCTCATTGGATATGCGCAAAACTTCTTGCTAGACATATGTCTCCCAAATGGTGAGGCGCTACCCCCGAAGCAGCTTCAGCTTCTCTTTCACCTGTTCGCAGTTCACCTGCGTGTAGCGGATCGCCGTGTGAATGGCTGGCATCCCGGCAGTGTTCGTTTGGTCAGGAGCTCATGACATCATCTCTCGCCTCACCCACTACCTGCACATGGTGCCCCCGCACCCGCGTGAGCTCTCCGGCTTCTTCTCTTAGTTCTTGTAACGCACGAGTACAAGAAATCAGCGCTCTAGTGGAAGAGAGGAGGGTACTTTGAGGCTAGAGACTCGCAGGGAAACAATTCCGGCACGAGCTTCTCAGAGGAGAGAAGAAAGGGTTATTTCGTCGATTGAACACGTACTGTTCTGGAGCACCTGGGACATGGTTTCGTCATATCTCTATTGGGCTCCTGCTTGGCTTGTTGCAATAAAGCAAGAAGGGCGCACGGCTCATGAGCATCGCCTGTCCCCAAAACATGCGTATACCGAATGAGAATGCGTTGTGCCAACTGTGTTCCAACGCTTGCCTTTACGCTCCCGCCTGCGCTGGGAGGAGTAGGACTGAGAGGGCACACGTCTTTTTGTGGTCGCATAGGAGCACGAGTAGACTGGTCTGCTTGGTAGTATATATGAGTTGACTGAATACTGGGTAACATGGCTCTCAAGAAGAGTTGTTCCTGTTGCATTGTACCATAAGCTACTCTTCTATGTATAGAAAAGTGGAGTTTCAATGTTACCCTCATTTTTGAGAGGAAAGGATGTATTTCCTCCTCGGTAACTCGTGTGCTATACCGCATCCTTCTCTCACATTCTCGCTGTATGCTCTTTCTTTTTCATCTTCAAACGTGTATCCAGTCCCCACTTTGATGAACACTAGAAGTGAGCGTGACTGTTCTGTGGATCACTGAGGAGTTGATGAAGGAGGCTGAGGAGTTCACTCTGATGAAACGGTTTCCGCAGATAGCCAGCAACACCAAGCTGTTCTACTTCTTCTGGCGTATGCTCCTTCACGGTGAGCAAGACGATAGGGATAGCCTGGTGGCGGTGGTGCAACTCTTCAATAAATTGATATCCGTTCATGGTCGGCATCATCACATCCAGCAAAATAAGGTCGGGAGAGATCGTCTCAATCTGTGCTAAAGCGGTGAGTGCATCGCTGACAATCATGACCTCGTAGCCTGCCATCTGCAACATGTATTCCACTAAATCGAGCATGATACATAGATCATCAATGACTAATACTAGCTTTGCCATATGCTCCCCCCACAGGAACCAAACCTATCTCTTTGCGTACGTGTCGCTTCGTTTCCTCTTCTTCATCGGGTATCTGGTGATGATCCGGTATTTCGGTGAAGGAGGAAATAAACTGTATTATATCACGATAGGAAAGAGGAACAGGCTTCAGAGAGATGACCTCGTTCACAAAAGTCCTATAGTCTCCTCCCGTATCCATCTCATTTTCAGACGGCTCCACGCCTGTGAAAACGAACTATAGGGTTGCTAATAGTTGCAGAAAATCTGTAGATATATTATGCTATCTACAAATATCTATAGGCGGTTTCTCTTCAGGTGAAAGCAGACGAACCGAAGCTGTTGCGGATCAGTAAAGCCGCCCACGAGTTAGGCTTACACCCGTTTACCGTGCGCAAATGGATCAAGGCTGGCAAGATCCAGGCGATCCGGGTGGGAAACGAAGCACGAGTGCCCCGCTCCGAGATTGAGCGGCTGGCAGGGAAAACGGCTGGGCGTCTGATCGTCCTGTATGGGCGGGTCAGTGGGCAAGGGCAAAAGAGCGATCTGGAGACGCAACTCGAACGACTCCAAGCCTGGGCCTCGCGCGAACGAGCAGGGAAACAGACGTTGGTACTCTCGGACATCGGGTCTGGGCTCTCTGCCACTCGTCGTCACTTGCAACGACTGCTCCGGTTGGTGCGAGAGGATCAGGTCGCCGAAATCGTCGTGACCTATCCTGATCGGTTAACGCGCTTTGGGCAGGAATACCTTCAGGCGCTTTTTGACAGCTTTGGTGTCATGCTGACCGTTCTTGATCCAGGGGAAAACAAAACCGTCGAACAAGAATTGACCGACGATATGCTCGCGTTACTGGCCTCGTTTTCTGGCAGGCTCTATGGCATGCGATCTCATAAACAGATGGAACTTTTGAAGTGCGCACAGGCCGTGATCAACAATCCTTGAGCTATCCGTTGCGCTTGCCGGAGGAGATCCAGGCGGACGCGCTGCGGTTGCTGGATGCCTCCCGAGAGGTGATTAACCTCACGGTCACCGCCTTGTGGGATCGGCTCGACGAGTTTGCCACGCGCACCACCACCCACGCCTACAAACAGGTCGAGGAAATGATTGCCCCGCCTCTGGTTCACGGTCATCGTCAATGGCGCTGCGAAGCAGAGCAAGCGGGAAGAATCCTTCGCGGGCAAGCGGAGCGCAAACAGCACTTCGCCCTGATCGTTCCCCTGCTTGAACAAGGGATGATCCAGCCGAAAACTGACACAAAACGAGCAGGCAAGAACCGCAAGGCCATCAAGCAAACCCTTGCTGATTTACGCGAGGCCAATTCGGATGGAGGCAATGCGGTCGAGTTGCAAAGTTTGATCGAACAGGCATGCAACTTTTACCTCCAACACGGCTGTTTCCCGGACACCTACGAAGACATGCAGGGCGTTCCCCTCCTCAAAGCTGGCCTCTTACCGTATGCTGGCGACGACGGGCATCGCATGGGCCAGACCTATCGTCTCTGGATCGATCTGGATCAGAAGACGCTCACGCTCGCTCTGCGCACGCCCGATGAGCAGGGGACGTGGACACGCACGTGGCGAGAGAACACGATCCAGATGTCCTTGCCCGACATCGTTGTCGCCCGCGCGCGGGCCGGAAAGCCACTGGCTCCCAGCTTGCGGGAGATCGTCGAGGCTGATGGGAGGCGCTACGCGGTGCTCGATTTCATTATCGAGGTTCCGGTAGAAAAGCAGGCCACCTTTGAGGAGATGCACACCGTTCTTGGCTTTGACTGGGGGATTCGAGTGCTCGTGACTGCCAGTGTGGTCGATCTCGATGGGCATCAGGTCGGGCGTCCGTTCTTTTTGGACACCGGCCCTTTCGATGGGAGGCAGGCCCGGCTGCGTCGCCAGATTGACCAGCTCAAAGCCAAAGTGGCGCACCTGGAAAAGTAGCGCGATCGCTTCCCGGTCGGCGATCTGAGGCGCACCCCCGCCGAGGAAGCCTTGCCTGTGTTGCACCAAGAGATCAGCCGATGTTGGCGCAAGTATGAGGCCAGAAACAACGATCTGGGGCATCTGGCAGCCAACATGCTGTTAGTGCTGGCCACCGCCTTTGAGTGCAAGCTCATCGCGGGTGAGTCCCTCAAGTCGATGAAGTCGGCGGGACGCGGGCGAGGAGCAAAGGGGCGGTGGAGAAATTGGCGCATCAACGCCCAGGTGCGGGGAGCCTTGTGGCGAATCTTACGCTACAAATGTTTTCTTGCCGGGGTTCGCCTGGAATGGCAACACCCAGGTCACACCTCTCATGTCTGTCCACAGTGCGGTGAATCGGCAAACACGTATGCCTCGCCTTCCCATCGTTCCAAAGTCATTGACTGGGGAGCCTGGCTCTGCTGCTCCAATCCCAAATGTCTGTGGAATGGCTCCAGAGACTACGCGGCCTCCTTGAATATTGCGCGCCTGGGCGCAGCACTGTGCAGGCACGCCCAAACCACGGGCAAAGTGGTGCATCCTTCCATTCTCCACAGCTCTGTTCAACCCGTCTCCTACATGGGGACGCGGGCGGCGCTACGGTTACCGCCGCTGGCCCCTCGGGGTCACCTGATCGCATCAGGAAGGATCTACTGCAATGGTTGGCGTTTATCGGTCCGTCTTCGCTCGTCGTATGCCACCCCCATCATGCTTCGGCTCTGTGGCTAAGGCGAACGAAAACTGACGATAACAGTAACTAACAGTAGATTTTAGTAACGGTTAAGTTGATGTTCGTTGTTGGTTGCTGGCTTTGTGGCGCGTCGGAGAATATTTTGGTTCTGACATGCCTTTTTGAGAGGTTTTAGCTAGGAGTGGAATGAAGAGTGGCAATAGCTATTGCGTGATACGTAGTTCCAACGCTATCCATGCTCAAAGGTACAACAAAGCGGGTACCCAACTGGTACCCGCTGGCAGAGAGTGAGAGCGATGGGTAGGCCAGTCCCTCTACTGAAGTATATGATAAAGCGCTACAAGAACTGTGATAAGATGGACATAGCCCTTTCGCCTTGGTTCCCACCATTGAGAGTGTGGGCTGTTCTCGTTGCACGGAACGTCTGCTCCTGAGCATACACCTGGGCATCGTGACCTCCTGTAGTGTGCTGTGCGTAGGCCTGTATATCTTGGCCTCTCCTCTCTCTCACAACGGCAGTCTGTTAGCCATTCCCATCGGCGTCTCCGCCTGGATTTTCAAGAAACAAGGGCTCTTCCTCTGTTTCACCGTCAGTCTGGTCGTGCTGGTGGTCCATCACACGCTCAGACTCGGGACCCTGTGGTGGCCTCCTGAAGAGGCTCTCTTCTTTTGGGGTGGCGCGTTCGTTTTGTTGCTCATCGGCCTCATCGTGAGCACATTGCGCGGCTTGGTGGACTCAGCGGATGCAGCCCGTCTCCAAGCAGAGCAAGCACACCAGCAAACCGCGCTCGCCTTTGAGCAGCAGCGCCAGCTCAACCAGATCAAAAATCAATTCATCGTGAGCGTGAACCACGAGTTACGCACCCCGCTGACCGCCCTCATGGGCTATCTCGAATTACTCCAAGTAGTCCTGGATCAACAGGGGCACCTTGATCGGAGAGCACATGGGCCGTATCTCGAGAAGGCTCTTCTCACCTGCGATGAACTGCGGTCATTAGTCACCAACGTGCTGGATACCCTCAAGCTTGGCAGCGATGAAGGGCAGCTCACCATCGAGGAATGTTCGGTGGCTGAGGTGGTTGACGAGGTGCTCACAGACATCGAGGCAGCGGAGCGGGGGGTTCATCCTATCCACCTGGGCATCCCTGAACACCTCACCGTGTGGGCGAATATACACTGCGTCCGCCACGTCCTGCGTCACCTGCTCTCCAATGCGTTCAAGTATACACCAGCCGATACTGATGTGGTTGTAAGTGCTGCCTTCAACACAGCTCTTGCTCAGCAGGCAGACTCCCCATCGCAAGTGTGTATTTGTGTGAAGGATGACGGCCCTGGTATTCCAGAGGACGAAATGCCCCTGCTCTTTGGGCAATTTGTGCGCCTCAAGCGAGATGTGGGGGGGAAAGAGCGAGGAAGTGGGCTCGGGTTGTACATCAGTAAATACTTAGTGGAGGCGATGGGAGGACGGATATGGGTAGAGAGTACTGGGAAGGCAGGGGAAGGGAGTCGTTTTTGCTTTACACTGCCCGCTGCTGATCGCCGGGCAATGGCTGTTGGTGAGGAAGCAGTGCTCTAGTGGAAGAGAGGAGGGCACTTTGAGGCTAAAGACTCGCAGGGAAACAAGTGCGGCACGAGCTTCTCAGAGGAGAGAAGAAAGGGGTTATTGCATCGATTGAACACGTCCTGTTCTGGAGCATCAGTCCACAAGCCTATTTCCGGGGCAGCTTCCTGCTCACAGGTCGACCGTTTGCTCGTGTCCTATGAAGTGTACGCATTCGTTCTCCTCTCTCTCTCAGAAGCTGTGGGCGGCAGGAGGCATAGTAGGAAACGTATAAGGGAAGAGACATATGTCACGAGACGTATCTATGGACAGCGACCAGCGCTTCCGCGCGCTCATCGAACACAGCAGTGATGCTATCGCCCTCCTCACCCCCGATGGCACCGTGACCTACGCCAGTCCTTCCACTGAGCGAGTCACCGGCTACACTGCCGCAGAACTGGTGGGCAGGAACGGCTTTGCGCTGCTGCATCCCGAGGACCTGGAAGAGGTGCGGCAGCAGTTCAGCGCTCTGCTTGACCAACCCGGTCACTTCCTCCCCGTAGAGTATCGTATCTGTCACAAAGATGGCGCCTTTCGTTGGATGGAGGGAACGGTGACCAACCTGCTTGATGATCCAACGGTCGAGGCGATGGTGGTCAACTTCCGCGACACGACGGAGCGCAAACAGGCCGTTGAAGAACGCCACCGCTTGCTTGCGCATGAGCAAGCAGCGCGAGTAGAGGCCGAGGCGGCACGAGCCCACCTGTACGATCTCTTCATACAGGCCCCCGCCACCATGATGATCCTGCGTGGCCCGGAGCATCGCCTCGAGTTTGCCAATCCACTCGTCCGCCAGCCCAGGGGACTGGCTGATCTGGTGGGCAGGACCTTCGATGAAGTGTGGCCTGAACTCGTTGAGCAAGGCGCACTTTCCTTCCTGGATCACGTCTACACCACCGGCACACCCTTCGTTGGTACCGAGTTCCCTGTCCGGGTCGACCGCCGTAGGGACGGCGTGCTGGAAGTCGTGTATTACAACGTCGTCTGTCAACCCCTGCGCACGACGCAAGGGGATATCGATGGGATTTTGATTCATGGCGTGGAGGTGACCGAACAGGTGCAGGCACGCCGTCGCGTCGAGGAACTGAACCGCCAGCTCGAGGCGGAGAAGGAAGCCTCACTCCAGGCGCAGCGGGAAGCCGAGGCACGAGCCGCAGAGCTGGCCGCGATCTTTGAGGCCATGACCGAGGGCGTGATTATCTGCGATGCCAGGGGTGATTTTCGCTACACCAATGCCGCCTATCGTTCTCTGCTGGAGCTTGAGGAGGACGCCGATCCCTCCCTGCTCCACCTCGACACTCGCTTAGAGTGGATGGCCTTGCGTGATATGGAGGGAATGCCACTGCCTAGAGAACAGCTCGCGTCGCAACGGGTGCTGCGGGACGAACGCTTCTCAGGCACACATGCCATGGACTTCCTGTGCCGCACCCGCAAGGGGGCAGATATCATCCTCAATGTCAGTGGTGCGCCCATTCACGATGCCGCAGGCCAGGTGGTAGGTGGCGTCATGGTCTTTCGTGATATGACCGAGCGACGTAGGTTAGAGCAGCAACTCCAGTACAGCGAGCAGAAGCTGCGTTCGTTGGTCGAGTCGAATATTCTCGGAGTGGTCGTGGCCGATGTCGACGGGCGCGTCTACGAAATCAATGAGCGGGTCGCGCACATGGTTGGCTACAGCCAAGACGAACTGCTCTCCAAGACCTTCAATTGGCAGCACCTGGTACCCCCAGGTGCTCGGAGGCACAGGCACAGATGACCAGGACGCTTCTCTCGACAGGAGTTGTGCCTCCCCAGGAGGGGGAATACCTGCGCAAAGACGGCAGTCGCTTCCCTGTCCTGACGGCGGCAACGCTGCTGGATCAAAAGCGCCGTCTCGGGCTGGGGGTCATTCTGGACATCACAGACCGCAAAGCGGCGGAGCAGCGCAAGCAGGAATTCCTGAACATGGTGAGCCATGAACTACGGACCCCGCTCACCTCCATTATGGGCTTGATTGAGCTGGCGCTCATGCAGATTGAGCTCCGCCCCAGGGAGCTTTCACCCGAGGCAGAAGGCCTACTTGTCAGGCTCGAGAAGGTGCTCAATCGGGCCGATGGACAGGTGGAGATCGAGACGCGCCTGGTGGAGGAACTGCTGGAGGTATCCCGGCTGGAACTGCACACATTCGAGTTGTCGGTACACCCGGAGAATCTCGTTACGATTGTGCAGGAGACGGTCGCCAACCAGCAGCAGACTGCACGCACGCGCCAGATCGAGCTGGTCTTGCCCCCAGAGGAGGTGGTGCCGGTGCTCGCCGACGCTGGCCGCATCGGGCAGGTGCTCAGCAACTATCTGACCAATGCGCTCAAGTACGCCCCGGGCGATCAGCCAGTATCGGTACACCTGGACGTGGAGGCAAGCAGCGTGCGGGTGTCGGTGCGTGACCAGGGGCCGGGGTTGACGCCCGAGCAGCAACAGCGGGTGTGGGAGCGCTTTTATCAAGTGGCAACGCCCGGGCACCAGGGGCCAGATGGAGGCCTGGGACTGGGATTAGCCATCGCCAGGGCCATCGTCGAGCAGCACCAGGGGCAGGTGGGGGTCCAGAGCGCTCCTGGTCATGGTGTGACCTTCTGGTTTACCTTACCCATTGAAGCATCTCCCGAAGGATGAGCTTCGGAGAGGAATTGACCTCCCGAAAGACGGAGCTAGCCTCGTCTGAGGTCAGTTTATTGTCATTTGTTAGGATTGTAATCGCGTTTGCCAGGATTATTGTCGCTGTATCTGAGCGTGGAGAGAGCGCAAGAGCACATGTTTGAGACCTCGTCATAACATGCTGGCTCTCCGACTCGTTTGGTGAGGAGAAAGTTCAGCCTGGGAAGGAGAAAGAGTGGCTCTGGTCATAGCAGAATGCTCTCGAGGGTGATGCAAAAGTCGGTGATCTTCTTGAAGGAAGGTCATAACATTTTTTCGTACAGTTTTCCCCGCTAAGACTTCCCAAACTCACCTTTCAACCCCTGGCATCCGGCCCGTGCCTTCCATGTGTTGGTCCAGCGGCGCGCAGGGGTCAGTTCCTGTGGTACGTGTTCGTAGCGGTGTGCCAGATCGCGCTGGATGACGGTCCCCGCCCAGGCATAGAAGAGTGACATCTCTTTGGGGCGTCCTCGCTCGCGTTGATACCCGATGCGCCAGGCCAGCTCAAAGATGCGCAGGCCAGGCCGCCGCAGAAGAGGCTTGCGGGCCGCAGGATCGACCCGCAGGATCGACAGCGTGCGCGCGGCATCTGCCCGTGGGTCGCCTGCATGCGCGTTCGTCCAATCCACAATCCCTGTGATCTGCTTGCCATCGGTCAGCACGTTACGCGGGTGATAGTCGAGATGCAGCAAAGCCACCTCTTTAGAAGGCAGGTGACGCAAGCGATCTTGCACTGTCTGTTCCCCTTCGCATTTCCAGGCAATCCATGCCTCTGGCTGTTGACGGAGCAGATCAGGAGCTGGCACTGCATGGATCGCCGCCTGCATGCGGCCAAATTCAATCCCCAACCGCCACACATGCCATGGTCGCGCACGCAGTTCGTCGGCGACCATGCGCCCGGCCAGCCAGGTGATGAGCAGCGCCGAGTGATCCTGCCAGACACCCACTGCATGCACCTCTGGCACAGGCAGGCCCGCAGCTCGTGCTGCAGCCATCACACCCCGTTCGCGCTCGCAATCCTCCTGCCTCCCTGGTGGAAACACGCGCAGAGCATAGGTCTGACCTTCGTACTCAACCTTCCACATCGCCATGTCAAACCCACCCTGCACAGGGATGACGGTGTGCAGCCCGTTGATTCCAAGCGAAGAGAGAATTTCCAGTGGCTGCATCTTCGTTTGCGTCATACGAGGCTCCTTCATGTACCTCCTGTTTGTAGGGTCAGGTTGAGGTATGCTGACCCCTGGCAGATGACCCTTCGTTCAGACCAAGTACCGCATGGGCAAGCTGCTGCACCACAGGCACAACTTCCTCAGTGCTACGAGTGGGGCCAGCGAGGGTATCGAAACACTCGAAGCCGGTCAAGGTGTAGAGGACAGTGATCACCTCGTCGAGGGCTGGAGATTCAGGGCGGCCATGCTGTTCGACGAGTCGCTGGAAAATGACACGCAAGCCCTGTCGCCTCCGGTCATCGCGTGCTCGTATCACCTGCTCGAAGTCCAGATCGAGTGCGGCTAGGCCGCGAAGCCGACGCAAAACGCGCCGATCGGACTGCCAGAAGCGACCAAAGACGCTGATGTACTCGTCCAGGGCGTCGAGCGGCCCTGGTTGACGGAAGGAAGCGACCAACTGCTCCATCCCCCCATAGATCGCCAGGGAGTCACACAGGGCTTCGAGTAGCCCAATTTTGGAACCAAACTGATGATAGACGGTCATGCGGGCGACATCGGCCTGGCGGGCAACGGCGTCGATGGAGAATCCAGCAAAGCCTTCAACTGACAAGAGTAGTTCCCGGGCAGCTCTGATGATGCGCGTGCGCGTCTGTTCACTAGCCGCCTGGCGTTGACCAAGTCGGTATGGGCGAGGACTCATCGGGACTTGACACCTTTCAAAATTCATTGTATAGTATGCATATCCAAAAAATTTGGATAGACTGCCTATATAATAGAGCAGGCTAACATTGATGTCAAGGAAAAACCAGGTGCGACGGAAAGGAGTCACACAATAAATACGGAACCTGCTGAACAAGAGGTGGTGCGTCTGGCAGACGCCTGGGCCACTGCCGAATTGCGCGGGGATACCGCTTTCCTTGAGCATATCCTAGCGGATGATTTCGTTGGCATAGGACCTTGTCGTTTATTCTAATTCATGGCGCGTTTCTCTCAGATAACTTGTCCATATCGGCCTGGGAAGCGATTTTTGCAAATTGGCCTCTCGTATAAACTGGCGTGGCGTTTTACCTCATCTATTTATCGCTGGCTAGAAGCGATAAAACGATCAATGTTTCGCTCATAAAATGGCGCGTCTCTCCCGGAAGCCGCTTCTGAGGGGTCATGATTTTATGCAAGCATAAAATGTCGCACTGCTGAATTTCTGGTATCCTAGACCCCGCTGTTTGTGTCACTTACTCATCTGCTGGGGAAAGATTTGAGACGATGATTTTGGCACGTTTTTTGTAAATCAGTTCCATGGAATGAAATGATTTACACCTAATGATTGACCATGCCGACGTTCAGGCTGACTGTCGTTCCAGTCGTTGCGCCTGCGAGATCGGATGCCAGAAAGGCCGCCATATTCCCCACTTCTTCCAAAGTAGGACCCTTGCCCAAAAGATTGCGGCTCATCCAGCGTTGGCCCCATCCTTCGGCGCGTTTCTCAAGCTCAGGGTTGGTATGGGCGAGCGTCTTGTCGGTCGCGCCTTCCGAACCAGCCGAGTGAAGGCAGACGGTACGAACGCCATGTGGCCCCAATTCTGCTGCCAACAAGCGAAGCATCGCTTCAACAGCTGCCCATGCTGGACCAAAGCCTGCCGTGTAGGGGAAAGGAATTTGA
>WNGG01004646.1_pt1 | contig 17309 bp, 20 predicted proteins | sample 5400661 | NCBI WGS metagenome assembly WNGG01 (sample SAMN13153372, study PRJNA577476) | soil metagenome | isolation source: 100 cm soil or saprolite under Garry oak tree replicate 1 | place: USA:California | collected 2016-06-15 | reverse complement strand
GTACCTGCGTGAGAAGGAGTTGCTCCTGACCACGGCCGGCTTCACGATCACTAACAAGAACGCGCCTGCGATCGCCGAGATCTGTGTTCGTCTTGACGGGCTGCCGCTTGCGCTCGAACTTGCGGCGGCCCGCATCCGAGTCCTTCCCCCACAAGCGCTCCTGAGTCGGCTCGACCAGCGGCTGAGGCTCTTGACCGGCGGCGCACGGGATCTCGACGAACGCCAACGCACTCTGCGTGCGACGATTGATTGGAGCTACAAGCTCCTGTCCCAGAGCGAGAAGGCACTGTTCACGCGCCTTTCGGTGTTCGTAGGCGGCTGCCGACTCGATGCGGCGGAGGCGGTTTGCGATCCTCCTGGCGAGCTTGGCATGGACCTTCTCGACGGGCTGACGTCTCTGATCGAGAATAACCTCGTTCGACAGCGAGAGGATCCGGACGGCGAGCCGCGCTACTGGATGCTCGAGACGATCAGGGACTACGCGCGGGAGCGGCTCGACGAAACCGGCGAGGCTGAAGTAGTTCATGGACGGCATGGAAAACACTTCCTGCGCGTGAGCGAACGGGCGGCCGCACACCTCGAAGGTGGCGACCACCAAACGGAATGGATGATGCGCCTCGAGCAAGAGCACAGGAATCTGCGCGCTGCTCTGAGCTTCTGGCGGTGCGAACCCGGTTCGCAGCTTGCCCTTTCACTTTCACTCGAGCCGTTCTGGCGATTGCGTGGCCATTGGCAAGAGGGACGCCGGTGGCTCGAGGAGGGCTTAGCAGCCGGTGACCAGACGAGTCCGCTGCACCTGGAGGCGCTGGAGAATACCCATTACTTTGCCTACCTTCAGCGGGATACGAAGCGGGCGCAAAGCCTTCTAGAGGAGCTGCTACCCCTCGCTCGACGAGTGGAGAATCGACCAATGATCGCCCTCGCACTGAACGGGCTAGCGAACCTCGCCGGGGAAGAAGGCGATCACGAGCGTGCCGAGATGTTGTACGAACAGAGCATGGGATTCTGTGAAGGGGAGCACGATTCGGTGCATCCCCTCAGCGGACTCGGCTACCGTGCGTTCTTCCGCAATGACTACAAGCGCGCCCGCGCGTTCTTCGAGAAGTCGATTACGGTGGGCCGCACGTTCAGGGACGATTACGAGGTCGTGCAGGACCTTGCAAGCCTCGCCACCGTTGCGGCGTTCGAGGGAGACGAGGAGGACGCGCTGACGCTGTTGCAGGAAAGTATGGAACTCGCTCGCAAACTCGATTCCAGACCGGCTCTCGTCGTGCGCTGCCTCCCAGCGCTCGCCGCACTGCGCTCTAAACAAGGGGACTTCAAGGGATCCGTGCGACTCATCGGCGCAGCCGAGGCGCTACGCGAAGAAATGGGTTCGCCCGTCGGAGCGGTCACTCGGAATCTAAAGCGGCGAATACTCGAAGCGGCCCAGGATGAACTCGAAGAGGAAGACATTGCCGCTGCCTTCAAAGAAGGACGAACGCTCACGCTCGAGGAAGCATTCGCGTGTGCGCCCGGAAATCGTTCCGCACCTCACGCCGATCATCAGACTAGATAGCCGCAACCCGCCCAGCCTCATGAGGAGGTCGGTACAGGCCAGCAAGTCTCGCGACGCCGAGACGCGCATCTTTGTACCGAACTTTGTACCGACCTGAGCGCACCTCAGCGCATCCAGGCGTACAGGAGCGGACTCAAAAAGCGGCTCCGGGTTCGGATGCACCTAGTTCGGCAGAACTTCAAAACCAGTGCGGCGTCGTAGCCCGACGCTAGGCAGGTTCGACTCCTGTGCCGCTCCGTCGAGCCAACCGCTTCTGCAATGCCGCGGGGACTCGCCGCTAGCCGCACCGTCCGTCAGGCTCGTGTGCCGCCAATCCTGGATAGATGAAGGTTGGCCCCGAAACCAGCGTCGGGGCCAACCGCTCGCCTAACTACGGGGCCGGCCTTTCGCCGGTCCCGCCCCTGCAGAGACCAAGCGTGCCTGGCGCGCCCTTGGGTAGGCCGTAGTACTTCCAAGAGTCCGCCGCGGTCTGAACCTGGGACACGGTCTGTCCCATTGTCGAGTCGAAGTCATTCAGCCCGCTGGCGGCGCAGGCCGAGCTCGCGTGGTCCAGGGCACCCGTTTTGTTGGGGTTGCCACCCGGCTGTGCCGTGGCGGGGCTCCCAGGAGGGCCCTTTACCTCACCAGCGAGAGCGGCACCGACGCTCCCACCCGCGAAGACGGCTGCACAGAACGCAGCCGCGAGCATGCTCTTCTTTGCCATCACTTACCTCCCCATGTAAGTGGACCGCAGTTTGACGCCAGGGTTAGCGCCTTTCGAAACGAGTAGACCGGAGGAGTCCCGTCAACGTCGAGGGCGCTCCGTCGAGCCGGAAGCCGGCGGCTAGCGAAGCGCCGCGCGAGGATGAGGTCGTGAGTCACGCCGCTCTAGCCTGCACGTGCCGCTCCGTCGCCGAGTCGGCTGGGTGTGCCTAGTCGAGCCCGCCGACGTCGAGCACGACCGTCTTGAGGTCGCTCATGTCGAGCATCGTGTAGCGACCACCGATCCGGCCCCAACCGCTCTGCGTTCCGGAGGCCCCGCCGAACGGCTCGTGCGCCTCCCAGTAGTCGGTCGAGTCGTTGACGACGACGTTGCCGACCCGCAGGTTGTCGATGAACCGGAACGCGCGTTTCAGGCTCGACGTGTACACCGCGGCTTGGAGACCGAGGTTCGAGTCGTTCGCGACCCTGAGCGCCTCTTCGTCGGAGCGGACTCGAATGAGCGGAACGATCGGACCGAATGTCTCCTCGCGGTTGATCAGCGTGTCGACGCCGACGTCGGTGACGACGGTGGGCTCGTAGTACAAGCTCGTCGGCCGGTCGCCGGCGCGGGATCCGCCGAGAACGACGTTCGCGCCTTTTTCGAGCGCGTCCCCCAAGTGTCTGTCCATCTTTGCCGCGGTCGGCTCGTTGTTCATCGGCCCGACCAGCGTCGAGTCGTCGAACGGGTCTCCCAGCTGCCAGTTGGCGGCCGTCTTGAGCACCTCGTCGAGGAACGAATCGTGCACGCGCTCGTTCACGAGCACGCGCTCGGTCGCGCAGCACACCTGTCCGGCGCAGAAGAACCCGCCGAACACGGCGCCCTGCGCGGCGCGTTCGAGGTCGGCGTCCTCGCAGACGATCACCGGTCCGTTGCCACTGGCCTCGATCAGCGAGCGCTTCAGTCCCGCTGCGCGAACGATCTTCTCCGCCGTCGGATGCGAGCCGACGAAGCCGACACAGTCGACGCCCGGGTGCGTCACCAGACGCTCGCCCGCGTCGCCGGCGCCATAGACGACGTTGACCACGCCGTCCGGCAAGCCCGCGTCCGCCATGATCTGCATGAAGTTCGCCATCGCGATCGGCGTCCACTCGGAAGGTTTCATCACGATCGTGTTTCCGACCGCGATTCCGGGGGCGATCAACTCCACGGGAATGAGTGTCGGGAAGTTCCACGGCGTGATCCCTGCGTAGACGCCGTTCGGCTTCCGGAAAGTGAGGATCCGCTTCGCGACGTCCTGCGAGGGCACGATCGCGGTCTCCATCCGCTTCACGTCCTCCGCGGCGATGCGGAAGTTCTCCGCCGTCTCCTCGATGTCACCGAGGGCCTCCGCCGCGTACGGCTTCCCCTGCTCGAGCGAGAGCTCCCGTGCGAACTCCTCGCGCCGCTCGTCGACCAGGTCTGCGATCGCGTGACAGATCTTCGCGCGATTCCACGCCGACAGCGCAGCCCACTTCGGCTGCGCCGCCCGCGCGGCGGCAACGGCGCGATCGATGTCGTCCGCGCTCGCGTCGGGCACCTCGGCAAGGGTTTCACCGGTGACCGGCGACACGATCGACCGGACGCTGTCGCCGGTCGAGTCGACCCACGCGCCGCCGACGAAGTTCCGCAGTGTTCGAACGGTGACGGCCATGACCGCAAGGATCATCGCACCGGTGGTTGACCCGCGGAAGGGTGAAGCGGCCTGCCAATCCGTGCTCGAACCGCGCGGGAGCTTCGTTCTTGACTTTTTGCAATCAACGGGCGTAGCGTCGCGGCGATGCGGAGTCGTTTGCTGAGCGTCGTGCTCGGCATCAGCGCAGTAGCCGCCGTGATCGGATTGGTCGCGTGCGGCGGCTCGTCGTCGAAAGCCGACGTGAGCACCGCATTCAACAAGACTCTGAAGACGACGATCCTCGTCGACAGTCGCGGGCGGAGCCTCTACATGTTCAGTCTCGACGAGCGGAACGGCACACCGACCTGCGTCGACGACTCGACGTACCACTGCTCCAAGGCATGGCCCCCACTCCTTGCGCACGGCAGCCTCAGAGCGGGCAAGAACGTCAATGCGTCGCTGCTCAAGACCGTGAAACGAGACGACGGGACGATGCAGGCGATGTACAACGGCTACCCGCTCTACACCTTCAACGGCTATCACCTCGGCAACGCGCCCGGTGCTGTCGCGGACACCAAGTCGGGCGATATCCACGGCCAGGCCTACATCAACTGGTGGTGGGTGCTGTCACCGGCGGGCAAGCCGATCACCACGATGCCGAGCACCTAACAGCGAGCACGACTAGCTCTCCGGCCTACGCGCGATGAAGACGAGGAACGCGGTGTCGCCGCTCGGCTGCTCGTCGGTGTAGTCGCCGCGCACGGCGATGTCCACGAAGCCGGTGCGCTCGAGCATCAGCACGAGCTCGTTCCGGAAGTACAGGTTGAGCGTCAGCCGGTGCTCGTCCTCGGCCACGAGCTCGTCATCGCGCCACATCCAGCCGCGCATCTCCATCGTCACCGATTGCGCCAGCGGATCCGCATCGACGACCCGAGACCTCAACGCATACTCGGCCCCGTCCGGCCCCTGCCGGCGCTCGCGCGGCTCCTGCCACTCCTCGGGCAGCGCCGCGCGCTCCTCGGCGAGCCAGCACTTCCAGAGCCGCGTGTCGTTGTACGGCGCCTCGTTGTCGAGCAGCAGCAGCCCGCCCGGCTCGAGCACGTCGTAGAAGCGCCGGAGCGCCGCGAGGTCCTGCTCGCGCGTACTGCCGATACCGAACCCGCCGCAGACGACAACAGTCCGATACTTCCGCGGCAGGTGCAGCTCGTGCATCGGCTGCGCGTAGAGACGAGGCGACAGCCGCTCCTGCTCCGCCCGCTCGCGGCAGAGCGCGAGCATGTCCGGAGAGATGTCGCACCCGTCCACGTCCAAACCGGCGCGCAGCCAGGGCACGAGCAGGCGCCCGGTCCCGCACGCCACGTCGAGCGCGGGCTCGCCGCCGTCCTCGATGAAACGCTGGAAGTACGCGATCTCGGGGCCGTCCGTGTTGAACAGGGCCCACCAGCGGGCGACGACGCCGTAATGCCAGGTCTCAGGCGAGATGGCAGTCCTCCGAGCTGAACTGCAGCACCGGGTGCAGCTCGATGTTGTTCGGCGCGACGCCGGACTGCGGCTTGGGGTGCTTGAGATCGAAGAACCCGACTCCGACCAGCGACGCCTTGCCCAGAAGCTCCTTCGGTGACGCCCGCTGCTTGCGCGTCGCCCAGGCGTCGAGGCCGCAGAGTCTCGCGAAGGCTGTGCGCGCCTGCTCCAGCTCGGCCTTGTGCTTCGACACGCGCGCCCCTTTGCAGGCGACGCTCGGGAACTCGACGATCATCTGCTCGCCGGGATACTTGCTGCGGACGACCAGATGGATGTCGCCGTCCTTCTCGATCCGCGCGTCCACGAGCCGCACGCCGACGAGGTGGTACACGGTCACCTCCACATGGCTGCCGTCGGCGTCCCGCAACGTGTCCGCGCCGACGTGCGGGTCCTTCTTCGAAAGCAGGTAGTGGATCGTGTGGCGTTCGGGCGCGTCGAAGCGAACCCGGCCCGCACGCCGGTCACTCAGCGTCTTGACACCCCAGCGCTCCACGCCCCCGCAGAGCTTGAGCTGCGAGCCCGGGCTTGTGTGCGCGGTCGCGGCGACCACGGCTGCGCCGACGACAAGGATGAGCAGGAGAGCGAGTGGGCGGACAGCGGCAACGTACTGCAAGTTTCGCGTCGGACGCGGGTCTCTCTCGTCGGAGCCCGGCGCGCTTCACTGTGGCGGCCGGTCCGCCGGCTGGAGCTGCGCCCGGCTCCTTCTAGCCTGAGCAGCGGCCGGTTGCTTTGTCGACGGCGAGCCGCACTCCCACAGGCACACTTCCTGCCCGTGTTCGCGGTTCTGCCGACCCCCCTCGTCTGCCTCGATCCCGGTCACGGCACGCTCCCCGCAGTCGGACGCCAGACGGAGCCGATCGGCCCGGGCTCGAGCGTGCGCAAGGTCAAGGACGGGGGCGGGGCCCCCGGCGAGGCGCCGGTCGCGCTCGCAATCGCACTGCGCACGCGCGCGCTGCTCCAGCGGGACGGCTACCGCGTCGCGATGACGCGCACCGGCCCGACCTACGCGGGCGGCAACATCGCACGCGCCCACTTCTGCAACGTGCGGCACGCGGCCCTGATGGTCCGCATCCACGCGGACGGCTCCTCCGACTCCTCGCAGCACGGGGTCAAGACGCTCGTCCCGGCGTTCCACCGCGGCTGGACGGACGACATCTATGCGGCGAGCCTGCGTGCCGCGCGCAGGGTGCAGGCGGCGGTGGTGCGCTCGACGGGCGCGAAGGACATCGGCCTGATCCTGCGCTCCGACCTGACCGGCTTCAACTGGGCCGACGTGCCGGCGATCCTCGTCGAGTGCGGCTTCATGACGAACCCGACCGAAGGACGGCTCCTGCGGACGCGCGCGTACCAGCTGAAGGTCGCGCGCGGGCTCACCGCCGGCGCCGAGGCGTTCCTGCTCGGCGGCTAACTGCAGTCGGCGCACGCGCCGACCAGCACGACCTCGTGCTCGTCGACGGAGTAGCCGAGCCCACCGGCGACGCGGTCGATCGCACGCTCGAGCCGCGAGTCGCTGAACGCCTCGACCTTGCCGCAGTCCCGGCAAACGAGGTGGTGATGGTGATCGCCGTCGACGGGCGCCGGCTCGAAGCGCGCAATCCCGTCGCCCGCCTCGACACGCTTGACGAGCCGGAGCTCGGCCAACGCCTCGAGCGCCCGGTAGACCGACGCGATTCCCACAGGCCGCCGGGCCTTGCGGAGCTGATCGAAGATTTCCTGCGCGCTGAGGCAGCAGTTCTGACGCCCGAGCAGCTCGACGACGGCCGCCCGTGCACCGCCGCGCCGGTAGCCGGCAACCTCGAGGGATTCGAGCGCGTCACTCGTCCAGCTCACGATCTCAGTGTATCTTCCGGACATGAAATCGAAAATCGTTCTCATTCTCGTCTTGGTCGGCGTGCTCGCCGGCTGCGGCTCCAGCGGCAGCGCCAGCGGACGCAAGACCGTCGTCGCGGCCTTCTACCCGGTCGCCTACGCCGCGGAGCAAATCGGCGGGCCGGGCTACGACGTCGTCAACCTCACACCGCCCGGCGCCGAGCCGCACGACCTCGAGCTGACGCCGCGGGCCGTCGGCCGGATCGAGAACGCGGACGTCGTCCTCTACCTCAGCCACGGCTTTCAGCCGGCCGTGAGCAAGGCGGTCGGCCAGGCGCACGGCACAACCGTCGACGTGCTCGCGGACCTGCCGCTCCACAGCGCCACCGGACAGGAGGCGGGCCTCACGGCCGATCCCCACGTCTGGCTCGACCCGGTGCTGTTCGAGCAGGTCGCGACGCACATCGGCAGCGCGCTCCACCACCCCACGGGCGCCTTCGACGCGAAGCTGCGCCGGCTCGACGCCGAGTACCGCCGCGGGCTGCAGCACTGCACGCGGAAGGAGATCGTCACGAGCCATGCCGCGTTCGGATACCTCGCGCAGCGCTACGGCCTGAAGCAGGTTCCGATCACCGGGCTCACGCCCGATTCGGAGCCGTCGCCGAAGCAGCTGGCCGCCGTCGTCCGGCTCGTGCGGCGCACGCATGCAACGACGGTGTTCTTCGAGACGCTCGTCTCGCCTCGCCTGGCGGACACGGTCGCCCGGGAGGTCGGGGCGCACACTGCCGTGCTCGACCCGATCGAAGGGCTGACGCCGTCCGAGCAGAAGAACGGTGACGACTACTTCACGCTGATGCGGAAGAACCTCGCCAACCTCGCACTTGCGTGTCGCTAGCACTCCGGCTCGAGCACGTCGTCTTCGCGTACGCCCACGGCACACCGGTCCTGCGTGACGTCGAGCTCGAGGTGCAGCGCGGCGAGTTTGTCGCGATCGCCGGCCCGAACGGCGGCGGCAAGACCACCCTGCTCCGGCTCGTGCTCGGGCTCGAGCGGCCGACGTCGGGCCGCGTCGAAGTCATGCTCCACCGCTATGGGTACCTGCCGCAGCGCGCGCAGACCGGCATCGACGCACCCCTCACCGTGCGGGAGCTCGTCGGCGTCGGGCGCGTTCCGCGCTCACGCCTCTTCGGGCCGCTCGGCCACGGCGACCGCGAGGCGGTCCGCGAGGCGATCGACCGCGTCGGGCTGACAGCCCACGCCGACCGAAGGCTCTCCACGCTCTCGGGCGGTCAGCAGCAGCGTGCGTTCATCGCGAAGGCACTCGCGGGCGAACCGGAGCTGCTGGCACTGGACGAGCCGACGACCGGCGTCGACATCGAGGCGCAGGAGGCGCTCGCCGCGCTGCTCGTGCGCCTGCGGGACGAGCTCGGGATGACGATTCTGTACGTCTCGCACGAGTTCGGAGCCGTCGAGCACTTCGTCGAGCGGATCGTCCTCATCCGTGAGCGCGTCGTCTTCGACGGGTCCCCTTCGGCCCTGCCCGGTGTCTGGCACGACCCCTCCCACGTCCATGCTTGACCTCGAGTTCATGCGGCTCGCGTTCGGCGCCGGCATCGTCGTCGGGCTCCTGGCGCCCGCGGTCGGCTTCTTCCTCGTGCAGCGCAGGCTCAGCCTGATCGGAGACGGGATCGGCCACGTCGCGTTCGCCGGCGTCGCACTCGGGTACCTGCTCGACTTTCCGCTCGTGCTCACGGCACTCGTGGTCTCCGTCGCCGGCGCGCTCTCGATCGAGGGCCTGCGCGCGCGGCGGAGGACGGCGGGCGACCAGGCGCTGGCGCTCGTGTTCTACACCGGCATCGCGGGCGGCGTCGTGCTCGTGTCCGCGGCGGGGGCGCTCAACGTGAACCTGTTCCAGTTCCTGTTCGGCTCGATCCTGACCGTGACCCGTTCCGACCTCGTCGTGATCGCGAGCCTCGGGGCCGCCGCGCTGGCGCTGATCGCCCTCCTCTACCGGCCGCTCGTCGCCGTCGTCGTGGACGAGGAAGGCGCGCGCGTCTCCGGGCTCCCCGTCGCACCGCTCAACGCGCTCACCGCGGCGCTCGCGGCGGTGACGATCGCGCTCTCGATGCGCGTCGTCGGGATCCTGCTGATCGCCGCGCTGATGGTGCTGCCGGTGATCGCTGCGGCGCGCGTCGCCTGGAGCATGCGCTCGACGATCGTGATCTCGATGGGGATCGGCCTCGCCTCCGTGCTGATCGGCATCACGACCGCGTACTACGCCGATCTGCCCCCGGGCGGGACGACCGTGCTCGTCGCGGCGGCCACGGTGCTCGTCGCCGAGACGATCTCCGTGCTGCGCGGCTAGCCGCGCAGGCCGCGCATGCGCTCGACGGCGGCGCGGCCCGCCTCGTGCACGGCGTGACGGCGCGACTCTGGATCCTCCGGCGCGGGCTCGGCGAGGTCGACGGTGAGCTCCGCGCCCTCGAACTCGTCTCGTTCCTCGACGAGCGCACGCGACTCCTCGAGCTTGCGCCGCAACTCCTCCGCGCGGGGGTCCAGCCCCGCAACCGCGGGCTCGCGGCGACGGCGCAGGAAGCCGAACAGCGCGAACGCACCGAGCAGCCAGGCCCAGGGTCGTGGCACGGCGGCGATGCTACACTGGCCGCCGCTTCCTGCCTCGCCATCGCGCCGTTTTCCCGAGCTGCGCTCGCCGGCGAGGCCGATTCAGACCAGAGGAAGGGAGGTCTCGGGAAACGTGGTTGCATACGAAATTCTGCTCATGCTCGATCCCGAGCTGCCAGAGAAGCGGCAGGAGGAGATCGTCAAGCGCGCGCAAGAGCTGGTGAAGAAGGCCGGTGGCAAGTGGGTCGGGCACGACGTGTGGGGACGACGGCGGCTCGCCTACGAGATCAGCCACAAGGGCGAGGGCACCTACCACCTGCTCAACTTCGACGCCGAGCCGGAGACACTCGAGGAGCTGTCACGGATCCTGCGCATCACCGACGGCGTCATGCGCCACCTCGCGGTGCGCCGCATCGAGGGCGGCTCGCCCGGCCCGCCGCCGCCCGAGCCCGAGCCCGAAGTCGAACCAGAGTCCGTCCCCGAGCCCGCATATGCTGAGGCGAACATCAGTTCGCAAGAGGAGGAATAGAGATGGCTGGCGACATCAATCGCGTCACGATCGTCGGACGCCTGACGCGCGATCCCGAACTGCGACACCTGCCCTCGGGCACGGCCGTGCTCCAACTCGGCGTCGCGGTGAACGGTCGTCAGAAGGACGAAGCCGGCAACTGGATCGACAAGCCGAACTTCTTCGACGTCAAGGTCTTCGGCAACCAGGCGGACACGCTGAACATGCATCTCTCCAAGGGACGCCGGATCGGTGTGGACGGCCGGCTCGACTGGTCTTCGTGGGAGGCGCAGGACGGCTCGAAGCGCTCCAAGGTCGAAATCGTCGCGCAGTCGGTGCAGTTCCTCGACAGCCGCGGCGACACCGCTGGCGGCGAGGGCGAGCGACAGTTCGTGCCCGCCGCGGCGACCGCCGGCAACGAGGACTTCAGCGCCGGGTCGAGCGACGACGACATCCCCTTCTGATGCCGCCGCGCGGAGGAGAACGAGACCGGGACCGGCAGCCGGGGCGCAAGCGCCCGGGCGCGGCCGGCCCCATCCGCAAGCGCGGCTGTTACTTCTGCAAGGAGAAGGTCGAGGAGATCGACTACAAGAACGCCAACCAGCTGCGCCGGTACATCTCGGAGAAGGGCAAGATCCGGTCGCGGCGCATCACCGGCGCGTGCCGACGCCACCAGCGGCAGGTCGCGGTTGCGATCAAGCGCGCGCGGGAGATGGCGCTCCTGCCCTACGTCGCGGACGGGCGGTAGATGGAGGTCATCCTCCGCCAGGACGTCGACAAGGTCGGGCTGCGCGGCGAGGTCGTGAACGTCGCGCGTGGGTACGCGCGCAACTTCCTGCTGCCGCGCGGTCTCGCCGACGCGGCCACGCCTGCGCGCGTCGCCGAGGTGCGCAAGGTGGTGGAGCGGCGCGCCCACCACGAGGCAAAGACCTTCGAGGACGCGCAGGCAGTGTCGGAGCGGCTCGGCCAGCTGGAGCTGCGCTTCGACGTGAAGGCCGGCCCGACGGGGTCACTCTTCGGCTCGGTGACGCCGACCGACATCGCGGACGAGCTCTGGACGAAGCACAAGGTGCGCGTCGACCGGCGCAAGATCGCGGTCGACTCGATCAAGCGCATCGGCCGCTACCAGGTGCCGATCGAGCTGTTCCAGGACGTGACCGTCGACGTGCGCACGCTGGTGGTGCCTGAGGGCGGCGAGCTGCCGCCCGAGGAGGAGCTCGAGGCGATGGAGGCCGCGGAGCAGGCCGAGCAGCAGCCCCCGCCCGAGGAGAAGCACGAGCTCGATCTCGATGAGCTCGATGCCGCCGCGCTGGCCCAGGAGGCGGAACTGACCGCGTCCGGCGAGCTGCAGCCGTCACGCGCGGAAGTGGAAGGCGAGCTGTCCGACGACGAGTTCGACCGAGCCGTCGACGCGGGCACCGCCGACGATCAGCAGCAGTCCTAGCCGCCCCACATCAGGTACTGCGCGAAGCGCGGCGTGCGCACGATCAGGCGCGGCTGCCCGCGGCGCGGCACGGCATAGATGCCACGCGCGTGGATCGAGCCGCCGCACGGCCCGTTCGGAAAGTGGATCACGGCCGCGCCACTCGGCAGCCAGCCGAGAGCGACGGACTCTTCGCCGTAAGGACGCAGCTTGCCCTCTGAGATCAGATACGCCACGGGCACCTCGCACGCGGCCGACCACTGCGCGAGGATCCCGTCTCCGCGTGGTGCGAACTCTGCCCACACCCAGTGGCCGATCGTTCCCGGCCCGCGGAGAACGACGCGGTAGGACCCGTTGCCTGCGACAGACTTGATCGTCCGCCCGCAGACGTAGAGCTGGAAACCGGCGCGAGCATCGGTGAGTCGGCAGCCCCGGAAACGTGCGGGGCGTTCGTACACCCGGCGCACGCGGCGTGCAGCGCGGTCGAGCGAGAACAGGCGGCCGCGACGGTCCCGCATGACGAGACCGTGAGCCGTCGCCTTGTCGGGCGCGAGGTCGAACCCCGGCACCGTGGCGAGCGGCTTCCCCGACATCGTCTGCAGCTGCACGCCGGCCTTTGTCTCCAGCGCCAGGCCGCGCTCTGGTAACGGCGGGAGGGCGCTCACTGCGACGGCCGAAAGGAGCGCGGCCAGGCCGGTCATTCCACAATCTTCCCCCGCTGCGGAAGCGGTGTCCACGCGCTTCTGTGCAGAACCTGGGGACAAGCTTGCACAGGCCTTTCCACCGCCCTGTGAATTGGGGCAGGAAGTTCCCGCTCGTTGCGGCCGAACCATCAACAGGCTCCGTCCGAAGCGCATGGGAACATGTGTTCCTTTCCCCTGCAAATCGCCGCCAACAGACATGTCGAAAACTCGCCTTCCCACAGATGGAAACCCACGCGAGAGGGTGGTTCACTCCGCCCACGTGACACCCGTCGCCCAGCTCGCAGAAGCCGCCCCGATCGCGCCGCCCCAGAACCTCGAGGCCGAGGAATCGGTCCTCGGGGCCATGCTGCTCTCCCCGGGCGCGATCGGGGCGGTGAGCGAGGTCCTCGACGCCTCCGACTTCTACCGCGAGAGCCACGCGAAGATCTACCGCGCCGCGCTCGCGCTGTACGCCAAGGGCGAGCCGGTCGACGCGATCACGCTCGTCGACGAGCTGGAGGAGCGAAGCGAGCTGGAGGATGTGGGCGGCCGCGTTCGCCTGCACGAGCTCGCCGCACTGGTGCCGGCGACGGCGAACGCCGCGCACTACGCACGGATCGTGCGCGAGATGGCGACCTTGCGCGGGCTGATCGCCGCGGGGCAGCAGATCGCGCTGCTCGGGTGGGAGCGCCCGGGCGAGACGCAGATCCTTGTCGACCGCGCCGAGCAGGTGGTGTTCGAGCTTTCGCAGAGCCGCGTCACGACGGAGTTCAGCCACATCGAGGACCTGCTGAAGGAGAGCTTCGAGCGCATCACGGCTCTGTACGAGGCCGGCGCCGACGTCACGGGAGTCCCCTCCGGCTTCCGTGACCTCGACCGGCTGACCTCCGGGTTCCAGCCGGGCAACCTCGTCATCGTCGCCGCGCGCCCGAGCATGGGCAAGTCGGCGCTCGGCCTCTGCATCGCTGCGAACCTCGCGCTGCGGAGCGAGACACCCGTGGCGCTGTTCACGCTCGAGATGTCAAAGTCCGAGGTGACGCAGCGGCTGCTGTGCAGCGAGGCGAAGGTGGAGTCGCAGCGGCTGCGCACAGGGAAGCTCGCGCAGGACGACTGGCCCCGGCTCGTCGCGGCCGGCGACAAGCTGATGAAGGCGCCGATCTACGTCGACGACACGGGCTCGATCACGATGATGGAGATCCGCTCGAAGGCGCGCCGGCTGAAGACGCGAGAGCCGAAGCTCGGGCTGATCATCGTCGACTACCTCCAGCTGATGACCTCCGGCACGACGGCGGAGAACCGGGTCCAGGAGGTGTCGCAGATCTCGCGCAACCTGAAGGTGCTCGCGCGCGACCTCGACGTGCCGATCCTGGCGATGTCGCAACTTTCCCGCGCGGTCGAGCAGCGTCACGACAAGCGGCCGATCCTCTCCGACCTGCGCGAGTCCGGCTGCCTCGTCGGCGACACGCGCATTCACCTGCCGGACTACGGGATCTACCGCCCCATCCGAGAGCTCGTTGGCCGCAGCGGCTTTCGCGTTACAGCTCTGAACACGGACACGTGGAGACTCGAGCCGCGCGTCGTGACGAACGCGTTCTCAACCGGCCGTAAACCGGTGTACCGCCTGCGCACGCGGCTCGGCCACACGATCCGTGCTACTGGCAACCACAAGTTCCTTTCGTTCAGCGGCTGGCGCAGGCTCGACGACCTCGGACCGGGCGCGCGCGTCGCCCTACCGCGACGCACCGAAGGCCACGGTGAGCCGACGATGACCGAGGCCGAAGTCGCTCTGCTCGGTCATCTGATCGGCGACGGCTGCACCTTGCCGCGGCACGTCATCCAGTACACGTCGCAGGACCGCGATCTCGCCGAGCTCGTCGCTTCGCTCGCGACGGAGGTCTTCGGCGAGGAGGTGCGGCCGCGGATCGGCAATGCCGTGCACTCCGCAAAGCTTGGCCTACTTGCGACGAGCGATGTCTACTGGGACGAGATCGTCTCAGTCGAGCGCGACGGAACTGAAGAGGTTTACGACCTGACGGTCGAGGGCTTGCACAACTTTACTGCCGACGACATCGTTGTTCACAATAGTATAGAGCAGGACGCCGACCTCGTCATGTTCGTCTACCGCGACGAGTACTACAACGAGGAGACCGACCAGCAGGGCCTCGCAGAGATCATCCTCTCCAAGCACCGCAACGGGCCGACGGGGATCGAGCGGCTCTCGTTCCTGAAGCGCTACGCGAAGTTCGCGGATCTGGCTGCGTGATGGCGAGCTGGGCCGTGCTGACGGAGCAGGTGGTGTGGATCTCTCCGCGCGCGACCGGGTTCACGGTCGTGTGCGAGCGATGCGCCGAGCTCGGCGAGATGTTCCCGTCGGTGCAGGCAACGCTGTCGCTCGAGCACGTGCGCAGTACGGTCGACTGCCCGCGCGGGCATCAGATTCGCGTCGAGCGCGACGGCCGCTAGCTCGTAGCGAGGACCGCCGCGAAGGCGACGTAGAGCGCGATGATCGCCGCTCCCTCGCGACGGGTGAGCCCGCCGCCGAACCCGAGCGCGACCGCGACCGCGGTCATCCCGACCATCCACCAGGCGGCGAAGATCGCAATCCCGGAGGCTGAGCCGATGCCGAGGATGACCGCTGGCAGGCACAGGCCGACCAGGATGTTGGCGTTGTTGGAGTTGAGCGATTCGCTGACGCACGCGGCGCCGCGGCCGTGGAGGGCGAGCCGGACGGCCGCGATCAGGTTCGGGATGCTCGTAGGAGCCGCCGACGACCGCGGCGAGCGCCGGGAGGATTGCGAGCGCGTCGACGCCGGTCGCAGGGCGGGCGAACTCGTCGCGGCGGGCGTCCTGCTGCTCCTCTGCGACCGCGGCGCGAAGCAGTGCCGGCAGTCGTGCACGGGCGCGGGCATGCAGTGCCGAGATCGTCACGTACGGAGCCAGCGCGAGCACCGCGAGCCCAAGTCCCACGGCGCCGGGCAGCACGTCGACGGCGACGAGACCGCCGATGACGGCGACAAGCACGGCAACGCCGCCCGTGAGGACGAGTCCGTGAGCGTGGATCCGCACGGGGCCGGCCAGCAGGGCCGACAGCCCGAGCAGGCCGGCGATGTTGAAGACGTTCGAGCCGACGACGACGCCAACACCGGTGTCTTTGTGGCCGGCGACGATGGCGGCGACGGCGGAGCCGATCTCGGGCGCATCCGCGCCGAGCGCGGTGAGGATCCCCAGCAGGGCCTCGGAGAACCCGAGCCGCTCGCCGATGCGGTCGAGCTCGCGGGCGAGCACGATGCTCGACGCGACGGTGAGCGCGAACGCGCCGACAAAAAGCAGGACAGCGACGGGGATCGACACGGATTCCTGACCCTAGCCGCCGCCTCTGGCAGACTCCTTCGACGTGCCCGCGACCGTGATCGTCGGCGCGCAGTGGGGTGACGAAGGCAAGGGCAAGATCGTCGACCTGCTGGCGCTCGACTCCGACCTCGTGTGCCGCTACCAGGGCGGCCCCAACGCGGGACACACGATCGTCGTCGGCGAAGAGACGTTCAAGATCCGGCAGATCCCCAGCGGCGTCATCCGCGGGAAGCCGTGCGTGATCGGCGCGGGCTGCGTCGTCGACCCGGAGGTGTTTCTAGCCGAGGTCGACGAGCTCGAATCGCGCGGTCATTCGACCGCCGACGTGCACGTGTCCGGCGAGGCCCACCTGATCATGCCGTGGCATGTCGCGATCGACCAGGCGTCCGAGCGGCGTCTGGGCAAGCTGCAGATCGGCACGACGCGGCGCGGCATCGGACCGTGTTACGCAGACAAGGCGGCCCGCCTCGGCATCCGTGTCCAGGACGTGCTCGAGCCGAAGATCCTGCGGCAGAAGATCGAGGTCGCTCTGGCGGAGAAGAACGTGTGGCTCGAGCGCGTCTACGGCGTCGAGCCGCTCGAGCTCGAGGAGCTCGCGGAGCGGCTGGAAGGGTTCGCGCAGCGACTGCGCCCGTACGTCGCCGACACGTCGCTGCTCGTCGACCGAGCGCTGCACGAGGGTCGCGAAGTCCTGCTCGAGGGCGGTCAGGGGACGCTCCTCGATCTCGACCACGGCACCTATCCCTTCGTCACGTCGTCGAGCACGGTGGCGGCAAACGCGGCGACCGGAGTCGGGATCGGGCCGAACCGGATCGACCGGGTGATCGGTGTCGCAAAGGCGTACGTGACGCGCGTCGGCGAGGGGCCGTTCCCGACCGAGATCGAGGGCCCCGATCAGGAGCGCGTGTGCGAGCTGGGCGGTGAGTTCGGTACCGTCACCGGACGCGTGCGCCGCTGTGGGTGGCTCGATCTCGTCGCCCTTCGTTATGCCGTGCGCCTGAACGGAATCACGTCGCTCGCGCTGACGAAACTCGACGTCCTGTCGACGTTCGAGCAGGTTCCGGTCTGCGTCGCCTACCGGCTGCGAGACGGGAGCGAGACCTCGGAATTTCCGGCGCACCAGAGCGACTTCCACCACTGCCTGCCGGTGTACGAGACGCTCTCGGGCTGGCAGGAGCCCATCACCGACGGGCTGCCGGACACCGCGCGCGCCTACGTCGAGTTCGTCGAGCAGCAGCTTGGCGTCGAGATCTCGCTGGTCGGCACGGGCGCCGAGCGCGAGCGCGTGGTCGCGCTCCGTTAGGTCAGGCGCAGCTCGTACAGCAGGCGGCACTGCCCCTGTCGCGGGGCGTCGCCGGGCACACGCCGGAAGCCGTGTGCCTCGTAGAGATGTTGCGCGGCCACCATGCGCTCGCTCGTGTCGAGCGTGATCGCACGCGCACCGTGGGCACGCGCCCAGTCGAGCGTGAGCGCGAGCAGGTGTTTGCCGATCCCCCGTCCG
>WNGG01007671.1_pt1 | contig 17311 bp, 29 predicted proteins | sample 5400661 | NCBI WGS metagenome assembly WNGG01 (sample SAMN13153372, study PRJNA577476) | soil metagenome | isolation source: 100 cm soil or saprolite under Garry oak tree replicate 1 | place: USA:California | collected 2016-06-15 | reverse complement strand
GAAGGGGCCGCGTTCGTCTGCTCCTATGAATGCACATTCTGCCCCGCCTGCGCAGCATCGATGGCCCATGTCTGCTCTAACTGCGGTGGCGAGCTGGTCCCGCGGCCGCGACGGATCTCCAAGGGCAGCGCCGTCTAACGAAATCACGCACCGCGGCCGAGTCGTCATCGGTGATGTCCTCGGCGGCCAGTCAAGGTGGGCCTGTGAAAGGTTTGCTGCCCAACCGCCTTGGGGAGCCGTACGACCTGCTGCGGGTACGCAACACTGGCGCTGGATCTCGAATCCCGACACCCTCTACTAGCATCGCCTTCTGCATGAACTCCTCTACGAGGAGCGCTCCCATGAATCGTCCGGCATTGTCGCTCCGCTGCGCCACGGTGATCGCCCTCGCGGCATGCGGTACCGAACCGACTGAGCCGACGCACGGTGTTTTGCTCTTCACTGACGCACGCGAGTACCAGCTGCCGGCGCCTAGCGCACCCCCCATGGCGATCTTCGCAACGATCAGTAACCAGACGTTCGCTACGGTCCCCGTGCGCAGGTGTCTCATCCGGGGAAGTTCCGCCGATCCCGTGGGAGCGGATCTCGTGTTTGAGCGCGCCCAGTCGAATGGTGCATGGGAGGCCGTGGATCTGGGTTTCAACTGTCTCAGCTCGTCCTCGCCGCGAGCCGATGTCGTGCTAGCACCGTACGAGGTGGCGCTCGTGGCACGCATCGTGATCGTGACGCCCGGGCGATATCGGCTGCGTGTCGGCTACGGCGCTACAGGGGGTACCACTCCAACGGACACCGTTGCATCGCCTGTTTTCACAGTGAAGTGACCCTGCTCTCTGAGGCGGGCGTGCACCTGCCGCTGCAGCGCTCCCGCAGATTTACGACTTGCGAGCATGCGAAGACTGTCGTCCCGTTCCTCGACTGAGGACAACATGCTGAACAGGCAAGTCGTCGCTCTTGCCGCACTTGCGATAACGGCACCTGTAATGCGGCTTGACGCGCAGGCGTCGAGCCTCGAAGACTCGATCCGGGCGCTCGAATCCCAGCGCGCGCAGGCGCTGTTGAAGGCGGACACGGTCGCGCTCTCGCAGCTCGTGGCGGATGACTTCGTTGAGATCTCGCGACTCGGTATGCCCCGGACCAAAGCAGACAACATGCGCGAGATCGCGAGCGGGACCCTCAGACTGACAGCCGTACGATATGACAGCATGTCGGTGCGCATCTACGGCGACGTCGCAGTGCTGCAGGGAATCGCAGATAACACGGGCACGTTTCGCGGCTTGCCGTTCAGTGGGAAGATCCGATATACACGTGTTTTTGTGCGGCGTGATAGGCGTTGGCGCGCCGTAGCGATGCAACAGACCAGCGTGCAATGAGCTGTGTCCGCTGCCTAACAAGAGCTTGAAGCTCTGGCTGATGGCCAGTCCTTGAAGCCGATCCCTGTCTTCTTCGCCACCTGGGCTGCGGCAGGCGTGGGCGCCGTGATCGGTTCCATTCTTGGCCACGCAGCAGGGAAGCCCGGGTCCGGCCTTTCGCGCAAGGAGGCTCCGATGCGCAGAGCTCGTCTCCTTCCGTTCCTCGCACTCGCGCTCGCGACAGCCGTGGCTCGCGCTCAGGACACCGCGAGCCTTCGAGACACCCTCGCTTACACCACGGCCATCGTCACAGTCAGGGCCAAGCCCTTTGCGGATGCTCAGGGATTCGGGCGGGTGGACGCCGCAGTGCCGGTGCGTGTGTACACGTGCGCGGCTGGTTGGTGCACGGTGGCGACCGGGCGACTGACTGGCTACGTGCTTCAGGAGTACCTCAGCGCGCAGTCGACTCCGCCTCCGCAGCGCCCTGGACCCGGATACGTGAACTCGCGCGAAGAGTGGGTTCCGTCACCGGCCAGGACTGCTAACGACAGCCCGCCACCTGGGGCCTCGGCGCGGTGCCGTGATGGGACCTATAGTTTCAGTCGCAGTAGGAGCGGCACTTGTTCACACCACAGCGGGGTGGCTGCGTGGCTTCACTAGGGCCAAGTGGGCCGCCTAACAAGCACTTGAAGCTGGCGCGTAGATTGTCAAAGGAAGCCGGGAACCGGAGTGTTGGCGCCTTGGCGGACGCACGAGTTCCTGCACTCCTCCTGCGCCGGTGAAGGGGTCGCCCGCAGCTTAGTCGCGATCCGTTAGGCGGCACCATGAACCCAATTCCTCCGTCATCCATGCCGCGCTCGCGCAAAGCCCAGCTCTTCTGGCCGCTCGTCGTTGCGTTACTCGTCGCGGACTGTGCCACCAAGGAGCTCGCCGTCGAGCACCTCTCGCCGCCGTCCGTGCCGCACGCTGTGCTCGACGACTGGTTGCGGTTGACGCTGGCGTACAATCGAGGGGCGGCCATGGGGCTCACGCTCGGCCCGGTCTCCCGGTTCGGCTTTGCGCTCCTCGCTGTCGGCGCCCTTCTCGTACTGTTCCAGCTCTATCGCCTCACGCCTCCCAGTGCGGCAGGCCGAACCGGTGCGCTGGCCCTGCTCATCGCCGGTGCGGCGGGCAACCTCATGGATCGGCTCCGTTCGCCGAAGGGCGTCGTTGACTTCATTGATGTAGGAGTGGGTTCCTGGCGTTTCTGGACCTTCAACCTCGCAGACGCGTGCATCACGCTGGGCGCTCTCGGGCTGATGGCTGCGCTGTGGAGGGCACGGCGCGACGAAGGTGCCGGCGCATGTTAGAATAGCGCGGATCCGCAATCTCACTGCGGCGAGGTTTCCAACCAAGTCAGTATAAGGAAGCTCCATGATTCCAAAGAAGGCCACGCGGAAGTCCGCCAAGAGCACCAGCGCGATCAACAAGAAGGTCAAGAGATTCACGGACGAGGAGCGAGTCGCGATGAAGGAGCGCGCCCAAGAGCTGAAGGCGGACAAGGCGGACGGGGAAGGCGCCGTGCTCGCGAAGCTCGCCGCGATGACGGAACCGGATCGCGCCATGGGCAAGCGGCTCCATGCTGTCATCAAAGCCAGCGCGCCAGCCCTCTCGCCGAGACTCTGGTACGGGATGCCCGCGTATGCCAAGGACGGCAAGGTCGTCTGCTTCTTCCAAGGCGCGCAGAAGTTCAAGACGCGGTACGCGACGTTCGGCTTCAGCGACGCGGCGAACCTCGACGCCGGCGCCCTGTGGCCGACCGCCTTCGCGCTGAAGGAGTTGACCGCCGCCGAAGAGGCAAGAATCGGCGCGCTCGTGAAGCAAGCCGTGAGCTGAGGACGGCGCTCGCCACGGAGCCAAGCCAAGACGCCTAGGCACGAGGGAACGGGCCATGCGCATCGCAAGCTGGGGTCATGCGGTCTTTGCGGCGACGCTGATCACCCTCGGAATCTTAGGCCTGATCAAAGGCGATTTCACCCCGATATGGCTGCCCGTGCCCAAGGGTGCGCCCGCGCGTGAGGTACTCGCCTATCTCTGCGCCTTCATCTCTCTGGTAACTGGCATCGGCCTTTTCTGGCAGCGCACAGCCGCCGTTGCCTCTCGCCTTCTGCTCTCCTTTCTCCTCGCTTGGCTCCTGCTATTGGCTGTGCCCCACCTCTTGCTTGATCCCGGGATGCAGCTTACTTGGGCAGCCTGTAAGACTGCGGTGATGGTGGCGGCCGCCTGGGTTCTGTACGTCTGGTTCGCCGGCGACCGTGACCGGCAGCGCCTCGGTTTTGCCACCGGCGACAAGGGTCTGCGCATCGCGAGGGCGCTCTACGGCCTGGCCTTGATCCCTTTCGGCATCGCGCATTTCACCTATATCGAGAGAACCAGTTCGATGGTGCCTGGTTGGCTGCCATGGCATTTGGCCTGGGCGTACTTCTTCGGCTGTACCTTCATCGCGGCGGGCGTAGCGGTGCTCATCGGCGTGTATGCACGGCTGGCAGCCATGCTCTCGGTGTTGCAGCTGGGTATGTTCACCCTGCTGGTGTGGATACCCGTCGTGGCGGCAGGACCCAGCGCCTCCGATTGGAGCGAGTTCGTCGTGTCGTGGGCGTTGACGGCCGCCGCTTGGGTGGTGGCGGACTCTTACCGCGGCATGCCTGGGCTCGCCGTGGGCAAGCGCTAGCCGGGCGACCTCACACGACTCATGATCTCAGGTCAGCAAGCACTCGCGCAGTTGCGAGAAGGCAACCGTCGCTTTGTTGCCAGCGTTCGTGACCCGGCTGCTCCGCTCAGCCAACCCCGCCCCGTGCGGCTCCCGCATGCCCAAGAGCCGTTTGCCATTGTCCTCGGGTGTTCCGACGCGCGTGTTCCCGCAGAGCTCGTTTTCGGCCAGGGGTTTGCCAGCCCGCCTCGCATCAGTCCCCCAATCTCCGCTCCATCGTGGACCGGATCCGCCCCGCTGTCGAGCCTCTGCTTGCCACCGCCGTGGGGCTGCGGCCCGAGGCCTTGCTCGCGCATGCAGTCCGCGCCAACGTCCGAGCGGCCGCGGATCATTTGCGCCATGGGTCCGGGGTACTGGAGCGCCTCGTCGACCGCGACGGGCTGCTGATCGTCGGCGCAGAGTACTGTCTGGAAACTGGGGTCGTGGAGTTTTTCGATGGTGTGCCGGAGGCTGAGCCGTGACGGTGCCGTTCAACAAGGCGCCATCCGCTAGCCGGATGAGGAGGGCAGCATGACGGAGCAAGCCGCGAGCAGCCCAACGGTTCACCGGCGGTACACGCGCCCGGTCCTCTTCGTCGTCGACGTGAACCGCGCGATTCGTTTCTACATCGACATGCTCGGCTTCGAAAGGCGCTGGCATGAAGGCGACGGCGCGGGCACGGTCTGCCAGGTCAATCGCGGCGAATGCGAGATCATCCTCTGCGAGGACGCCACGCGTAGAGGCAAGGCGCGCTTGTTCGTCGAGTTGACCGCGGACGGGCTCACAGAACTTCGCCGTGAACTCGCCGAGCGCTCTGTTCCCAGCAAGGAAGCCTGGTGGGGCTACGATGTGCTCCAGATCGACGATCCCGACGGCAATGAGCTGCTCTTTCCTCGTTAGGTGGGATCCATCGGTACTATGCCAAGGTTCGTCATCGCAGTCGTACTCGGGCTCCTGCTCGGCTGGGCCGCGACCCATGCCCTGTCCCTGCAGTGGTGGACCCTTGCCCCCTGGGGCCTCGCCGCGCTGGGTTTGGGGTATCGAACGACGAGGGCGAACGCGGTGGGTGCCGGGGCGGTGTACGGATTCGTCCTGTGCTTCACGTTCACGCTGGTCGGATACGCCGGCGCCGCCCCAGCGATCACGCGCGCTCCGTTCTTCACCGTCTTGGGACTCGTCGGGGCGGTGTGCGGTTTGTTGCTGGCTCTCCTCGGAGCGGTCCTCATGCCGTAGGCGGCCGGACCGCCGTCGGTGACGGCCCGGCTCCAGGGGCGAGACGCATGCCCACCATCGCGTATCGGGAGGCTACTGTCGCGGATGTCGGTGCGCTTGCTCGCATCCGGGCCGCGTCCTGGGGGACTGAGCAATACTGGGAGAGCCGCATCAGCGGCTACATGCGGCGAGCTGCACCCGCAGCACTCGCTGCCGCCGCGGGTGGTGTTCGTGGCCGCCGAGCAAGGCCTCCTCGTGGGCCTCATCGCCGGCCATCTGACGCGACGCTTCGGCTGTGACGGTGAACTGGAATGGCTGGATGTCATCCCTGAGCGGCGTCGGACTGGAATCGCCGGTGCATTGTTGCGGACGTTGGCGAGATGGTTCCAGGCCCAGGGGGCAAAACGCATCTGCGTTGACGTTGATCCGCAGAACGCGCCGGCGAGAGCGTTTTATCGCAAGCACAGCGCCGAGGACCTGAACCCACACTGGCTGGTGTGGCCCGACATCACGGTGCTTGTGCGTTTCACTACCGCGGATCGCATCCTCGCCTGCCTCAAGGGTATAGCGACAGGTGACGCCGTCGGCAAGCAAACCGAGACGCTATCACAGGAAGACGTCCTCCGCTGGTTTCCCCGTGGCATCCACGGTTTCGAAGGACCTCCCGGGTCGGTCATCCCCCGATACGTCGGAAATGCGAAGCACGAGTGGCGGATCGGTGAAACCACGGACGACACGGAACGGACCATCGCCGTCGCCCGCGCCATTATCACCGATCGGAATGTCTCACATGTGAGCATCGGTCGCGAACTGCTCCGATGCAAGAAGTGTGTACATCCGGGCCTCAAGTCCCTCTGGGAGTTTCACGAAGCCGCCGATCCAACACGGATTGCTACGAGCCACGACGGCTGTGGAGCTGCCATTCGTGTCGCACCGGTAGGGATCTTCTATACCTCGCACCGCTTCGACGACCTCCTCACCGGCGCCCGGGAGGCTGCGATGTCGACTCACGGCGGTTCACACGCGATCGCGGCCGCCGCCGCCACCGCCGCCGCGGTCTCGGCGGCCATCGACGAAGCGTCTCCTGGTCAGGTTCTGGAGGTCGCAGAGTATGCGGCCGCCGAAAGCGAGCGTCGCTGGCCGGGGCCCGGAGCCCCTGCATTCGCGAAGGCGGTCCACGCGGTGCACGACTACCTGGAGCGCTTGCCAGCACTGCGACCCGCCGAAATCGCCGCCTCTTGCCTTCCGAATCAGCCGATGACTATCGTGCCATTGGCCCTGGGACTCGCAACGGTGATGCAGTCGGCACAGGAAGCAATTCTCATCGCTGCAAACATTGGAGGAGACAGTGACTCCGTCGCATCGATTGCCGGGGGAATTCTCGGCGCGATGTATCCGACGACTGTGAACCCGGACTGGTACAGCGTGGTCGAGACAATCAACGACCACGACTTGGTGGCGATCGCGAACGCGCTGGCGCCGTTGCGACACTGATGGGTATGCCGAGCGACTCCCGTACGCAGAAAGCGCCAGGGTTGGTGGGAGCGGTACTCATGACGAAGCGCCGCAACGTCATCGTCCACATCGCCGCCAGCGCGGACGGCTACATCGCGCGCCCTGACGGTGACATCGACTGGCTGACGTCCCGCCCCGCTCCCAAAGGTTTCTATGGCATGAACACCTTCATGCGGTCGATCGACACGAAGCTGCTGGGCCGGAAGACCTACGAGGCGAGCCTGCGCATGGGGGCGACGTTCGACTCGAAGAGTCCGCACATCGTCTTCTCCCGACACGCGCCACCAGCCGACGCCCCATCAGGCGTGGAGTTCGTGAACGGCGCAATCGGCCCATTCGTGAGTCGTCTGCGGGAGCGGCCTGGCAAGGATATCTGGTTGATGGGCGGCGGCGAGCTCATCGCCTCCTTTCTTGACGAACACGCGATCGACGAGTTCGTCATCAGTGTGGTCCCGGTGTTTATTGGCGATGGCATTCCACTCATAGCGCGACGTCACCGCCACGTGCCCATGGACTTGCGCTCCGTCGAACGCTTCGACGATGGGGTGGTGCAACTGCGATACCGTGTTCCGAACGACGCCTGATGCCCCCGTGAAATCATTATTCGTTGTGTGCTGCGTCGTGTCTGCGTTTTGCGGTCTCAACGCGCAGGCGCCCGGCTGGCAGCCGTCGCCAGGACATACGCAGGCTCCGATATGGCCTGGAGTGCCACCTGATCCGCGGCCGGCCTCTGGTGCGGAGGTCGTCACGACAACAACAAACGATCACCTGGTAGCCGGCAGGCCGTGGACCTACGTGAGCAACGTTTCACAGCCCACCATGACGGTGTATTCGCCAAGCGGGGAAAACACCGGCGCCGCGGTCGTCGTGTTTCCCGGCGGCGGCTATCAGATTCTGGCCATCGACCTCGAAGGCACGGAGGTCTGTGACTGGCTGACATCCAGGGGGATCACGTGCGTGCTGTTGAAGTATCGTGTACCCAATGCCGGACCGTCTTGGAGCCAGCTGTGCGGCTGTGACCTCAAGACCAGATCATCCATGCCGCTCGAAGATGCGCAGCGGACGCTCGGGCTCGTGCGCTTTCACGCGGCCGAGTGGCACATCGATCCACGTAAAATTGGAGTGCTCGGGTTTTCAGCAGGTGGGCACCTGGTAGCCGCAGTGAGCACGCATTGTGACGCCCGAGTGTATCCGGCGGTGGATGCCGCCGACCGGGAGAGCTGCCGTCCGGATTTCGCGGTGGCGCTCTATCCCGGACACCTGTTCATTGCCTACGACAAGTTCGAGCTGAATCCGGATATTCACGTCAGGGGCAACACGCCGCCGACGTTCTTGCTGCAGGCCGAGAATGACAACGTGGACGACGTGCGCAATTCGCTGGTTTACTACATTGCCCTGAAGAACGCCGGCGTGCCGGCGGAATTGCATCTGTACGCGGAAGGGGGACACGCCTTTGGACTGCGGCGAACGGCGCGTCCGATTGCGGCATGGCCGCGGCTGGTCGAAACGTGGCTCAAGACCATCGGGATGATTTCGGACTAGGGGTAGTGTGCCCTGGCGACTCATGGTTCACAACCCCATCGAGCGGCTCGCGGCGCTGTTTCGTGAAGCTGGCGCGGCCCATCACACAGCATTTGCCGCCAGCAACGGCGAGGACCCGGAGTGGGCAAGCTGGTATGCCCGCTACCTCGCGCCCCGGCTGCAGCAGGAGCTTGGCGGTCAGGTGGACCAGGAAGCTCTGGCCGCGGATCTCAGTCAAGTGGACAGCGATTATCGAGCTGGTGGGGGCAGGGAGCCATGGCCGGAGTTCTACGCGCGCTGGTTCATCCGCCGGCGGCAGCAGTGACGGCGCCATCCGTTAGGCCGAGCCGCTCGTTTTCGCTCGCCGAGGAAGATCTGTGAACCAAGAGCAGGCCCTGCTGACACACTTCCTTGCCGCCATCGCGTATCGCACGCAGAAGGCGCTACGAGACGCGCCGCCGCACTTCGCTCAGTTTGCGGCGGGACACCAGGTGAGGACGCCCGTCGAGATCCTCCGGCACATGACAAGCCTCATGGGCTACACGCGCACGCATTTCCTCGGCAGCACCTACCCCGTCAAACCGGAGCCGCTGGCCACATTTGCCGACGAGATCAAGCGGTTCCACGACATGCTCGCGGAGGTTGGTCGTCTGCTGGCGGCCGGAACGCCGTTACACGACATCTCTCATCAGCAGCTCCTCCAGGGCCCGTTTGCCGATTGTATGACGCATGTCGGGCAGCTGGCATTGCTGCGGCGACTTGCCGATGCGCCCGTGGCGCCGGAAAATTTCGTGTACGCCGACATCCGCAGCGACCGGCTCGGCCCGGATCAAGCCATGCCGGCGCGCCCGGATCGACACTGGCCCGAGCGGCCGACTGGCTAGAAGGAGCGATTCCTGCCATGCGCATCCTCCTCATCGGTGCCACCGGCACCATCGGCAAGGCCATCGCCGCCGCGCTCAGCCGTCGACATGACGTGCTGCTCGCGAGTCGACAGCAGGCCCCCCTCCACGTCGACCTAGCCGACCCGGCATCCATCCGGGCCTTGTACGCGAAGGTGGGCAAGGTCGGCGCCGTGATCAGCGCCGCCGGTCAGGCCAGCTTCAAGCCCCTCGACGCGCTCTCGGATGCTGAGTTCCGTTTCAGCCTCGACAACAAGCTCATGGGCCAGGTCAACGTGGTCAGGTATGGACTCGACCGCGTCGACGACAACGGCTCGATCACCATTACCAGCGGCATTCTGGCCCAGCAGCCATCGCGCGGCAGCGGTGCCGTGAGCCTCGTGAATGCGGGCCTCGAGGGCTTTGCCCGAGCGGCCGCGCTCGAGGCCCCACGAGGCATTCGGATCAACGTGGTGAGCCCACCCTGGGTTACCGAGACGCTGCAGGCACTCGGGATGCCGCTCCAAGGTGGCTTGCCAGCTGCCACCGTGGCACAAGCCTACGTCGGCAGCGTCGAAGGAACGGCGACCGGTCAAGTCATTTCTCCGTAGAGGAGGATCCCGATGCCACAGCGACTCCGACTCTTCTTTTCGATTCTTACCGGCGTCCTGCTCGTCATCCCCGCTCTGGCGCTGTACCGCAGCCTGTCCGGGCCCGCGGACATATGGTGGACGCCCCCTGCCATGGCCTTGTCCCTCAGCGAGAGCCAGGATCGCGTGCAGATCTACGCTCGTGGCCGGCCGCTGGCAGCGCTGCTGGACGCGAAGCAACTGTGGATCAAGGATGAAGCAGCATCCACGCCTCTGGGCGCACACGAGATCGGCCTCCGCCTCAACAACTGGGACCACGTTCGAGCGGCGAGACTCCCTGTTTTGCTGGTCTACGCGGCGGCGTGCGGAGCCGGCGTGGTGCTGCTGCTCGTCATCGCGACCGGACGTCTGACCTCACGGGAGGTCTAAGCGCGTTTCGTTCGACGGCTGGGCGCTGGAAGCTGCTTGCGCGCGCGACCGCTTCGCCCGCAGCTTAAGCGCGATCATATGCCCGCGTTCGCGTTCATCGGCGCGTTCATCCCATTCCTGGCGATGCTTCCACCGTCCATCGCCGCCGTGTGGATTGCCCATCGTTTGCCGAACGCCTCCTCCTAGGGAGCCCTGGTTTGCCTCCGTGCGCCGGCCACCGAAGGCTCGCTCACCGTAAGGGGTCCTTCATGACGCGATACAAGACCGCACACGTGCTCGCGGGAGTGTCCGCCGTTGGCTTCTTGCTCGCGGCCGGACTGCACACAACCGAGTATCGGCGCCTGGTCCTGCGGGCGCAGCAAGGGTTTGCCGGGCTGGCTCCCTTTGTGGCCACGCTGTGGCTGACGTTCGCCGCCGCCCTGGTTATTCTCGGCTTGATCGTGACCCTCGTCGCGTTCGGCCGCGTTACCCCGGGGCGGTCGATCCTGGCGCTGGCGGCGTGTTTCCCAGCAGTCACCGTGGTCCTGCAACTGCGTTTTCTCGGGTTCACGCCGCCGGTCGCCATTTTCTCGGCCGTCGCGGCGATGAATTTCGCCGCGGCGCTGACGTTCCCGACCGTCCGGCGGCTTGCGCCCCCACAGACTTCGCCCGCAGCTTAAGCACGATCTCGCCGCGGAAGGCCACTTGGACCCTGTCGTGTTTCTCCTCGCACTCCTGATATTCGTGGGGATCCCTGCCGCCGCGGTGGTCAAGATCGCTCAGCTGCGTGCGGGGCGTCCCCAATCACTCTCGGCCGACGCCATCGCGCGCCTCGAGGCACTGGAGCGTGGCGTCCAGGATCTCCAAAAGGAATTGGCGGAAACACACGAGCGGCTGGATTTTACCGAGCGCTTGCTCACGAAGGCCCGGGAAGAGCGATGACCGATCGACGATACAACGACAAAGAGATGGCGGCGATCTTTCGCGCCGCGTCGGAAGGGCCGCTCAGTCCCCAGCGGGAAGTGCCGCCGGAGGAGGGCTTGACGCTCGCCGATCTGCAAGCCATCGGCCGTGAAGTCGGCATCTCGCCGGCCGCCGTTGCGCAAGCGGCGCAAGCCCTCGATATCCGGCGAGAGACCGCAGCGCGGACGTTCTTGGGACTGCCGATCGGCGTGGCGCGCACGGTAAGCCTCAATCGCCGGCTCACCGATCCCGAGTGGGAGCGGCTGGTCGTGCAGTTGCGCGACGTCTTCAACGCACGGGGCACCACGCGCTCGGACGGCTCATTGCGGCAGTGGACGAACGGGAACTTGCAGGTGCTCCTCGAACCGGCTGAAACGGGCCACCGGCTGCGTTTCAGAACCCTGCACGGCGCGGCGCGCGCGTCCATGGGAGCGGGGTTGGCGGCCCTCGGCGTGACGGCGACGGTCGCTGTGGCGACCGCGATCAGCGGCCACCTGGGCGACGCCATTCCGGGAATCGTGTTCCTGCTCGCTACGGGCATGGCAATGATTGTGAACGGCGCGCTTCGCTTACCGGGGTGGGCGCGTCTGCGCGGGCGCCAGATGGACGCCCTTGCGGCGCAGATGGCAAGTCCGAATGAGCCCTCGCCAGAGCCGTAGACGCCTATGAACGTGTTCCCGATCGCGCCCGCGGAGAGCCGCTACCTGTGGCTCCTCATTCCCGTGACCGTGCTACTCCTGGGCGTTCTCATTGGAGGCGTGGGGCTGCTCGCGACCTCTGTGCGAGGCGCCCATGCGTCGCGTTTCGAAATCGCGGGCGACGGCCTCCGCCTGGTGGGCGATCTGTACGGGCGGGTCGTTCCCAAGCGGGATATCCGTTTGAATGGTGCCCGCCGGGTCGATCTCGCTCGCGAAGCGGGGCTGCAGCCGAAATGGCGGCGCATCGGAACCGCGCTCCCTGGCTACCAAGCCGGGTGGTTCCGCTTGCGAAACGGAGAGAAGGCGTTGCTGTACCTCACCGACCGCACGCGGGCGGTCTACATTCCCACCACCGCCGGGTACAGCTTGCTGCTGAGTCCGGCGGACCCCGACGCGTTCCTGGCGCGCTTACGTGCCGTGTTGGGCTCCTGAGCGTCGTGCGCCGCAAGCGTCTGCTGCTCGTCCTCGTGCTCGGCGTCGCGGCCGGGCTCGTCGTCGTGCTGGGACGGCGTGCGCCCACCACCCGCAATCCCGAAGCCCGTCCGGCAGCGCCTGCCGTGGAGCCGCGCAAGCCGGCCCTGCAGGCCGACGCCGAGGGCTACTATGTCCCAGGCTATGAATTCACGGTGAGCCGGTTCCGGTTCACCGGATTCAGCCTCCGCCCCGACGCCGTCGTCACCTTCGCCCAGACCGGCACTGGTGCGGAGCAGGCCATGGCCTGTCTGGACGTCCTCGTCAGAGCGGATACCGTCCACCTGCGCTGCGACGACCCGCAGGTGGGCACCGTGACGGTCGACGGCAAGTTCCGCACGCGCGTGGCGACCAATCGGCTCGATACCGCGGTGTTGACCGCGGTCGTGACAGTTCGCAGCGGGAGCGGCGAGATCCTGTACAGGGCACGAGACTCGTTCAAGTGGCACCCGCGTGATTCCGGCGAGCCCGGGACCTGAACCGCACCGGAGCCGCGTGTGGATCCGCGCGATGCTGCTCGTCGCCGTGGCGTACGTCGTCATCGGCGTCGGTTTCGCCGCCCTCGACAGATCTGGTGCAGGTCAGGTGCACCTGTGGCGCCTCGCTGCGTGGGTGGTGAGCGCCGCCGTGGCCGCGCTGCACGTCGGCTACGAGCATAATCGTCGCAGCTCGCCCCGCGCGACGGCACTGCATGCGGCCGGGGCGGTCGCGCTGGGGGCGTTCGGCCTGGCGCTCGCGGCCAACGTGCACTGGCTGGTCGCCGGAACACCCGGCCAACGCGCGCCGCTCCTCGCGCTGCCCGTGTGGCCGGTGATCACGGGTGTGCCGGCGTTTCTCGGCGCCCTCGCCGTGGCGGCCGTGTTGGCACTCCTCGCGCGGCGACGGACATGAAGCTCCGGGTCGACAGTTTCGCTGTCTCAATCGACGGTTACGGTGCGGGGCTGAACCAGGATCTGGAGAACCCGATCGGGGTCGGCGGACTTGCGCTGATGGAGTGGCTGTTCCACACCCGAACCTGGCACCGTATGCAGGGCAAGGAGGGCGGGGAGACCGGCGTCGACGATGCGATCGCCGCCGACGGCTTGGCCGGCATCGGCGCCTGGATTCTCGGCCGCAACATGTTCGGTCCCATCCGGGGCCCCTGGCCCGATACCAGCTGGAAGGGCTGGTGGGGAGATGAGCCGCCGTACCACACCCCAGTCTTCGTGCTGACGCATCACGCCCGGCCGGCGCTCAAGATGGCGGGCGGCACGGAGTTCCGGTTCGTCACCGAGGGTATTGAAGCCGCGCTCCAACGCGCCCGGGACGCGGCGGGCGAGCGCGACATCCGCCTCGGGGGCGGCGTGTCCACGATTCGCCAGTATCTGCGCGCCGCACTCATCGACGAGCTGCACCTCGCCGTCAGGCCGGTGCTGCTGGGGCATGGGGAAGCGTTGTGGGCGGGTCTGGACCTTCCCGCCCTGGGCTACGACTGTGTGAAACAGCGTGCCGGCGAGCGCGCGACGCACGTCTACCTGCGCAAGCGGGCGTGACGACGCGCCACCATCACACGCCCGGGAGGTCGTCCGCGTGAGTAACACGGTTCAGGTGAACGAACGCTTCGGCGGCGGGCACACCGACTTCCCGTCCGCGCCACTGCGCCATGATCTCGTGATGCTCCCGCCAGATGCCCCGGCCGTCCTGGCTCGCGTGCGCGAACAGGGCGGCCTTTTTCTGCTCGACCACCGGCGAGATGTCCACGTAGGTATTGGGCAAAAAGCCTTCCGTTTGACTGCCGCTGTTGACCTCAAAGAAGTAGAGGCGCGACGTGCGGGGATCGCCCTCCATCCACGCACGGATCGTGAGCACGCTCGCGACCTGATGATCCATATGCGTGTCCACCGGCCAATGCGTGAACACCACATCGGGATTGGCCGCGGAGAGCAGGCGCCGCATCGCGTCCACGTGCGCTCGCGTGACCTCGGTCGCGCCGTCGATCTGGCCGAAGAACAGCGGCTTGGCACCGATGATCTTGCAGGCGGCCGCGCACTCGGCGGAGCGGATCGTGGCCGCCTCGTCCAGCGACTTGCCCGAGATGCCGCGCTCGCCGCGCGTGAGATAGACGACCGTCACTGCGTGCCCCAGTGCGGCATACCGCGCCAGTGTCCCGCCGCACCCCGACTCCGGATCGTCCGGGTGCCCGCCCACGCACACGACCGTCAAGCGCGCCGCGCCCGAGTCCGCCGACGGCGGCACCAACGGCAGCGCGCTCGCCGCCACCACGCTTACAAAGCTGCGACGCGTGACGTCTCGTTCGTTCATGGAACCCACCTGGTAGAGTCTCGATTAATATGAAACTCGACGTCTATCTCAACTACGGCGGGAATTGCGAGCAGGCGTTCCGCTTCTACGAGCAGGAGCTCGGCGGCAAGATCACGATGATGATGAGGCATGGCGAGCAGCCGAATGCGGCGAACGTGCCGGCCGACTGGAAGAACGCCATCCTTCACGCCCGCATCGAGTTCGGAAAGACGGTGCTCATGGGAGCGGACATTCCGCCGGACCGGTTCCAGCCCATGCGCAGCGCCTATCTTACGCTCACCCTGGATAGCGCCGAGCAAGCGGAGCGCCTGTATGCCCTGCTTGCCGACGGCGGTCAGATCTTCATGAAGATGGAGGAGACCTTCTTTGCGTCGCGTTTTGCCATGCTCAGGGACAAGTTCGGCACGTCGTGGATGCTGCTCCACGAGCGTCCGGACGGCCTGCCATGACCGCCGTTTCCAGCGACCGCATCCGCTACGCGGATCTCCTCACCTCGCTTCCGGATCTGCACATCGACGTCACACATTGCCTCGCGGCGGAGGAGGGGGTGGCGCTGGAAGTGCGCATCAGCGGTACGCACCTCGGCGCTTGGCGCGGTCTCCCCTCCACGGGCCGGCGAGTGTCGTTCCCCCTGTGCGGGCTCTTTACGTTCGATGCAGGCGGCAAGCTCGCCGGGGAGCGCATCTACTACGACCGCGGAAGCGTGTTACGACAGGTGGGGCTGTACCGCGATCCGCAAACGCTGCTCGGTCGACTCGAGACCCTGCTCGCACATCCGATCACGGTTGCCGGAGCCTATGCCCGCAAGCTCGTCAGGCCCCCACCTGACACGCATCGGAAGCCGGCGACGTAGGGGAGCCATGACCTTCAAATCCGCGACGTGGTACCCCATCGCCGTCGTGTTGAGCGGCGTCAACGGAGTCGGGGCCTGGTTCTACGCCACCCAGGGCGAGCAACCGCATGCCGCGGTGCACCTAGCCCTGGCCATCGGGTTCGGGCTTTGGGCGCAACGCATACGACCTCGTCCCGGCGGAGGCGGAGGGGAGCTCCGGACCCGGTCCGACGCGCCCGAAGGGGTGCAGTCGCAGTTCGAGGCGCTGGAACTCGAAATCAGCAAGCTGCAGCGTGAGCTCACCGAGACTCAGGAGCGCCTGGACTTCGTGGAGCGGATGCTGGCGCAGGGACGCGAGACGCCCCGAGTGGGGCCGCAGCGCTAAGCCCCCGCAGCGCATCGGGTAGCGCCTCTCGTGCCGTGGCGCTGTTGGTTCTCTTCGCCATCGCGGCCGCCGTGGCCGTGACGCACATGGACAATACGCTTTCGTTCATCGTGATCGCCCCCGGCTACCTGGTCCAGGCGTGGCTGTTCGAGACCCACCGAGCGCTCGGGGGGCTCGGCTATCGGGTGACGATGGTCGGGGTGCTGATCAGCCTCGGCCTGGCCGCGACCTATCGGCTGCTGCGACCTTGAAGCCGGCGGGGAGTGGTCGTAGTATCGTTCCCGCACCCGGCGGTGTGAGAGGACCTACCAGACGCGTGTCCGGCGATGGCTACCGAGGATTTGAAGGGATGCGTGCCGTGCATGCGGTACTGGGCTCGTAGATGGGCGCGATGAGCATTCTGATCGAGTACCCGCTGATCGCGGTGATCCCTGCGATGGCGTTCGTGGGCCAGTGATGCTCGACACCGCGCGCCTGACCTTCCATCGTGACACCCGATCCGTGATCGGCAGCGCGGGGTTCAAGGGTGCGCCGGACGCCAGCGGGATGGTCGAGATCGACTACGGCATGGAGCGCGGCCCTACGCCATGACCTTCGTGCTCGCCGCCGTGCTGCTCGCCGCTGCCGCGCCACAGGACACCGAGCCGCGCGTGCTGCTGCGCCTCGAGGACGACTGGGCGCTCGCCTTGATCCATCGTGATGGCGCGGTGTTTCGCCGCCTCCTGGCCGATCGCTTCATTTACACCGAGGACGACCGCACCATGAGTCGGGACGATGTCTTGCACGAGGTCGTGGCCGGCACGGATACGGTGAAGGCGGCGCACAACGAGGACATGCGCGTCCACCGCTTCGGTCAGACGGCCGTCGTGACGGGCTGGCTGGTGGTCGCGGGGCAGGGGCCGAATGGACCATTCGATCGCCGGTATCGGTTCACCGATACGTGGGTGAGGCGCGGCGGGCGGTGGCAGATCGTTGCGGCGCACGATTACCTTGTCCCGGCACCACACCGGTAACAGCGGCGTCCTTGCGCCCGCGAGGTTTACGCCCGCAGCTTAGTCGGGGAGGATTCGGATGACCGTACTATCGCGCATCGCATTCTTGGCCTCGTTTCCCGCGGCGCTGCTCGCGGCGGCGCTCGCCGGTCAAACGGCCGTCGACACGGCGGCGACGCTCCGGACCGCCGACACGGCCGCGCATACGTGGCTCGCCCTGGTGGACAAGGGCGAGATCGCGAGGAGCTGGGAGGAGGGTGCGCTCGTCTTGCAGCTCGGCGTCACGAAGACCAAATGGGAGCAGCTCGTGCGCAGTGCGCGCGCGCCGTTCGAGCCATTCGGGACACGTCATCAGATCATGGCGCGCTACACGACGGATCCTCCCAACGCGCCACCCGGCCAGTATGTGCTGCTGCAATACCAGACCGACGTCTCCGGTGGTCGGCAGGTGGTGGAGACGGTGGT
>WNGG01005169.1_pt1 | contig 17311 bp, 15 predicted proteins | sample 5400661 | NCBI WGS metagenome assembly WNGG01 (sample SAMN13153372, study PRJNA577476) | soil metagenome | isolation source: 100 cm soil or saprolite under Garry oak tree replicate 1 | place: USA:California | collected 2016-06-15 | reverse complement strand
CGCGCGGACAATACCAGTTGCGCGTGCTCTCCGTGGAGTTGCGGGGCGTGGGCGCGCTCCAACTGGCCTTCGAAAAATTAAAGCAAAAACTCCAGGCTGAAAGGCTTTTCGCTCCCGAACGCAAACGGCCCCTGCCGCGCTATCCGCAGCGCCTCGGCCTGGTGACCTCGCCGACCGGCGCGGCGATTCGCGACGTGCTGCACGTGATTGAACGGCGTCAACCGGGCCTGGAGATCGTGCTGGCGCCTTGCCGCGTGCAAGGGCAGGGGGCGGCCGAGGAGATCGCCGCTGCGATCCGCCTGCTTAACGACTGGAGCGCCGCGGCGGCGCCCGCGCTGCCCGGCGGCCTGGCGGCCTCGCAGCGCAAGCTGGATCTGATTCTGGTTACTCGCGGTGGCGGCAGTTTGGAGGACTTGTGGGCGTTCAACGAAGAACCAGTGGCACGCGCGATTTTCGAGTCAACGACACCAGTCATCTCCGCTGTCGGCCATGAAATTGATTTCACCATCAGCGACTTTGTCGCCGACGCGCGGGGCGCCACTCCCAGCGCCGCGGCGGAGATCATCACTGAAGGGGCGTTTTCCAGCCGGGCGTTCGTGGCCGACAGCGCGCAATATCTGGGCAAGCTGCTCCGGCAACGGCTCGGCCAGGAGGAGGATGCGGCGCGGCAACTGGCGCAACGCCTTGCCCGCGTCCACCCACGCCGGTTGCTCAACGAGCAACTGCAAGTGCTGGATGATTTGCAGACCTCGCTGGTGCGGTGCGTTCGGAGCGGCCTGCGCCAGCAGCGGACCGCCTGGCGGACGTTGCAAGAGCGATTATTCCGATTGAGACCTTCGCTGCTCGTGCTCCCGCGCCGGCAGAGCTTGCGCGATCTGGCGCGCCGGCTGCGCGAGCGCACGCGGCTTCAGTGCAAGGAAGCGCGGAATGTCTTGGTGGGCTTCGAGTCGCGCTTGCGGCTGCTCTCGCCCGAAAACGCGTTGGGGCGCGGCTATTCCATCACGATGGATGCCCGCTCCGGCAAGATCATTCGCGCCGCCCGGGCGGTGCGCGCGGGGCAGCGGCTGCGGACCAAACTCGAGAGCGGCGAAATCACCAGCGTGGCGCAAAAGTAATATCGCCGCAAATTAAAGGCCCGGTTGCCGTCATCAATGCAACCGGGCCCGAACACTACGGACCCTCCTTGCAGTTAATGTCGGCAGCCGGCGTCCCTATTTTGAGGAAATAATCGAGATACGCCTCTTCACTCGTTCTCTACCACAACTTGTGCTTCCTCAATTCGTGCCGAACCGGAACGCCGACGTCTTCATGCTGAAAGCCGCGCCGCAGTTCGCTCTCCTCGCCGTCAACTCCATCGGTGGCGAACCCATGAACGCCTCGTTGGCCCTCTCCGACGGCGACATCTTCATCCGCACCGACAAGCGCCTCTGGTGCATTGGCCCGCGTCAGAGGTGAGAGCGCATCGGACTAGCGGTGGGCCAACGGCAGCGTCCTTCTGGGATGTTATTGTTTATACGCCCCGCGCGTTTGTCGAGCGGGTGTTCGCGTCGAGTGATTCACCGTTCCGCGCATCCGTGGGACGCTTGCGTTGGTCCTTTCGGCTTGCTGTCTCTGTCCTTTTCTACATCAAATCTGGTTGCCGACCCGGACTGTGAATATGACTCGCGCGCCGATCATGCTGATTACTGTGGCGATCCTTTGCGGTTGCGCCTCCACTCGGCATAACGACCGTCTAGCGCCAAACTCCCGCCTGTCGCTCGCGCGGCCGGCGTCCTTTGTGGGCTCAAAGGCCGGGGATGAGCGCGTAGTCGGTGGCGTTAAACTTTGCTGGTGCCCGCCCGGTCGCTTCCTCATGGGCAGCCCGCCCAACGAAGCCGAGCGGCAGCCCGACGAGGCGCAGGTCGCGGTGACGCTGACCAAGGGCTTTTGGGCCGGGAAGTACGAAGTGACGCAAGGCGAGTGGAAGCGGGTGGTCGGTGAGTTTCCCGGCAAGCAGCCGGCCGGCGAGGGCGACGACTTCCCGGTCGTTGAAGTAAACTTCGACGAAGCCGAGAAATTCTGCAAGAAGCTAACCGAGCAAGCGCACGCCTCCGGCGATCATCCCAAAGAATGGGAATTCCGAATTCCCACCGAAGCGCAGTGGGAGTACGCCTGCCGGGCCGGAACGACGACCGCAACTTCATTCGGCAATAAGTTGAGCAGCAAGCAGGCGAACTTCCACGGGGAGAAGCCGTACAACGGGGCCGAGGCGGGACCGTCACTTCATCGAGCCACGCCAGTCGGCAGCTATCCCGCCAATGCTTGGGGCCTGCATGACATGCACGGCAACGTCTTCGAGTGGTGCCGGGATTGGTATCATCAAAAGTTGCCGGGCGGTGACGATCCCGATTTGTCCGCCATCAAAGGATCGGCGAACCGGGACGGCACATTCTCGCGCGCTCGCCGGGGCGGCAATTGGGGTGACGACGGAAAATACTGTCGGTCAGCCTACCGCCTGCGGTACGAGCCGCAGCGGCGAGCGGACCACATCGGTTTCCGCATCGTCGTCGTTGCGCCGTAGGCTGCGACAACGCAGATTCTCATCTCTAATGCTTGTGCATTGTGTATCAGCTACACCAAAGAAGTTGCGCTGAGTCGTAGGCTGTTCATTCGTGAAAGATGAGTTATGCGCGCAATCGCAACCATCGAATGTCAGACCCTCGACGTAAAGAGCAGCGCCGCTGAATTGGGTGTTTGTGAAGAAATGGTTCGACGCTTCGTGCGACGGAAAGCTCTTCATACATTGGCCGCCCTTCGCCGAGTGCTGATTCCAAGAAGTGAGCTGTTACGATACGTGAACGAACGCTGAAATGGTAAGTTATTCGCTTTACGTTTCGAGGAAAAGCTCGCTTCCCTCTTATCGCCTGAACCAGACCCGGTGCCCGGCTCAAACCCGAATGGAGAAAACTGGCAGCCGTATTTCGCTAGAAAAACGCTCCTCAAAAGCGGCCCAGAAACCAACCTCCCCGGTCGTAAGTATGGTGGGCCCAGCAGGATTTGAACCTGCGACCAAGCGATTATGAGTCGCCTGCTCTGACCGCTGAGCTATGGGCCCAAGTAACGGTGTTCCGAGTCCCGGCATTAGCCGGCGCGGCGCACGTGCCGCCTAAAACCGGGATTCCGAACCTGCTAGCGACCGCTTCCGATTCTCCCTCTCCCGGGGGAGCTGGTGGCCGCGCGCAGCGACGGGGTGAGGGCGTCCTCCCTCGTCAAGGCGCATCCGCCAACCTCGCGCGACGCTTCCCACACGGGACTCATTCTGTGCGCGTCTGCACGGCCGGCAAGTGAATTCGATAAAAGGAATTTCTGCCGGCAGCTCAATTCCCCGCGAACGCGACTCGCCCCGGCGTGTCAACCCGCCAGCTCCATAAATGACCGCCGGCGGTGATGAACAACGTCTTCAGGTCGGCGCCGCCAAACGCGCAGTTGGCCACTTCGTCGTCGGGTATCGGCACGAACTTCAAGAGCCGTCCGAGCGGTGTTAGCAGGTAAATGCCGCCGCGGAATTTTGCGGCGGTCTCGAACGGCGGGTTCGCCGCGTTCAGGCCCGCCGCGACGTAGAGCCGCCCGCGTTGGTCCATTTTGAAGCCATCGGGGCCGCGCGCGTCCTTCCAGTCAAAGATCAGTTTGCGGTGGCGCGGCTCGATGGAGCCGTCGGTCCGAAGCTCGAAGCGCCACAATTTACGCGCGCCGCCGACGGTGTTATTATTGTTGTCGGCGACGTAGAGGTATTCATCTCCTGGCCCAACCAGGAGGCCATTGGGACGCTCCACCTCGTGGGTGATGATTCGCGTGACCTGCCCCGGCGCATCAATGCGATAGACCCCTTCAACCAGCCGCCCCCGAGCGTCGCGCACTTCCATGTCATCGCGCGGACCGTAGCGCGGGTCGCTGAAGTAAACGCGCCCGCTCGAGTCAAGGGTCAGATCATTCGGCGAATTGAAGCGGCTGCCTTGGTAGTTATCCGCCAAAACGGTGATGCTGCCTTCGCGTTCCGTGCGCGTCACGCGACGGCGCCCGGCTTCGCAAGTTACCAGCCGGCGCTGTTGATCGAAGAGGAGTCCATTCGCGCCGCCGGCGTCTTCGCGGAAAACGGTGACGTTACCCCGCGCGTCGCGTTTGGTAATGCGCCCGCCGCCGGTGAACAGAAGGTAGCCGTCCGGATGCCACGCCGGGCCTTCGCCCGCGCCCAGGTTGCCGTGATCCACCGGCTGGGCGGCGCGGGGACGCGACGAAGCAACGGTGGCGCCGCAAAGCGCCACTAAGGCCGTGAGCAGGCCGAACCGATTCAAGGCGCGAAGAGATTGGGGCGTCGGGGCATCTCGAAGGTCGGCACTTGCATCCGCTGCGGGGGCTGCTGGGGCTGCAAAGCAGGGGAGGGGAAACCGTTCGCGGCGCCGGCGCGAGAAGGGTTCGAGTCAAACAGGCCGGGCTGGGAAGGACGACTGCCGGAAGCGCCAAAGTCCGGGCCAGGAATAAAGGAGTCGGCGACAACACTCCTGGCGGGTGCGTCAAAGGCATTCGGCACCACCGGATTGAGTGGCAGCAGGGTCTGATCTGGACCGTGAAAATTGATGGGGTCGGCCGGTCCGGACAGAGGAGCGCTGGGCGCAGGAGAATTTAGAAAGCGACTGAACTCCTCCCGTCGCTGGTGCTGTGCTTGATCGGAAGCCGCGGACGGGCCGTTGTTGAGAAGCTCACGCAGGGTCAGTTCGGACTTGTCCGGGTGACGTGGACTGCCGGGCCTGGAGTCCAGCATGTTTCTCAAATCCAGCTCGCTGGCCGTATGCGCGCCGAATTGAGGGTCGCGATCTCGTGTTAAGTCGGAGGACTTCCGCGGCCCACCGTCGGCGTCGGCGGACGAACCAGCCTTTGGCGCACTGGCTGGATTGGCGTTCGCCGTTTGCGACTGGCCGGGGAGTCGGGGCTGGCTGCCGGCGCGGTCCTGGCCGGCGGTCTTTTGTTTGGTCAAAGGGTAAAAGGTGTAATCGCGGCTGCCGATTTCCTTGTCGAGGCCATCGACAAGGTAATCCTTGTCGCGCACTCCGAAGCTGGTTTCCTGGCTCTCCTTTTCCGTGAGTTCTCCCTCGCCGAGCAGGAGCCAGTTCCGGCGTTCATCCTGGGCGTGTTGGCGGCGCTTTTCCGCTTTCACGTCGGCCGGATTCAGCCGCGGCATATAGGGAGGCACCACGACATCGAACGGACTCGTCCCGGGCGTTCTTTCCCATGACTTGATGAAGTCATTGCCGACATCGGTGGGCCGCTGTGGTTCCAGCCGGCTCTTTTCGTTCGAGAAAATGACCGGGTCGCCCGCCCGCAGCAACAAGATCGAGCTGCAATAAATTACCACTGCCGCGAGCAGGCCGCTCGCGTGCTTCCAGCGAATTTCGATCCCGCTGTTCATCTCACGCCTCTTTCATAGTCTTGTTTGGGCGATTCGTCAAAAGCCAATCGCACCGCTTCGACCCGACTGAGCCAGAACGCACAGATATAAGAGCCATGCAAGGCCGAAAACGTTCAAAACCCTTCTCCGCAGAGAAACCGCAGCTTCCGACAAGCTAATTGCAGGCCACTTTATCCGTGGCCCGACAGCCCGCCGCCCGCGCGTTTCCGGGGCCTTGGGCGACGAGGGATCAGAGGATTCGAGTGAAGCGTTTTTGAGTTTCGGATTGGCTATTCGATTTTCTTCCCGCAAATGTCCCTAACCTGCGAGATCGGTTTTCTTTCCCCATCCAGGGTTTCAGGGCCGCGGCGTCGCGGTGACGGGGCGACGATGCCGGCCAGAAGGTGGCCCGCTTGCTTCCGGCTGCCGCCTCGGTTTCCCTTCTTTGAATTCGTCATGTCCAGCTGCCCTTCCTACGGCAACAAGAGCGCGCGATAAAATCGTCTCGAAAAATTGGTCTTAAACGACTCGGAGTATTGCGATAGCCCAAACGCATTCGTCAACGTGACCAACGGTGTCCAGGACACCAGGTCCGCGGATCCCTCCAATTGATAGTGGTCGCCAAGCTGCCCAACCAGAGTTATTCGGAATCCACTCCATTTCCGCCACCAGGTGTCGTGACCGACAACGAATAGGTTGGTATAACGCCACTGCTCGAATTCGAACCGCTCGACGCAGTCCGGGGCGCTGGCGCGGCTGCGATTCCAGCCGGAATGAACCTCAACGCCACGCCAATGATGAACAGGCTAAACGTTCCGCGTTGGAAATCCGCCCCTGAGTGAGGCTTAAGACCGACCGTGCGCATGAACTTCACCTCCGCAAAACGACGTTAGGTGACACGGCGTATCCTTACCCCATCCGCCACTTCCTGGCAAGCATTTTCGCCGGCGAGAATGGCCGTTGGGGCGCATTTCACTTTTGATGACCCCCTGCCCGCCTGCCGCGAGCGGACATCTCGCTTTCCAGGTCATTTCCGGTTGCCTATGCTCACTCCGCATGAACCTCAGAACATTTCACTCCAAAAAAGTCGCGCGCGTGCAACGGCATGTGGTCCTCGGATTCTTGTTCCTTCTGGCCGCTGGCAGTTTGCTAACGGCCGCCGATTATCCGCCGCCCACGAGCAGAGATTATGTCATCCGGGATTTCCGTTTCTACTCAGGCGAAGTCTTGCCTGAACTGCGGATGCACTACCGCGCCTTCGGCAGTCCGCGCCGCGACGACCAGGGCATCGTCCGCAATGCCGTCCTCATCCTTCACGGCACCACCGGAAACAGCAGCAACTTTGTGCGCGCCGAATTTGCCGGCGAACTCTTCGGCAAAGGCCAGCTTCTGGATGCGACCCGTTATTACGTTATCCTGCCGGACAACCTCGGCCACGGCCAATCCAGCAAGCCGAGCGACGGGTTGCGCGCCCGGTTCCCTCGCTACGGTTACCGCGACATGATCCAGGCCCAATACCGCCTCCTCACCGAAGGACTCAAAATAAATCATCTGCGGCTGGTGATGGGCACCTCGATGGGCGGCATGCACACCTGGCTTTGGGCCGAGACGCACCCGGACTTCATGGACGCGCTCATGCCGCTGGCCTGCCTGCCCACGCAAATTTCGGGCCGAAACCGTCTCTGGCGCCGACTGATCATCGACGCCATTCGCACTGATCCCGGATGGCAAAACGGCGACTATCAGACCCAGCCACACGGGCTTCGCATTGCGGCGGAGGTGCTCTATTTCATGGCCAACAATCCGGTGCAGCGGCTCAAGGACGCTCCCACCCTCGAACTAGCCGATAAATTCCTCGACGCCCACCTCACCAACATCCTCAACAACCTCGACGCCAACGATGTCCTCTACGCGCTGGAAAGCTCCCGCGACTACGATCCGGGTCCCAGCCTGGAGACCATCCAGGCGCGCCTGTTGGCGGTCAACTTCGCCGATGATCTGATCAATCCGCCCGAACTGGGCGTCCTCGAACGCGAGATCAAACGGGTGAGGCGCGGCCAAGCCGTTCTTATCCCGATGAGCGACCGCACGCGGGGACACGGAACCCACACGCTGGCGCCCATCTGGAAAAAGCATCTGGCCAGGCTGATAAGAGAATCGGAGAGGTAAGTGGCCATTCTTCCCTGGCCGCTCCGCCGCCGCAGCATTACCTGTTCGCGCGTGCGCTGACCAAGCCGTTGGGAAGCTTGACGAAACCCAGACGGCATCTTCAACGTCTCCTTCAGTGGTGAAGCATGAGGACCGCAATCTTAGGCAGCCGATCTGGATCGTTCCGCTAGCCATCGCGGCATTAGTGGCCGTGTTCGGCTGGTGGGGCAACGCGCGGCTGCGGCGGACGGTCGAAGGGCAGCTAAAGGCGGAACTGGCCGCGACCCTGGATGCCAACGTCACCGCCCTGGATCTCTGGACGACCAACCAGGCCAAGCTGGCCACTTCCCTCGCCGACGAATCGGGCGTCCGCGCTCTCGCGCTGCGGATCCTCGACAAGTTTGACCAGGCCGAAGCGAACCACCAGAAGCTCCCGGACTTGCCGGAGCTGGAGGAATTGGCCAATTACCTCAAACCCCGCCTCAAAAAAGTGGGCTACGAGACGGCGCATTTGGTCAGTACGAACCTTTACGTGGTCGCCAACGCCATCGGCGGCCGATCGCGGCCGGGATTCGCGGTCCACGAGGACCATACCGAAAAGTTTTCCGAGCTGTTTGCTTCCGGCCAACCGGTCATCATCACCCCCTTCAAACCCAAACGACCCAGCCCGGGCAGGCCGCCCAGAAGACGAACCGGCGAGCCTCCCTTCGGCTGGCCTCCCAATAGTCCCCCGCCATCCCGCGCCCGCGAGACCAATGAGTTCCCGGGCCAAGACCGCCCGCCTCCCGCCGAGATGGCCCGCTTCCGCCGCGGCGATGTTACCCTCATGCAAGTGGCGGCGCCCGTCCGCGACGACAACGGCGTCGTGCGTGGCGCGCTGGCATTGATCATCAATCCGGACGCGGAGTTTACGCGGATTCTTTCGGTGGCCCGTTCCGGAACCTCGGGCGAAACCTATGCCTTCGACCAGCATGGCCTGATGATTTCCAAAAGCCGCTTCGACGACCAACTCAAGGAGCTGGGGCTGATTGAAAACCGACCGGGCGCCAGTTCCGCCTTGAATCTGCGGTTGAGCGATCCCGGCCGCGAAGCGCGTGGAGGGCCGCGGCGGCCGGAAGACGCGGCCATCGCGTCGCAACCCTTGACCCACATCGTCGCCGAGGCGGTGGCCGGCGGGAGCGGGGTGGACGCGGAGCCTGCGCGCGACTATCGCGGGGTGCCGGTGGTTGGCGCGTGGCGATGGTTGCCACAGCACGGCTTCGGCGTAGCCACCCAAATCGACGCCCGGGAAGCCTACCAGCCGTTGCGCGTGCTCAAGGTCCTGTTCGTAACGCTCTCGCTCCTGCTGGTGCTTTGCGCCACCGGCATGTTCCTCTTCTCGTATGCCAACGTGAGCTGGCGCCGGCGTTTGGGCGAAGCCGAGCTTAAACTCAAACAACTGGGCCAATACACGCTGGAAGAAAAAATCGGCGAAGGCGGCATGGGCGTCGTTTACCGGGCGCGCCATGCCCTGATGCGGCGGGACACGGCGGTCAAACTTTTGCTGCCGGACCGGGCCGATGCGGACTCGATCCTGCGCTTCGAGCGCGAAGTCTGCCTGACCTGCCAGCTCACGCATCCCAACACGATCCAGGTCTATGATTACGGCCACACCCCTGAAGGCATCTTTCGACCTTTACCAGAAACATTTGACCGAAGCCCCGATTCCTCCGAGCAAGCGCGCCGCCAATCCAGTCAGCACCGAACTCGAAGCGACCCTGCTGCGATGTCTGGCAAAAGAACCGGACCTTCGCCCGCAATCGGTCGGCGAACTGCGTGCGTCGCTGCTGGCCAGCCCGCGCGCGGCGGAGTGGGGACTGGAGGCGCGAGCCGCGTGGTGGGCCGCCTATCAGACCACCCCAGGCGACGTTGAAAACGGGCGCCGGGAGCCGCTGCCGCTCGAACCCACCGTGAAGATCGATTTCGCCAGCCGCCGCCCTTAGCAATGGGTGGCCTTATCGCCGATCCCGCTGGCCCCCGCCGCGATAACCGCCCCCACCCCAGGCGGGACGCTCTTCGCGTGGACGCGCTTCATTGACGGTCAAAGCCCGTCCTTTCAGTTCCTTTCCGCCGAACATGGAAATGGCTTTGGCCGTATCGGCCTCCGAAGCCATTTCGACGAACCCAAAGCCGCGCGAGCGACCGGTTGCTCGATCCTGCATGATGTTGACGGTATTGACGCCGCCCGCTTGCGCGAATAAATCCTGCAAGTCATTCTCGGTGACGTCAAACGCCAGGTTTCCCACGAAGAGTTTTGTGCCCATAGAACCCTAACTTTGCTGCGGTCTTAGTCTGCCTGTGATGAGCGTTCCCAGGAAACGGGTCTCAAAATTGCACGCTCCAACGAGCACCCCTGACAATTTTCCGCCACATTCGACATTGCTAAAACGATCAGGCGGTATTAAAGACCTAAAATCCCGGCTTGGACAGCAAAAATTTCAAAATCATTGTAAGGGAGGTCCCGAAGGGCATCACGGCATCGATTCCGTTCAGCTCAGCAAACGTTGCGCGAATTCATTTTCGCCGCCAACGTCCGTCAGCCGTTGTTTCCGGCCCTGGAACAGGAAGGTCAACTTCTCGTGCTCCAAACCCAGCAATTTGAGGATGGTGGCGTGGAGATCGTTAACGTGGATCCGATCTTCGACCGCGCGGAAACCAAATTCGTCGGTGGCGCCGATGATTTTGCCGCCCCGAATGCCGCCGCCGGCCAGCCAGGTGGTTTTGTTCCAATTTGGCCAGGATAAAGGCGTCGATGGGATGTTTCGCCCAAGCTTTGCCCGTTGGGACTGGCGGCATCGCCGCGTGAATGGGTTGAAACGACCAAAGTTCAGCCGCATCAGCGGGACCGGGTTTTGCCCCGGCCGACGCCCGACTGGCAACCCAGCCGCCGAGTCCGATTGCGGCGAACAACATAAGAGCGGAGCGGAGCCAGAAGTGAAGGGTTCGCGACCGCGGCGCGGGCGCCAGCCAGCCCCCATCGTCTGGCGTGGCGACCTCCGGTCGCGAAAGCGCCTTGCTGGCGGGAGGATGACTCCGCATAAAATCGAAACTCGTTCCAGGAAACAAATAAACCACGACCAAAAAACGGCAACTCTTTCCGCAGGCTGACCGCGGGCGGTTCAGGCCCGCAACGTGGCGCTAGCTCGGTTCGGTTCCAGGACAGGGCAAACGCGCCGCGCCGAGTTGTTTAAGGCTCCTCAGAGATAGTCTTTGATCGGCAATGACCGTTGCGCGGGCGGAAGTTCGTGCTAAATTTGTTCAGACACTGAAACGATGGCGTGCGGGTTGAAATTTCAGAATTGGGTCTGCGCCCTCGCCGTGCTCGTCGCGGCCGGGTTGGCGGGAGCGAACAGTGTCGCCGGGCCAGGGCGCGGCGGGGGTTTCGCCGGGGGCAGAATGTCGGCGCCACCGAGCGCCCATCGTTCGACGGTTGCAGCCGCGCCGGTTCAGCCCCGCTCCCTCACGGTAGTCAGTCCACCCAAAGGCACCACCCCGCCCTGTCTTCCCGGCCAAGTCCTGGTTGGCGGAAAGTGTTTCTGCGTCCATCCGCCGTTTATTATCTACCATGACGCTTTTTGGTATCCTTACTGGGGGTATCCGTTTTACGTCTATGGCACGTATGCCGAACCCTACGGTCTGTCGTATGACGGGTTGGGCAAGCAGTGGGGCAAGGATTTAAAACGCGGCACGGTGACGATGGAACAGTTCGTCGCTTTCCTTCAAGCGCAAGTTGTGAACGTGCCCGACCCGCTCCGCACTGACTTCGAGCACGGCTTCGTCAAGGGCTACGGCAAGAACGGCGCGGCGGTCTTCGCCCAGGCGATGAACCAAGCCAACGAGGGCGCGACTCAAAAGCCCGAACCGAACGGACCAGCGGCGCCTCCGAAATAACGATCTGCTTCTTTGTCGGTCCCTTTTATCTGCGAACGTGTTTTAAAAACCCACGAAAGCGCCGCGTGAGGGCACGCGGCCTACAGAAAACACGCTCTGCGTAGCTTTGCCTTCGACTGATTACGGAAAGAGGACGAAGTTGCCATTCGGGAGCACGACACCGGCTGCTCCGTGGCCGGGGCTGGTTTGGGAGCCGGGGTTTCCTTGCGGCTGGCCCTTCTGATTGTAAAGTTGCCAACCCAACACGTCCTTGTCCTTCCAGGCGACGAGCGTGGCCCCGTCGTTCGCGCTCAACGCCAGGAGGCCGGTGCGCATTCCGGTGGTTCCCGGCGTTTTGATTTCTCCAGGAGGCAATAGGGCGCCGTTCTTATCGAGCCGAGCGAAATAGGCCTGGCCTTTCGTCGGCCATGCGGCCACGTAACCTCCAACTGTGGGAGTGATCGTGAAATAGGTCATTGGGCAGCCGTCGATTTTCCAGGGAGTGCTGCTGACGCGGAGGCGCGATGGCTTCGCCGCGCTGTCCTGATCCCAGAGAGCTAAATAGATGTCGCGCTCGTTATTGGTTTCCTCACGATAGAGCACGGCCAATTTCCCGTCCGGTCCGTAAGCGGCGCTGGTGGTGCAGCAATTACAGGGGTCCCAGGCCTGATTGAGTTCCGCGCTGGCGGCAAAGCTCTCTCCATTGTCGCGTGACACCATGGCGAAAAGTTTATCCGAGAGGAAACAGGCGGTCACCAGGCCGCGGCCATTGGCGGCCAGGGAGAAGCCCTCGCTGGGCTTGCGGTTCAGATTCCGCACAGGGGAGAACGCTTTCGCACCCGGCGCGAGGCTCGCGTAGTAGAGGCTCCATTCTTCCTGGGGCAATTTGAGTTTCCAGGCGTTGTTCCCCATCGCCACATGCACTCGTCCGTCCTTGCCTGCCGCCATGTCCCACCCGGAGAATTTAAGACCCGGTTTCTGCGCTGCCGCATCCACAATGGCAATCGGCGCGCTGAACGTGCCCCCGTCGTCTTTCGACCTCAGATATTGCGGGCCGTCAGCGGCGTCCACCAACAGATGAATTGTGCCGTCGGCGCTGCGTTCGGATTTCAGCACCTTCCCGCCGCCAGGAATTCGGATGAGGTTGACCCGGTTGACCGTCTCCGCGCCGCGAGTTGCCGATACTGAAAGGAGAATCAGGCTGACCACGATTAGAGTTAGCAGCTGTGTTGGCGAAGGACAGGTCAGGGCGCGCGCGGTGCCGTTGCGACCAAAAAGGAGGCCGGCGATGCGTTCTGAAGGTGAGAGACTCGATTCTGTTTTCATGTTGGCGTTTAGACTGGATTTTAAGCCCGCCGCTTCAATTTAGAACTCACGGCTCCCGATGCCTTGTCTCGCGGACCATTCTACGCATAATTTTCCCTGCTTGCGGAAGCAAGCCGGCCGGCGCTCGTTTCCCAGCGATGGACCTTAAGCAATCCGGGCGCTTTTTGAACAAGCAGACATCGTTGGCGAACAGCAGTATTTACAGCCCTTTCATTAACACCCTGCTTCAGCAAGGTGGGCCGCGATGGCCGTAACCGGGCAACCGCTTTTAGCGGTTTATCATCTGCCGAAAGCCGTTGAAACGGCTGGCGAGTGAGCAGGTCATCCAACCCCCAGCTGAAGCAGGGGGTTAATGAGAAGGTGTAGGCCAGAGCACAAAAGATGAAATGCGCCCCGCTGGCAACGAACCTGCTTGACATGACTGCCTGAACACGCCACACGGCGAACTGGAGTATCACTATGATTGGAATTGCGAATCACATCTGGCGAATGGCATTGGGCGTCGGCGTCCTGCTGGGGATGCTCAACGGCGTATCTGGCGTCGGCGCGACCCCCATCGCCGCTAACTCACGAACCAATGCAATCGATTACGAGGAGCCAAAGTTATTGATCGGCACCATCTTCGAGATGGCGCCCGATCCCAAGAAAGTTCTCTTCACTTCCCAAAGGACAGCCACCCGCTCCGGCTCGACGGTTCGGGTCGTGTGCGGATACACTTATCCCGATGGCTCGCTCGCCGCGCGCGAGACGATGGTCTATGAGGCGGGCAAACTCGCTTCCTTCGATCTGGAGGAGCTTCAGACTTCCGAGAAAGGCCGCGTCGCAGTTCGTCCCGACCCCAAGAACCCGGAGAAGGAGAAACTGTTTTTCGAATACACGACCGGCCAGGGCAGCGAGGCCAGGAAAAAGAGCAACACCGAAGCCCTGGAAAATGAGACCCTGGTCGATGACATGATCCCTCAATTCATCGTCACGCACTGGGACGCGCTGTTGAAAGGCTCGCCGGCCAAGTTCCGCTACATCGCATTGTCGCGCGCGGAGACCGTCGGGTTCAAATTGGTCAAGGAATCCGAGACCACCTGGCACGGGAAACCGGTCGTCCGCATCAAGATGGAACCGACCAGCCTGATCATCGCCCAACTGGTCGATCCGTTATTCTTCGTCGTTGAGAAAGATGGCGCCCACCGGATCGTGGAATACATCGGCCGCACTACTCCGCAGATCAAAAAGGATAACGGCAAGTGGAAGGACCTCGACGCGGTCACGATCTTCGATTCGAAATAGCCTGCCTCCGAAACGGTCGGATCCGTGCTTCGGGAGGGCAGCCTGGCCTTCCCGCTTGATCCCGAATAGAAGCAGCCAAGCACAGTTGCTCGGTACGTGTCCCCATTGGCTGTTCGTTTACGCTCTCATCGACTCCGGTTCGTCAGCCATTTGGAAGACCGAACCTGAGAGCGGGTCTGGAAAATCGTTTTTGGGTATAGCGTGATGGTAGGGATGGCGCGCCGCGCCGTCCCCGCCCGCGAGGTTGCGGGCGGAACGAACGTCCGAGCGACACTGGCGTGCGAGGGAGTCGCGCCGCTGCACGCGGCGCGGACATCGCAGCGCGATGTCATCTACCAGGCTAAACACATACAGTCGCCGACCGGCATGGGCGGGTCGCAGTGCTACCCATTATCCGGACACAGTCTGAAGGAACTTCGGTAAGCCCTTCGACCAGCGCGCGACAATGCAGCGAGGCGGCCAGGGCAGCTCGGCTCCGGTTAAAAGTCCCACCGGCTTCGTTACTTGTTGCGGCAGAACGACTTCGCCCGAGCAAGGGGCAAACTACGCGCATAACTATGGCTCTCCCAGGAAAGGTCCATTAGGGGAATCCCCTAGGGCGCGAACCGTAGATTCTCGTAGCTGGAATTCCTGAAAATGTTCCCGCCTTAGCCGATACTATGAGTATTCATGAAACTGGCATTGCTTTTTGTTCTGGCGCCGATGATCTCCTTCGGGATGGATCGGCTTTCGGCTTTGTCCATGCTCGAAACGGGCGATAACGACCGAGTCGTGGGCCGGGCTGGAGAAATCAGCCGCTACCAAGTTTTGAAGATCGAGTGGCGGTCCGTCACGAATTCCACCGCGTATTGCAATCCCATCACCGCCCGCATGGTCACGGCCAGGCTGCTCGAGCAGCGGATGGAACGGTTCCAGTCCGTTTATCATCGCAGCCCGACGGATTATGAATTCTATGCCCTCTGGAATGCGCCGACCCAGGCGTTGACCGGTCGAATCAGCCGCACGGTGGCCGAGCGGTCCAGGAGATTCGCCAACCTGTGCAGCCAACCTGCCGATACGTTCGCTGCCACGCCCAGGATGACGCCGACCGTTGGAGTGATTTTCTAAGCGGTTTCAGCGCGATTTCGGGAGCCTTTCGCCTCGCGGCCAGGGCTGCATCAAGCCCCCCATCCTCTCCCCATGAGGAACGAGTGGGGAGAGGACCGAGGAGAGGGGAAACCAATAAAGACGCACCTCCTCTCCCCAGCCCTCTCCTCCATCCGATGGAGGAGAGGGAGAAATCGAGGAGCTTGATGCAGCCCTGCCTCGTGGCCTTCTCCCTGCCTCTGCAAGCATTGTCAGGGTTCTCCGTCGTTGCTTCAAACCGTTGGATTTTGTACTTCATCATGCGAAATCGTTGCCGATGACAATAGTGTGGGCGTGTTGAAGTTGAACCCTTTTAAATCGCCAGCCTTAAACGCAAACAAGGGCTGGCGGATGCTGGCGCGTAAATTCGCCGGCTGGCTGAAAACGGAATTTTCCGCTGCTTGTCACGCTTATACACGACGGAAGGCCGCGCAGGGGGATGCTGCGGCCCAGTACCGTTTGGGCGTCGCGTGCGACAGCGGGGAGGGTCAGGCCAAAGCCCTCGACCTGGCTCTTAAGTGGTACCGGAAGGCGGCTTATCAGGGTCACGCCAACGCACAATACGCGCTTGGCATGAGGTATCTCCACGGCCACGGGGTGGCAGTGGATGCGACCGAGGGAATGCTTTGGTTGCAAAAGGCTGCCGCCCAAGGACATACCGAAGCACAGTTTGTTCTTGGGCAGATATATTGCGGAGGCGAAGGGACCGCCCGGGACATCGGACAGGCTGCCAAGTGGTTTCGCAAGGCCGGAGACAAAGGGCACACCGAAGCGAGAATCAGACTCAAGGAGCTTTTCGCGAATGACCGACAACCCCTCGTTTCATCTCCGTCGCAAGCAGGCGCCGCACAGGTGGCGGCGGCGATAGTTGCAACCGCGAGCCTCGTCGCACCCTCGCCGGCGCCAGCCGCCGCACAGGAATCCGGCGGTCACAGACCGCCGCTACAGCTCGTCCCACCCCCGCCGGAACAGGGTGTTGCTCAGGATCAGAAGCTCGCCGCGTGACCGAGCGGCCGCAACCCGTTCATCCCAAAACGCCTCTTTCAGAAGCTGCAAAGGCCTGTTCGGCTGCCTTGTTCGCGGGCGAAGGAGGGCGGCGGCGACTTTCAAAGGTTTGCCCGCGAGGTCGTTTCGCCTGAGCCTGCGCGAGCGCCCGGTCGAGCAGGAAATCCACTCCTGGAACGGCAAGTATCGCCGCCCCGCCGGGCTGGCTACACCAGACTTCGATCAGCCCATGAGAGGAGAACTGCTCTGGGTGTATGAAGGGCTGACGGATTACCTGGGCGAAGTGCTCGCCGCGCGCTGCGGCCTCTGGACAAACGAGAACTTCCGCCAATCACTCGCTTTGAACGCCGCCAGGCTCGACCGCCAGGCCGGACGCACCTGGCGCCCGCTGGCCGACACCACCGTGGCCGCCCAATTGCTTCTACCTCGCCCGGCCCGAAGGCGCCGCCTGGCGGCGGGGCGTGGATTTCTACCCGGAAGGCGATTTGATCTGGCTGGAGGCCGATGTCCTGATCCGCCAGCAAAGCCAGGGCCACCGCTCACTGGACGATTTCTGCAAAAAGTTCTATGGCGGAGAAGGCGGCCTGCCCAAGGTTGTCCCCTACACCTTCGACGATGTCGTGGCCGTGCTGAACGAAATTGCGCCGCTGGACTGGCGTCAGTTTTTCCAGACCCGTGTCTATGCCGCCAATCCCCGCGCGCCGCTCGGCGGCATCGAAGGCGCCGGCTGGCGGCTGGTCTTTCAGGAGACGCTGCCGGACATGCTCAAGTCCATCGAGGCCGCGCACAAGTTGACGGATCTGAGCTTTTCCCTCGGCCTGACCCTTAGAGCCTGTTTGGAAACTACGAGGGGTGCTGCGGCGAGGGATTTTGGCTGTGGCCAAGGCGGCGAGTTCCGAGCATCCCCGCAGCGGGCTGTAAGGAACGAGCCAACGCCGGCCACGGACAAAAGTCCCGCCGCCCGGAGGGTTTTCGGGGAAAAGGCCGTCTGGCTTCGTTGCTCCTCAGTCGAAGATCCACCAGGGATATTCTCCTTCGTCGCGCCTCGCCATCCGGCCTTTTCCCCGAAAACAGCGCCCCTCGTAGTTTCCA
>WNGG01005437.1_pt1 | contig 17313 bp, 13 predicted proteins | sample 5400661 | NCBI WGS metagenome assembly WNGG01 (sample SAMN13153372, study PRJNA577476) | soil metagenome | isolation source: 100 cm soil or saprolite under Garry oak tree replicate 1 | place: USA:California | collected 2016-06-15 | reverse complement strand
CGTGGCTGAACTTTTACCAACATCTTCGACACCGCGCACAATTCGAACCGCGCTCGGTGGAGGCGTTAAGGAGACAAACACTGAGGCGGTTCTCCACGCTGAAATCGAAGGCCACTCAGTTTCGACCTACGCTCTGGTGATAAAAGACATCGGGAAGAGCGAAGACGGTAAGCCGATCGAGATTCTGTTTGGTGCGTTAGCCATGCAACAATGGGGCATCAGACTCATACCTGCCGAAGAGAAACTTGATCTATCACATTACCCCGAAGAGTTCGTGGAATTCTGAAGGCGACTCCCAGATCATCGCGCCCCCGCAATAAGCTGGGCCAGTCAGTCGCCAAGGCCCAACTCGGAAGGCAAACCACCAATCGTGTTTGCCAGGCTGATTCGCTCAAGTCATTTCAATTGAGCGCTCAGCTAGTCAATAAGCCGACAGACTCGTTAGGGGTGGCATGTTCATAGACCGAGCAGCCAAAAACCCTTTCGGCTCCGTTCGGAGGAGCGGAATGGTTCTGGAGTGGCGAAGTTCTAATTGAATTCCGCTCCTCCGAACGGAGTCGTGCCGGGATTAGGCTCCTATCTACAGACGTCTCACTCCTAACGGAGTGAAAACCGAGAGGAAAAGATTGAAAGGAGACACGATGCAAAGGATCACACCGTTCTTGTGGTACGACGACAAAGCCGAAGAGGCGGCGAATTTTTACATCTCGATTTTCAAGAATTCAAAGATCCTGAGCGTGCTTCGATATGGAGAAGTAGGGCCTGGACCCAAGGGGTCGGTAATGACCGTGGAATTCCAGCTCGAGGGGCAGGAATTCGTGGCATTAAATGGCGGCCCACATTTCAAATTCACGGAAGCCATATCTTTCGTGGTGAACTGCGCGACGCAGGAAGAGGTGGATTATTTCTGGGAAAAGCTCACCGCGGACGGTGGACAAGAGAGCATGTGCGGTTGGCTGAAAGACAAATATGGTCTGTCGTGGCAAGTCGTTCCCACTATCTTAATTGAACTGTTCAAGGACAAAGACGCCGAGAAATCGCAAAGAGTCATGAAAGCAATGCTGCAAATGAAAAAGATTGATATAAGCAAGTTGAAGCAAGCATACGAGCAAGCCGCGTAGCGGCGAAATATTTATAGCTTCGCACAACGAAATGGTTGCGTTCGCAGGGGAGCGAAATGCATTTCGCTCCCCTGCGAAGAATGAAGGTAGTTGCCAAGTTTCTATAAATATCACGTGCCTAAGGCACTTGAAAAGGAGTGCAACATGCAATTGAATCCGTATGTTAATTTTGACGGCCAATGCGAAGAGGCTTTCAAATTCTACGAACAAGTCCTGGGCGGCAAAATCACCTTTAGCATGACCTGGGGCGAAATGCCTGGCGCTGACCAATTTCCCGCTGAAGCGCACAAACTAATCATGCACGCAACGCTGAGCGTCGGCGACGAACTACTGATGGGAGCTGATTCTCCGCCTGGCCGTTACCAACAGCCAAAAGGCATGAATGTGTCGATCCATTTGAAAGACATCGCCGAAGGCGAGCGCGTCTTTAATGCCCTGGCAGAGAACGGAACCGTGCAGATGCCGTTTCAACAGACGTTCTGGTCGCCGGGCTTCGGCATGTGCGTAGATCGATTCGGGATTCCGTGGATGGTTAACTGCGAGCAGGCCACCTGACGCAACAGGACTTTGCTGGAAATGAAAAGTCCCGTAGGGACGAAATGTTTATAGATACCAAGCCTCTGGACATCCAAGCTCCGAAGGAGCGAAATGTCGTGATGCTTTCCGTGTGATCACAAATCTCTACATTTCGCTCCTACGGAGCTACCAAACCGCTCCGACAGCCTGGAACTATAAACATTACGCTCCTACGGAGCCTAAGATCCGTTTCGTAGGGCAAATCAAATTCGGGGAATTTTGCTGGGAGAAAATCCATGCAATCAGCCACTCGAGCCAACGTCGTCTCAAAGAAGGCGCTCTGGGCCGGACGTATTACTAGCGCCCTGCCAGTATTGTTCCTGCTCCTGGACGCCATCATGAAATTCGTAAAACCAGCGCCCGTGGTGGAGGCCACCGTTAAGCTCGGATATCCCGAAAGCACTATTTTCGGCATGGGGATAGTCTTGCTCGCCTGTACGGTCCTTTACGTGATCCCGGCTACATCCGTTCTCGGCGCGATCTTGCTGACAGGTTATCTTGGTGGCGCCGTCGCCACGCACGTGCGCGTCGGCGATCCGCTTTTCACGCACACGCTCTTCCCGATCTATCTCGGCATACTGATCTGGGGCGGGCTTTACGGGCGTGATGCGCGGTTGCGCGCGCTTATTCCCTTGCGAAAAGGAGAAAAGAGATGAAGAAAAGAAATACTGGCGCGAAGAGCGCTCCGGCAAGAGACGTGAACGAGTACCTTGCGGGCGCGCCGAAAGAAGTGCGCGCCACGCTCGAGAAACTGCGCAAGACGATCAAAGCCGCTGCACCCATGGCTTCCGAAAGTATCAGCTACCAGATGCCCATGTACAAACACCACGGTATGGTGATTGGCTTCGCGGCGTTCAAGGACCACTGCAGTATTTTCCCCGGCGCGGCCGTGATGGATGCGCACAAGGAGGAACTCAAGCGCTACGACACCTCCAAGGGCACTATCCGTTTCCCGGCAAACAAGCCGCTTCCGGCCGGACTCGTGAGGAAGCTCGTCAAGGCCCGAATCGCCGAGAATGAAGCAGGCGCGATGAAGCGCGCTACTAAGTAGGCCACCTGGCCGTTTGTATCAGTCGCGACCAAACATGGGCTCTGTGAAGTAGAAATAGGAGGCGATTAAACGACATGAACCGTGCCGTACAGCTAACTTTCTTTCTGCTTCGTGTCGTAGCGGGTTTCTTGTTCATTCAGGCTGGAGGCCTGATCCTGTTTGGCTGGTTTGGCGGGATGCCGGGCGGGGAAAGGGTTCGATTAATGTCTCAGACAGGCATCGGCGGCGTGCTTGAGTTCTTTGGCGGCATCTTGATCATGCTCGGTCTCTTCACCCGGCCGGTCGCATTTATCCTGTCCGGCATGATGGCCGTCGCATATTGGCAGTTTCACTTTCCGAATGGCCACTGGCCCGTTCAGAACCAGGGAATGCCAGCCGTTCTTGCCAGCCGTTCTGTTCTGTTTCATCTTTCTATACATGGCCGCAAAGGGCGGCGGCGATTGGAGTATCGATGCGCTTATTCGACGCAAACGCGACCGCGCAGAAGCCAACGGATCGGCGGAGCAAACGCAATAATCAATAATCTCCTCAATTCGTACGAAGCGGCTTACTCTCTTCTAATCGGTGTGAATCTGTGTTTATCTGTGGCTGATTCGAATGATTATCCATCTCATCGACGGCACCTACGAACTTTTTCGTCACTTCTACGGTATCCGGCGCTTCAAGAAAACCGATCCTCCCTTCGGCGCGGTCGCCGGCGTTCTCGGTACGGTTGTGAAAATGCTCGAGGACGGCGCGACGCACATCGGAGTCGCGACTGATCACGTGATCGAGTCGTTCCGCAACGATCTATGGCCAGATTACAAGACCGGCGCAGGCATCGAACCGGCCCTGCTCGCACAGTTCCATCCGCTCGAAGAGGCGCTGGCCGCGATGGGCGTGGTCGTGTGGCCAATGATTGAACTCGAAGCTGACGATGCGCTCGCTTCCGCGGCACACCTTGCGGCCCAGGATCAGCGAGTGCAGAAGGTTTGCATCTGGACGCCGGACAAAGACCTCGCGCAATGCGTAATCAAAGATCGCGTAGTGCAAATCGATCGAAGAAAAAATGAGATTCGTAATGAGGAGGGTGTGGGCGCAAGGTTCGGTGTCGCGCCCAGATTCATCCCTGACTACCTCGCGCTGGTCGGTGACGCCGCTGATGGCTATCCGGGCGTCCGTGGCTTAGGCCCGAAGACAGCCGCGACACTCATAAACCGGTACGGCCACATCGAACAGTTTCCCGTCGAGATTTTAAAAGCGGACAACCTCGAGCGCGCGCTGCTCTTCAAGCAACTCGCGACGCTGCGAACCGGCGCGCCGCTTTTCAGGAATGTCGATGAGCTGCGCTGGCGTGGGCCGGCATCGTCGTTTTTAGCAGTCGCGAAAGAGATCGGCGACGCTCGCCTGGCGACGCGTGGACAAGACCTGGCGAACAGGCGCCAACCCTGACATCTGACCTCTGGCCTAACTCCGAACGTCACTTCGAGCCCGTACGTGGAAATCACAACTTGAAGTTGTAGGTGATCGTCCCTACGACCTCACCCTTACCGGGGAGCTTCTCCGGAGCAAAGGTGGCCTTCTTTGCAGCCTTCAAGGCAGCCGCTCGTAGTCGAGAGTCACCTGACGAAGTGAGCCACGATATGACCCTGCCCTCCCGGTTCACTCGCACTGTGACCGTAATCGTGCCGGAGACCCCTCGGCTCTTGGCACTTTCGGGGTATTCAGCCTTAGGCAGATTGATCTCTGCGCCGGCGAGTGCATCGCCGGTCACTGGCAGATCTCCCTCCGGTTTCGCCACCGATGATCCGGTTGTCGTTCGGGAATCGGTTGCGGCGGGCGATGCGGCCGGTGATCCGGTCGTCGCCGGCGGTTCTGTTTGGCGCGCAACGAAGTTATAGGTGATTGTTCCCTTTACGACGCTGCCTTTACCACCGAGTTTCTCGGGAGCAAAGGTCGCTTTCTTTGCGGCTTTTGTGGCGGCCGTTCGTAGCGCCCACTCACCATTCAAAACGTGCGTTGAGATAACTTTACCTTTCCGGTTTACCTGGACTTGGACCGTGACCGTGCCCGAGATTGCGTTGCTATGGCTCTTCCTCGCAGCCGCTGTGGGGTATTCCGGATCGGGCACATTGAGCTCAGCGCCGACGAGCGCGCCACCAACCTCAGGCAACGGTTTCACTGCCGCCACCTTTGGTTGCTCTGTCTTCGTCGCAACCGCCGGAGTGGGAGGTGCCGTCTGAAAAGAGTGATTGGTTAAGCGGTAGGTGGCAAAAGCGGCTCCACTGAGCGTGATGGCGATCATTACCCACAGCATTGGGTGTCCTGAAGCATGTGCGGGGAGTTGATTGAGCGAAGGACCGTCGACTGTCCAGAGTCGAGTAGTATCACGGGAGCAATACACAAGCAGGGTATTCTTATAGACGGTATGACATTTTGGGCAGCGTTTGACATTTGAGGCTTCGTCCGACTCGTTTGCTAATGCCGCTGCGGGCGCTGTTGGTGCAACCGCTGCTGCCGGAATTGTCAGAGGGGCTGGCTGCTGGTTCGCTGGTACGGTTTGGTTGAAGGTCTGGGTTTGCCGCTCGGAAGGCTTGGCGATTTCTGCTTCAACGCGTCTGCGAGATTCTTCGAATATTCGATCCAGTTCTATTCGCAACTTTGTTCTTTCGGACTGGGTGGCTGTCGATTCCTCCCCCGCTGTTGCCGGCTCCAGGTGTTCCGTTCGCGTGCCCTCATCCGTTCCCGGAGCGTGACTCTGCGCGAGTGTGGTCTGGCGGCGCGCCGCTTCAGCTTCAATATCAAACTCGGCAACTTGCGCCGCCGCGCGAGCTCTCAACATCGCGAGTCCTGCTGCTCCCAGCCTCGCTTTCGGATCCTCGTTGTCTTCCGTCCTGCTGCCATCTCGCTGAGAGGCAGTTTCTGTTTCAGCCGCGGCTTGGCCCGGGATGGCCTCAGTTGCATGATGAGTTTGGACATGGTCTCCGGAATGGCCTTCAGGATGGACTTCAGGATGGGCTTCGAGCTGAATTGCCCGCGTCGTTTCATTTGTCCGCATGGGCAACTTCGGAGTTGAGGCGTTGGCTATTAATTGAGCTATGTTCGAAAAACCTCTACGCACTGACCACTCAGTTGCGGTGAGGCCAAGGCTGTCTTTCAATCTCACATCTGCGCCTGCGGCGAGCAGGAGAGATACAATCTCGTCACGGCCAAAGACAGCGGCAAGCATGAGCGCAGTTTGCCCTCGCTCGGAACTTGCGTTTACGTCGGTACCTTGAGCCAGCAAGGCCCTCACGACCTCTGCATCGCCGTCGGCCGCGGCGCGAATTAATGAAAGAGTTTCAGAGATGGGATTTGCCCTCTTAAGTTAGCACCAGATCCGCTATCATCGGGGAGAATGTATTTTAGAGGCTGGGACTGCAGAAATCTACCTCATATCCCATTACAATCTCAAAAAGGGCGCTAAGCGATCTGCGGACAATCTCGATGGGCGGAACCCTTGTTCAATGATCCTCAAGCCAATTCTCAATTTGCCCTCTACGATCAACCGTCGAAGGCGTGATAAATACGCGCTCACCTTTAAGGTCGGGCTACTACGACGCCAGCGGCTCTCTTCAAGAAGCGACGCTCACGTCGCTACTTCTCATGCTTGACCAGCTCAATTGTTTCATAGGGCATGACAATGCACCTTCACGTCTCAAGAAAGGCGTTGGTGTATTATGTACGGTCCAATGATGACAGACATGGCCGATTGAAATGATCATCCAGCAGAATATCGCCCAATCCTTCCAATCCCCGATCGTGCGCGTTTTGCTCGGCGCGATCGGAATGGGGCTGCTCTATGTGCTCTGGAGAGAAGTACGGAAGATCCCCGCCAAGCTGTTCACATTGATGGCCACCGCGTTCGTGGACATGCTGGGACTGTTGATGATTCTTCCGCTCCTGCCGTTCTATGTGAAGACCCTCGGCGGATCGGGAATCGACGTGTTGGGGACGCACTTTGGCATTGGGATCATTTCCGGATTCATTGTTGCCGCCTTTACTGTCGCCCAACTGCTGAGCGCCCCGATGTGGGGACGGTTTTCTGATCGCGTTGGTCGGCGACCAACTCTGCTCATCGCGTTAGGCGCATCGGCGATCGCGTATCTGATTTTCGGCTTTGCACACTCGCTGTTCGTCTTGTTCCTTTCGCGCATCGTGCAGGGGGCCGGCGGGGGCACGGTTGGCGTGATCCAGGCTTACGTGGCCGACTCGACTGATCCGAAAGATCGCGCGCGAGCGCTGGGATGGCTTTCGGCAACAACCAATCTCGGTGTGGCCATCGGACCTGTGCTGGGTTCCTTCGCGATCACGTTAGGCAAGCGCGACCTGATGCCCGGACCGCGGACTCTGCAAATGGGGCACGCGGCGCCGGGAATAATGGCGGCTGGACTCTGTTTGCTGAACATCATCTTCGTCGCGCGCTATCTGAAGGAATCGCGCGATTTTAGTGAGCAGCCAAAGGCGGGAGAGATACGTCGCACTTCGTCGCAGGCGATCTGGCGCGTGATCTCGCATTCGAGCGAGCCGTCGTCGCGTCTCATTTGGATTTATGCGATCGCCATCGGCGCTTTCCAGGGAAGCTTTTCGGTGCTGGCGCTCTTTTTGAATGCGCGCTTTCAGGTCACTGAACAGAATATTTTCTATTTCTTCATGTACATCGGCGCGATTTCGGTCTTCACTCGCGTACTGCTGCTGGGACGAATGGTGGATTGGCTGGGCGAGGCGAATCTTTCGCGTCTGGGACTCGTGCTTCTGGCTGCCGGTGTCCTTGGGATGCCGTTGTCGCGAAACCTTGGGATGCTGGCAATCGCCGTGGCGATGATCCCGCTGGGCACGGCGTTTACTTTTCCCTGTGTAACCGCACTGCTGTCGCGCGTCATTAGCCACAGAGAACGCGGCCTCTACATGGGAATGCAACAGACGTATGGCGGAGTGGCGCGTATCATCGCGCCGCTCTTCTTCGGCTGGGCGTTTGATAGGATCTCAGTGTCGGCGCCGTACTTTTTCTCGTCCGCGTTCATTCTGGCGACGATCTCTCTCGGATTCGGGCTCGATAAGTACGCGCGACCGGGACGTACAGGAACGCCTGACCCGGTAACGGATCAGCCGGAAGCGTCGAGTGGCTTAATCGCGTCACCGTCTACTGAAGCGTCTTCGCTGCTTCCAGAATCTGTTCCGGCCGGGCCCGAACCCAGTAATTCTCCGTGAGATTTACCCAACCGACGGTGCCGGAAGAATCCAGGAGGAACTCGGCTGGCCGTAAGAAAGAGGAGCCGCAGATAAACGCGGATTTACGCGGAGGTAAGACAATTCTTAATCTGCGACCATCCGCGCTAATCTGTGACCCTATTCACGTCGATCTCTGATCTCAGATACGGCAAGGATAATCAGATGCGAACCATTAAAAGTGTCGTCCTCCTGGTCAGCCTTCTGGCTGGCATCAACTTAAGTCTGCCGGGGCAACAACAGACAAGCGAGAAGAAAAGCATCTACCACAACGGCTGGATCGATCTGAACAAGAATGGTCGGATGGACGTTTACGAAAATCCGAAGGCACCGCTCAATCGCCGCATTGAAGACCTGCTCTCGCAAATGACTTTGGAAGAAAAGACTTGTCAGGCCGCGACCTTGTACGGTGTCGGGCGCGGCAGGACGGGCGCGGAGCCGCCTTTGAAAGACGAGTTGCCGACGCCCAATTGGAAGAATCAAATCTGGAAAGACGGTATCGCCAACATTGATGAGCACCTCAATGGCGTGGGCCCGAATGGCAAAAGTATCTACGCCACAGACATCAAAAAACATGTCTGGGCCATGAACGAAGTGCAGCGTTTCTTCATTGAAGACACGCGGCTCGGCATTCCCACCGACTTCACCAACGAAGGCGTTCGTGGCCTCGCTGCTTACACCGCGACAAGCTTTCCCGCGCAGATCGGTCAGGGAAGCACTTGGGACAAAGAACTGATTAGCGAGATAGGACGCATTACCGCTGAAGAAGGCCGAGCACTCGGCTACACGAACGTCTACGCTCCGATTCTCGACGTCGCGCGCGATCAACGCTGGGGTCGCTTCGAAGACGTCTATGGTGAGGACCCGTATTTGGCGTCGCGGCTTGGCGTCGAGATGGTCAAAGCGATGCAGAAAGATTATCGCGTCGCCGCAACCGCGAAACACTTCGCCATCCATGGCAACAATAAGGGCGCACGCGAAGGACAAGCGCGCACCGATCCGCAGACCTCGCCGCGGGAAGTCGAGAATATTTTCCTGCCGCCTTTCAAAGCCGCAATTAAAGAAGCCGGAATGCTCGGCGTGATGAGCTCCTACAACGATTATGACAGCATTCCAGTTACCGGCAGCAAGTACTGGCTCACCGATCGACTGAGGAATGATTTCGGTTTCAAAGGGTATGTAGTGTCCGACAGTGCGGCAGTTGAATACCTTTACAACAAACACGGCGTCGCGTCGGATATGAAGGATGCTGTGCGGCAATCAATCGAAGCGGGTTTGAATGTCAAGACTAACTTCACTCCACCCGATGATTTCATTCTCCCGCTGCGCGAACTTGTCAAAGAGGGTAAGGTCTCCATGAAGACTCTTGACGACCGCGTGCGCGATGTTCTGCGAGTGAAGTTTTTGGTTGGCATATTCGATCATCCTTATGTCGACGATGCCGACAACACGGAACGAATCGTTAACTCCGCAGTGAATCAACAGGTCGCATTGCGGGCGGCGCGCGAAAGCCTGGTGTTGTTGAAGAACGAGCGGAACGTGCTTCCCTTAAGCAAAGACATTCACTCAATCGCGGTCATTGGTCCAAACGCCGACGATGACAGTCTCACGCGATATCGTTACGGACCGAACGGCGTCAAAGGCGTTACCGTACTCGAAGGAATCAGGAAGAAGCTGGGTAGTAAGGCTCAAATCAATTATGCGAAAGGCTGCGATGTGGTGGACGCCCATTGGCCCGAAACCGAAGTCTTGCCTGAGCAGCTCACGAAACCGGAGCACGACGAGATCAATAAGGCAGTCGAGGCGACCAGGAATTCCGACATTGCAGTCGTTGTCCTCGGCGATTCAGGAAAGACGATTGGCGAAAGCCTGAGCCGCACCAGTTTGGATCTGCCGGGCCGTCAGCTTGATCTGGTACAGGCGGTCCATGCCACGGGCAAACCCGTCATCGTGGTCTTGCTGAATGGCCGGCCGATGAGCATCAACTGGGTCAACAAGTATGTGCCGGGAATCATTGAAGCATGGTTCCCCGGCGCCCAAGGCGGAACAGCAATCGCTGATGCGTTATTCGGCGACTACAATCCCGGCGGAAAACTGACCGTCACGTTTCCCAAAACAGTTGGACAGATTCCGTATAATTTCCCCACGAAACCCAATGCTCAATGGGAAGGCGAGAAGACACGCGTCAACGGCGCGCTCTATTACTTCGGCCATGGTTTAAGCTACACCTCTTTCGCATACAGCAATCTGAAGATCAGTCCGCCCGTCAGTACCACAAACGCCAATCAGCGGGGCAGTAGCCCGACCGTGAGGGAGGGCGTTAACATCACGCTCACCTTCGACGTAACCAACACCGGCCCGCGCGAAGGCGACGAAGTCGTCCAACTTTATACGCACCAACTTGTGACAACCGTGACGACTTATGAAAAGAATCTGCGCGGCTTTGAGCGCATTCATCTCAAGCCGGGCGAAACCAAAACCGTTAGCTTCACTTTGAAACCCGAAGACCTCGCGCTGTGGGATCGTCAGATGCACTTCGTAGTCGAGCCGGGAAAGTTCAAAGTAATGATCGGGTCTTCTTCAGAGGATATCAGGCTGACGGGTGATTTTGAGGTCCTCAAAAACTAAGGCTGAAGCCCGACTGTGAGGGAGGGTTCATTGCCAAGGTGATGTTTCGAACACGAGCCCTCCCTCACGGTCGGCTTCTGCTCCGCTCACAGTTTCCCTTGCTTCACTCGCTCAAGCCGAGTGTCAGGCAACGGGTGGCTCCGCTGGACGCTGATATCTTCGACGTCCTTCAACAGGAAGGTCGGCACATCAGGAGCGTGGAGCGCGCTGACGCGGTGAAAGTCGGCGCCCTTCACATCGCTTAGCAAGAATGCAGGCCGCTCGTCCTTCTTCATATAGCTGACCTCGACGTTGTCCATTTCGATCCCTTTCACGTGGCGAATGAAGAAGCCATAGGCCGGAATCTCACCGAACATGGCAGGCTCGGGATAATCCTTCTCCTTCTCGGGCGGTTCCAGCGCGGCTTGCTCCTTCGTGCCGCCGCCTCGATAGTAGATCCGAACATTGCTGAACTTCACATCCTCGATTGCCTGACCGGGAATCCCGCTGATAATCGAGCCATATCTTGCGTCGGCGTTGTAGACAACGACGTTGCTGATTAGCACGCGCCGCAGTGCGCCCACCGTTGTGGTTTCTTTAGGACCTCGCGCGCGATTGCCCAAGCGCAGAAAGAATGGCGCGTTAACGATGTCGCGCATCGTGATGTTAGTGATGGTTACATCCTCCAGCAATCCGCCGTCTACACTTTCGAGTGCGAATCCGCGAGAGTAGTCGAACACGCAATTGGAGATCGTGATGTTCTTGAAGCCGCCGTTGGATTCCGTGCCAAACTTTATGCGCGCGGTCGGGCCATTGAGGCTGTATTTGTTGTAGTCGCGCTTGTAAGTGCCATCAAGAAACGTGCCTTCGTCATAGCCACTGACCTGGCAATTAGTGATCGTCACGTTCTCGGTCGCGCGCGCAAACCCGAGCGCGAACGAACTCTTCGGGCAGATGCCATCGTCGAAGGGCGAGTTGACGCTGCAGTTTGAAACGCGCACATGGCGACACGCATCGATGTCGATGCCATCACGGTTCGTATCGATCTTTAAATTATCGATCGTGAGATTGTCGACACCGGTTGCGAGAATGGCGAAGTGCCCGCCGTGCAGGATCGATATGTCGCGAATAATGACGTTGCGACACAGCTTCAGGCTGATCGATTTGTTGCCCCAGCCGGATTCAACTGCGTCGCGTGGATTGGGATAACCGAATGGTGTCTTTGGTTCGCCGGCGCGCGCATTATTCAACGTGTCGTTCCGTTCCTTCGGGCGCGACTGCGCTCCGCTGCGAACCAGTCCACGGCCCCAGATACGACCGGGACCGAGAATGGAAACGTTCTCGAGGCTCTCGCCCCAAATCAAACTGTTGTGCCAGTGGCTGTGACCGAAGTCCTGATAAGCATCCCACTGATTTGGCTCAGGCGGATCGTATCCGACGCCTTTGCCGGGCTCAGCCGCGACAATCGTCGCACCTTGATCGAGATAGAGTGCGATATCGCTTTTCAGATGAATTGAGACTGATAGGTAGTTCCCTGCCGGAAAGCGCACCGTGCCGCCGCCGGCCCGGGCCGCTGCTTCGATCGCCTGGTTGATCGCTACGGTGTCGAGCGCCTTGCCGTCACCCCTGGCGCCAAACGCCCTCACGTCATAGATGAGCGCGGCACGCGCGGAGGGAGTGGAAACCCCTCGAGTCTTCGTTTGGGTGGCTGGTCGCTGACCATAGGCCGCCAGCAAACAGGCAGTCGAAGCAGCTAGTACAATAGAAACAACCTTGAGCTGTTTTCTCATTCTCATCGGCGAACCGCGCAAGTTTAGGGGAAGGATCGAAGGGTGTAAAGCGAAGTGTCGAGCGCTACCGCGATGAAGTTGGTGCGAAGCCTGCTGACCCTGGGTAGTGTCTTGATTTGAAGTTTGGTATGTCAGAACCGCGAGCAGTAGCGAGCGGGTAATCTCCGCGGAACAGCTATTGACCCGCTCGCTACCGCTCGCGGTTCTGTACATGCGCCGCAAGCTAGGACACTACTTACTGGTTTCGATTGACTCACCGCAAGCGATGGCTTATTGTTGCGAACCATAGTTCATCATTAGGCCGGCGTCAGGCTTAATATCGATCCAGGGCGTGGCTTGCAGGCGGAACCTCTCGACTGCAAACTTCCGGTCTCCTTTTTCAGAGGTGGCAAGTCGCCGGCCATCAATCGTCAAGTCGGAAATTCGAAAAGGAGCAACGCATGCGAATGCCATCCAGATCTGTCTCTATCTCAACCCTATTTCTGTTGTTAGTGATTTCTCTGATCGTAGTCACAACGCGAACACGAGCACAGGAGCCGCAGACTCCGCCCACAGGCGCGCCCGCAGGCGCGGGCCAGGATCGCCCGGCCCGGCCCGACCAGCAGGCCGAGCCAAAGCCTTATGACAAGGTGATCACTAAAGAAGCCAAGTCCGACGATGGCGTCTTTACCGTGCACACGATCAAGGAAAAAGTTTATTACGAGATTCCCAAGAGCGAACTCGGAAAAGAGTTTCTTTGGGTCAGCCAAATCGCCAGGACCACGCTGGGTGCGGGTTATGGCGGACAGGCGGCGGGCAATCGTGTTGTCAAATGGGAGCGCAAGGGTAACCGCGTGCTGCTGCGCAACGTGTCGTACGAGGTCGTGGCCGATCCCCGGATGCCAATCGCGCGCGCTGTCGAGGCAGCAAACAACGAAACGATCATAATGGCTTTCAACGTAGAGGCGTTCGGCAAGAATGACTCGTGCGTTATCGACGTCAGCAAACTCTTCACGACCGAAGTGACGGAGTTCAGCGCGCGCACGCGCCTGCGCGCCCGCGGTTTCGACGCCACTCGCTCGTTCATCGAAAAGACCAAATCGTTTCCGACCAATATCGAAGTCGAAGTATCACAGACCTACACGTCGCCGCCCGAAGTAACTCCGACGACCGGTGGCGGGCCGCCCCAACCGCCGCCGAACCCGTTCGCACAGGGAATGCGCTCCGGCACCAATGCCACTGTCGTAATGCACTACAGCATGGTCAAGCTGCCGGAGAAGCCAATGATGCCGCGTCTGTTCGACGAGCGGGTCGGCTACTTCACGATCCAACAGACGGATTACGGCGTGGACGAGCAGCGCGCGCCGAAGCGCACTTACATCACGCGCTGGCGTCTGGAAAAGAAAGATCCAAACGCTGAGCTTTCCGAGCCCGTCAAGCCGATTGTCTATTACGTCGATCCAGCTACGCCTACGAAGTGGGTGAAGTGGATCATGCGCGGGATAGAAGATTGGCAACCCGCATTCGAGATGGCCGGTTTCAAGAACGCGATCATTGCGAAACAGGCTCCTTCGAAAGCTGAAGATCCTAATTGGGATTGTGAAGACGCCAGATACTCATGCATTCGCTACTTGCCTTCTACTATCGAAAACGCATCAGGTCCGCACGTTTCCGATCCTCGCACCGGCGAGATTCTCGAGTCTGACATTCAGTATTACCACAACGTCATGAACCTGCAACGCGACTGGTATTTCCTGCAAGTTGGTCCGCTGGACCCGCGAGCAAAGAAACTTCCCTTGCCCGACGATCTGATGGGTCGCCTGGTCGAATACGTCGTCGCGCACGAGGTCGGACACACGCTTGGTTTCCAACACAACATGAAGGCGAGTTCTTTATATCCGGCAGACAAAGTTCGCGATCCGGCGTGGCTCAAGACTATGAGCAGCACGCCGACTTTGATGGATTACTCCCGCTTCAATTATGTGGCGCAGCCGGAAGACAACATCCCTCCGGAAGATCTGATTCCGAAAGTAGGGCCTTACGACAAATGGGCGACGATGTGGGGCTACAAGCCTATTCCGGGCGCGAAAACTCCCGACGAGGAAAAGGCGACTCTCGACGAGTGGGCCCGTGAACAGGACTCCAAGCCGTGGCTGCGATTCTCGACGGCAGACGCGCGCGGGTCGGATCCAGGCGAGAACACGGAAGCGGTTGGCGACGCCGACGCTGTCGCGTCAACCGCCCTGGGAATCAAGAACCTCCAGCGCGTTGCCGACATGCTGTTGCCGGCCACCTCTCACAAAGGCGAACCATACGATGATCTCGATGAGCTTTACGGCCGGATGCTCGGCCAGTGGGCCACGGAGTTGAACCACGTCACCCAGATTGTTGGTGGCTTTAACTCGCAGCAAAAACACGCCGGCCAGGACGGCGTTCGATTTACTCCGGTGCCCAGAGAAAAGCAGGTCGCGGCCGTCAGGTTTCTCAACGAGAACGCATTCACCACGCCGACCTGGGCGATCAGACCTGAGATACTCAGGCGCATTGAACCGACGGGCGTGTTGGGCCGAGTGAACACCGCTCAGGAACGGGTGTTGAATTCTCTGCTGAGCAATGCGCGCTTTGCGCGTCTGGTCGAACAGGAAGCAATCGATGGCGCCGCAGCTTACCGACCGGCCGACTTTCTTGCGGACGTGCGCAAGGGCATCTGGCGTGAGATCGCAGCAGGTCCGGTTCACATAGACGCGTATCGGCGCAACTTGCAACGCGGGTATATCGATCTGCTCGCCGGGAAGCTGAACGGACGAACGCCGGTGACGGATGACTACCGCGGCTTGATTCGTGCTGAGCTGCGCGACTTAAGTGCAGCGCTCGGTGTCGCCTCGGCGCGCGCGACCGATCGAGAGACGCGCGCGCATCTGGCAGACGCACGCGATCAGATCGCGAAAGCGCTCGATCCGAAATTCGCGCCGCCCGCGCCTGCAACGCCGACGGGGTTCCCGTTTGGATTTGAGGAAGGAGCCAATCCAAACTCATTCGAGAACTTTAGCTTCATGGATTGCTGGCCCGATTACGCGATCAAAAGAAGGCCGTAGCCCCGGCGCGTCGGTAAACTGATAACAAACCGGGTGCGCTCGGACAATAACTGTCGAGCGCACCTGTTCATTACGCATTCCACTTATAACCATCAGCGATGTTTTCTCGCTTCTGTGCAAACCACTCTGCCTGCGGCTCCGACAAGTTCACAAATCCCCACTTCCGAGCGTAAACGAGAAACGTATAAATTAGCCGCCATTGGCAAAACATCGTTATGTCTGCAAGCGCCACATCCAATTGCATATTCTCTGAATATCCTTCAAGCAGCCAATCCAATAGCTGCAAGCCTTCTTTCCGCCATCCATGCGGGTAAATTGTAATACCCAAGTCGTAGGCGAACCAGTGATAACAACAATCATCGAAATCAAAGATATTTAACCGACCATCTTGGCAGCGATAATTCGTTTCTCCAAAATCGCCATGTATCAAACCATACTTTTGGCTCGATTTCGGATAAGCATGCAGCCTTTCTCTCAACTCATCATACGCGTGCCAAATAACCTTCTCAGACTTGGGCAGGTACTCGTCTGCTTCAAGCAACAGTTTGTCCTCGTCCCAAGCAAATCTGCGAAACCTGTCGGAAGGAAGATAGGCCTTCGATAGGGCGTGAATCTGTCCAAGCGTTCTGCCGCGAAGTCTAAAATGTTCTTTGTTAAATTTGGCGGGATCATATCTAAACCGCTCACCTTTCGCCTCCTCAAAGACGCAAGCAAACAGATGGCTATGTGCAAATGGTAGTTCTTCAATAAGTCGCCCCTCAGCAGAAGAAACTGGAAGCATGGCACTGACGCCGCCGCGATGTAGATAGGCGATATAATCGAGTTCCGCTTCAATCTGCTTCTTCGTTCTATCGCAACTCGAAGTGAGCCGAAGATAGCGCGTTTCGCCAGATTCGATGAAGCTGTAAACACGATTGGCAGCGTCATCGACATGCTGGAGCGATTCAGTGTCACCGTGCCATAGCTTGACGGCAGTATTCGCAGGCTCGGTTCTATAGATGGAATCCAGCATTGGATTACAGAAGACGCCGAACGGTCGCGAGTTCGAGCGGCACGCCTCGACGAGCTGGAACTCTGCGTCCGAGCGAAAGTCAGCCAAGCCGCGTCGCGAAGTTATTTTAAAGCCACGCTATCAAGGCGTCAGGTGGAACAGCTTGTTGGGCCACCCCTGGCCGGTACCAACCGCCTCAGACCTTATTGCGCCGCAGGTGCCGCGGTAGCTCAACACCGAATCGGGCTTGGAGCAATTCCCATATCTCGCAAGTCTTTCTCTGTCGGAACATACCCTTGAGCGTGGCAGAGCACCTGAGTTTCAGGTGACAGGCAGCGAACACCGATGCCCTGGACGTCGCCCCGTCCGCCGAATCCTGCAGCCGGAAAGATCCAGTCCGATCCGTTTTCCATCCGGTACACGCCATTGCCATCTCGGTCAAAGACGATAGCGTGAACGTCGACTTCGAGCCCGGAACGATCTGCAAGAACGAAATTGGATTCCGTGCCGCCATGCCGGATCTCAAAGCCTCTGCGTCCCAAAATCTCCCGCAATTTTGGTAGGTCTGCGACGCGCAGGATTATATCTACGTCCTTGTGTGGTCGTGTGTGCGAACCAAGAAGCGCGTCGACGGCCCAACCGCCGTCGAGCCACACCTCGATCCCGGTGCTCTCGAATAACTGAAGCAGATCAACCAAAGCTCTGAGAGTCATCTCAGGCTTCATATCTTCGTTCGTCCGCCCAATTTATTATGCGTACGCCCGCCGACATCATCAGCCGGGCGAGTTGTTCGACGGCATAAGACCAACCTTCGATATCTCCCGATTTGTTAGGCCGGCCACCGCAAAAATTTGGA